>Ga0265295_1002619_pt1 | contig 27876 bp, 22 predicted proteins | sample Munlansysbiofilm_FD_192503 | JGI IMG/M metagenome (GOLD analysis project Ga0265295, IMG submission 192503) | Leachate microbial communities from a municipal landfill in Southern Ontario, Canada - Methane capture system biofilm | ecosystem: Engineered > Solid waste > Landfill > Unclassified ... | reverse complement strand
CCGATGCAAAAAAAGCGGGAACTCGGTTTTGATGCTTTTATTCAGGATTATGTTTATGCCATCGTTCTTGAAACAATTTATTCAGATAAATCTTCGGAAGTATCGGAAAGCCGGTATGATTTCCCTTGCGATCGTCATGCGCATTTAAAAACTGAAATTAGCAGAATGACAAAAATCGAAGCAAGGGATAAATTAAATGACATTGTCGGTGATATTGGGAACGGCAATTTTGAACGGTGTTCTGGCGAACCGGATAAGTATATCAATTGGGAAACAACCTGTGGTTATTGTAATTATGGGACATTATGTCAGGCTGAAGCCTGTGCCTGGGAGGTATGACAATGGAAGATAAAAACAGATCGCAAATATTGAATGATTTTACTCCCAATATCCTTATCGAGGCCGGGGCCGGATCGGGGAAAACCACCATCCTGGTTAATCGGATCTTGAACCAAATCAAAAACACCGAGATTACCTTAGATAAAATGGTAGCGATTACTTTTACCGAAAAAGCGGCCATTGGACTACAGGAGCGCTTTCAGGAAAATTTGTTCAAAGCCCATACCCAGGCAGAGGGGGAGCAAAAAGAAAAACTTAAAAGAGCCATTGAAGATATGGATAAGATTCACATTTCGACGATTCATTCCTTTTGCAGTAGTATGCTCAAAGAAATGCCCTTTGAAGCAGGGCTTAGCCTTGATTTTACAATTGTCCGGGATGATGAGGATGCAGTATTTAAAAAAGGTCTATTTGCTCAGTTTTGTGAAAATGATCAAACCGCCTTTGATCCAGAAATCAGTGAAATAAAATCACGAATGGGGGAAGTGGGTATTAATCCCGATATTCTGGAAGATACCTTTTATTCAATCTGCGAAAAAGATGGCATTACCTGGGTCTATGATCAGGATAGCTTAGCAAAGGATCCCCAGGACTTTTTCTTAAAGGCCAGACAGATCTTAAAACAGGTTTGCGAAGTTTTAAATAAACAGGATGATCCAGCGATTGGTTTCACTGAGATTGAACTGAAGCGTGGTGGCACCCTGACAGACGATGAAACCCCGGTAATCAAAGATAATACCCGTTCTGTGTATAAATGGTTCACTCAAAATGAGAAGGCGAAACCTTCTTCAGATTACATGGAAATGCTCGAAAAGCTCGATGAGAAATTGATTGTATGTGCAGGTAAAAATGATAAAAATAAAAATTTCAATCCGGATCTTTTAAACATCGGTAAAAGTGTGAACAATAGGCTAAAGAAAGACTATCAGTTAGATCAAATCTGTGCCGAATTAAAAGAGGATTATTCACGCTATCGGCATGCTTTGTGTATGCGGTTTTTAATAGGAGCGTTCAACTATTTTAATGCTGAAAAAAAGAAAGAAAAAAAACTGACCTATAAGGATTTGCTGGTATTGGCCAGGGATATGATCAAGCAGTCTGAAATAGCCCGGCAGTTTTTTAGTCATAAGTATACCTGCTTCTATATCGATGAATTCCAGGACACCGATCCCATTCAGACCGAGCTGATCTTCTACCTGGCCTGCCGGGAGACGACCTTGCCGGAAAACTGGGAAGACTGCCAATTAAAAGATGGCACCCTTTGTATGGTTGGGGATCCCAAACAGTCCATTTTTGCTTTTACCGGTGCTGATATCAAGCTCTATAACCGGGTCAAGGAAAAAATGCAACAGGACAGTAACTGTAGGGTCTATGGGTTACAGCGCAATTATCGGTCAAATAAGCAGATTTGCGACTGGGTTGAAAACAGCTATTCAAAAAAATTAAGCGGGTTTGGTTTTCCGGATCAAACCGAAGATGGAACCAGTCAGGCAATTTTCGAAGGTATGACTACCTTGACACCAGAGTGTATAGCCGATCATCAGACGTTAAAGGGTGTTTATCGGTACCAGTTAGGGGAGGGAACAAAGGATGAACTGATTGAACGGGATGCCCCTTATATCGCAGAACTGATTGCCGGTTTAATTGCGAATCAGGCTCAGATCAGTCGTTATGATACTGCGACTAAGACCACATCGACCCGAGCCGTTACCCCCGGTGATTTTATGATTATTACATGGTTTACAACCTCGATGCCACGGTACATTAATGCCTTGAAAGAAAAAGGAATTCCTGTTTCAGTGGCGGGGAAAATTGAGACAAAGGCTCTGGAAGAGGTTAACAACCTGGTGCTGTTGCTGAGCTATCTAGATGACTACCGAAATAGCTATCGATTGGCTTTGGTAATCGAAAAACTATTTGCCTGTCATCTTGAGGCGGATCAGCGGTTTATTTACCATCATATCATCTGGAATGAAGAGGAAATTCAAGCGCTAGCCGATATCCGCATCAAAGAGAGTCTGCTCAAGATTCGGAAACTTTTAATGCTGATTGGTCAGGTTCCACCGATGGTGGTGGTGGAAACGGTTGTCAATGATTTTAAAACGATTATGGCTAATAAAGAGTATGATATCATCAACCTGAATTCCGCCATGGGAAATGTGGAACAGCTATTGGAAGTGGTCCGGGCTGAACCCTATTCGACTTTCTCAGATATTGTTGCTAGGTTACAGAGTCTCACCGAAAATACCCTGGATCGAGAAATGTCAATCACCGATCTGATTGAAGAAGACGGCGAGTACAATGCCGTTCGAATCATGAATCTGCACAAAGCTAAAGGGCTTGAAGGTAATGTGATTCTTCTGGCGGATCCTTCAACCGGAGTGTCGGGTTTTCCGGACACGATGCTCTTTATCGAGGACGATGGGATTAAAAAGGGATTTATCATCCCGAAAGATAAATATGGTAGTTACATTGGAAAGCCGGATGGTTGGAATGAAGCCAAAGCCATATCGGACGCCTTAAAAAGGGAAGAACAACTCCGGTTACTTTATGTGGCCTCCACCCGAGCCAAAGAAGCGCTCATTGTTGCATCCGGGGGTCGCGTCGATAGCCGGGGGAAAGTTGCAAGGAATACGGCCTGGAAAGAGCTGGAACCCTTGATTGCATGTCCGCAGGAAACAAAGCAGATCTGTGACGGGATGCTGGATTATCCTGGGGTTGCGGAGAATATTATCAATCATGAAAAAGATCAACTAAAGCATTGGGGGATTGTGGATATCCATAGCGAATTTATCAAGCATCAATTGGATTTTAACGCCCGCTGCGAAGAGGCTCAAAAACCAGTGGCCGGGCACATAAATCCCAGTAAGTTCTTAAATCATCTGGCTTCCAATTGCGATGAAGATGCGGAGCCACTTAGTGAGCAGGAAAGTGTTAACAAACCTCTTCGTGGGAATCTCTACGGGATTATCATTCATAAACTGTTCCAGCTATTGGTTGATGGCAGATATTCTAAAATTGCTGATCTTTCAGAAGCCGAGCTTGAAATGATCATGAAGAAATCGATCCTGGAAGGTATGGGAAGTGAACAGTTAACAAAAAACAGTGCGACTTGTTAAAAATCGACTCATCACTTGAATTGGCACCATTTATTGAGCAGTTAAGCGCTGTTTATGATGCGCTTCATGAAGATTTGCGGTTAAAAGCTGAAAATCTTTGTCAAGATCAGGAATTCTGGAATCGGATTGATCAAGCTGATGCTGTTTATACTGAACTGCCATTCCAGTTGCAAGTGAAATCAGAAAAGGCATCGGAGTTGGTTAATCTTCTGAATTTAGCAGAAGTGGTAAAAATAAAACCACTATACATGCGTGGGATCATCGATCTGGTGATTGTTAAAGATAATGACTATACCATTATCGATTATAAAACCAATGCCAGGGGAGAAATGGAAGATCTTGGTAAGTTTAAACAGAAGTTAGAAGTTATCTATAAACCTCAGCTTGATTTATATGAGCTGGCACTAAAGGAAATGGTCGGAGAAGCTGAGGTGGAAGCGAGGATTTATAGCTTGAATAATTAAGTGATGATAGCAAAAGTGAAAAAGAAAAAATCATTGAGGTTAATGCTACTTCTAAAGTCGATAACACAAATAACCGCATTAGGTGACGTGACAGATAATAATGTAAAGAAAAAAATATTTGCTACTATTGATAAATTACATGATATTGCGAATGTTATTTTAGAATATGTGACCTTATGAAAAAGAATTGAGTATTTCATGCGTAATTAATATCAGGTAAAGTAATAATCACGAGGATTTTTATGGCCAATTAGCCATACTAGGATAATTAGATCATAGTTGGTTAGGGTGTCAAAAGTAATTTTGGCCAAATTTACATACAATATGTCGAATGGAAGTGCGTTCTAAAATCAATATATTGTATGCTTAATGGCTTGATTTGAGTTTTGACACCTCAACCATAGTTTAATAAAACAACTAAGATTCGTTTGAAAAACTATAAAAATTGAAATTATAAATTTAAATTGGAGAATTGAAATGAAAATATTGTTTTGTAATATAGCATGGATGAAATATTATCAGGGGGCTGATGAAGATGATCAACCTAAAAATGGCGGAAAGTATATTGAAGAAAATAGCAATGGTGAAGAAGTATTCAATTTTCTCAGTGTTAATGGTAAATGTTATGGATTTGTTATGACATACGGAAATTTAAATTTAGAAAAGCATTATAGTGAAATATCTTTGCATGAGGCACAGTCTGATGGATTTACGATAGTCTGGTGTGCAAAAAATGATACAGGTGGTACCAAAATTATTGGCTGGTATAGAAACGCAACAGTTTTTAGGGAAGAACAATTTATTCAGTCATTTACAGATGAAAGTTTTAATTTATATTTCAATTTTGTGGCGGATGCTCAGAATTGTTATTTACTCCCTGAAGATAAAAGATCATTCAAAATTGAGAGGGCTTCAGTTGCTGGTAAAGGCAACGGATTCGGCCAATCCAATGTTTGGTACGCTGAGTCTGCTTATGCGCAAAATGAATTAATACCGGAAGTAATTCAATATATTGATAACTATGAAGGGGAGATTATACTCCCGACGTTCGACGATGAATTGTTAAATGCAGTGATCACAAATGAGCAAGAAAAAAATGATTATCAATTATTAATGGATAAAGGGATTGAACTTTTAAATGATGAACTTTTTGTTGAAGCTTTACCATACTTCAATACAGCAAGAATTTTGCAAGAAAATCCGGAAGTGCTTTATTATATTGGTTACATTCATTTTGTATGTCGTTGTTACAACGAAGCGATTATCTTGTTCGAAAAATGTCTCGAACAAGATTATGAAACTATGAGTACAATAGATAAGTTGATAAGTTGTTATGATTTGACTGCCAATCGGGAAAAGACATTGGAATATTGCAAAAAAATATTGAACCTTTTAGAAAATCCGAGAAATGTAGAGGAAATGAATGACAAAATTTTCTATTCACAGGTAATGTGTGATATATACAGTAATCAATCTGAATTTGAAAAGGCATTGAAAATTGCCAATCAAATTCTATCATACACTGACGATGAAGAAATCTTAGATATTATGAAAGATTTCATTGAATATTTGAAAGAAGCTCAAAATAATTAGGTGAATGATAATATATCAAAAGATTAATATAATTACTTTATTGTGGCATTAACTAATAAGTTTGAGAAGGCTTTTGTTTTTGACCCTTCAACAGGTCAAAAACAGTAATTTTCATCATAAATGGAATCAATCAAGGTTGCAGTTTTTGTTTTTTACTGTTCAAATACATGGGTGTAGATATTCAGCATAGTATTTATCCTGCTACGTTCAAGCAATTTCTGGACGGTTTTCAATCGAGTTCATTGAAAACATTTAGTTGTTGTACCCACAACAGCCGAGGCCGGCGTACAGATAAAAAGATCCGGCTAACCACTTCTTACGAAGAAGCCAGACAGATCTTTCCAAAACGGCAACCGGCTAAGCCGGCTGCCTGAGCTATAATTGATTATCAACAGCGGTAAATTAGGCAGTTACAGCCTGCTGGCCCAATCTAAACCTTGTCAATATGGTTTATTGATAGCAAATACGTCGTTTGCTATTTTTGAGAGGTATTATGGGATCAGTAGTTATCACATCGCGTTTTTATAGATTTGAATAACATCTTCCAATTTTGCAATTCTCGGATTTGTAAAGTTACAGATATCTTTCATGGCATTTGTAGCCATCAGTTCAAAGTCTTTTTCCTTTGCCCCCAGCTCTGCTAAACCAGCTGGAATGCCAACATCCAGAGAAAGCTGAGTAATCGCATCCAAGCCTTTTTCAGCAGCATCTCGAATGGAAAGGCCTTCGATATTTTCACCTAATGCGACCGCAATATCAGCTAATCGTTGCGGATTACTGATTAAATTAAAGCGTTGGACATGAGGCAGTAAAACGGCATTACATACGCCATGGGGAAGGTCATAGAGACCACCCAGCTGATGCGCCATTGCATGAACGTAGCCCAGGCTGGCGTTGTTAAATGCCATACCACCTAATAATTGGGCATAAGCCATATTGTTTCTTGCTTCAAAATTTTCGCCATTGGCAACGGCCTGACGTAAGTTTTCGCCAATCAGTTTTATCGACATCAAGGCCGCAGAGTCGGTCACGGGTGTGGCGATGGTTGACATATAGGCTTCCACTGAGTGTGTTAAGGCATCCATTCCAGTCGCGGCGGTTAAACCAGCTGGCATCCCCATCATTAGTACGGGATCATTGATTGAAATTTTAGGGGTATACTTCCAGTCGGCAAGTGCCATTTTAACATGGGTCTCCGAGTTTGTAATAACGGCAAAGCGGGTTATTTCACTGGCTGTACCAGCGGTAGTGTTAATTGCAATTAACGGAGCCATAGGATTTTTACTTTTATCAACGCCTTCATAATCTCTAATGTTACCACCATTGCCAGCAACAATACCAATACCTTTAGCACAGTCATGGGAAGAACCGCCCCCCAGTGAAACTAATAAATCACACTTCTCATCTTGAAATATTTTGAGTCCATCATGAACATTTTTATCGGTTGGGTTTGGATGAACACCATCATAAATCACGGCACTTAGTCCAGAATTTTCAATGATTTCTTTAATTTGATTAGCAATACCCATTTTGTTCATGCCCGGATCAGTAACGATTAACGCCTTTTTTAAACCGAGTCCTGCTGCTTGTGGACCAACTTCTTTGACGGAACCTGGACCCATTAAATTTACAACCGGCATAAAATACCCAAACACTTGATCTGCAATAGCCATAATAAAATCCTCCTAAATAGTTTTGATTATTAACTTTCTTACACAGATAACAAGAGCAATATTCATGCCAAATTTTTCGGAATACTTAGAATTAGTGTTTTCATTAGTCGTTGCGAAGGCTTTTACAACCATTACTGGTAGTATATAAGAGGTGGATCGGATATTATCGGGTTATCTGAAGCTGGAAAATTCTTTATTTGATGCTTGTGTCGAATAAATTAAAAGATAAAAGAAGTGTTGTAAAAACCGACAATAAAAAAAATAATTGTTGTTTTTTACAACACTGTTGTCTTTTTAAACGTTTTCTTAAGCGCGATGAAGACAATACCTTTTAAAAAGGACAGCCTTTTTTGTATTTTTTTAATTTTGAATATAATGTGCTTCTGTTTATCTCTAAAATCCTGGCGGCTTTAGTCATATTTCCATTACAGGCATTGATACAGTTAAATATCGCTTTTTCCTCCCATTCTTCGAGAGAACACATGTCATACACCGGCTCAGACCGGAAAAAATGAGGTTGTTTTTTTTCTAAGTCTTCAGTCTCGAAATTAAACGTGATATTGCCATCCATGTTGACAATATTCTCGATACAATTTTCCATTTCGCGGACATTTCCGGGCCAACTATAACCGATTAGTTTTTGATAGAGATCATGTCTCAACCTTGGTATCGGTTTGCCTAATTTATCGGCCTTAACGCTTAAAAAATAGTTTATCAGCAGTTCGACATCGCCGATTCGTTCTCTCAGTGGTGGGACATATAGAGGAATGACACTTAATCGATAATACAAATCTTCACGGAAGGTTCCCCTAACAATTTCATTTTTTAAGATCTTATTTGTTGCGGCAATAATTCTGACGTCAACCTTAATACTTCTATTTGAGCCCAGCCTTGAAACACGCCCCTCTTGTAATACTCTTAAAAGACTTACCTGCATATCCAAGGGCATCTCACCGATTTCATCTAAAAGCAAGGTTCCACCATTGGAGATTTCGAATTTTCCAGGACGGCCGCCTTTACTGGCACCAGTAAAAGCGCCTTCTTCATAACCGAAAAATTCACTTTCGATTAAATTTTTGGGGATACCGCCGCAATTGATGGCGACAAAACTGTTGTTCCTGCGGTTGCTGTTGTTATGGATTGCCTGAGCAATAAGTTCTTTTCCGGTTCCGCTTTCACCTTGAATGAGCACGGTAGAGGGACTATTGGAGATGCTTTTTGCCTGACTTTTCAATTTTAATATTTCGTTACTTTCTCCGATTATATCGTCAAAGGTGTAAGTGGCAGATAGACCGGCATACTTATTGACCAAATTATAGACGTTTTGGATATCCTTGAATATTGCTACCATTCCAATGATTTCTTCAGTGCGATTTTTTATCGGATAAACGTTTAAATCGAATCGCTTCTCTTTTTTATTGACAAGTACGATAATCTCTTTATTTTCATATTTTTTTCCTTTTCTTAGGGTATCCAGGATTGCTTCCCAGTCTTCTAAAACAAGGTCTGATTTTTTATTTAGCACTGCTTGTTCGTTTAAACCCAGCATGATGCAGAGGCTATGATTGATCGCTTTAATCACGCCATCGGTGTCTGTCGCCAGAATACCCGAATTGATTGAATTCATAATCTTGTTCAAATACTGATAGGTATTAAATAATTCAGTTTTATTTTTTTCAGCCTTGAGTTGGTTTTCAATTGATTTTACAGCTGCAATGGCAAGACCTAATGTATGCGGATGTTTTCGCTGGCATCTTCCAGTTAAATTGAGACAACCAATGATATCACCATCTTCGCTGCGAATAACCGCAGCGGAGCAAGTCCAACAATAAAAGGCCGTTAGATAATGATCTTCGCCAGAAGTTTGAATTGAACAATTCTCATAAAGTGCTGTGCCCATAGCATTTGTACCAGCACTCGGTTCACTCATGTCGGCACCAACAACAACCGATATTTTTGCCAGCTCTTCGATGATCTCTTCATCCCCGATGATCGAAAGAATGATGCCATCCTTATCGGTAAAATAGATGGCAAATTCTGATTTATTTAAGACGCTATAAATTATCTTAATAAAAGGATCGGCAACTTTTAATAGTTCTTTATTTCGTTCCAGAATGAGATGCAATTCTTCGCCGCGGATCATCTTTGTCGGAAAGGTTCCGCTTTTTTCTACCCCATATTCAATACATCGTTTATGTGATCGCTGGATTAATTCACTATGTTTGTCTGCATTATACATCCGATATAGCACCTCCGTATATTTTTGGCTGAAATCGTCATTGATTTAAATATTCAGTAATTAGGCGTTCATTTTTTTAATTATAATTTTTCCCCACATTGATTGCAATACTGAGATCCGCTGGCGTGGTGTGAATTTCCACAGCTTGGACAGTTGTGAAGCGGAGAGGGTGCTGTTTTTTTAGAAACATTGGAAAGCTCACTGGTGATAATACCAGTGGGCACAGCAATAATACCATAACCCACCAGCATCAAGGCGCTGGCAAGAAATTTGCCCAGTTCGGTTTGGGGAGAGATATCCCCGTAGCCAACTGTCGAGATGGTTACAACGGCCCAGTACATCGACTCGGGAATGCTGACAAAGCCATGTTCAGGACCCTCAATGACGTACATCAGTGATCCCACGATAATGATAATAAACAAAAGGGTGAAGAGAAAGACGCTTATTTTTGTTTTGCTGGCACGAAGCGCTTTTAACAAGGCTGCCGATTCGTCGATATAGCGACCCATTTTAAAAACGCTAAACAGTCTGAACAGGCGGAGGATCCGTACAATTGGAAAGAAACCGCCAAACGAAACAAAAAAACTGAGATAAATAGGAGCAATGGCAATAAAATCGACAATGCCATAAAAGCTAAAAAGATAGTCTCGTTTTTTAGGTGTGACGATAAGACGAAGTCCGTACTCAATGGTAAAGATAACCAGAAAAAAATCTTGTAACAGGGAAATGGCATTTCCCAGGATCGCATGAATGGAGGCAACACTATCAATGATAATTAAAAAACAACTGATCAAAATGGAAAAGATCAGGGCAATATCGAAAGCACGACCGAGGCGTGTGTCAATGCCGTAGATAATCCGATTCAGCTTTTCTTTCCAGTCTATATGAGTTTGCATTAAATCCTCCCTTATAAGCGATGAAAAGCGTTTGTAAAAGGCAAGAAACACTTTAAATTTTGCGATAATAAAATAGTATTCAGCGCCGCTTCAGATTAGTTGATAATTTAATAACAGAGAGCTAGCATAGCTTACTGTTGTCAGTTTTCGAAGCTGTGGAGCTAGGATCTTACTCTTATCAAACCAATAAAAAGGCCTGTGCAAATGGCGCAGGCCTTTTTATTGGTTTTTAAACGATTATTACCCGGTCAGGGGCTGGGAATAGCAGTGAGATCATCGAGATTCATGGATGAAAAATCAGTAAACAGAACATTGGACGGCGGGGTAAACTGGCTATCGGCGATGTTATCGGCAGAAATATCTGTGACCACCGAACTCATCGTCAAGCTACCGTTGCTGAGAATCTCAGTTTTAAGGGGTACGCCATACTTGGTTGAAAACCACATCCGCATATCAACGGTGCCACTTTGCCCATCATTTTCGGTGGTTTCGATATAGATCACTTTTTCGCCATCCAGGGTTTCCACTCGGGCGACCACGTTTTCAGGAAAAACATCAGTGATGTCATCAATGCTGGTGATCCCTTCGTCCAGGTTTAGATCGCCTAGATCGGTGGTCGTGTTTTGATCTTTAAAAGAAAACCCGGTCGTCTGACCTTCGGTGTACTGATAGGTCATCCCTTCGGTGGCATTATAAATGGTAATCTGTTTGTCGATATCTGGCATTTCCATTTCCATCCGAAAGTTATCGCCTTTGGTAAAGGTGGTTGAGGTGGTATCCAAGCTGTCGGCCATCGTGGTTTTGGTGGTCATTTTAAGGGAATCTGGATAGTTGAAATTCAAGCTGCTCAGGAGCGCCGCACCGCTGAGGCTTTCATCCAGGGTAGTGGTTTTCTCTCCATCGGTTTGGCTTTGATCAGTTTTGGCAGCATCATTGCCACCGCAACCGGCGAGCATGAATACAGACAACACAACTAAGAACATGATTAAATATTTGGTTTTCTTCATTTTATTGACCAGTCCTTTCTTTCATTCCTGATCTACTATATACCCCGAAAAAACGGAATAAACACAGAAATGAAAAATAATTATTATAAGAGTTGAATTACATATTTAATGCAGGGGCGATCAGGGATCCCGCCCCTTGAAATAGTCTATTCAAGGTATATAGTCATTTAATGAAATCCTAAATCTTTTTTAGGTATAATGGCAAAAATCGAAGTCACCCTGGTATTAAGGGTGATGACATCAGAAAAAATAACGACAGAAAAGGAATGCTTATGTTTATCATTGATCTATTTGTAAAAACTGCTCTGGAAACCCTTTATTTTACTGGGATCATTATCTTGGCCGGACTGCTCCTTGGGGTTCTGGAAACCCAGTCCAACCGTAATTTTCAGAAAAGTCTGGGAAGAAACGCAATCATGGTCACTGGTGTGATTGGCACTCCGATACACGAGCTCAGCCACGCCCTGATGGCGCTGATCTTTGGCCATCAAATAACGGCCATCAAATTGTTTCAGCGGCCGGATCGCGATGGGGTGATGGGTTACGTCGATCACGCCTATAACGCTAAAAATATTTACCATCAGGTGGGTAATTTCTTTATTGGTATTGCTCCAATATTTGGTGGGCTGCTGGTGATCATGGCCCTGATGGGATTACTGATGCCTGAGGTGCTAGGAAGCTTTATGGCCGTGATAAGCCAGGGGATGGCGGTGGAAAACCTGAGTATGGCCTCGGTTACAGGCATTTTTACGGCTTATCTGGAACTGGTGAAGTTGATTTTTTCCGGAGATAACCTTCAAAATATCAGCTTTTATCTGTTTTTATTTGTGGCAATTTGTATTTCCTCTCATATTTCTTTGAGTCCGGCGGATATTAAAGGGGCTTTCAAAGGTCTGAGCTTTATTTTTTTGATCATGTTAATTCTTAATGCCATCGGTTTATCCCGTTCGATTCTGGTCGTTGATGTCCTGAAATATAATCTTCTGATGACTTCATTTTTAATGATTGCGGTCATCTTTTCGCTGATCACCTTTTTTATCAGCCTGATCAGTCGAATTTTTGCCCGATAAACTTACCAGAAAACGAAAAACCATCCGAATCGTCAACGGATGGTTTTTTGTTGTGTCGGGTCGGTAAAAATTTCGCCGATCCTCGCAATAATCTTTGTAATTTTGTTGTTGCTCATATATAATATCAGCATGAGAAGATAACAATCGAAGGGAGCTTTGCCAATTTAGAGTTGCATGCAAATCCAGAAAATGAAAAACAAAGGGTTTGGCTTTTGTAAATGTCAAAAGAGCGTCGGATTCCGGTGGCTTAAAATTTAATTGTAAAAGAAATGGAGAGAATCGATGAATAATAAGGTAAAAAAAATTGGAATCTTAACCGGTGGTGGCGATTGTCCTGGTTTGAATGCCGTAATCCGGGCGGTGACGAAAGCTGCCATTGCCAATTATGGTTATGAGGTGATTGGTTACAAGTTCGGGTATCGGGGTCTTTATAAAAATGATTTTATTAAATTGGATGCCCGCAGCGTTTCAGGAATTCTGCACAAAGGCGGCACGATCCTGTACAGCTCGAACAAGGACAATCTTTTTGACTATCAGGTCGAAGAAAATGGCCAGTCTGTTAGAAAGGATGTTTCCGATGTGGCGGTGGAAAACCTAAAAAAAGAAGGTGTCGATGTACTGGTAATTCTGGGTGGCGATGGCACGCTAACCAGCGCCAGGGATTTTGCCCGGAAAGGGGTTAATGTCATTGGCGTGCCCAAAACCATCGACAATGATCTGTCTCAAACCGATGTCACTTTTGGGTTTAATTCGGCGGTGGATGTGGTCGTCGATGCTCTTGACAAGCTCCATACCACCGCCGAATCCCACCATCGGATTATGATTTTGGAAGTCATGGGTCGAAACGCTGGTTGGATTGCTCTTCACGCCGGAATTGCTGGATCTGCGGACGTGATTCTGATTCCAGAAATCCCTTTTTCCCTGGATACGATTGTCGCAAAAATGAGTGAGCGCAGTCAGCGGGGTTTGCCATTTAGCATTATCGTGGTATCCGAGGGAGCGATGGAAAAGGGCGGCGAGCTGACGGTTTCGAAAATCGTCAATGATTCGCCCGACCCCGTCCGTCTCGGCGGAATCGGTAATAAGCTGGCGTTGGCGCTGGAAGCAAGAATATCCGATCATGAAATTAGAAATACGGTTTTGGGTCATCTTCAGCGGGGTGGGATTACCTCAGCTTATGATCGGCTCTTATCGACCCGTTACGGGGTGGCTGCGGTGGAACTTATTGCCCGGGGCAAGTTCGGGAGTATGGTGGCCCTCCAGGGTGGGAAGATGACCGATGCCCCGCTGGAAGTGGTGATCGGCAAAAATAAACAGGTCGATGTTAATTCGGAGCTGATCCAGGTAGCCAAAAGTCTGGGCGTTTCCTTCGGCGAATAAGTAAGTCCTAGGTGTTTTGGGGAAGGTCGTATCGCTTAATCGCAGCGCTTGGTTTTTGGCAAAAAAATGGCCAGACTGAAAAATTATTTTCGATCTGGCCATTTAAGGAACTCATCGCCGTTTGGCAAAAGGTGGGCTAAGGATTAAAAGAAAAGGATTGATTAGCCCCCCTATTCCAGGGTCTCGTCAGCGGGTTCATCAAAGGTGTCTTGAAGCACCACATCGTCTTCATCGACTAAAATTTCAGAAAGTACTTCAAAAAAGAAACCTTTTGCAGAAGCCAGAGATTCGTTATGGGCGAACATTGCCAACTTGTGGTAATCAACAAAGCCATCTTCATCAGCATAAGGTTTCAGACGTCGAAGAAAAAATTCTTCAGTGATCGCGTCTTCAAATTTTTCCTGTACCGTGTTAAAGATTGTAATTAATTCGCTTTTCTTCATGGTTATTACCTTCTCAGCGTTATTTCAGCCGTTATCGGGCTGATAAATTAATTATAGAAGGAGGGCTTGAAATAAACAAGGTTTATTTACAAAAACAGAAGAAATTTATGCGCTAAGGAACGTTAAAAAGAATAACTTTGTGGTCACTTAACAGCGAAAGGAAGTGTGAGAAGTAAATGGAATTTTTATTAGTATTTCCACCAGTTTTACTGGCTTTATTTGCCGGTCTGTTTACCTGGTTTGTTACCGCTCTGGGAGCATCAATGGTGTTCTTTTTCAAAGAAATCAATATCAAGGTGTTAAATGCCATGCTGGGTTTTGCGGCTGGAGTGATGATCGCTGCCAGTTTCTGGTCGCTGTTGGCGCCAGCCATTGAGATGGCCGAAGGCAGTTCAATACCAGCTTATGTGATTGTATCCCTGGGTTTTTTAGGGGGCGGATTTTTTCTGTGGCTGGTCGATAAGATTCTGCCTCATGTTCATCAGGGCACCAATCACCGGGAGGGTATCAAAACCTCCTGGCAGCGTAGTGTACTGCTGGTTTTAGCGATTACTTTTCATAATATTCCTGAAGGTTTGGCCGTCGGAGTTGCTTTTGGTGGTCTGGCTTCGGGATCGCCAGCGATAACCTTGGCAGGGGCTATATCACTGGCGCTGGGGATCGGTCTTCAGAATTTTCCCGAAGGAGCAGCGGTATCAATCCCGCTCCGGCGGGAAAACATGAGTCGGCGAAAGGCTTTTTTGATCGGTCAGTTTTCAGGAATGGTAGAGCCCCTTGCAGCGGTGATTGGGGCGGCGGCGGTAGTTTTAATTGCTCCTTTGCTACCAGTTGCGTTAGCTTTTGCTGCTGGTGCTATGATTTACGTGGTTGCGGAAGAGCTTATTCCGGAAGCCCGGTTGGGTCATGAAGGAGATATCGCCACCATCGGCGTGATGTTTGGTTTTACCTTAATGATGATTCTGGATGTTGCGCTGGGATAAAAAAAGGATGTCTCGCCGAGACATCCTTTTGATTTATCAGATATGGGTGGACATGCTCTCGGCAAAGAGGGCGATTCCTCCAAAGATGAGGTAAACTCCGGCAATGATGCCAAAACCCAGCAGCATGACAAAGGGATTGAAGATCAGAAAAATGGATAAGAAGATGTTAATAATTCCAGAAGCAAGCAACCAGCCGGTTCCGCTAGCACCCTGCTTTTTCATGACTGAGGAAGCCGCAATCTGGTTCATACCGGTGGACAAGGTGATGAAAGCAAGCATAAATGCCAATGTGCTGGCTCGGGACAAGGGATCCGAGAAGATCAGCAGAACCCCCAGCAATATCGCCATGATACCGGAGGTCAGACTCCAGCCATTCTTGATTTCGCTTTTGGCAAAAATAACGATGTGAAAAAAGCCGTAAATAAGTAGACCAGCAATAAAAAACCACATAATCATTTGAGCCGCGAACAGCGGGGCAAAAAAGATCAGGCAACCAAGGATGACCATCAGGATTGAAACAACAATCCCCAATGTTTTGGACATTTTTAGAAAATCATTCATCTTTTTTTCCTTTCAAAAATAAATTTTACCGAAAATTAGATCAGCTATAGTTTATAATATTTCGACAGATTAATCAAGCTAATTATAAGAAAAGTGGCATATTGAGAATAATAAAAAATAAATAAGAAAAATAGATTCACAAAAAGATATTAAATAGCAATAAAAATACAAGGAGACAAAAGATGCTAATAATTGGACCTCATCTGTCTATTGCCGCGGGATTTAAAAAAGCGGGCGAAGAAGCGGTAAAAATTGAAGCCAACACCTTTCAATTTTTTACCCGAAACCCTAGAGGTGGCAAGGCCAAGACCCTTGATCCCAAAGATATCGCCGGACTCCGGCAGATTATGGCGGCTCAGGGGTTTGGCCCCCTGCTAGCTCATGCACCCTATACCCTTAATCTGTGTTCGGCAAAACCGGAAACCCGGGAATTTGCCCGGATGGTATTTAAAGAAGACTTGCTGCGGCTCGAAGAACTGCCCTGTGAACTTTATAATATCCACCCGGGTAGCCACACCGGCCAGGGGGTGGAAGAGGGGATCAAATCGATTACCGCGATTCTCAACGAGGAAATGTGGGCAGATCAGAAAGCTACGGTAGTATTAGAAACCATGTCCGGAAAAGGAACCGAAATCGGCAAGCGTTTTGAAGAATTAAAAATGATCATCGATCAGGTGGCATTAAACGATAAAATGGGGGTCTGTCTGGACACCTGTCATGTTTATTCCAGCGGCTATGATATCGCAAGAAATCTCGATGAGGTGCTGGAAGCCTTTGATCGAATCATCGGCCTAAACTATCTAAAATGCATTCATTTAAATGACAGCATGATGCCCTTTAGTAGTAACAAAGACCGCCATCAAAAAATCGGCTTGGGAACTCTCGGGGTCGAAACATTTAAGCAAATTGTCACCCATCCGCAACTGAAGAAGTTACCGCTTTTTCTGGAAACGCCACAGCAGGATACCTTGGATTATCAAAAAGAAATTAGTTTATTGAGATCATTTATTAAAAAAATTTAGAAATTTAAGAAAAAAATAATCTATTTATTTAAATTTATTACAATAAAAAAGATTAATTATTGACATAAGAGATTTTAAATAAACTGTAAATAAAAAAATATTACGAACAAAAATAAAAATATTAGCGTAAAATAATGAATAATAGCGCTTTTAAAGGGGATAAACATAAATATTTGAGAAGGTTAATTGTAAAAAAAATGAAATGTCAAAAATTGAAATGTTAAAAATTTATCAATGACAAATGATTTTTTATGGAATATAATTGAATCACTCAAAGAAAGGGGAAAAAAGATGGTTAATTTAACAATTGATGGGCAAAACATTAGCGTCGAAGCAGGAACAACAATTTTAAAGGCAGCGAGTTCTGTTGGCATTGACATTCCAACCCTGTGTAGTTTTAAAGATTTCAGTCCTGAAGGAACGTGCGGGATGTGTGTAGTAGAGGTGGTGGGCTCAAAAGAAGTAGAAAGAGCCTGTTCAACTCCAGTTGTTGAAGGTATGGTGGTTAATACCGATACATTTGTAGTTAGAAATGAGCGACGTAAGGCGCTAAAAGCACTGATGGCAGATCATAAATTTAATTGTATGTCTTGTTATAAGTATGAGACATGTTTCTTTGTCGAAAACGGTGCAAATTTAATTGATTTCGATACATACAAAGCTGTGGGCACAGAGGGGTATGCAGATCGACTGATTGATGATTCAAATCCGTTTTATTCTTATGACCCTGGTATGTGTGTTTTATGTGGCCGATGTATAAAAGCATGTGACTATTTACAATGCAGCCATGTTTTAGCTGGACTTGATCCTGAAAAAGATAATGTAATCAAAACATTTAATGATTTACCAAGAGGCAAATCAAATTGCGTCAGCTGTGGAAATTGTATTGCGGTATGTCCAACCGGTGCCTTAGCACCTAAAAAATTCAAACCGTTTAATTATACAAAACATGTTGAAACGATCTGTCCATATTGTGGCGTAGGTTGTACTTTGAATTTAAAAGTAGTTGACAATAAGATTACCGATGTATTCAGCAGCGAGGGTAATGCAAATGATGGTTTACTTTGTGTAAAAGGTCGTTTTGCCTATGATTTCGTTAGCAGTCCAGATCGATTAACAACACCTTTAATTCGAAAAAATGGCGTGTTAGAAGAGGCAACCTGGGAAGAAGCCATTTCGCTGATTGCCAAAAAGCTTAAAGAAGCGAAAGCCGAAGGACCACAGGCCGTGGCCGGATTGTCATCGGCACGTTGTACCAATGAAGATAATTATGTCTTCCAGAAGTTCATCAGAACGGTTGGGGAAACAAATAATGTCGATCATTGTGCTCGTTTATGCCATGCTTCAACAGTTGCTGGCTTAGCTAAATCTTTTGGTAGTGGTGCGATGACCAATAGTATTGAAGAAATCGACATGATGGATGTTATGCTGGTTTCAGGCTCAAATACAACTGAGACACATCCTGTTATTGGCGCAAAAATAAAACAACGGAAAGCTCAGGGCGCTGCTTTGATTGTCGCTGAACCGCGAAAAATTGAACTGGCGAACTATGCCGATGTTTATTTACAGATCAAACCGGGAACAAATGTCGCCTTATTTAATGGACTGATGCGAGCTATTCTGGATGCCGGTCTTGAAGACAAAACCTTTATCAATGAACGAACAGAAGGATATGATGCCTTTTTAGAATTCATGGATACCCTGACGGTTGAAAAATGTGCTGAAATTTGTGGCGTTGATGCAGATGAAATGCGAAAAGCAGGGATTCTTTATGCAACCCAAGATCGCGGCGGAATCTTTTATTCAATGGGCGTTACACAGTTTAGCACTGGGACTGATGGCGTTATGTCGACAGCAAATTTAGCGATGTTGACTGGAAAAATTGGTCGCGAAGGTTGTGGTGTTAATCCCCTTCGAGGTCAGAATAATGTTCAGGGTGCCTGTGATATGGGTGCACTGCCAGGAGATCTGCCAGGCTATCAAAAAACGGCAAACCCTGAAGTGGTTGAAAAGTTTGAAAAGGCTTGGGGATTAAAAGTACCTCAGAATACCGGAAAAACCTTAACTGAAATTATTAATGAAGTTGGCGATGGTACCATTAAATTCCTCTACATCATGGGGGAAAATCCGGCAGTTTCAGATCCAAACACCAATCATGTCAAGGAATCTTTGGAAAAGGCTAATTTCATCGTCGTTCAGGATATTTTCCTGACGGAAACCACTGAATTTGCTGATGTGGTCTTACCAGCTTATGTTTATGCTGAAAAAGATGGAACTTTTACAAATACAGAGCGACGTATTCAACTTCTGAGAAAAGCGGTTGATGCTCCTGGTGTTGCTAAAAATGACTGGGAAATTATTGGATTAATTGCCAAGGAAATGGGCGCGAAAGGTTTTGATTTTACTAGTGCCTCTGAAATTATGGACGAGATTGCTTCGTTAACACCAAGTTATACCGGAGTATCCCATGAACGATTAGATAATGGTGACCGTATCCAATGGCCATGTTTAAGCAAAGATTCAGAAGGGGCGAAATTCCTTCATGCCGGGAAATTCACAAGAGGTCTGGGGGCATTTATGATTGCTGATTATATAGCACCAGAAGATCAGGCCGATGAAGAATATCCACTTATTTTAATGACTGGACGAATTCTGCAGCAATACCATACCCGAACCATGACAAAACGGACACCGGGGATAGAAGAAATTGCAGGGGCTGCATTTGTTGAAATCAATCCGGCAAAAGCCTTGGAATATGGAATCGCAGAAGGCGATATCATTAATGTTACCTCGCCAAGAGGAAGTGTTTCGGCGAAAACTCGTTTTAATGAAGGGATCATGGAAAACAACCTGTTCATGCCTTTCCATTATGGCGATAATGGAGCGAACTACCTGACCGGTGGTGCGGTAGATCCAATTGCTAAAATTCCGCCATTTAAAGTGTCAAAAGTTCGAATTGCCAAATAAATAAACGATTTGTTTTAATCAAGGGGTGCGAAAGCTCCCCTTTTTAGGTTAGGTGCTTTCGCGGTTAGTAAAATATCGAAAGAAACAGTTTTGATCAGCAATGACACAGTGCCAGTTTAGATGAGGAGGACAGTTGTGGAACGGATAAAAACGGCGGCAATTCTAGTTGGTGGACTCAGCCAGCGAATGGGGTATGATAAGAAGAAATTACGTGTTGAAGGTAAAAATATCTTACAATTGATCGTCAATCACCTTGCCGAGGATTTTGACGATATTATTGTGGTTGGTTGTGCTCCGAAAGATATCCCGGACATCTCCGGTTTAAGGGGTGTTTATCCAGATGTGCTGGAATTATCGGCGTCCTTAGTAGGGATTTATTCGGCTCTGTTACAGTCGAAGTCTGAATATCTGTATGTTACTGCTTGTGATATGCCATTTTATAATAGCGATTATGTAGCGTATATGAAACGAATAATTGCAGAAAATCCGGATATCTCCGGTTGTGTGACGCGTTTTGAAGAATGGATTGAACCGTTTAATGCTTTTTATAAGGTTGATCTGCTGCCCAATATTAAAAAATTTTTAGAGTCAGGACGAAAAAGTATTTACAAATGTTTTGAAAAGGAAAATCTTTATTATATTGATGAATCGGTTGGTCGGAATTATAGTCCAGGATGGGAAATGTTTTGTAATTTGAATACTCCGACAGAATTAAAAGATCATCTCAGAAGTACGAAAAATGTTGTCCGGGATTGAAATGTCACGGAAGGAAAGACGTTCTAAATTTAATGAGCGCAGAAAACAAAATGATAATAACTTGACAGCGTTTACTTGACAATTACCTGGTAAAGGTATATCATATAAGTACAAACATGTACACACATGTCACACAAGTCGTTTAAAGACGACTTTTTTATAAGGAAGGATATTAAAATGCTGGATTTAAAGATATTAACACAGGCAGTTGGAGATTTAGAAGAAGAAGAGGTAATGGACTTACTTAATGATTTTGTTGCAACAAACCCCGCGGAAGCTGCGGCACAGGAAGCAGTTGCAGCATGTCAGGATGGTATGGCAATTGTCGGAGATCTTTTCGAAAAAGGCGAATATTTTGTCGGAGATCTGATCTTTGCTGGTGAATTATTAACAGAAGCAATTAATGTCTTAAAACCTGTTTTAGGCAGTGACGGCTCGGCCGTTGCAGGGGTGATGATTATCGGAACGGTTCATGGTGATTTACATGATATCGGAAAAAACATCTTTAAAAGTATGTCGGAAGCGGCCGGTTTTGAAGTGGTTGATTTGGGAATTGATGTGGCTCCAGAATTATTTGTTGAAAAGGCTAAAGATCGTCAGCCCGTAATCATTGGTATGAGTGGTGTCTTAACATTGGCGATCGACTCAATGAAAGAAACTGTCGATGCCTTGAAAGCGGCTGGTATCACAGCTAAAGTGATTATTGGTGGAAATCCGGTAACCAGGGAATCATGTGAATATGTGGGAGCGGATCAGTTTACAACCAATGCTGCCGAAGGCGTGAAAATTTGCCAAAGTTGGGTATGAGCAAAGCATTATGGATCGATAAAGCCAAATACGCATAAAAATAAACTTACAGCAAAAAAGGATAAAAAGAAGAGTAAGATCTCGTCTTTTTATCCTTTTTATTGAAAAGAATTGACAATAGTTACTGCAAGTGCTATTATTTTCATTCTAAAACGCAAAAATTTGTAGATAATTGTATATACAGGTCGATATAAGTATGGTATAATTTCGACAAACGATTTCATGAAAATCGGAACAAAACGTTGAAGGAGGAAAACGTGTGAACAATTTTTTAACCCCGGCAGAAATTAGTGAAACCATATCAAAAGGTTTCGGAAAAAACCGGACGGCAATGCCAATTCTGAGGATGTTTATTTTAGGCATCTGTGCCGGTGTATTTATTGGCTTTGGTTCTTATGGTTTTACGGTAGCGACTGCAAATGCAGGCGCAGGATTTGAGGCAACCCTTGCTAAGTTTATGGGGGCAGCCGTCTTCCCCGTTGGTCTTATGTTTGTTGTTATGTTTGGCGCCGAGCTGTTTACGGGAAACAACTTACTAACCGTATCTTTATGCAAAAAAGATATTGGATGGGGCGAAATGCTTCGTAACTGGGGGATCGTATGGGTTGCCAACCTGGTGGGATCGGTTGCGCTGGCCTGGTTAATGCTTCATAGTGGACTATACGGTGAAGCCATGGTAGCTAAAGCAATTGGTATTGCTGAAGCTAAGGTTGCGATCCCATTGATTGAGGTTATTATTCGAGCTACTTTTTGTAACATCTTTGTAGTTTTAGCCGTATGGATGCAGGCCGGAGCCAAAGATGTCGTTAGTAAGATATTTGCAATCTGGTTTCCAATTATGCTTTTTGTATTATCTGGCTTTGAGCATAGTGTTGCAAATATGTTCTTTATCCCAATGGGTTTATTTGTTGGAGCAGATATTACCTGGGGTCAGATTTTTATTAACAATATCATTCCGGTTACAATCGGTAATGTTATTGGTGGTGCAATTTTAGTGCCAGCTGTTGCTTATTATTCTTATTGCCATTGCCAAGTGCCTAAAAAAGATTAGTTTAGTAACTTTTGCTCTTCATTATATGAAGAGCAAAGGCCTCTAAACTCAAAGTTGTTAAAAATTTGCAGGATTTATATCAATTATGCCATTATCAAAAAAAATTTTTTAGGTTATAATTAAAGAGGATTTTGAAAATAATAAACGAGAAATTCCAGGTGTGGGCATTTAGATAAGCCCGCGAAACAAAAAAATGGCAGTGGTATTGGAATTTACACCTTTAAGGGAGTGGAACTTAAATTATGAAACATAGCATTGTCAGATCCATCGAAGGATTATATGAAGATCGAACCCTCGAACTTGTTCGAATTGCGATTCGGAAAGGGTTTAAACCAATTGATATTTTCAATTGGTTGCAAACCGGAATGGAGCGGGTTGGTAAACTGTACGAAAGCAGCGATTATTTTATTGCCGATCTAATTTTTGCCGGGATCATTTTTCAGGAAGTGATGGAACTGGAAGAATTAAGGGAAGTGACAAGAGTAACTCCTAAGAACAAAATTGGCCGATTACTGCTTTTCTCGGTGTTTGGTGATTGTCATGATATTGGCAAAAATATTTTTGGCTCATTTGCCAGAACAGCCGGATTTGAACTCATTGATTTAGGAACGGATGCTTCCCTTTTTCAGGTTATCGAAGCGATTGAAACGGCAAAACCGGATATTATTGCAATGAGCGGTATGCAACAGGAAACTATTTATGAAATGAGAGCAGTGGTCTGTGAATTAGTTAATCGGGGAATCCGGGATAATTATCGGGTGATTATTGGCGGCGCTGTCATTGATGAAAAAGCAGCACAGATCGTGGGTGCAGACTTTGCTACGAAAGATGTGATGACGGGTGTCGAAAAGTGTAAATTATGGATGATCGAAAAAACTGAAAAAAAATAATGCTATATAGGTTGAATTAAACCATCACAAATCGAATTTGATTGACTTCAAACGTTGTATCAATTGATAGGGCAATCGATATGTTGTAATAGTTTAGTCAACTTAATATAAATAGACCAAGGTGGTAGAAAAATGGGATCCCCCGAATATTTAAAAATAGTCGATGCGATAAAATATAGAATAACCAGTGAAGAATTTAAACCGGGTGATGCCATTCAATCAGAAAATATTCTTTGCGAAGAATTTAATGTCAGTCGAATGACGGTCAGAAAGGGTCTGGCTGTTCTGGTTAATGAGGGTTACATTTATTCCATTCCAGGCAAAGGGAATTATGTTTGTGAACCCAATCTCAATTCCTACACACTTCATTTTGATGAAATGATGACAACTGAAAAAAAGGGCGAAGAAATCAGGCTGATTGAGGTCAATGTGGTGAAACCGACTTATGAGGTGGGGTTCAACCTGGAAATTGCCGAAAATAAGCACGTTATTGTAGTCAAACGGGTGTTTGTCAGTGATGGCCTGGTCAAGGCCTTCGATGTCAAATATATTCCTTATTATCGGGGCATCCCGATTGTCGAAAAAGAAATTCGCTATGCCACTTTTCCAGAGATGGTGGCTAAAAAGAACTCGATTTTTGCGATGACTAAGAAACTCAAAATCCGGGCCATGGCAGCTAAAGGGGAAGTCAGCCAGGTACTGGATATTTTAGAAGGTGATCCCGTTCTGGTGGTGGAACAAAAGCTGATGGATGAAAAAGATCACCCGATTGGATGGGGTCTGATGTACTTTACCGGGGAATATTCGGGGCTGGAGGCAATTGCTTCGTTTGATTAGTTATGAATAACTGAGGTATGGGATGAAAGAAAGTATCTTATTAATTGCGTGTGGAATGATTCAAGACGAGATGAGCTTAGCGATTAAGAATACCAACATTAACTATGACACCATTTGGATGAGTGCAGAACTTCATAACAACCCGGATCTATTGAAACAGGAACTGCAAAAAGAGATTGATAACCATCAGGAATACGATACGATTCTTTTAGGCTACGGAAACTGTGGGAAAGCTTTGATCGGATTACAAAGTGACCATGCCAGATTGGCACTATTGCGTTCCGAAGATTGCATTCAAATTCTGCTTCATAATAACGAAAAACTCAAATCAATCCGAGGTGAAACCTATTTTATCACTAAAGGATGGATGTTGGGTAAAAAGTCATTAAAAGAAGAATATCACTATGCCATTAATAAATATGGCCCCAAACGAGCAAAAATGATTATGGGAATTATGCTTAAAAGTTATAAGTCGCTGATGATGATTGATTCAGGTGCCTATGCCGTGGAGGAGTGGCTCCACTGTGCTAGGCATTTAAGCGAGGTGCTGCAATTGGATTTTATTATCACCCAGGGGGATGTCAAGCTGCTGGAAATGTTTCTTTCCCTGGATTGGGATCATCGGGTCGTGGTGGTCGAATCGGGAACGGAAATAACGATGGATGATTTTGGGGTCGAATGTACAGTGGCATCCTGTGCCAATCGGTTTAAACTATGAAAAGCGGACAGGGATCAACGGGGGAGATGCTAAAAAGGGTGTCTCTTTTTTATTTTGCGGGAATATCATCACGTGTCGCGGTTAAACACAGATATAGACAGAAAATTTGGAAAACAGTATAATAGTTTTAGCGCAGCTAAACAAGAGAGGAAATTCGATGAAACTGGAACAACTGTTAAATGAACTGGAAATAATTGAGATCAGAAATAATCAGCCTGATTGCGAGATAAAAAATATTTGCTACAATTCCCGGGTAGCCGGAGCGGGTAGTCTGTTTGTTGCCATCTCTGGATATGTGACTGATGGTCATCAATATATTGGTAATGCGATCAACCAGGGCGCTGCTGCCGTGGTTCATCAAGATGACCTGGCCGACTATCAGCCGGAGATAAGCTACATAAAAGTCAGCAATTCTCGCCATGCCCTGGGGATTCTGGGGAGCAGCTTTTACGGCAGACCATCCCAGTCGATGGTCGTTACCGGGATTACCGGAACCAATGGCAAAACCTCGCTGACCTATATGCTTAAACATATTTTTGAGACTCACGGTCACAAATGTGGTCTGATTGGAACCATCCATAATCTAATTGGCGATCAGGTCGTTGATAATCGGGGACGGACGACCCCGGAATCGCTGGAAGTCCAGGAGATTATCAAAGAAATGAAGGATGAGGGCTGTTCCCACTTATTTATGGAAGTTTCGTCCCACGGTTTGGCCCTGGATCGGGTTAATGGGGTGGATTTTGACTATGGTATCTTCACCAACTTAACCCAGGATCATCTTGATTATCATAAGACCTTTGAAAATTATTTTGATGCCAAGGCCAAGCTCTTTTTTCAGGTAAAAAAAGCCAACATCATCAATGGAGATGACCCTTGGGGTCAGAAATTGTGTAAAATACTGGCCGAAAAATCAAGCGTTCCGGTGCTTACCTATGGCTTAAACCCAGGTAATGACTATTACGCCAGCGATCTTGTTTTTGGCTCGAGAGGAACGGCGTTTACGCTCGTTACGCCGGATGCGGAAGAAAAATTATTCTTAAATATTCCCGGTGAGTTTATGGTCTATAATGCCGTAGCCGCGATTGTTGCCGCGATCGCAGAAGCGGTCCCGATGGCGGTGATCCGGGAAGCTCTGGCGACGATGCCGGGAGTTTCCGGACGGATGGAAATTTTAGCAGTCGATGCTCCTTTTGATGTGATCATCGATTATGCCCACTCCCCGGATTCGCTGGAAAAACTGCTCCAGTCGGTGCGAAAAATCTTCACGGGCCGGATTATCCTAGTCTTTGGTTGTAACGGTGATCGGGACAAGGAAAAACGCCCGATTATGGGCCGGATCGCCGGAGCTAATGCCGATATGGTTGTGGTGACCTCGGACAATCCGGCCAGTGAAAACCCGATTGACATTATCAATGCTGTAGTAGCAGGCGTTCGCGAGAAGACCGATCAGTATGCCACTGTGGAATTGCGTCATGAAGGTATCTATTACGGAGCCACCCTGTGCTGTCCCGGGGATGTCCTGGTGTTAGCCGGTAAAGGCCATGAAAAACAGGAAATCATGAAAGACGAAACCCTTTATTACAATGAATGGGACACTGCCAGAGAAGCCGTTGCCCGGTTAAAATTGCAGTCTGAGAATTAGAAAAGGGCGAGAAAAAAGCACCCGTCGGGTGCCAGTGCTTGATGCCAAATAACCAATTTTAACGCCCGCTCCTACGTTAAATATTTAATTCAACTTATATATCTTTCAAACCAGTCCGAAATTTCATCATAACAAGCACCCGGCGGGTGCTTGTTATGATTTCAGGGTTAAAACAATCGGGCAATGATCCGAGCCCATCACCTCGTCTAAGATATCGGTACACACAACCTGGGGCATCAGGTTTTCAGAGACAAAGAAGGAATCGATTCGCCACCCAGCGTTGTTGGCCCGGGCATTAAAGCGATAAGACCACCAGCTGTATTTGATCGCTTCAGGATGTTGCACCCGCCAGCTGTCGACCATGCCGATGCTGAGAAAATCATCGACCCAGGCTCGTTCTTCGGGCAGGAAACCAGACCGCTTGGAATTTTCTTTGGGATTTTTCAAATCGATTTCCCGGTGGGCAATGTTGATATCCCCGCCGACGATCACGTTTTTACCGGCGGCCAGCAGCAATTGGACATCATTTTGAAGACAGCGATTGAAATCCATTTTAAAGGCGAGCCGCTGCTCATCTTTCTGGCCATTGGGGAAATAGACATTATAAAGGATAAAATCCGGATATTCCATCATAATGGTACGACCCTCGTTGTTAAAAACAGGGTCGGATAAACCAGTGCGGATGGCCAGCGGTTCGGTTTTATAATAAACTGCCGTGCCGCTATAGCCTTTTTTTTCGCCAGAGTGAAAATAGGCCGAATAGCCAGGGATGTTGAGCAAATTGTCTTCCAGTTGATGATCATGAGCCTTGGTTTCCTGAATGCAGAGAATGTCCGGATTGGCTGCTTCAATAAAGGGCAAGAACCCTTTTTTTAAAGCCGCCCGAATGCCGTTAACGTTCCACGAGATAATTTTCATATGTTACCTTCCTGTTAATTAAATTATTAAAATAGCCGTTTTACTGTTCTTAAATTATGTATTGTGACATTATATTGTCGGGGAGATCCGAGATCGCCCGCTGGCAAAGCTTACTCTTATAAGCAAGGATCGACTTGATAGTAACTTGCTTGTTCAGTGAGATGAGTCCCCTTTTTCCAGATTTTCGAGGGTTTCGAGGCGATCCATAATCGCCAGTAATTCCTCTTCCAGAACCGCCTTTTCTTCAGCCAGTTCCTGCAAAACGGTATAGTCTTTGGTGATTTCGGAAAGCTTCTGGGTGACAAAATCGAGTCGCTGATCTTTGCCTTCCAGATCCAGTAGCAGCGCTTCCTGTTCGCGTTTTTCCTTGTAGGTCAGGCCGACTTTGCGGGTTTTGGGTTTTTCGATAGCAGGGGCTTCGACCTTTTTCACCGTTTGATCCGGTGTGTCCTCCCGGTGGCCCAAGCCGGTCAGTGGATGTTTTTTGATATAATCCGAATA
>Ga0265295_1002618_pt1 | contig 27878 bp, 24 predicted proteins | sample Munlansysbiofilm_FD_192503 | JGI IMG/M metagenome (GOLD analysis project Ga0265295, IMG submission 192503) | Leachate microbial communities from a municipal landfill in Southern Ontario, Canada - Methane capture system biofilm | ecosystem: Engineered > Solid waste > Landfill > Unclassified ... | reverse complement strand
GGAACCGGAGACCGAGATCGGCATGGCGCCACCAACGGTACCACCGTTAGCCTGGCCATGTGGATCGTGACAGCTGGTGCAGCCGAGGCCGGCAGCCGGGAAGGAACCACCCGGAGCCATGGTCAGGTTGCTATCGTTGACCATCCCGAAATCCGCCGCCAGCATATTGTGCCCAGCTTTGTCGTAATTGTAAGTTCTGGTCGTACCACGCACAACATAGGTATAGCCGTTGTCTTTGGTCCAGTGGAAATCCCCACCTTCGTTGGTGTTGCTGCCGTCAGCACTGCTGACATGGTAACCAGCTGCGCCATTGTGACAGTTCAGACAGGTGGAGCTGGCATCGGAACCTTTTTGCAGGGCAGGGCCGGAAGCGGCGCCGCTATGCATTGAGTGACAGCCATCGCAGTGGGCGACGCCGCCGTCATGGAACGCGAACGCAACCCCACTCAAGCCGAGGCTGATTAAAATGGCAGTCGAGATGGTTAGTAACTTTTTCATTGTCTGGAACTCCTCCCAAAATTAGCTTGGTTCTCCGGCGGCCCAGCCACCCCGCGGTGGGGTCTGTGACTTTGTGTCCCTGCCTTGCGACAGGTTTACTCTTTTCGGAGGAATATCGAATTTCACCCCAATGGTGAAAATTCGGTCAAACACTTGGTTCATTTTTACTAAATCTGTTCTTTTACCTCCTCTCCACTCTGAGTTTAACAACTCGTTGACGTTAATGGTGCCCGGGTACAACCCGGTACGGTTTCAATTGTACTTGATACTGAACACGCTGACCCCGAGATTGGCCGCCTGGGCGACGTAAACCCGGCCGCTGCGTTCATCGATGGCAATATCGTCCGGGACCACCAGGTTGCTCGGCTTATCACCTCGGTAGCCAAACTCGGTCAGGAAGTTGAACTCCTTATCGAACACCAGTACGACGCAGCGCAGCCGATCGGAGACAAAGATGTTCCCCAGGTTGTCGGCGCTGATGCTGGCCACCACGCCGAATTTGCCAGGGGCGCCCCCCGGAGTACCGAAGGATACCAATTCAGCCTGTGGCGTGGCACGAAAAGCTGAGAACAGAGGGGCAATGGTGAAGTACATGTTCCCTTTGGCGTCAGCACTGAACCCGGTCAGAGAAGCGCCTTGTAGCGCAGCCAGTTTGTCCCATAGCCGTTTGCGCTGCACATTACTCAAGGATGAATCTTTACTTTCGGCTTTGATTTGTCCCTCAAGCTGCTTGCGGAAATCGAAGCTGCGTTGAATCTCACCACTGGGCGAAGTAACCACAATCTGCATGGCCTCGCTGTCGGCAAGGTAGAGACTGCCATTGCAGTAATCAACATATTCAGGGTTAAAGTCCTGGAACCCCCGCTCCGTGCTTACGATCTTGATTTCATCGATCAATTCTCCCCGGAAATTGAGATGACGCAGGGTCGCAGTGGGGGTGCGGTACAGCACAAACAATTCACCATTTTCAGCTGAAGCGATATCGATGGAGGATGCCAGGGCCAGATCTTCGCCGTAGGCAAACACCTGCATAGCGGTATCGTTGAAAATCTGAATCACCGAATCAGAACGATTCAGGGTATAAACTTCGCCTTGGGTCTGATCGACGGCGACACGCGCCCACAGTGAAGCCACCGGACCACTGAAATCGGAGAGGTGATACAGGTAGCTGGCCGAAACCTGTGCCCGCGCCGGTGCCGGGCAAACTACTGCGGCAAAGCTTATAAATAGGGTCAGGGCCAGAAGGCTTATGGAGGGTTTAGTTTTCATCATGGTCCAATCTCTTGAGCAAAGGCTGTGCCAAAATATAAACTTAAATTATTCATAAATAATTTCAGCCACATAGAAAACCTGACGGGAAAGCTTCTATTTTGGAACAGCGGCAAAGTGGGAATTTTACCCATATAAATCTGGAGATTTCCCAAACGGGCGCTCAGCGTTGTTCCTGCTCACTGAGCAGTCGATGTGCATCACCATGACATTCGAGACATTCTCTGAATTGGGTATGGATAACCCGGGAATGGGGCAGACCATGACAGTCCTGGCATTTCGGTACGCTGGGGTGACGTCCCTTGTGGCAGTACACGCAATTGATGCCGCCGTGGAGGCTCTTTGATGCAGCAAGGTCCATCGCCTCGCTGACATGGCAGGGGCGGCAGAATTTACCCGGAACGTAGCCGTAAGGGACGATCTGCAGGGGCTGGTGGGCCGAGTGACATTTCGAACAATCGGCAGCGACCTGGGTTTGCTGGTGGCCGGTGTGGCAGTCAAGACAACTCGGGATCTCTTTATGGCGGGAATGACAGCGGTTGCAGAACAGCCTGGCATGCCGGCTGGGTGCCGCCGCCATCTGCTCTCCAACTTCGCCGTGGCATGACAAACACTCCTTGCGCGCCGGCTTGAGCGGATCGCGCAGGGATTCGCGTGGTTTATGCGGATTTGTATGACAGTGGAGGCAGTCACCGATTTCAAAGTGCAGCTCACCTTCATGGCAGTGGCGGCAATCTACCTTAGTAGCATCACCCTGCGGTGGATGCTGTGGATGGCAGTCGAGACAACCGATTTCCGTAGCATGTTTTCCTCCCCCTTCGGCAATCATTTGCGGCTGAAGCATGTGACATTTCTTGCAATCTCCCGCTTCCAGTTCGACAGCCTGAGTAGCAAATGCAGGGGTACTGAGAGAAACAACCAACAAGGCAAGCGCCGCCCCGCATTTTATGCCGCAAAGAGATACCAGCCTGCTCTTCCCGAAAACCAAAAAGTTCATAACCCCCTTAACGCCCTTTCGCGTGTGCGCTCTTAAGGCAGCAACATAGAAAAGAAACCAAACAGCGGTAAGGAAGCAATCACCATGCCACGCAGCAACCGCTGACAAAGTAGGCGCTAATACGAAGATTATATTTCGAGCACAGCTTTATTGCGTCCGCCACCTGGCTGAGATGTGGAATCTTCCCACTCGGGATTTGGGGAAATCCCCGAATTACGCCCACGGATAAGGAGCAAAGGGCAGCTTTGAACCCTGCCCGGGAAAAAACTTGACCCTTCGGCAGGTCATCTGCAGGGCACGCTGGTGGACGACCAATCATTCCCGCCAGACAATCTCGCACCACAATCTCGCACCATAGTAACAAGCTCAAAAGCAACTGCTGTCCAGATTTGGAACAACTTTTGCTCTGATTTTACTTATTTAGATCTGCATCCATGCTATAGCATCTAATATCTGGAGGATCGAGTGACTCCACCCCCGATTAAAATTCTCGCAGTGGACGACGAACAGCTGCTGCTGTTGGCCCTACAACGGGCCCTTAAAGGGCGCTCGCTCGACATCCATACGGCAGGCTCAACTGAGCAGGCGCTGGCCGAGATCAACCCGGGCATTTTCGACCTGTTCCTGCTCGGTTTCGACTGGCACGAACAATGCGACCTACAGCTGCTCCAAACCATCGATGAGCATTGCCCGTACGTTCCGGTCATACTCATGACAACCTCCACGGCGGACTCCGTCCAGCTGAACGACGCCATCAGGGCTACACGCAAGCACGGCGCCTTCCATCTCTTGGAAAAACCTTTCAGCCTGGAGAGAATACTCCAACTTATCGAGGCGAACTTCCAGGACCAGGACAAGGCAAGGTCCTGCCAGGATGTCCAGGGGCAAGACTACACCCACGAAAATCGTTACTGCTATCGCCGTCCGCACGTGCAACCGATCAACTTTTCGTTCAAGATTATTGTCGATGGCGAGGCCCGGCGGATTCAGACGAAGGGAATTTTCACCGACCTCAGCGACTGTGGCTCGGGGATGCTGACGAAGGTGCAGCTGCAAGCAAACCAGGTGCTCAGCTTCGAAGATGGTTTCGCCAAACGCAACGGGATGGTAACCTGGAGCACGAAGATTGCAGAAAACAGTTATCGCTGCGGTTTGCTGTTCTGTTGAAAATCAAAGAAACAGCGCTATCCCCCCTTGCCCCCAAGACACCAGGAAGTGTGTATTTTACCGGGTGGACATTTTACAGCATAAACTGCTCTTCTTAATTGCGGAATTATGTTGTGTGCTGGGGATATTGGTGTTTAATTGGAGACTAACCTTTTCATAGCCACCCAGGCTGCTTAATATAGTCAGGCGCGTCAGTATGGTTAAATCTACATATTAACCCACGCAAAACAATTAAATTCTTTGTTTTATTTCCGACGATACCCATATACTATACATATCCTGTGCTGCCCGAAAATCCGGTTGCCACAAGCGCACGGTGTTTCAGGAAGTGCGTTTATCCTTTACTTCACATCATGGCACTTTTTATCACTCTCGTTGCAATCCATCAGCTTCACTATGGAGCAATATTCTGACGATGATCCCATTTATACGCCAACGGTTAACCGCCAGTTTAACTGGACTGGGTTTACTCTGCCTATTCTGTCTGTTGTGGCTGCTCCCGGCAGGTTGCAGCCAGCAGGAGTCGGCGGCACCAGAACAGCAGAACGCGGCCGCGACAACACTGACTATCGGCCTGATCCCTGAACAGAATATTTTTGCCCAGCAAAAACGCTATGAGCCATTACTGGCATATCTGGCCAAACAGCTTGATGTTGCCATCAAAATCCGCATTCTGCCCCGCTACGGCAGCATTATCGACAATTTCAATGAACTCGGCCTGGACGGAGCCTTTTTTGGCAGCTTCACCGGGGCCCTGGCCATCGACAGGCTGGGGGTCGAGCCCCTGGTAAGACCGCAATATATAAACGGCAGCTCCACCTATTACGGCATGGTATTCGTCAGAAAAGACAGCGGCATCCGCACTGCCCAGGACATGCGAGGCAAGCGGATGGTGTTTGTCGACAAGGCGACGACCGCCGGCTATCTGCTGCCGTTGAGCTTTTTCAAAGCCCTTGGCATCGAAGATTATACGACCTGGTTCAGCGAATATTACTTCAGCGGCACCCATGAGGATGCCATCAACGACGTATTGAACGGTTTTGCCGACATCGGTGCCGCCAAAGATACGGTCTTCTACCGGATGGCGGCAAACGACCCGCGGATTGTGCAGGAGTTGGAGATCCTGGCGACCTCTCCCGCCGTTCCAGCCAACGGGCTGGCTGTCCGCCACGATTTGCCGGACAACCTCAAGCAGGCCTTGCAGCAGCAGCTGTTGACATTACAGCAAAATGATAAGGGCCGGGAGATCCTGGCAGAGCTGGGGTTTAATAAATTTCTCAAAACTACGCGTGCGGATTATCAACCGGTATTCGATTACGCCGCCAGCATCGGACTCAACCTTAAAACATACAATTACTTCAACGACTGACAGCATAAACGCCTATGAAAAAACATGTTCTGGTCGGCTTAAGCCTCATGCTCGCCTGCTTTATCGCTGGTGGGATTTATATCGTAATCTCCATGCAGAAGGTCACCAACAAGCTGGAGAATGTCATATCTTTCCACCAGGTTGGATTTCTGCGCGAGAACCTGGAACACCGTATCAAGGCGGTCCAGTCGAGCCTGCTGCTGCAGGGATCTCCGCACGCAAGCCCCTTTTATGAATCGATCGCCCAGGTCGTAAATATGGAAAAAGCCGCCGCTGAGTGCTTGCATTGCCACCATTCTCCGCAGGTTACCGAGCAACTGACCGAATTGCAGCGAAGAACAGAGCGCTACATGAAGCTCTTGAGCAGCACGCTGACCATCAGTTCAAACACTGAACGGCTTGGGAATGCCCGGTCGCAGGCATTTGACCAGGGAGAAAGCCTGCTGAAAAACGTGCAGTCGCTGTCGGTCGCTTCGGCCGAAAAAATCGACCTGCGGATCAAGAAGATTCATCGTGATATAACCGGGACCAAACACCTCCTGATGACGTGCATTGTAGTCGGTCCGTTCGCCATTCTGTGGATTACCGCATTTTTCCTCAAACGCTTCACCGGCTCCGTCAATACCCTGCTGCGCGCCACAAACACCCTGGAACAGGGCGATCTGGATTTTCGTATCGACGATCGGACCCTGAAAGACGAGTTCCGTATCCTGGCCAATTCCATCAACGGCATGGCCGGGTCCCTGCAGGAAGAGCGCAAGAAGCTCGCAACAATGTACCAACTCTACCACGCCATGTTCGAATCTTCCGGCGACGCCATCATGATCACCAGTTTCGTTGATGAGCACGCGGGGCAGATCATCTCGGCCAACGCCGCGGCAGCAAGACTTTATGGATACTCCAGCACCGAGCTACAGGGAATGGATGTCACCCGCCTCGTCCCCGCAGGCAAGGTTGATCAGTACCAGGAACGGGTCAAAACCGTGATCAACGGGAGCTGGTCGCACCAGAGGGTTCACCGCATAAGAAAGGACGGCACCCGGATCCCGATCGACCTGAGCATGGGGATGCTGATGCTTGATGAACAGAAGCATGTGCTCTCCTTCTGCAAGGACATCACCGAACAGTTGCATGCAGAAGAAGAGTTGCAGCGCGCCAACCAGATGGCCCTGGTCGGCCAGATGGCGGCCGGCCTCGCGCACGAGATCAAGAATCCACTGACCGGCATCAAGATCTCCCTCGATGTGCTGGCCGATGAACTCGAGCTGCAGCTGGAGGATAAGGAACTCTTTGTCAGGATCATCAACGAAGTCGGTCGGATGGAGAAGCTTCTCAAGAGCCTGTTGAACTATGCGCGGCCGCCGCAACCCCAGTTTGACCAGGTCGACATCGGCCGGCTGCTCAGTAGTTCGCTTAAAAACGCTGAAGTGGCTGCCGCCGGGAACAGCAATATAACCGTCCGTTTCCAAAGTCATTTCGCACAGGACTTACCCCTGGTGGAGGTTGATGCGTCTCAGATGCAGCAGGTTTTCCTGAATATCCTGCTCAACGCCGTCGACGCTATTGAGACCGAGGGGACGATTACCGTCAGCACCCATGCTGAAGGCGATGATCACTTCCGCATCCAGATTTCCGACACTGGCAAAGGGATGGAGGAAGCCGCGCTGGAGAAGATCTTTACCCCCTTCTTCACTACCAAGACCAAGGGAACCGGGCTCGGCCTGTCGATCTGCAAGCGCCTTATTGAACAGCACGACGGCACGATCGTGGTTACAAGTCAGATAGAACAGGGCACTTCATTTATTATGGTCCTGCCGCTGGAACAAAAAAACCGGGAGTCACTGCATGCATAACAAAGGACGTATTTTTTTGTTGGACGACGACGAGCTGATCATCAGCATGTTGGCCAGGGCCTTGCACAAGGAAGGCTATGAAACACATATGCTCAACAGCCCGATTGGGGCAGTCGAGAAGATCTGCGCCTGGCAGCCACATGCTCTGCTGCTCGACGTCGACCTCGGCGAGGGACCGAGCGGGCTCGACCTGCTTGAGATGCTGCAGGAGGAAGAGATTGATTTCCCAGTCATCATGCTCACCGCCGACGACTCCGCGGAATCAGCGATCCGGGCAATGCGCAGTGGCGCCACGGATTATCTGAATAAGCCCTTCAATGTTGAAGAAGTGAAGATAGTCCTCGAAAAGCTGCTGGCCAACAGCCGCCTGAAGAGTGAAGTTGAATACCTGAAAAAATCGACCACCGCCAGCCTCGGCCGGACCTTCATCGGTGAATCGGAGATTATTCGCAGGCTGCTCGAAAATACCCACAAGATTGCCGCTGCCGGGGTACAATCGGTACTCATCACCGGCAAATCCGGCACCGGCAAGGAAGTTTTAGCCCGCAATCTCCACTACTGGCGTTTCGGCGAGCGCAAAGATTATGAGAGCGTGCCCTATATTGCCATCAACTGCACCGCCCTGCCGGAGAGCCTGATTGAAGAGGAACTGTTCGGCCACGTCAAGGGGGCCTTTACCGATGCGAAGGGCGACAAGAAGGGGGTATTCGAGCTGGCCGACGGCGGCACCCTGCTCCTCGATGAAATCGGTGACATGAAGCCGGAGCTGCAGGGTAAACTTCTGCGGGTGCTGGAGGAAAGGACCGTGCGCCGGATCGGCGGGAAGGTCGACCAGTCGATCGACGTGAATATCATCGCTGCCACCAACCGGGACCTTAAGAAAGCCGTCAGTGATGGGGTGTTCCGCGAAGACCTTTTTTATCGCCTGACCTCGTTTGCCGTTGAGATCCCCCCCCTCAAGGCACGCGGAGATGACGTCCTGCTGCTGACCAAGCACTTTCTGCAGAATTTTGCCGCAAAATATTCCAAACCGCCGATTACCCAGATCGCAAAAGATGCCGAAGAGCTTTTGACTTCTTATGCCTGGCCGGGTAATGTCCGCGAGCTGCGCAATGTGATCGAACGCTGTGTCGTTATGGAAAACGCCGATACGCTCACCGCTGAGCTCTTGCCACTGGATATCGGCGGCAGGCAGCAGCAGTTTACCAATCGCAGGAAAATATTCCAGGCGATCATCCCGGAGGAGGGGATCTCGCTTGAGGCTGTCGAAAAAGCGTATATCAAACTGGCCCTGGAACGCACCGGCAACAACATGACCAAAGCTGCAAAACTGCTGCAGGTTAGTTACGATACGCTGCGGTATCAGGCGAAGAAGTATAATCTGTCTTGAGTTTTCGTTTCTGCCTATCCGACCTCAACAAGGTCAGGGGCAGACAGTGGATTTGGAGCCAGCCCCCCGCACACACATACAAAGCACTCTAAGGAAAACCACGTAACTTAACTTGATTGTCTAATAAAACTGAAACATATAATTAATTGGTCGAAAAAAGTAGACAGGCAGGTTAACATGCTTATAGATTGAAAAAGTTCAAAACAAAAAGTTGCGCAGTCTAGAGGCCATAAGTATGAGAGCTGTTTTTCGATCTTAAGGGTATAGGTTTTTACCATGAGCGAACCGGAAAGCACGGCGAGAAAAAGTACAGTTTTCCATTTAGAGACTCTGCCCAGCATACCGCAATTTCTGGTTGAGATGCTGCACCTGATGCAACAACCAGAGGTGGATATGGACAAACTGGTTCACCTGTTGCGCCAGGATAGCGCAATTACGGCACGAATTTTTCAGTTGGCTAAAACCGTCACCTTTCGCCCCTGGAAAGATGTACACGACCTGCATCGGCTGGTAGTTACTCTGGGCTTGAACCGGGTGCGCCAGATCATCTTAACCTCTGCGATGGAACAGGTGTTTTCCCGCTGGACAAGGGTGGATCTGCGCCAAGTACATGATCTATGGTACAAATCTCTTTTCTGTGCCCAACTTGCTAAAGAGGTGGCCCGGATTACGGGATATACACCGGCAGATGAAGCTTACCTGGCAGGGTTACTACATCGGCTAGGCGAATTGCTCTTGCTGGTAAAAGATCCACCCGCCTACCATCAGCACCTTGAGCGCTCACTTTCTCCCGGTGAAGCAGCGGAACTTGAACGCCAACGCTGGGAACACACGGCCAATGAGCTATCTGCAGATATTGTAGACAGCTGGCAACTCTCCTCATTTGTCAGCGACGCTCTTCGCTACCAAAGTCAGCCAGTAGATCAGGTAATTGAAACCATGGCCCTTGTTCGTATTCTGAACCTGAGCCGCAAACTGACGGACATCTCAACCCCTGAATTGGCTTCACTGGTGCATTCCGGGGCTGCGCTTTTCTCTTTCACTGAAGGGACATTGGTGGATATCCATGCGCTGGCACAGGATAGAACGCAGCACCTTCTGAAAACGTTTATTCTCGATCCAGAGGTAGAAAAACATTCGATCGAGCAACTAGTCGCAGAACAGGATCAAGCCAGCAACGCATTACATAAAGAGGTAAAGAAGCACAGTTTACTCACTGTATTTCAATCCCAACTGGCTCCAGAGCATGATTTAGCCAGTTTGTGCCAGAATGCCGCACTGGAATTGCAATTGATTTTTGGCTGGCACAGGCCGGGGTTTTTTATCTTCGACCAGAAAACTCAGTGTTTACAGGGCTATGATCCCACAGGCCAGCGGGAGAAACTAAATCAGCTGAGTCTCAAACCAGAGGGAAGCAGGAGCTTAGCCGTCGAAGCTTTCAGGATGCGAGAAATTCGGCTGTTGTCTGCTGAATCTTCAGGCCTCAATTTGGTTGACCAGCAACTGGTGCGCCTTTTCGGGCATGCGAACCTTTACAGCATCCCTTTAGGCACTGGACCCTCCTGTCAGGGGTTACTCTGTTTGGGTCTGCCTGCTCCAGACGTAGCACTCTTTCAGCATAAGTCAGCATTTGTGCTGCAATTTTGTGAACAGCTGGGGCAAAGGTTGGCGGTGCTGCAACAGCAGAATGAGCTATCGACGCAAGAGAATAGCAGTGAAGCGCATAACTTTCAGCTCCGCAGCACGGTGCATGAAATCAACAACCCTCTGGCTATTATGAAAAACTACCTGCATCTGCTTGAAATAAAGCTCCAGGATCAGCACGAAATTCCCGCGGAAATACAGGTGTTACAAGAAGAGATCAACCGGGTGGCCACCCTGGTAGCGGGGTTGATTGATAGTTCGCAAGACACGCAGGCTGACACTCCTGTAAACATTAACAATCTGGTAGAACGCCTGACAATATTCCTGCGAAAATCCTTGTTCGCAAACCGGAACATTCGCGTGGAGCTCGATTTAGACCCACAGGTTCCCCCTCTCCTTCTGAATAAAGATAAACTCACGCAGGTACTCCTTAACATCTGCAAAAACGCAGCAGAGGCTCTTCCGGAACACTCACACCTCACAATCCGCACTCGAAGCCAGATATTTATGGAAGAAGAGTGCTATTGTGGCTTGGAAATAGAAGACAATGGCCCAGGCATTCCTTTTGAAAAGCAGGAAAAGCTCTTCCAGCCCCAGCCAAGCCCCAAGCCTGGCCACGCAGGGTTGGGACTGGTCGTCGTAAAAAACCTGCTGAATGAAATGGGAGGCAAAATAAGTTGCGCCACCGGTGATTGGGGTGCGCGCTTCCAAATCCTTTTGCCGAGGAATGTCGCTCCTGCCCCTGAAAAAAGTGAGGAAAGGTGAAGTAGTTATGCTCACTCAATTGAAACCTCTGCAAAAGTTTCATTTTCCTGAACCACTGAAAACATTGGAAGCCTGCCAAAAAAAACCAGATCCCCTCTGCATCCTGGTAATCGAAGATGAACCGCGCATGCGCCACAGCCTCTGTGAACTGTTACGGAAAAACTCCTTCGAGGTTCATGAAGCTGCTCACGGCCGTGAGGCAATAGAAAAGCTGCGCAAACACCATTATCACCTGGCGTTGGTAGATCTGAATCTACCGCAACTAAGTGGCCATGAAGTAATGGAATTTGTCCGTTGCAATCAACTGAAGACACGCTTGATTGTAGTCAGTGGTGAAAAAGATTTTTCCGCTGCGACCCAGGCCATCCGGAATGGAGCTATTGACTTCATAAGTAAGCCCTTTGACTTTTCCACTCTGCTGGGAGTTATCAACAAAGTTAGTGAACGTGTCGAACTGCGCCTGCGTGCGCAGTGCATCCAGGAACAAATCAAATGTTCAGAAGAATTGCATCGTTTCATGGTCAACAATTCTCCCGATCTCATCTATATGCTTGATCACAAAGGCTGTTTTACTTTTGTGAACAATCGGGCGGAAAACCTGCTTGGGAGGGAGATGGATGAACTTCTGGGCGAACATTACAGCAAAGTGGTATTTGAAGAAGATCTGGAGCGCGCCAACCATGCATTCAATGAACGGCGCACGGGGAAAAGGGCCTCACGCGGCATTGAGCTGCGCCTCAAAAACAACCACCAGGATAGTCCTGTTCATGTAGAGGCCAGATGTACGCCGGTAGAACTCACCTCTATGGGGGTCTACACGGTAGAACACTCAGGTACGGACCTCTTTGTTGGCACATATGGGGTGATTCGCGACCTGACCGAGCGCAAACGCGCAGAAGAACTGATTCGCTATCATCTTTATCATGACACCCTCACGGCGTTACCCAATCGGACGTTATTTAACGATCGCTTGCAGATGGCTTTGATTCAGGCACGGCGAGAAAAACTTAAGCTGGCGGTCATTTTTATCGACCTGGATCACTTCAAAAAAGTCAATGATACCTTTGGTCATCTCGTCGGGGATGAAATTCTGCAAACAGTCGCCAAAAATTTAAAAGGATGCCTGCGGGAAGGCGATACGTTAGCCCGCATTGGCGGTGATGAATTTCTCCTGTTAGCCACCAACCTGCATGATGACAGGGATGCAGCTAAAATCTGTAGAAAGATGCTGGAGAAATTCTCCACTCCTCTGGTTTTTCAAGGCCGGGAAATTCGCGTTACCATCAGCATGGGCATCGCTATCTACCCGGACCATGGCGAAACGCAACAAGCGCTTGTGCGCTATGCGGATCTGGCCATGTATCGCAGCAAAGAACAAGGCCGCAACAGTTACCATTTTTACACCAATGCCATGCCGCAGAAAGATACCCATTCCCTGGAACTGGAAAGCGATCTCTACCACGCTATAGAAAGGGGAGAGCTGGAGTTGCACTACCAGCCCCAGGTGGATCTGAGCAGTGAACGCGTGGTTGGATTGGAAGCTCTGCTACGCTGGAAACATCCTAGTCGCGGCGCCATTCCGCCGTCACTTTTTATCCCTTTAGCCGAGCAAAGCCATTTGATCTCAGATCTCGGCGCATGGGTGTTTCAGCGCGCCTGTGAAGATGCAGTTTCTTTGGAAAAAATGGGGCTCAACTATTTAAAAATTGCAATAAATGTGTCCATCTATCAACTCGAGAAGGAAGGCTTCTTTGCCGATTGCCAAAAAGTCTTGAATTCCTGCAACCTGCAGCATAATTGTATAGAGGTGGAGATTACCGAAAGCGGTCTAATGAAGGACATGCAAAAAGTTTCTTCTGTGCTCAGGGAATTTGAAAATCATGGCATCAGCGTCGCGATCGATGATTTCGGCACTGGATATTCATCCCTGAACTACTTGCAGAGTTTGCCCATCAATACTTTAAAAATTGACGGTTCTTTTATCCAAAATGAAAATTTGAAAGAAGGAGATAAGACTATCTTCTCTGCCATTCTTTCGATGGCTCAAGGGTTGCGCGTGGATTGTATTGTTGAGGGGGTAGAAACCATGGAGCAAAAAAGATACCTGAAACTGGCAGGTTGCACCACGGCACAAGGCTTTTTATTCAGTAGTCCATTGCCCTTGGAAAAGGTCAAGAAATATATACAAGACCAGGCCTCCACACCGCACAGTTGATTTGACAATCCGTTGTCAACAGAAGTCAGGGCGGGACACGAGCCACAGACGATCCGCGCTGCCCACCGGCCATAATATATCAGGGAGAAGCGAAGATCAGGGAGAAGCGAAGATCAGGGAGAAGCGAAGGGCTTGAGGGCGCGCTCTTCAAAAAATAGCACGGCTAACGCTGCGTTCACCAACTTGTCCGGGCAACGCGCTGTTACCTTTCTGCCTTACTTAAATTCTGATACCGAAATACCGCTCCAAATATTTTTCAAATTCGTCCGCGCCGAAATCTTCTACTTGAGCACCTTGTCCCCTTGAAATTTTCAGCTGGGTATTGGTCAGGGTTATGCGCCCATCATCCGTAAGGATGGAGATTAGTTTTTTTTGGGTGAAAGGGGAATCAGCACTTGTTTGATGATAGACACACATGTTTTGAAACTCGGTTATGCTGCGCTCGTCCAGCGAAAAGATGTATTTGGGGATGGCAACCTCATCTTCGACTTTCCTTACTGCAAGATAATTTCTATCGAACTCCATGATTTGGAACTCACCTATCCCATCCGAACATTTAACCCCGGGGCAGATCAGCAGCGGTGCAAGGGCAAAATGGCCAAAACCAACATCAACCAGATAATTCAAGGCATTAATTGATACAACTATCGCTAAGTGATCATACTCTGGGGTAAAACCTCCATCTTCTTTCGCGACTCTAGCCGATATAATTCTGGCCCTGAACCCAAGCTTTCGTAACAGAGCATGAAAGAGACCGTTAAGCTCGTAACAGAAACCTCCTCTCTGGCTGAGCACTATCTTTTCGAAAACATTCCCAATTTCAAGCGATATTTCCCTGCCGTAGTGAATATCAAGATTTTCGAAAGGAATTGTTTTCAAGTGAGCTTTCTGCAGCATAGTGAGAGAATCCAGGTCTATGCCAATTGGCTTCTCTACGCGCATTCGCGCTAGATATTTTTCAACGTCCAATTTCTTCACCTATAAGCTTTTACAATTAGTGGGATTTTGGATTTAGTGACAATGATACGAGCGGCAGTGAAAGGGCCTTCTTCACGCGTTTGAGAATGGAGATCCCCCCGGATTTCTTCCACCAAGGCAGATTATACAAGATGCACAGGAAGAATTCTAAGAATTGTTTTCCAAGTGTATTCCTTCCCGGGATGACAAGAAAGGTCAGGCCCGCAGGCTACCCCTTATACCGCAGCCAAAGCCACGGTCTCCGGGATCGGCGCGGCATCGACCAACCCGTCCCGGAGCATGACGGTGCGATGAAAGTGACTGCGGTTCTCCAGGTTATGCGTCACCATGACGATGGTTTGCCCCTCTGCGTTCAGCTCCTGAAAAAGGGCCATGATTTCCGCCGCCGTTGCGGTATCCAGACTCCCCGTCGGCTCGTCGGCCAGAATCAGCGGTGGGCGGTTAACCAGGGCGCGGGCGATCGCCACCCGCTCCTGTTCGCCCCCGGAGAGCTGGCTTGGCAGATGGTCGGCGCGCCGGGACAGGCCGACCCGCTCCAGAACCTTAAGGGCCTGATTCCGCTTCTCGGCAGCAGCAATTTTCTTTACCGCCAAAGGAAGCATGACGTTTTCCTGGGCGGTCAGATAGGGGACCAGGTTAAAAGACTGAAACACAAACCCCAGATATTCGCGGCGAAAATCGGCCAAGCGCTCGATGCCGAGGGCGTAAAGGTCGATGCCGTCAACGCTCACCGTCCCCGCGGTGGGATGACAGAGTCCCCCCAGGATTGTCAGGAGGGTGCTCTTGCCGGAGCCGGAATGCCCCATGACCCCGAGAAAGGTACCATCTTCAACCGCCAGATCGATCTCCTTAAGGGCTGCAACCGGGATACCGTCACTGAGGTAGGTCTTTTTCAGCTTCCTAATCTCTATAAATGCCATGTCAAATCCGTTCTGTGTTTTATGTTCAATGTTCTGGGTTTGGGGGGCTTACAACCCGGGGTTCGGAACTGTCTCAAAGCGCCCTCAGCGCTTCGGTGGGATCCATGCGGCTGGCGTGCAGCGCCGGGTAAAAGGAGGCCAGGGTGCCAACGACCAGCGCCAGCAGCACCGATCCACCGGCAAGCCACGGACTCCACATCAACTGCACATGCGCTTCGGCCAGAAAGGGCAGAATAAGCCTGGTCGCTCCCATCCCAAAAAGGAAACCGAGGATTCCGGACAGCAGGCTCACCCATGAGGCTTCCATGAGGATCAGCCCCACCACGTGACTCCGGCGAAAGCCGAGTGCTCTAAAGATGCCGATCTCGCGGGTCCGTTCGTTGACCGAACCCATCATGGTCACAAAGACGACCAGACCACCGATGAGGACCACCACCGCAGCCACCCCCATGGAAAAGACGCGGAACTGCTCCAAGGCATGTATGCGAGCCTTGACTACCTGTTGGATGGCGCCGACTTTGGTCCCCGGCAGCACGGTGGAGATCTGCGTGACTATTTCATCCACCGGGCAGTCGCCGCACAGCGCCGCCACTTCCACCAGAGAGACGATTCCTTCTTTTTTGAGTAGCGCCTGAGCGGCAGAAAGTGACACGATCAGCAGGTCGTCGTCTTGGGATCCGGTCTCGTGCAAGATTCCGGTCACGGTAAAGCTCTGGCTGCTCAGTTCCACCGTATCTCCGAGGGTAAGCCCGAGACGTGTGGCGGCGGCACTGCCGGCGACCAGTTCTTCATCGGTTGCCAAGGGGCGGCCGTCCACCGACCACCAGCGCTTGATATGGAATTCCTTTTCCGGATCGACCCCCAGCATCAGAACCCGTGCATTTCCTACCTCTACTGCGCCCAGTAACTTGGGAGCGACTGCAGCAATATTCCCGCTGTTCGGGATAGTGGAAATTTTTGCCAGGTCCTGCTGGTGGATCTCCCGCGCACCGACCGACACCCCGCCGAAGGTGATGCCACCGTAAGCGAGAGAAAGCTCATCATTCTCGGGGGTGATTAAGATGTTGGCCCCAAAATTTTCCATTTTGTGCTGGGCCTCCATGGTAAGGGACGAGGTCATGGACAATAGGGTCACCACGGTGGCAACGCCGATCAGAAGCCCGGCGACAAGAAAGGCCATGCGCCCCTTGCGGCGCCGCAGGTTGTTGAAAGCGATCGTTCGCAGTCTCATAGTGTTCTCCCTATTTATTCGGCCCCTTGAAGAACCGGGCTCCATTAACAAGGTCCGCCTCGGCAATGATGACCTTGCCGTCTACAATGTTGCGCCCGACCGGTGCGGGGTTGCAGCCGCCCTTGATCTCATTGATCATATCGGAGCGGAATTTCTGGTTGCAGTTGTTGCACACCATGAAATCCCCCTCCTGACGATACCCTTTTCTGTCGCGATAGCAGACGTCGCAGGTATCGAGGGCCACACGGACAACACCGTCATCACTTTTAAGAACGAAAAAATCGACGGTGGTCTCCCCACTTTGATAGCTGAAAAAATGAGCCTTGCCATCGTCCACCTGGCGCAGAGGAATGGCGAGCTCGCCCTGAACGTTACTGACCAGGGGATATTTCTCGTTGTCGCCCCCTGTCGCGATCCAGCCCACCACACCCGCCACCGCCACAACCGCTAACGTAAGAACAAGCAAAACCAGGGGATTCTTTTTTTTCTTGCTTTCGAACTGCGTTTTCTTCTCCTGACGATCGGTCATTATTTTTCTCCTTGATTTTTCTTGGGTTGTTTTTTATTCAGGAGCGTCCGGGGAGATGGGAACTCTCCCGGGATGCAAGTCTATCTTTTTGCAATATTGTTTTTCCGCGCTAACAGCACGCCCCGCCTTGATCAATGCGGGGGCGTACTCTACCCTTAGCCCGGCCTGAGGTCACACTGACCTCCGCCGGTTTGGGAGGCCAACTCGAGAAGCTTTTTGCACGGACCATGCCAGAGCAACAGGAACCACCAAACCCCGCAAAACAGGGCATGTGCACGCAAACATCATTGGCAGGCCTGCCCTTTGGTGTTGGATTTTGTTCAACCAGGTGGAGAATATTCTCCACCTCTATGCGCACCGACACCCTCACCGGCAGGCTCTTCAGTGGAGGGGAGGCTGAACTTCAACGCAAAGCCCACCCTGCGAAAAACTTATGGATTCAAGATACTGAGATGGTAATCTCCCCGCAAAGTCAGCAGGTAGCAGAAATAGAGTCTTCTGTTAAACCAATAACGGTGAGATTTATAATGAGGAAATCAAGATTTGGCGCCAGCCGCGGCAGGGGAATTTTAAAGCAAGTAGCGGCAGGAGCCCCGATTTCGGGGCTCTGGCGATAATAATGGAATGGGCAATGCCGTATTTTACGCGGCATTGGAGAGAAAGTTCTCAGGCCATCTCCCAAACAGCTCCGTTTTTGGTGGCCCCCGTTCTAAACAACTTCAGGGCCTGGCCTTTTCTCATCTGCAGGTATGATCTCTATGGGATCTCCCGAGCTGATAAACCCTCCACAAAGAACTTTGGCAAAAACTCCTTCTTTAGGCATGACACAATCTCCAGCCTGGTGATAAATCGCACACCTGTTATGGCATTTTTTGCCGATCTGGGTCAGTTCGAGCAAACAAGAACCAATACCGAAACGGGTTCCTAGCGGCAGTTGCGGAAGATTAATCCCCACGGTTGTGAGGTTTTCCGCGAAATCTCCACTATTCACATCCAGCCCAACAGCACGCATTTTGTCGATACTTTCTTTTGCCAGCAGGCTGATCTGCCGATGCCAGTCTCCTGCATGCGCATCCCCAATGATGCCGTGGTTTTCACGCAACTCTACCCTGTCCACGGGGGTCTTTCGTTCTCCGGTTTGGTGACTGAGACAAACGGCAACCACTTGTCCTTTCATATCTATCCTCCAATTTTGGTCATGGATTATGGAATCAGCCTGCACGATATTATGCCATACAGTATTATGCATACAGGTTTCCGGTTAATAACGTCATGCAGGCAAAGGTCTCTGTCAGCAGAAAGATCAGCAAGGAAAGAAATCACCCCCTTGCGCAGTCCAAGGTCGGTACCGGCCCTGCCAATTTTAACGCATTCCGCGCAACCCAGGATAGCGCCCAGGTTATCCTGCTCAATGAACCCCGCCTGCCCTTTGGAGAGATTCTTCGGCACTCAGCGTCGAGGTCAATTCCATGAATTTCTTCTATCCCTTTCTAAAATCATGGCTTCCCGGCATGCGCAGCAAGATAATTTCAACCTGCTGTCCGGCGTTCAGCTCGGTTCCATCAACCGGCAGCGGCAGCAGAGCATTTGCCCCCTGAACACTGCGGATTTGTCCAGAACCTTGCCGTTGCGGAACATCCACCTGATATCCACCCTCACGCCAGTCGCAGCGACACCAGAGAAACGTTTGCCGCTGTCCTCCTCCCTTGAGGTCGCGGAGCAACGTTGCCTGGCGGCGTCCTGGAGCGACATCCTTCACCCCCCGCATCCAATTCAATGCCGGCACTACAAACAGCTCAAAGGTGGCAGCGGTTGCTGCGGGATTACCGGGCAACCCAAAACTGGGAATTTTACCCAACATCCCGAACAACACCGGCTTCCCCGGTTTGATCGCAACCTTCCAGAAAATCTTCCGCAACCCTTTTTTGTGCAATACTTCCTGCACCAGATCGCGGGCGCCAACGGATACACCACCAGTAGTGATGATCAGGTCAGCATCAAGGGCCTTATCCAAAAGAACGTCGAGATGTTCGGGGTTATCTTCCCCAACCCCCAAAGGTTGGGGCAATGCTCCAACCTCCCTTAAGCGGGATATCAGGTATGGCAGATTGGAATTGACAATCTGACCGCGCCCCGGGGTCCGCCCCAATTCGACTAATTCGTCCCCGGTTGAAATAATCGCCACCGTCGGGCGCGGAATCACCCTGACCTGATCAACTCCGGCGCTGGCCAGCAACCCGATCTCGCCGGCGTGGAGGCAGGTCCCTGCAGGAAGCAGGAGTTCTCCGCTGCGGTATTCCTCGCCCTGCCGCCGCACATGCTGTCCTGGCTTAACGCCGGATACACAGGTCACAAGGTCACCTCGCCGGCTAACATCTTCCACAGGAACCACCGTATCCGCTCCAAGTGGCAGAGGGGTTCCTGTGGTGATCTGGATCGCTTCACCTGCTTGCAACGTTCCGGCATAAGGATGACCGGCAAAGGCTGTACCCACCACCGCAAGAGGCTCGCCCTGAACCGATGTATGCCGCAATGCGTAGCCATCCATCGCGGAGTTGTCCCACCGGGGCATATCCCAGGAAGCTTCCACAGGTTGTGCCAGAATAAGCCCCGCTGCATCTAGCAGGGGGAGGTTCTTCGGCTCAAGTTCTTCGAGCTCTGGGAGCATCAGGTGCATTGCTTCCTGGTACGTGATCATGTTCGCCTTACTCCTTATCTGGAGCGCCGATTACCCAAACGCCGCGCATCCTTCCCTTCGTGCCCGCGCCGCTGTCGCCATATCCGCTCATCGACCGGGCCCCGGAGCTGCGCCGGAAGTTCGACCAAGCACTCCTGGCGTTTAGCGCACCGGGCTAACCTACATACATTGGCTTATTGTCGTTGAGGCGCAACCAGCCTTTGACTATGCGGTATAGAATCCAGATTCCATTCCCCATAAAGATAAGCCAACCGACAACTAAATGGAAAGTGATTGTACCAAACACACCCCAAAGTAAACCAAACCAGAAAGTTCGCATTTGCCAGCGGAAGTGGCTTTCCAGAAACGTTCCTGCCACATCATCTTTCTTGAGGTAGTTCATGATGATTGCAGCTACTGCGGTGATGCCCACTAAAAAAGAGGCGGCATATAGCGCGTAGATGATTGCGGTTATGTTTTTCCCAGACTTATTGACTTCTGTTGTTACTGCATTTCCCATCAATTCCTCCTTCAATGCGATTCAAAGGCATCAGTGCTACGCCCAAAAACAACTTATCTTAACTCCACCCCAGCAAAGCTGGGAATAACCAAGTTGAAGCACATCGCGACTCTTTTTCAGGCTCGAAAGATTGAAGCATAGCCGCCATAGGGGCCGCCATAGGGGCCGCCATAGGGGCCGCCATAGGGGCCGCCTTAGGGGGGATCAATTTTCTCGCGTAAGCTCTTGATTTTACCCCGCTGGGTTTTCTTATCCACCCGCCGCCGCTGCGAGCCTTTAGTGGGTTTGGTAGCCCGCCGTGGCTTGACTCGCTTGATCGCCGCGTGAATCAATTCTTGCAGCCGTTGCAAGGCATCTTCCCGGTTCAGTTCCTGGGTACGAAAGCGCTGGGCCTTGATCACTATCACCCCTTCCCGGGTAATGCGCTGATCAGGAAACCGCAGGAGCCGTTCCTTGTAGAAAGGGGGCAAAGATGAGCGCCGGATATCGAAGCGCAAATGCACCGCCGAAGCGACCTTGTTAACATTCTGCCCTCCTGCGCCCTGGGCACGAATGGGCTGAAAGTCAAACTCCCAGTCTGCCAGGTGAATATTTGGCGTGATTTTGAGCAAAATAATCTCTTTTTTCAGACTAGTTAATTATTACCTGGATTCACTTTGTACGTGAAACCCAAACGCAGTTGGTTAGAAAAGCAAGTTGAGACAGGCTGACGGCTTCTTTCACCGGCCATGTTTAGAGGAGTGCGATGGGTCACTCCGCACAGCTTACCCGCGAGAAGAAAGATACCAGATTTGTGCCTTAAAAACAGCAGGGCATAATCAGAGTGAAATCGCGATAATTACTGGTCGCCCACTGGCGGAACCGTGTAGCTGTGGCAGAGTTCACTCCGTAGCCGATTGAAACAATCATATTGAGAATGTAGGAGGATAGTTTCCACCGTGCCATTCTCCCCCTTCACGTTGTACTTTTTCCATTTTGGAAGCAGTTGCCGAAGGGTCAAGCTCCCCGGCCTGGAGAATGAAGATCCCACCCGGAGTGCAAAAGCGCCGGGGTGATAAACTTGGAGCAAATATCTTTTTCAGGCAGATCTGAAAACTACGCTTTTTTGGACCTGATTATTTTTAATTTCAGCTAGTTAGCTTGGTTCGACCCTGTTCATTTTTCGAGTGGTGGCGATGGGAGGGAGAATCTGGGCGCAAAGCGAGGAGGGGAAAGGAAGTGAGTTTTACTTTGCCATCCCCTTTAAGATAGAGGAATCAGCCCGCCCGGCCGAGCCAGAGCCCACGGGAAGTAATAATTAAACAAAAAAGCTGAAAGCTGGGGTCATGAAGCTGGGGTCAAGCAAAGACTTGACCCCCCTGCTTGATATACCATTTTACGCCCTGTAAAATCTGAGCATATCTCACAGTCAGCATTTGAATTTGACTCTTTTTCCCAAAAGTAAAAGTTCAATTTTTGACTTCAATTCCGACAACATTCCTCTAATCTTCTGAGTTTTAAACTATATATCCAAATGCCAACCGGTTACCTATGCACTCGCTAGTACTGACCTGTCCCGTCTTCATTTTCAGAAAAGCAGCTTAACAAACATCACCCAAAATATGCATCAAATTATAGCGAGATCCCTATTCGAAAAGCTAAGCCTACATGCCCTTCACTCACCGATAAGAACCTCTTCTTTAGTCGTTAAATAATCCGTCAGTAATAGATTTGTCTCTAAAGGGATCCTTACCCTGATTCAGATGCATTGATTAGAAAAAATCCATCGGCAAGAAAGATAATTCTCCGGTTGTTTGAAAATTAACTTGAGAAAACGCCTTTTTCAACATAGTATGTAGTCTATATGCATACATACTGCGTTCAAAAGGGCATTTTATGGACGTTTTAGAATCCCTCAAAAAAACAATTCCCCTGGAAGAATTTGATTACCAGGCATTGGTAGATGCTCTGCATGATTATGCTCATCCCAGAGATAAGATTTCCGACCTGATGGCCAAGGGAGTGATTGTAAGAGTAAAGAAGGGCTTGTACGTTTTCGGCGACGACTATCGCAACAAACCATATTCAAAGGAAATCCTGGCAAACCTTATTTACGGTCCTTCATGCGTATCTCTGGAATATGCATTACACCAATACGGGTTGATACCTGAACGTGTTGAAGCAGTCACGTCTGTTACTACAAAGCGTCCAAAAGAATTTCGCACTCCCGTTGGTCTGTTTAAATACCGCAATATACCAGAGGCTGGTTTTCATGTTGGGCTTCAACGTATAGAGTTCAGTGATGGACGGGCTTACCTCATCGCCAGCCCGGAAAAAGCCCTGGCGGACAAATTCCGCAGTGATCGTGGTTTATACATCCGGACGCGGAAGGGTTGCCTTGACTATCTTGAAAACTCGCTGCGAATAGAACCGGGTGATCTGGCAGCCCTCGACTCTGAGTTATTGGATAAAATTGCTACCGCGTACGAATCAAAAAGGATCCGTCTTCTGGTGGATTTAGTGAAATATTTACAAAAAGGCACTGGATAGATATGCAGGGAGCAATTGCACAGATGCTGGCCAAATATGAATGTAAAAGCGCCGATGACTATGTCCAGGCCCTCAGGGAGATCCTGCAGGAGATTGCCCTGCTCGGACTGTGGCGCAGCAAATTTTTCGAACATGCGGCCTTCTACGGAGGCACAGCGCTGCGCATCCTTTATGGGCTGGATAGATTTTCCGAGGATCTCGACTTTTCACTTCTAAAACCGGTAGAGGATTTTGACCTTGATAGTTATAGCAAAAGCCTGGAAAAAGAACTGGTTGCCTTCGGGTTTGACGTCAATGTTGAGGTGAAAAACAAATCTTCTAAGACTGCGGTTCAATCGGCGTTCCTGAAGGGAAACACAGCAAACCAGCTTTTGATTATACAAGCAGGCCAGGAGGTGGTTCGCGAAATCCCTCCAGGGCAGTTGGTGAAAATCAAACTAGAGATCGATACAGATCCCCCAGGTGGTTTTAGTACTGAAAACAAGTACCTGCTGCAACCAATTCCGTTCAGTGTCCGTTCTTATGTATTGCCAGATCTGTTTGCCGGGAAGATGCATGCCCTGTTGTTCCGGAAATGGAAGAATAGAGTGAAAGGGCGGGATTGGTACGACTTTGTCTGGTATTGCGCAAACCATCCTCAGTTGCACTTGGCACATCTAGAAAAGCGTATGCGCCAAAGCGGGCATTGGAAGGAAGATGCTCTGCTTGAAGCTGAATCCTTCCTGAAACTTATATCGCAAGCAATTGAGCAACTTGATATAGACCAGGCAAAAAGCGATGTTCTGCCTTTCGTAAGGGAGCCAGCCGCGCTCGACGTCTGGTCACAGGATTTTTTCAGAGATATTGTCAATAGAGTGCGTTTTGTATAACCATTGTCAGTACACAAAAAATACCATCATCAGCCACTTTGAGGGATTTTGCGCCATTTTTACTTAGTCCGTAGTCCCAAAGCACATAAGATGCCGAATTAACTACATAAAGCGTTAAAAATATCGTACAATGTTTTGCAAGAAATCAACTGTTTACCCTCAATTTTCTGGCAAAACTATGCGACCTAAAAAACAACAAAAGCAGGCTCAAGACGAGTTATTTCAAGTACGCCTGGAAGCTATTTGTGATCCAGCCAACTCTCTGGTCAAACTTGCAGATCAAATTGACTGGGAGCATCTGGACAATGAGTTCGGTTCTCTTTACTCAGATGCCGGCAGACCTGCAATTGCTACTCGTATGATGGTTGGCCTTACCCTGCTGCAGAGCCTGTACTCCTTAAGTGAAGATGAAGTGGTAAACCGCTGGGCTGAAAATCCCTATTGGCAGTACCTGTGCGGTGGAACCTTCTTTGAGCATAAAAAACCCATTGCCCGAAGTGGGTTGAGCAAATGGCGCAAACGCATCCAGGAACATGGCATGGAAACCCTTCTGCAGCAGACCTTGGCTGTAGGTCTTTCCACTGGAGCAGTAAACAAGAAAAGCTTGGAACGCGTCAGTGTTGATACCACAGTACAGCCTAAACACATTACGTATCCAACCGATGCCAAATTGTTGAACCGCAGCAGAGAGCATCTGGTTAAGCTGGCGAAAAAGCATGACATCAAGCTGCGCCAGAGCTAAGAACGTAAAGGGCCACAGGCAGCGCTAAAAGCTGGACGCTATGCCCATGCTAAACAGTACAAACGGATGCGGCGCATGATCAAAACCCTTAAAACCTATCTGGGTCGCGTAGTACGCGATATTGAGCGTAAAAGCGACATCGTTTCCACTGAACTGAAAAACTCTCTGACCCATGCCAAACGCTTACTGCAGCAGCAACAGCAGGATAGCCGCAAACTCTACAGTCTCCACGAACCCCATGTAGCCTGTATCAGCAAAGGCAAAGCACACAAGCGCTACGAATTCGGCAACAAGGTCAGTGTCTGCGCTACCAACAAAGAAGGCTTTATCGTGGGCAGTCAGGGCCTTGAAGGCAACCCTTACGATGGTCACACCCTCAAGGGGGCACTGGATCAGGCAGCACACTTAAGTGGAATCAGACCCAAACGCTGCTACGTAGACCGAAGGTATCGCGGTCACGGGGTTACTGATACCGATGTCTTCATATCGGGGCAGCGTAAAAACGTTACCCCCACGATCAAACGTGAACTTAAACGCCGCAGTGCCATAGAGGCAATCATAGGGCATCAGAAAACCGAAGGCTGCTTAGGACGCAATCGACTCCACGGAATCCTTGGAGATAAGATAAATGCACTTATGGCAGCGATCGGATGCAACCTGCGCCTGATCCTGAAGGCCATCGGCCTTTTGTTGTCTTTTGTAAAAGAGCGTTTTTTACACTTTCTGCAGATTCTGGGCAGGAAGTTGATGAAACTATTCTTTTGTAACCCCGATCAGGTGGCTATGATGGCCTGATTTCGGGTTTTTGAACTATCGACTACTGAAGACAGCACCAAATCAAGCTGAAACGCCCTTTACTGGCTCCTGAATTGGGCTCCTGAATTGATTGTTGACAACAATCAGCGAATTTCATATAAGGATCCGACTAAAATCTCATTTTTTACCGGAATATTATCAATGGCATACGTTTATCCACATTTTATCCCATTAATTTGAGGTACCTGTAGAGAGCCCGTGCGGTTCTCCTGCAAATGCCGATTCCCGTTTTACCCGCCGTCTACGTCTTAGTCTCATGCAGGTCGTGCCGCGGGTAACCGGGCATGACTGAGGCTGAGTTGACCCATCCAGCGCAAAACTCTATACCCTCCCTTACATCTGTGCAAAACGGAACCATGTGGAAGTTTTTTGCCCGTGGGTTCGCCCCCTTTTGCCAATTCCATTCTTTTCAAGCAGCTCATTCAACCAACGTATTTAAATTAGTAATTATTCCGTGCAATAGCGCAATACCTCGCAGCATCCATTTTATACCAGGGGTTTCATCCTCCATGCGGATAAGCGCGTCCCGGACCTTCTCAACCGGGCTTACTTACACCACAACGCGGATTTTTCACCTCGAACTCAAAGTTGTTTATTAGGAGCCTGTCGGATTTAACGGATCGCCGGGAGAAGCGCAATTGAGCACCGACAAACGAAAAGATAGAACAGAGAGTGGGCGGCGCGCATTTCTAAAGATGGCCGGGCTTACAGGGTTAGGTGCGCTGCTGTCGCCGTTGAAGGGGGCGGCCCAACCGCCTGGTGAATTCTCTGCGCAAGACCTGCAGGTATGGTCGTGCGGCGGGCTGGCAGAGGCATTTATCCCCGCCAACAAAGCCTACGAACAGCACAGTGGGTGCAAAATCGCCTACACCGGTGCATTTGCTGGCGCTTTGGGCAAATCGCTGCTGGCATCGGCCACCACCGACGTTTTTGCTGGGCGCGTCCTTGAGCTGGCCAAAAAACTGCGCAGCGCCGACAAGATGGTTTATTTCAAGCCTCTGTGTTTTACCGAATACGTTCTTGTGGTTCCCAAAGGGAACCCTGCCAACATCCACTCTGTACAGGATATGGGGCGCCCAGGGGTTAAGGTCGTTTTGGCTCCGGATGCCTCTCCCCCCGGTGGGGCTGCAAGCCTGGCACTGCTTAAAAAGGCTGGGGTGCAAGAAGCCGCGTTAAACAATGCGATCGTCAAGGGTTCATGCGTGCAGATGGTTATGGGTGACTTGATTTCCGGCAACGGGGAAGTATCGGTGATGGAGCGGCGCCTGGTGCACCTGCCGATGTTTGCCGGCAAGGTTGATACGCTGGATATCCCGGCGCAATTTCAGCCACCGCCGCCACTGACCTTTACCATTGGCGTCATGAAATCAGCCCCAAAGCGCAAACTCGCCGATGCCTACGTGGAATTCATCTGTTCTGCGGAGGGGCAGCGTTATTTTACTCAGCAGGGGTTTATTTCCGCCTATTCAGAAAAAGGGCTGGAACTGACGGAACAGCTGGGAGTCAAGGATGTTTAAGGGAAAACTCCAGTGGCTGCGCCGTACAGTGCAGTCGACCATGCTGCTCGTGTTGGGGCAATGGTCTTTCTATGGGATATTTCGGTGCCCGTTTGCGGTTCCTTTTATCAGCTGTCAACATTGTCCGGTCATAACCTGCATGGGACGCTGGACCAGCATTTTCTGGGGCTTTTGGCTTCTACTTCCCCTTTCGGTGCTGCTGTTTGGACGCGCTTTTTGCGGCTGGCTGTGTCCGGGCGGTCTGGTCAATCAACTGATCGCCTCTATGAACCCATTCAAGCTCCACCTGAAAGGCTGGGGAACCAAGCTGGCACCTTACGGCAAGTATCTGGCAATTCTGGTGGTTATCTATATGTTCTACGCCCTCGGCAACCCGCGCTGGGCAATCCCGATTCGCACTGCCGGGGATTTCACCCAAGCGGTACAGTTGACGTTTGAACACGCCACTTCGCCGTGGCTGATCCGTACTTTAGTTGTCCTTGGGATGGTGAGTGCCGGATTCCTGCTCAGCAATTTCTGGTGCCGTTTTGCCTGTCCAGCGGGTGGGCTTTTAGAACCATTTCAGCGTTTTGCCCTGTTGCGGTTTTTCAGAAACAACACGTGTAATGAGTGTAAAAAATGCTTGGATGCCTGCCCAATGGGAACCATGCCAGCAGAGGATAACTGTATCAACTGTGGTGACTGTGTGCCGAGCTGTCCGCTTAGTGCCATCGAGTTTGGGCGCGAAAAAACAAAAGCTGAGGCTCCCAATGACTATTAATTCGCTTCGGCACCCCTGTTTTAACGCGGGGGTAAAAGGGAAATTTGGCCGAGTCCATCTGCCGGTGGCACCGCGTTGCAATATTAAGTGCAACTATTGCAATCGCAAGTATGACTGCGTCAATGAATCACGCCCCGGTGTCACCAGCGCGGTACTCAGTCCGCACCAGGCGCTGGATTATCTGCACAACGTGTTGGTACAGGATCCGCGCATCGCGGTGGTGGGCATTGCCGGGCCGGGTGATCCCTTCGCGAATGCAGAAAAAACCATGGAAACCTTACACCTTATCAGGCGGCACTATCCCGACATAATCCTGTGTCTTGCAACGAACGGTTTGAATCTGGTCCCCTACATCCCGCAACTGGTGGAACTGCGTGTTTCTCACGTAACCATCACGGTTAACGGGGTGATGCCAGGGGTTGTCGAAGAGTTCTATTCCTACGTGCAGGATGGCACCGTGATCTATCGCGGCACGCAGGCGGCTGAACTCCTGTTAGAGGGTCAAGTCCGAAATGTGCTGTAAATTCTCTCCGGTCATTGACGTTTTTAGCTTGCTAGGGCAACCGTCTTGCTCCCCTGGCTAGCTGTTATTTGGGCTTCTGCCCACTCCTTAAATTCATCCA
>Ga0265295_1002617_pt1 | contig 27901 bp, 17 predicted proteins | sample Munlansysbiofilm_FD_192503 | JGI IMG/M metagenome (GOLD analysis project Ga0265295, IMG submission 192503) | Leachate microbial communities from a municipal landfill in Southern Ontario, Canada - Methane capture system biofilm | ecosystem: Engineered > Solid waste > Landfill > Unclassified ... | reverse complement strand
TTACTTACATTCACAGCTGCTTGCCAGCCGTCAGCTTGAGTTCGCTTGCTGTACCATATTTCAGAATTGGGAGTAGATGAAAAACCTGCCCTTTGCCACACGCAATGTAGATTGTTTTCAGTATCAATCGCCAAAACGGGTCTCGATACGGTGCTAACATCATCATGAAACACAACCTCGGTTGCGCTCCACGCCGAATCTGAGCATGATCGGTAAACGATGTCAACAGCACTAAGCCCTCCTTTTTTATACACTAAATGAAGAGCATTGTTCGAATCAACTACAAGCGATGGGTTCCTTCCAATTTCATCAACAAGAATGGGCGTAGCCCATGTTGACCCGTTATTTTCAGAGGAAGAATAATAGATGCCATTATCGTAGTACACTACATGCAGCTTCCCAGAATTATCCTCAACAATAAGTCTAGCGTTATTTCGCTCTGTTGCTGTATTCTGTATACTGTGTCCTACAAAATTTTGAGCATTTACAATAAAACTGAATGCAAGGAGAAATGTGAAAAGTATATGTTTCATTTTGAAATGTTTTTTAAAGGGTAAATAAATAGTAAAATCATTTTTAAGTGCTTCATTACAAGCCTTTTTTAATGAATAAGAGCAATATGATTCAGGGTAAGTATTACGAACCAAACAGATTAACCCCAATTATTCATCTTTAACAAATTTGATGAATAATGCGGGTTAAACTGTGATAGTATGTATCCAATTTAAATTTCTGCCCTTAAGCAAATAGCACTTTATGCAAAAAATAAGAGTAAGTGAGAAAATGTTGTGTAAAACGACAAAATCAGGATAGAAAATCTTCTATTTTGCCAATATCCATCTATTTGCACCTATAATTCTGGGATAGAATTACTTGAAGCAGAATGCGAGTTTTCTTGAATTGCAACGTTATGTTGTAGTATGGCTTCACAAAAGTTATTAAGTTATTTTATCCTATTGGTTGACAATATTCCTTTTGTTCGTAATAATTTCTTCTTCTGAAACTCAAAGATAATCATTTTCCTTAATTTTCAGGCTATAATACCATTAGTAGCCGTTGTCTTTTTACCAAAACGGTTGATTTTTTATTTTTCTTTTGCTCATTGACGAAACATTTTCCCTGTAAATTTTTTAAGCGTAACTATGCCTATATCACCAATAACCTACTTAGCCCCAATTATTCATTCGAATAGTTGCTACCTGCCACAGCGACTAAGCCTTACTACCAATTCCGTTTCCCAGAATTGGGCCCCAACTATGTCGGGGTAACCCCCATTTTATTAATAAATTTGATGAATAATGCGGGTAGATAAGGATATAGCAACATACATAATGCTAAAATACTAAGCAATTCTTTATCTTTGCAGTAAGCAAAATTACGCATTTTTATGAACAAGCTACAAAACCCTTAAATTTGCTATTTAATCTCAGAGGCTTTATATTTAGCGTGTTTCCCTTTTACTAAATCCTATAAATACACATAATAATGGAGTACTTTGAAAGCCCATACTGCTCCTCTACTCGTTCAGGTTTTACGGTTGCGGTTTTGATAGTATTAATTTTCTCTACAATCCAAATCTTGCCTGCACAAAATACGCTTCATGTACCTAAAAATCAAAATCCCATTTTAGAGCTTAGCAGTAATGAGCACAACGTTGAGCTAACTGGTTCAAAAATGTCGCAAACTCAAAAAAAACTTTACTATGAGGAGATTTTGGATAGCTTGAAAGAAAGTGCAAACCTGAAAGATATAGCCAATACGTACATTCGCATAGCTAATGATGCGGATTATGAACTTAGCTATAACACAAAGGATAGCTTATTGCACGAGGCCTTAAAAATCAACGTAGCCCTTAAATTTCCTGAGGACATTATTAAAGCCTATAATCAACTATTCTTGTTGTCCTTCAATACAGGAAACAACGAAAAAGCCTTGTTATATGCAAATCAAGGGCTTAAAATAGCTTTAGAGCAAAATTACAACAAAAGCGCTGCCATCATCTATAGCAACATTTCGTTGATTTATATGAAAATGGGTGATTATGAAAAAGCGAATGAATATAATTACAGAGCACTAAGGGTTTTCCAGGAGCTAAATGATACGCTTCATATAGCCAGAAGCAAGCTGAACATTGGTTTGGTAAATATAGCATTGAAGGATTACGACAAGGCGTTGCTCAACATTACCCAAGCACGAGACGAATTTAGGGCGATTGACGACCAAAAGGGATACAGCATCTGCCTGACGAACATAGGAATGATACACCTCTACTTGGAAGACTACGAGTTAGCTTTGCGCAATTTTTTTGAAGCAGTTCAAATAGATGAACATAATAATGATTATTATGGTGTCGCCTCCAATTTCACCAGTATTGGCGAAGTTTATTATAATCTAGATAACCTAGAAGAAGGACTTCATTTTTTGAATCAAGCCTACAAAATATATAATAAGTTAGATGATAAAAGCGGGCTTGCCTCAATATATATTAAGTTTGCACGTGTATTCACAAAAAAAAATGAGCTGTCAAAAGCTTTGGATTACTGCAATCAAAGCATTAGCCTATTTGAAGAAACCGATGAGCCCGTTTCGAAAAAAAATGCACTTGAACAATTATCATTAATCCAACAAAAACGTGGAAATTACCAGCTAGCTCTTAAAATATTCCGCGAGGCATCTACGCTAAAAGATAGCCTGTTTAATATAGATAAAGCGGCAAGAATATCTATGATAGAAGAAAAATACGTCAATGAGAAACTCACCAACGATAATTTGAAGCTTCGTTATTCCAGCGAAATTCAACAGGTTAAATTAGATGGGCAAAAATCTTTAAACCGCGCCTATTTAATAACACTTATTATACTGTTTTTGGCCATGGTGCTTATCATCGTTCAGCTTCGAAAGAAAAACCTTGCCTATAAATTTATTACGAAGAAGAACCTTGACCTGATTAAAAAAGAGCAGGAGTTAAAAAAGACGAAAGAGCAAATGATTTCTATGACCGAAATCGATCGAAATAAGCCCCGACTTGACCCCGATGAAAAAGAAGCCATATTGCAACGTCTAGAAAAACTATTGGAGAAAGATCAAATCTTTACACGCTCCGACCTGACCATAGAAAAATTGGCGCACCGATTAAGTACCAACCGAACCTACCTTTCGCAAATCATTAACGAAGTGTTTTGCAAAAGTTATTCAAATTTCATCAACGAATATCGTGTAGACTATGCCATGAAGATGCTATCCGATCCTATTATTGGAAGCAAATATTCCATCGATGCCATCGCCAAGGATTCTGGTTTTAACTCAATATCGAATTTTAATATGGTATTTAAGAAATTCTCTGGCGTTACCCCATCGGTATTTATTAAAAATGTTGATTTTAAGGATATTAAACCCTGTAACGATACTCCCAAATTTACCAATCTGTAAGTACTTAGCTTGTATATTGCCTTCTGTAGCTCTTTATTTGTGCATAGTATAAATCAATTAAATTTAATGCATATGAAAAAGAACTACATTTTAAGAAGGCTGCAAACTACATTGATTTTATTGTTGAGCCTTTTGAGCATAAATTCAAGTACAGTTTTTGCCCAATGGACGATTAACGAAAGCTTTGAGAGTGGGTCTATTCCTTCTGGATGGACTGTTTACGATAATAACAATGATGGAATCCAATGGGGTACATTGCAACATGCCTATGCTCACAGTGGCGACTGGCTTGCTTTCGTGGATTGCTACGGTAGTGGCGGGGACGACTGGCTAATTACGCCACAGGTTACCATTAATAATGGTGATATTTTTACCTTTTTTGCCAGAGCATGGTACGGAACGGAAAATATGAAGGTTCTTCTATCGACTACGGGCAAAAGAATTAGAGATTTTAAAGTAACCCTGGACAATGTAACCGGATTGGGCAGTAGCTATCAGGAATTCACCTACGACCTGAGCGCTTATGAGGGTCAGCAGGTATATTTGGCCATCCAATGGCTACAGGATACCTACTCATTGGTTGTGGATGATATTAAAGTGGGGCAACCTCAACCCAGTGATGTGGGGGTTATTTTTATTGACAGCCCCGGAGTTTTTCATCGGCTGGATTCAGAGATAATACCTTCCTGCACCATCAAAAATTTTGGAGGCTCGGAGGTTACCGAAGATTTTCCGGTTGAATGTACCATTACCAATCAATCAACCAGTGCGGTGGTCTATACTGAAACCGCTAACTTTACCAACTCTTTACCGGTATCGCAAACCGAACAGGTGGTGTTTCCGATATGGCAACCAACCGAAAGCGGCTCATACCTGGTGAGCATGAACACTAACCTTACGGGAGATGGAGACACTACAAATGACACCCTAACAGATGCCACAGAAATCGTGCTGCATTATAGCACGGGCGGTCCCGATATAATGAGTTACCGATGGATTGACAGCGAAGAACCTGACGGTCCAGTTTATGACTGGATTGAAATAAGTGGCACTGGAACATCGGTGATTACCTACGGTGTAGATACCTTTGCAGGCGACGATAATTTTTCGGAACCCATTCCTTTAGGTTTCGACTTCCCATTTTACGGTATCAACAGAACCTATTTCCATGCTGATGTTAACGGTGAATTGTTGTTGGCTGAAAATGATTGGTATAAACCGTTCCCAAATAGTAAGTGGAATAATGATGGAAATCCGTTCAATTACCACGCACCTATTCCTGGTTACGAAGAAATGCCTGCTTTAATCGCTGTATTTTGGGATGATCTGCTTGCCGAGGAAAACACTGGCGATGTTTATTACCAGATGTTTGGTACTGCACCTGAACGCTATGGCGTAATCCAATGGAACAATTTAAGATTTGTTGCAGGGGACGGAGGCAGCCAAACGCTCTGTTTTGAGGTTATTCTTCATGAGAACGGTGATATCATTATGCAATACAAGAATGTGGACAATGGTCAATCGGGGAGCACACTTCCGCATGTTTTTGGACAAAGTGCCACCATTGGTATACAAAACGATGATGCCACCGCTGGGCTTTCTTACCTTTGGGAGGTTATCGAAGACAATCAATATGTAGGTCCCGAGCCTTCGGGCAATTTACCGTATAACAACCTGGCCATAAAATTTTATATGGGCGAAGATTTTGAACCACCGATTATTAGCCATGAAAAAGTTTGGAACACCTTTAACGATTACATGGAGCTCTCGGCAACAATCACCGATGGTTCGGGCATCTATTCCGATACCCTATACTACAACACGGGCGGCGAATGGCAAGCTATGTCCCATACCTCGTTTGAGGAACCGAACGTATATCATTACCAGTTAGAGAGCTTACCCACAGGAGCAACCATAGAGTATTATTTTGCTGCTACCGATAATTCCCCCAATGCCAACCGAGCAGAACTTCACGAAACAGATGGTGAATCTCTCGATTTTAATACATTACCAACTGCGGGTGTAAACATACTTTTGGCTATGCCGGGCAATAAACCAGGTTTTCAGGATTACCAAAACAAGGAGTTCCCAAAATATGTTGCTGCGCTAAATGCCGCAGGTGTTGACTTTGATGTATTTAACTGGGCTGCTTTTGATCAGTACAGCTTTCCCGACAGTTATGATATCATTATTGCTTACTCCAATAGTTCCAATTATAGCAGTACCCTAGATACATTATCAATTGAGTTGATGAGTTTTATGGATAAGGGAATCAATGCTATGCCTAAGAATGTATTCTTTGCATCTGACAATTTAGCCTCTATTCAACATCCCTTACCAAATAACGGAATTATCAACAAATTCTTTAGGGCCTATCTACGGGGTGGTTATACCGCACAAGTTAACCCTCCATATTTTGGAGGATCTGATGGTATTGCTGGCCCCGATTCATTGGGATACCATCATGGTAGCATAAAAGGTTTACCGTCAAGCCCCATAGGCACCGAAAACCAGATTGTTCCGGTTTTTGCCAATAGTCCTGATGCAATATTCAACAGGGAATGTCCTGAAATGTATACTAATGAAGTAAGTAATCCTGAAATCAGTTCATGGGCATCATTCGTGTTTGAGGGTGGTCCTTTCAATGGAAATGCCTATTCAAAAGGTCAGCCTTGTGCCTTGTGGCTCGACAATCTGATTTATAAATCCTACTTTATCAGTTTTGACATCTCTCAGTTTACAATCGACAATGATATCAATACCATGATTGCCGAAGCACTTGAATGGTTTACTCCTGAAGTTTACACCATTTCTGCCACTGCAACTCCCATTGAGGGAGGGACAGTTTCGGGTACAGGGAATTATATTGCACAATCAACGGCTACGCTTATCGCTACACCGACCGATGGTTACGGATTTGTGAGTTGGACTGAGAACGGAGATATAGTTTCTGACGATGCTGAATATACGTTTACCGTGGTAACTGACAGAGCGCTAGTGGCCAACTTTGCAATCCAAACATTTGCCATTACCGCAACGGCTTCGCCTGAAGAGGGAGGCACTGTTACTGGTGCAGGAACATATAACTACAACCAGGCCGCTACCTTAAACGCTACACCGTCAGAAGGGTATGAATTTGCAAACTGGACTGAAAACGGAGATGTGGTTTCTACCGATGCAGAATATACATTTATTGTAACATCTGATAGAACTCTTGTGGCCAACTTTGCAACCCAAACATTTACCATTGTCGCAACAGCTTCCCCTGAAGAGGGTGGTACCGTTTCTGGTGCAAGTAACTACGCATATAACCAAACCGCTACCTTAAACGCTACACCGTCAGAAGGGTATGAATTTGCAAACTGGACTGAAAACGGAGATGTTGTTTCTACCGATGCAGAATATGCGTTTACCGTAACGTCTGACAGAACGCTTGTGGCCAACTTTGCAATCCAAACATTTACCATTGCCGCAACAGCTTCGCCTGATGAGGGAGGCACTGTTACTGGTGCAGGAACATATAACTACAACCAGGCCGCTACCTTAAACGCTACACCAACTGATGGGTATGAATTTGCAAACTGGACTGAAAACGGAGATCTGGTTTCTGCCGATGCAGAATATACATTTACTGTAGTAACTGACAGAACACTTGTAGCCAACTTTGCAATCCAAACGTTCACCATTACTACCACGTCCTTACCTGTTGAGGGGGGCACTGTTACCGGTGCAGGGATATACGACTACAACCAGACCGCTACCTTAAAGGCAACACCATCTGAAGGGTATGAATTTACGAACTGGAGCGAAGACGAGAGCATAGTTTCAACCGACCCTGAATATTCATTTAACGTTACCACCGATAGAACTCTCACAGCAAACTTTGACTTGGTTGATGGCATCAATGAAATTGGAACGCCTGAAGTATTTATTTTCCCGAACCCTGCTCAGGATTTCATTTATATCAAAACAAGCGATATTAGCCACAAGAAAGTTGTGATTCAAATACATAATTCAATCGGACAGAGTGTAATGTTGAAAGAAACTGTGATGGACAGAGAATTGCTCCCACTTAATATCTCTGCTTTAAAACCTGGACTATACTACATTACGGTAAGATTTGAAAATAGGATCGTTTCCAAAACGATTATTATACAATAAATTGTAGCCCAATAAAAAGAGATAAGATGAGGCATCCATGATAATGGCCTTAACACACAAGGGAACATGGATGTTCCATCCCTGCCTAGAACAGCTAACAATTGACCGATGAAATTTACGGTAATGTGGCCAAAAACAGTTAGTATCATTCACAGAAACAGGTCATAAATTAGGTGCATCAATCAGAAGAGGACTCAAACTCTGGTTGAGACCAACTTGATAGCAATATGATTAACGCACTTACAGCAATAGGTAGAGGTGGTCGCTTGTCCACCTCTATTTTTATCTAATGCTGGTTTGCCTTATGGCTAAAAACCACCTATTGTTGAATTAATAAGGTATCATCAGCGTTTTGAACAGGTCAACAATGCACTGGTTTGAATGCGTTTGCTACACCTTACTTCATAAAAAAAAGAAAACGCCCGAAATAATGACTTATCACTTTTGAAAATATTCTTTAGTGCCAAACAACGATTAAATCATAGTAACCTATTAATGGTTACTATCGTAGAACTATTTAGTTCGTACTTTTAATATTGTGTTTCTTTGCTAACTTTGTTATAAAATTTAACCCCAATTATTCATTCGAATAGTTGCTGTCTCCGACAGCGACTAAGTTTCACAACCAATTTTGGTACCCAAAATTGGGTTCAACTAGGTCGGGGTAACCCGCATTTGCATTCATCTTTAACAAATTTGACGAATAATGCGGGTTAATAAGACGACAGCTATAAAAAAACTATTCTTGAATTTTAAAATATTTGTCAATAAAATACAATTAACCCCACTTGCTATGATTCGAAAAACACTCTATTTAACCTGCATATTATCTATGCTATGGTATAGTTCAAAGGGACAAGTAGAAAAAATGGAATTTGGACACCATACGAGCCACCAAGCTAACATAGTTAAAAAGGGTTCGGCTAACCTACCCCTCGATTTCAAAAGCGAAAATGCACTGTTTTTTGATAATTTCGAGGATCAGGATGAAATGCTAAACCCTGAAAGATGGAGCGTTTTACGCAGCACTGACACAACTGGTGTTGACCTTACGGAGGCCACTGCACCAATGTGGTTTTTGTGTACTCCTGAAAACTTTAATGGTAACGGAAGTAATTATATCAAGGAGGGTGAACGGTCGGCGGCTATCGCATATCATGCTCCAGATGCCACATGGCTTATTATTAAGGACACCTTATCCCTAACCGATAGTGTACCCAATATTTACTTTTGGCTTTACTTTTTACATGATACGGTAAATAATATTAATACACAGTTTTATGCCATGGCCAAAGAAACGAACACTGACCAATGGGAATCGATACACAAATGGGAAACGGATGATGATAAAAATTTATTTGAGAATATGGTCTCACTACCTCTTCCCGAAAAGTTTGCTGGAAAGGATGTAAATATTGCCTTTGTATATGTAAATCAAGACAATCAAGGGCTGCAAGTTGCTATCGATAACATTTACATTGGGAACCTTACCAGCCCTAACCTTACAGCCACCCCATACAACTATAAATATTCTAAAGTACCAATAGAATTGCTAAATACTTTCGACTACAAACCCAAAGCATTCATTAACAACTTGGGCTCAAAATATGAAGGCGAGGGTGCAACCGCCGAGGTTAGCATAACCGATTTAGATAACTTTTCGTCGACCATAGACATTGGCCAAGAAATTGGGACTGGTGAAAGTATTCTTGTCCTGTTTACCGAGTCCCCTGTTTTCGAAAATATTGGAAGTTATAACATTGGCTACAGTATTAATCAGGAATACGGTAAAAATGAAGCACCAGATGGTTTTATTTTTGAAGCTACCGAAAACATACTGGCTACAGATTATCTTACCCCCAATCAGTATGGAGGAGGTTTTACTGCTGGAAAAGATATTCCCTTTGGAAACAAATATACTATAAACAAGGATGTTGTTATGGGTGGAATTGAAATTCAATGGCCCCAATTTACACCTGATTCCACACAGGAAACCTATTTTACAGGCCTGATATATGAAATCAACAAGCTGAACGGTGAACCTATACTACTGATTGAAGAAGAGTTCTTACTAGAAGACAGCCATTCGGACAGCTCGGTTACCTACCCTTTTGATCCGCTATATTTAACGGGTGGCACCGATGTTTTTGTTGCTATCAAGCAAAACGGAGAAACACCTCTGTACGTTGCATACGACAAGGTGCTTACTGGTCTGTTTTGGCGTTACCGAAACCAGGAACTTGAGCTAGTTAGCACCCCTACATACGGTAACATTGCCGTTAGGCTGGCATTACAAGAATCAACAGATAGCCCAACGTTATCGTTTGAAATACTAGATGAAAATGGCCCTGTAAACAATGCAAGTATAGCCATTAAGAACTACGATCCTGTTACAACCAACGAAAATGGGAAAGCGTCAATTGAAATTACCAATGGCGAGCATGAATTCACCATTTCAAAGGATGGATTTGTTACCATTACCGAAAATGTGGTTGTAAATCAAGCAAACGTAAATAAAAAGTATACGCTGTCAACTGCCCAAACACTTACGTTTAGCATTACCCATATTACCGATACCGATACAATCCCAATTGGAGGTGCAAACATTACAATCCTAAACAGTATTGGTACTACAAACGATGATGGCAAAGTGAGCTTTGACCTAGCTCAGTGCACACATAGCTACAGCATTACAAGCAATGGTCATTCGCCACATTCAGGTTCAATTGAACTCGTTTCGGACAGCACACTAAATATTGCGCTAGACACGGTTACCACCCATAGGGCTGCCTTTAAAATAGTTTCGAAACAGCTCAACTCAGCAATAAACGGTGCCACTATCGAACTTGATGGATACGGTATAAAGTACACAAACGAAGAAGGCTTGGCTGAATTTAGCGGTGTATTGCCAACTAACGAAGGGGTTCAATATATCATTACAAAAGATAAATACTACTCCGCTACGGGTAATACAGGCGCCATTTCGAACCAAGATATTACTGTACAGGACACGCTAAAAGCCTTTACCTACTATGTGGAAATTGAAATTACCGACGAAGCTGGACCAGTTGAATACGCTGCTGTAGAGCTAGCTGATAGTACGATTGAAACAAACAACTTTGGCATAGCAATGTTTAACGAGGTTGTGCCAGCCACCGATATAAAGATTAACGTAAGTAAAGAGGGGTACGTAACGCTTACCAAAACCATAGCGTTATACAACAGTAACCTAAGACTAAAGTATACCATTGAAGCCGAACCCAGTAGCGATAGAATTTTAGACCAATCACCTTTTATAGTATATCCAAACCCCACCCGTGATTTACTAACTATTGAAGGAGAAAACACTTACAGGTATGAAATTATTGACATAACAGGCAGGGTTATAACCTCGGGATTTGGCAAAACGGATAAAACCGTAGTCAGCATGTGTAACTACCATAAAGGTCTTTATATTATAAGGCTAAGACATAACAACAAGGTTTACACGCACAAATTTATAAAACAGTAAATACCATTTACCATACAAAAGGCGGGTTACCCTAACATAGTGGAGCCCAATTTTGGGTAACAAAATGGGTTGTGAGGCTTAGTTACCGTCGGAGACCCCAGCTATTCGAATGAATAATTGGGGTTAGGGATTTATTTTTTAGCTTTGCATTTGCACCATTACAAGTAGCATGGCAATAAGGTTAACAAAATGTGCAACGCAACGACAAACTATTTTTTTAAAAATCAAAAAGAAGAAAGGTTTGAAGCCTAATTTTACACTAAAAATAGCTCTATTAGCCCTACTACTGTTCACTTGCAGCCAAACGAATGCCCAGCTAAACAAGTACTACTTTTACAATAAGGCTCGAAAACATATAATGCTTCAAGAGTACACCAGCGCAATTTCAACGCTAAACACCCTAATTGAATCGAGTTCAAATGTAACCGAAGCATGGTATTTGAGAGGTTTAGCCAAGTATAGTTTGAATGATATGCCCGGTGCACTGGCAGATTTTTCGAAGGCCATTGAACTAAACCCAGTATTTTCGCAAGCACTTCTGTATCGAGGCATTACGCTGAGTCGACAAAAAAAATATTTGCAATCTAACAACGATTTCGAAATGGTTATTGAGCTTAGGCCCAATTGGCACGACGGGTACTACAGCAGAGGGGTTAACTATCTACTAATGGGGCAACCAAAAAAATCGATACAGGACTTCTCTAAAGTTATCGACCTTGACCCCAAAAACATTGATGCGTGGATTAATAGAGGCACAGCACATGTACACAATGCCGACTCGATGAGAGCCCTAAACGACTACCAAAAGGCCATCACATTAAACCCTTTTTATCATGAGGGATACAGCAAACGGGGGCGTTTGCTAATGCAAATGAAAAGTTTCTACCTAGCCCACGACGATTTTAGCAAGGCCATTGAGCTTGACTCAACCTCATCGATAAATTATTTTTTTAGAGGCCTAACATACAGCTACATTGATAGCCTTAACCGTGCCATTGCCGACCTAAACCAATCCATTGCGATAACCCCCAACAATGCGCTCAGCATATATAACAGAGCCTTACTGTACTGGAGAAAAGGGCTAACAGGTTTGGCTCTAGATGACTTTACAACCGTTGCCAAGCTAAACCCCGAAAACGTGTTGGTCTACTTCAATAGGGGAATTCTGCATCTCGAAATGGAACGCTACCACGAATCAATAAACGATTTTACTCAGGCGATTGAAGTTTTTCCCGATTTCGCCAACGCCTACAAGGCCAGGGCTAATGCCCACCTGCATCTAAACAACTATCACCAATCAAAACTAGATAATAGTTACGCACAAAGCATTGCCCAAAAGTATAGCAACAACCACAATCAACCCCTAACCGATACCTCCGCCGTTTTCGATAAATTAATCGCATTTAATTCTGACTTTACCCCGCAGAGTCAGATGCCGCTCATCGACGAGCTCTCGAATTACTCAATAGATATACTCCCATTTATAAGGGTAATTGCATTGAACTCTAGTAACATTGATTTTAAAAACCAGCTATTTACTCCAATTGACACGCTAAACAAAAAATTATACAAAAAGGGATACGTACTTTCCTTGGGCACACCCGAAAACAGCATCGAATTACCCGAAATCATTACACAAAACAACCCATTTTTGCACTACATGGCAAAAGGAATGAGCTATAGCAATACGAATAGATACAAGCAAGCCATTGATTATTATCATCAAGCATTAGAAACTTCGGCCAACAACCCATTGGCACTCATAAACCTTTCGGCAGAAATGGCCGATATGGTAAACTTTATCTCAACATTTGAATCGAATAATTCTAAAATAGAATTTGAAAAGCAACCTGTTAAAAACGATAAGCAGAATAGCACACCATACACCCCACTTGAATCGTTTGAACAACCCATTGAAATATTAAACCGTATTGTACTAGATTCTACAAACCAATACATAACGCTGTACAACAAAGCCAATATCTACGCATTGGCCAACCAAATGAATACGGCAATTGAGCTGTATACAGAGGCACTAGCCGTTAACCCCAAGCTAGCCGAAGCATGGTACAACAGGGGCCTTATTTACTTTATGCAGAAACAAAACGAGGAAGGATGTGTAGATATGGGAAAAGCCGGCGAGCTGGGATTAAAACAGGCCTACCTACTAATTTACAGATTTTGCAAAAGGTAACCAAGCTACACCGAGCTACCAACCCATTTTTTAGACCTTAGATATAGGTAGGATGTTATGCTGAGCAATCCACCGTAAACCAGTTCAACACCCCAAACAACCTCAACTGGAGCTGCAAAAACGATAACCACAACCGCTGTAAACGCTAGGTAAATACTCAGCAAACCAATCTCAATAATAAGCGAAACGTTGGTTTTTCCTGTTCCCGAAACGCCACTAAAAAGAATGTTCCCAATACCTAACATTACCGATGAAAATGATATGATATAAATAATTGGAACCCCCATATCTATAAGATGCTGATCGGAGGTATAAATTGATAGTAACTTCTCGGGAATCAATGCGCAAGTGCCCACAATTAGCAATACACTAGAGGTTGACATCAACAGAATTTTCTTAATTATCCGCATCACATCATCAACATCGCCCTTTCCAATTACGTAGCTAACCAGCGTATTTGTTGCCGAAGCAAATCCCATTATCGGAACCATAAGAATTACGTATATTGATCGAACTATATTCGAAACCGCCAGCTCGCTCTCGCCCATCTTCTCTATTATTAAAAAGAAAACGAACCAAACACCGAAGGCAAAGAAGTTCTGCAACATCATCGGTGTGGAAATTCTCAGCAACCGTAAAAGCAATCGGGGGCTAAATACCCTAAATTTAAAAAGCCGATACCTATCGCGGGGTATTTTTGATACGGTAAATATCAAAAAGGCTACAGAACAGGTAATTTCGGCAATTACCGATGCCAAAGCGGCACCACTAATACCCATTGCGGGGAGACCAAAGTTTCCAAAAATTAGGCCATAATCCAGAAACACATTTACCGCTACCATCACCAAGGTAGTTAAGGTAATTACTTTGGTTTTTCCAATTCCAATATAAAACGCACGAAAAATAAAGTTTGTATGCGCAAAGAAAATACCCCATATACGATACTGAATAAACTCACTACTGGCATGTTTTATCGCATCTGAATCAACTATCAAATTAAGTATATCATAGCCAAACAGCTTAACCACCGTAAAAATCAGCAATGCTAACAGCATCAGAAAGAGGTAACCATGATCAACGGTACGCCCAATGGGCCGAAAAGCACCTTCGCCAAAACGACGGGCCACAACAATTTGAGTACCTATCCCAAATCCCCACCCAAACATAATTAGCGTCATGTAAAAAAGGCCCCCAATAGCACCACCCCCAAGCGAAATTTCGCCCAGCTGACCAATAAATGCAGTATCGGTTACATTAATAATATTTTGAGCAATACTCCCAATAATTATTGGGTATGCAATAGCCCAAATCCTTTTGTATGAAATAGATGAGTTCAATTCAAAGCTTATTTAGATGATTCTCTGTAAAATCTCGGCAAAAGTATAAAACATTTTGATGATGTTTGTACATAAATTTTACTTAAACAGCATTTGATTTTATCACATTAGTTAGTACTTTCAGCTCGAAAATTTATTTGTAAACCACATTTAATCTCAAAATAATGCTAACCCTCGATTGGATAATTATTGCCTTATTCTTTACAATTAGCCTGGGCATAGGTATTTACATGAGCAAAAGGGCAGGTAAAAGCACCAGCGATTTTTTTCTCAGCGGCCGTAATTTGCCATGGTACATTGCAGGTACCAGCATGGTAGCAACTACCTTTGCTGCCGACACTCCATTAGCAGTAACCGAATTAGTAGCCGAAAGTGGAATAGCCGGAAACTGGCTTTGGTGGAACATGCTTTTTGGAGGCATGCTAACGGTATTCTTTTTTGCTCGCCTATGGCGACGAGCGGATATTTTAACCGATTGCGAGCTGGTAAGCATTCGCTACTCGGGTGCATCGGCCCGTTTTCTTAGAGGATTTAGAGCGCTTTACATTGGTGTAGTAATGAACGTAGTAGTTTTAGCATGGGTAAACCTAGCCATGGTAAAAATACTATGGGTAATGTTTCCCGATATAACATTCTTTGGCCATAGCAGCATCTCGTTCCTTGGCATTGAGTTTTCGGCACATCTACTTTTGGTAGGAATGCTTCTGCTATTCGTATCGCTCTACTCTTCCCTATCGGGCCTTTGGGGGATCAGCCTCACCGATAGTTTTCAGTTTGTTATTGCCATGGTTGGGTGTATTGCTCTGGCAATTTTTGCCCTTAGGCATCCCGATGTTGGGGGCATGGCAGGGCTTAAAGCCAAGTTACCCGAATCGGTTTTCTCGTTTTTCCCTACGGTTAGTAGCAAAAGCGACTCCTCGGGAACACAGATGCTAACACTAAGCCTAACCGCTTTTATAACCTACCTTGGCGTTCAGTGGTGGGCCAGCTGGTACCCAGGTGCTGAGCCAGGTGGCGGTGGATACGTTGCACAACGTATGATGTCGGCAAAAAATGAAAAGCACTCGCTACTAGCCACGCTATGGTTTCAAGTTGCCCACGTAGCCTTAAGGCCATGGCCCTGGATAATTGTTGCACTGGTAACCCTTGTTCTGTACCCAGATGCAGCCGACAAAGGTGCAACGTACATTATGGTTGTAAAAGATATTATGCCTACAGGTTGGCTAGGCCTACTGCTAGCTGCTTTCCTTGCCGCATTCATGTCGACCATTGCCTCCCAAATAGTTTGGGGAACATCATACATCGTTAACGATTTTGTAAAACCCTTTATTAAACCCAACGCCACCGAGAAATACTACGTAAAAGTATCGCGCATAACCACCTTTGTGCTAATGCTCCTTTCGCTAGTTGTTACAACCCAATTCTCGAAAATTAGCGATGCCTGGAGATTTGTACTGGCATGCAGCGGAGGAATTGGTTTGGTGCTTATCTTAAGATGGTTCTGGTGGCGTATTAACGCTTGGTCTGAGATATCGGCCATGCTAGCACCATTCCTAGTTTACCCATGGCTTAAACTATACACCGATTTAGAGTTTGAACCCATGCTGCTAATAACCGTATTTGTGGCAACTGCCGTATGGATTTTGGTAACCTATCTCACAAAACCAACCGACGAGCAAACCCTAACTTCATTCTACCGAAGAATACATCCCGGGGGTATTGGATGGGCTCGCATTGCCAAGAAAAACCCTGATATTGTAGGCGACTCGGGCTATAAATACCTATGGTACTCGTGGTTTGGCGGGTGCATAACAATTCTTTCTGTTTTATTTGCCACCGGAAAAGTATTACTAGGAGAATACATATACGCTATCGTTTTGTTTGCCATAGCGTTGTTGGGAATTAGAATAATTATTGTATCTTTACGAAAGCATGGTTGGGAAAAAATTGTAAACTAACCTCGTGTTAGGAACTGCAATAAATGTCAAGCGTAATAGTATAATATTTCGCACTTTTTTTTATACTTGCAATCGTTATATTTAATTCAAGACATTAAATGTTTGAAAAATCATACACAAGAAGTGCATTTTATATAGTTATTGCCCTCTTTACTTTATCATTGGCACTTGTTAACACCTCATGTAATGATCGAGGCAATAAGCAAAATAGTACTTCAGTTGGAAAGGCGTATAAACCCGACAGCCTTTCGTTTTTAATGAAATTTGAAAATTCACTATTCCCCCTACCCTCTCCCTACCTAGTTTCGCATTTAATAAAAAATCAGAACATCTCGTTTTACGGTAACCTTACAAACAAACCTGGTAACACGGCACAATACACAACATCATTCAAACAGGCACTTAATTTAGGGGTTTATGGCACCGACCTTAGCTACACTAACCTATACGAACATACTCCACAGACCATAGCATACCTTAATTCGATAAAAAAACTTACTCAGGAACTAGGGTTAGGTTCTGCATTCTCACCCAGCTTTTTCGAAAGCATTGAGCGCAATATTGAGCATAAAGACTCGCTACTCGTATTGCTTGGCCAAACGTATAGCAAGGCTGATAGTTACCTCCGCGAAAGCGATCGTTCCGAAGTTGTAGCACTTATACTCGCTGGCGGGTGGACTGAAAGCATGTACCTATTAAGCCAAATAGCAAAAGAGACATCAAGCCGGGAGCTAATAACCCGCTTAGGCGAGCAAAAACATCCTCTCGACAACCTGATTGAGGTCCTAACACCACTATACTACAAATCAGACGAGTATGCTGAGCTAATCGATAAATTCATCGACCTTGCGTATGAATTCGATGGCATAATATACTCATACTCATACAAAGAGCCGAAAATTGATGTGGAGAACAAAACAACGTATATAAATAGTCAGTCCAGGGTGATAATATCTGAATATCATCTCGATATCATCAGCAATAAAATTGAAAAAATTCGACAGCTGATTGTAGAATAGGGCATATTCTGAACATCAAAAGTTACTATGAGAAAGATTTTAATCATAACATTTAGTATATTCATTCTTTCAGCAGCCCCAAGCCATAAGCTCTATGCGCAGCTAATGCAGCTGCAACATATTTGTTCGCTTTACTTTTCGCCTGAATACATAACCGATGGGCAGGAATATTTTGCAGAGGTAAAGCCCGACCAAAGTATAGAGTTCAGAACAACCTTTTTTGCCCATAACACCTATCGAATTGTAGCCTGTACAAATATTAAACGAAGCGACGTTTTATTCTCGGTGTACGACACCGAAAAAAATCTTCTTTTCGCCAACTCAAATTACGATAATACGCCCTACTGGGATTTTCATTTCTCATCAACCGTAACCTGCGTTATACAGGTTGATGTTAAAAATCAAAAATTCACACCAGGCTACGTTATGCTTTTAATTGGTTACAAACCCTAAAATCACAGCAACATAACCAAAAACTAATTGTATGAGTGAGTCCATACTTAAAGCTCTAATGCAACTCTTTGCAATAATTGCGCATCCCGAGGATGATAGCAACAGAATGGAGTCTGAAGCTAAATTTGATAGACGTTCGGTAGTTGAATCGTTTTTGCGACAACAGCTAAACCAAGACTTAGTAAGGGAATACCTTAAAGTTTTTGACTACTACTACGAGCTATACCAAGAGAAACAGAGCGAAAAAAGCAAAAGCAAAAAACGCACATCATCCAGCTCGGTTCGTGTTTTAAAAATTTGCACTCAAATAAACGAAGAGCTTACGCAACAGCAAAAGATTGTTGTGGTGGTTAGGCTCCTCGAATTTGCAAAGGATGCTGACCAAGGGGTTACCGAACAAGAGATGGCCTTTATTTCGACAGTAGCCGAAACTTTCTATATCGATAACAACGAATTCCTCCTAATACATCAGTTTGTTGTCAACAGCTTTTACGCAATACCCCAAAACGACCGGATACTCACCATAAACGATAGTATTAATTTCGACAAAACCCAAAAACATATATACGCCCCTTCAATACAGGGTGAAATATGCGTGTTTTGGGTTGAATTTGTAAACATATACCTCTTACGATACTCTGGAAATGAGGAGCTTTACCTTAACAGGCATTTACTAAATAAGGATAAGGTTTTCATTCTTAACAATGGCGCTTCAATTCGAAATCCGAAGATAAGGCCTATATACTATAGCGATATTGTAGCCAGGTTTTCACTCGATAAAATTAAGGAACCAATAGATTTTGATGTGGTTAACCTTGAGTACCGATTTAGAGGAGGAAAAGTTGGCCTTCAGCGAATGAATCTGAACTTTGAGTCGGGGCATCTGGTGGGTATCATGGGAGCCTCTGGCTCTGGAAAAACGACCCTGCTTAATGTACTAACGGGGTCTGAAACTCCATATAACGGTACCGTTAAGGTAAACGGGATTGATATACATAACCAGGCCGAATTGGCCGAGGGGGTAATTGGATTAGTATCGCAGGATGATTTGCTTATTGAAGAGCTAACCGTTTTCCAGAATCTATACTACAACGCCAAGCTCTGTTTCGATAACTACTCAAAGAAACAGATTGTAAATGCAGTAAACGAAACGCTTGTAAACTTAGGGCTTCACGAGATTAAGGATATGGTGGTAGGATCACCCCTAAACAAAAAAATTAGCGGGGGCCAACGTAAACGACTAAACATTGCCCTAGAGCTAATTCGCGAACCATCGATTCTTTTTTTAGACGAACCCACTAGCGGGTTAAGCTCTCGCGACTCGGAAAATATCTTGGATCTACTAAAAGAGTTAACCCTTAAGGGCAAACTTGTATTCGTTGTCATTCATCAACCCTCATCGGATATCTTTAAGATGTTCGACAAGCTGCTTATACTCGATACGGGAGGTTACCTAATTTATAATGGCGACCCTATTGAGTCAATTATATACTTTAAGTCAAAGGTGCAACATGCCAACTGGAATGAAAGTGAGTGCACATCGTGCGGTAACGTTAACCCCGAGCAGGTTTTTAATATTTTAGAAGCCAACGTATTAGACGAATACGGAAACCCAACACGAACACGAAAAACGAGTCCAGAAGAGTGGTTCGATTTTTATAACCAGAGCACTAAAAGAAAAGAGTCTCAAACCGAAATACCCAAAGATTTACCTAAAAATCTTTTTAAAATCCCAGGTTGGTTTAAACAGCTTAAGGTTTTTGTTGAAAGGGATATTCTTAGCAAGATTGCGAATACCCAGTACATGATAATAAACATACTCGAAGCGCCAATACTGGCATTTCTGCTCGCTTTTATTATTAAGTACTACAACGTTGACCCAGCCAATAAGTTTGGCTATACCCTAGTAGAGAATAGCAACCTGCCGGTTTACCTATTTATGGCGGTAATTGTTGCATTTTTTGTAGGGCTAACCGTTAGTGCTGAGGAAATTATAAAAGATAGAAAAATTCAGAAGCGAGAATCGTTCCTGAACCTGAGCTGGAGCAGCTACCTATCATCAAAAATGATAATCTTGCTATGCCTTTCGGCGTTTCAATCCTTTGCATTCGTTCTAATTGGAAACTCTATCCTCGAAATTAAGGGAATGTTCTTTGAGTACTGGATTGTACTATTCAGCACCTGGTTCTCGGCCAATATGCTAGGTTTACTTATATCGGACAGCTTTAAAACCGTGGTAACTATCTACATTCTTATCCCATTCCTGGTTATTCCTCAAATAATTCTGAGCGGAATTATTGTAAAGTACGAGAAGCTAAACCCTGTTATTTCGAACCCCAATAGTATCCCAGCATATGGTCAAATTATTGTAGCCCGCTGGGCGTACGAGGCATTGGCTACAAACCAGTACATAAACAACAAGTACCAAAAGCCGTTTTACTATCTGGATGAGGCCATGAGCATATCGGACTATAAACGCAACTACTGGCTAACAACGCTTCAAAACAAGGTGACTATTTGCGAGCGCAACCTCAACAATGCGGAGAGGGTGGATGATGTTAAAGACGCTCTTCATCTTATACAAAACGAGCTTAATCACGAGGCCAACAGCATTACCGGCTCCCAGTACCCCTTTAAGCATATCGACAGGCTAAACATAAACGAACTGACCCCAGCTGTTATTGCCGACTTAAACACCTACCTGGAACAGCTTAGATTGTACTACGTAAAGCTATACAACAAGGCAAGTGACAAGAAAGACAGCGTAATAATATCACGTCAAAAAACACCCGAAGAGAAAGAAGATTTTTTAAAGCTAAAACGGGAGCATTTTAACGAAACCCTAAGTGAGTTTGTACGAAATTCTACTGAGGTTGAACGCATTATTGAGTACAATGGCAGACTTGTACAAAAAATTGACCCCATTTACCTTTTACCCGAAAAGAATTATGGCGGTGCTCACTTTTATGCTCCAGTAAAGCAAGTGTTTGGTCGTTACTTCAACACCATATGGGTAAATACCTTTATTATATGGATATTCTCAATACTACTGTATATTGCACTGTACTACAGGGTTCTAAAACGCTTGCTCGATTGGCTTGAGAATATTAATTCAAACAAAGAAAGGGACTAGCAAGTCCCTTCTCTCTCTATATCTTGGCTTAATCCCAATTATTCATTCGAATAACTGGGGTCTCCGACAGCGACTGAATTTCACAACCAATCTAGTTGCCCAAATTGGGCTCAACTAGGTCGGGGTAACCCGCATTTGCATTCATCTTTAACAAATTTGATGTAATGCGGATTAAAAGTTAGTTGTCTTCCAACTCCTCCATATCGTTTTGTAAAGCAGCCATTTTAATTGCTGTTACGGCAGCCTCAACACCCTTATTCCCATGTTTACCTCCTGCCCTATCGCTTGCCTGCTCAGGGGTGTTGGTTGTAAGCAAACCAAAAATAAACGGAATATTGTAGTTCATATTTAGCTCGGCAATGCCCTGCGTTACCCCCTGGCAAACATAGGTGAAATGGGGAGTTTCGCCCTGTATAACACACCCTAAACAAATTACACCATCCAAATCGGCGTACTCGGCCATAAATTGCCCACCCAAAATAAGTTCGAAGCTACCAGGCACATGCTTTACCAGGATGTTATTCTCCTTTACACCATGAGCAGTGAGCGTTTCGTACGCTCCCCGCAGTAAGGCGTGGGTAATCTCCGAATTCCAATCTGATACCACGATACCAAATTTCATCTTTTTACCCGAGGGCACCTGTGACGAATCGTAATTTGATAAATTTTGGAGGTAAGTTGCCATAGTATTTTGGTTTTAATTTATGTAAAAATAAAGAAAACCAACCGGATGGGGTTGGTTTTCATGAAAAATATTTTAAATTTTATTTTCGGCTAACCCTAGTAATGTACTTCTCTATTTCGCGAGCCTCGTTTGAAGTACCGTAGTTCTGCTTAATTTGGTTGTAAACTTTTAGTGCCTCGCTATTTTTATCAAGCTCCTCGTAAATTCTACCGGCCTTCATAAGGAATATTGGCGAAGTAAATTCATTTTTATTGCTTGCTGCTCTTTGGTAATACTTGACCCCTTCCGAAAGGTTGCCCAATTCAACATAGCAATCGCCAATGGCACCAAATGCCACCGCGCCAATCATTTTATCTTTGGTGGTAAACTTTTTAAGATACTTAATAGCATCCTCATACTCACCAAGCTGCCTATACGATATCCCTGCATAGTAATGAGAAAGGGTTGCGGTTTTTGTGGGTCCGTAGTTATCAATTATATCAATAAAACCCAGGTAATTGCCGTCTCCATATAGTGCCAGGTTAAACGAGTCTCTCTCAAAATACTGCTCAGCTGCAAATAGCTGCGATTGAGCCTCTTTCTCCATAGGAGCAATATAAAGCCTAGTATAGCCTAAAAACGTGGCAATAATTGCAATAATTGCAATTACAATAATGGTTAAGCTTTTCTGATTATTCTCAATGTACTGCTCTGTTTTGGTTAACGCGTTTTCCAACACTTCAGCACCAGTTTCTGAATCTCTTTGGTTCTTATCTTTTGCCATAACAAAAAGTTAAAAAATAGGATTTAGTAATTATCAAATAAAACGCCAATATTACAAACCGTAAAAGTAAACTAAATTTATCAGATTATAAATTAGCTTGCGCAAAAGTAATGGTTTTTCGGCAATGGTAAAATATTTACCATTGTTTTTCTTACGCAATTTTCTGGTTACCTTTGTAGTTACAAAGTATAAATACCTTAAAATGCACTTAAAGCAACTTAACTTACTGAATTTCAAATCATACAATCAGGTTGATATAAAGCTGCATCCTAAGGTTAACTGCTTTGTAGGAAATAATGGCGTGGGCAAAACCAACCTACTCGATTCTATTTTCTACCTCTCGATGTGTAAAAGCAACTTTAACTCCATCGACTATCAAAATATTAAGCATGAAACGGATTTTTTTCTAATTCAGGGCAACTATACTCGCTATGGAAAGGATGAAAATATTCTTTGCTCGGTAAAACAAGAATCGGGGAAAAAGTTTAAAAAAAATGGGAAGGCTTACAATAGGCTTGCCGATCATATTGGTTTTTTACCCATCGTAATAATTTCACCCGCCGACTCGTCGCTTATTTTAGATGGTAGTGAGGAACGACGCAAGTTTATGAATGGGGTAATTTCTCAGTACAATTTACCCTACCTAAACAACGTGCTTAAATACAATAAGCTGCTAGCTAACAGGAATAAACTTTTAAAAAACAAGGGGTACTCCAAAGCAGGATTACTTGACCTGTTAGACGTTATCGATAGTCAAATGAGTAGCTTGGCACAGTTTATTTATGAACATAGGGTTGATTTTTCTAAAAAACTCACACCGCTATTTCAGGATTACTATCAAAAGGTGTCAACTGGGGATGAGGTAGTTGAGCTAACATACCAATCGGATATTGCTGAAAAAAATCTTAAAGCCCATCTAACCGAATCGTTTGAAAAGGATAGAATTGTTCAGCACACCACAAGGGGTATTCACAGGGATGATCTGATACTATCGTTAAATAATCACCCTATAAAAAAAGAGGGCTCGCAGGGACAGCAAAAAACTTACCTCATCGCCCTAAAATTAGGACAATTCAACTTTATTGAGCAGCTCTCGGGGGTAAAACCCATTTTACTGCTGGATGATATTTTTGATAAGCTAGATATGACCCGAGTTGAGCAATTCATTAAGCTAGTTTCGGACCATACATTCGGGCAAATATTTATTACGGATACCAATAGGCTACGTTTAAACAACATTTTAAAAAAAATAAACAGCGGCTACCATCTATTTAATGTTGAAAACAATAGCGTTGAACTAATTGACGCACAATAGAATATTCATGAGCAAAGTAATTACACTTGGCGATGCCATTAAGGAGTTTTTAAAAGAGTACAAGTACAGCCATAAGCTAAAAGCCTCGGAAGCAATAAACGCCTGGCCCGTTGTTATGGGTAAAAACATACAGGCGTACACCTTGCGGGTATATATGAACGGCAACAAGCTTATTGTTCACCTAAAATCATCGGTTTTAAGAAACGAGCTGTATATGCACCGCTCAAAAATAAGGGATTCTATAAATCAGCACCTTGGGTCGGATGTGGTAAAAGAAGTGATTTTAAAGTAGGGCTAATCGAGAATATCTTTCTGAGCAAAGAAAAATGACCACTCTTTTTGGGCATTTTCATCACTATCGGCTCCATGCACCGCATTCTGAGTAATTGTTTCACCAAAAAGATTACGAATGGTACCCTCAGCCGCATCGTGCGGGTTTGTTGAGCCTATTAACGCTCTATAATCGGCCACTGCATTGCTTTTTTCGAGTACTAAAGCCACAACAGGCCCCGAGCTAATAAACGTGGTTAACCTATCAAAAAACTCCTTCCCTTTATGTACAGCGTAAAACCGTTCGGCATCGAATTTACTAAGCTTAACCATTCTCATTGCTTTTAGCGTAAAACCTGCCTGTATAATACGTAAAATAATTTCGCCGTGATAATTATTACGAACGGCATCGGGTTTAATAAGAGCAAATGTGCGATTAGTATCCATTTTTGTCGATTTAAACCACTAAGTTAGCATATTATTGATAGGTTAGTAAAAATAATTTATGCTAACTTTGAATTTTTAAAAATCATGCTGTAATGTGTCAAATTTCAGTCTCAAAATCAGAACAAATTCTAGCGTTACTAAAGAGTAACCCCAATATTATAATAACTACACATAGTAACCCCGATGGCGATGCCATTGGCTCATCGCTGGGACTTTTTCACATGCTTAAAACGCTTGGAATAAAAACAAGCATTGTTATCCCCAACGAGATACCCGATTTTTTGGCTTGGCTACCTGGAAGTGAAGAGATTGTTCGGTTCTCAAAACAGAAAGAGGCTGCTCAAAAACTTATTGGGGAAGCCAACGTTATTTTTGCCTTAGATTTTAATGGGCCTGGGCGACTTGAAGAGATGAAAGGCGATTTTTCTAACTCGAAGGCAATAAAGATTCTTATCGATCATCACCCACATCCAGAGGATATTTTCGACTGGAAACTTTCGGAAACTAAAGCCAGCTCAACAGCCGAGCTAGTTTACGAATTTGCAACGATACTTAACGCCGAAAGTAAGATAAATCTACAAGCAGCTCAAAGTATTTTTACTGGAATTATGACCGATACAGGCTCGTTTAGCTATGGCTGTTCAAACCCCCGAACATTCGAAATTGCAGCCAAACTCATATCTAAGGGAGCAAAAGTTGAAGAGATACAGCAACAGGTATACAACAACTTCTCAGAAAATAGGATGCGCTTGATGGGTCATGCCCTGACAAATAAGATGAAAGTTTTTCCAGCGTACCGCTCGGCATTTATTTCGCTAACCCGCAAAGAGCTTAATCAGTTTAAGTACAAAATTGGCGATACGGAGGGTTTGGTAAACCTCCCTCTATCCATTAAAAACATCATTTTTTCGGCTCTACTAATAGAAAATACAGATTACGTTAAGGTTTCGTTACGCTCAGCCGGGAATTTTGAGGCCAATAAAATTTGCGAAAAGTATTTTAATGGTGGTGGTCATATTAATGCTGCGGGCGGAAAATCATTTGTGCCGCTAAGCGAAACCGAAGAAAAGTTTATAGAGATTTTGAAAAAACATCAAAACGAGCTAAAACATGCCCGCTAAAAATCTATTCATTCTTATAGCTATTATTGCTTGCCTAACAGGTTGTAAGAGTAAAAATAGTAGCGCGCCCAAGACAACCGTAGGCGAAGCAAAAAAGAAATTCGAAATAGTTAACAAAGCCCTCGTTCAGAAAGATAAAGAACGTATTTTAGCCTATATCGAGAGGCATAAGCTCGATGGGATGCATGAAAACAAGTCGGGGCTGTACTACCTGATTTGGGGTAAGATAAGCGGTAGTAAGGTAAAAGAGGGCGATATTGTACTAATTAATTACAAGGTTGAACTACTAGACGGAACCCTTTGTTATAATACGTTTACCAGCAATTCCCCAAAAGAATTCATGGTGAGCAAGGGAGGCGTTGAAGCAGGATTGGAGATGGCCGTACTTATGATGTACCCAGGGCAAAAGGGGAAGTTTATTATGCCCCCACATTTAGCCCATGGGCTTTTAGGCGATAACGATAAAATCCCTCCCATGGCCGTTCTAGTATTCGATGTTGAACTTTTGGCTGTAATTGAAAGTTAATTACTTTTTTTTATACCTTTACCATTATTTTAAGTAAAACCCAAAAGAGGCTTCGATGAGATACCTTAAACTTTTTATACTAGTACTTACTACCACGCTTGCCGGATGCAGCAACGAATCGCCACTATTTCCCAACTTCTCGGTAACCCGCACAGGTATACACTACCAACGAATAACGCTTGGCGAAGAAACCACACAGGCTGAGCCAACCAACTACATTACTGTTAACATTGCCTATCGCACCCCTGCCGACTCGCTCTTCTTTCACGGTGTACGAACTTTTCAGCTTACTGAGCCTCAGTTTGAGGGTTCAATAGACGAGTGCTTCGCCATGCTTGCAAAGGGCGATAGCGCAACATTTTACATCTCGGCACATAACTTTTTTACAAGAACACTCGAAACACACACACCAAATTTTTTAGATTCACTGGATTTCTTAAGAGTTGATGTGATGATGCTCGATATTTTAACCTCAAAAGAATACGAGCAGCAAAAGGAGGTTTTTATACATTGGATTGAAGACTTTGGCGATTACGAGCAGGTTATCCTTAGACAGTATATCGAAGACCAGAGCTTAAGCCTAGAAAGCACTCCATCGGGGATACATTACCTGCCGCTTAAAAAGGGGCATGGCAATAAAATTGAACAAGGCGATACCCTAACCATACACTACGAAGGGAGATTTTTTAACGGGAAGTATTTCGATTCAACGCTTAAACGCAATGAACCATTTCAGTTTGTTTACGGACAAAAATGGCAGGTAATTCCGGGTCTCGAGGAGGCTATCGGTATGATGTATCCTGGCGAAAAATCTATGTTCATAATTCCATCATTTATGGCTTTCGGACAGGGAGGCAGTTCAACAGGTATCGTTCCTGCTTTTACCCCCGTTATTTTTGAAGTTGAAATAGTTGAAGTAAAACCGCTTAACCCGTGAAAACGCTCCGAATAGTACTACTTATTACCCTTGCCGTCTTATTTTGCAAATGCAATAAATCTCTCATTGAAGAAAACGAGGTGGCGAATAACAAGCTAATTGAGAAGGCGCTAGAAAGTAGTAACATCGATTACATTAAAGAGAATGGGATTTACACCTACGTACTAAAAAAGGGGTATGGCTATCAGCTAGCCGATGGCGATTCTATAGCCTTTTGGTATATAGCCAGCACGCTCAAGGGAGAAATTTTCGATACAAATATTTCTCAAATTGCCGACTCTACAGGTATTGATATGCAGGGTAGGAATATGAATCCCATTGAGGCTATTGTAGGAGACGACACATTCATTCAAGGGCTTACCCTTGGCCTCCCCCTTTGCCGCGAGGGGCAATGGAACTCTCTTCTTTTTTCATCAACCTACGGATACCAAGATATACGCACGGGTAGTGTTGAGCCGTGGAGCCCTCTTGTTTTCGATGTTTTTATAATTTACGTTAAAAATAAAAAAATAGCTCTTGAGCAAAATAATATCAGTAACTTTGTAGCTGGTTCGAGCGGCTTTATTCCCGACTCAACCGGACTATGGATTAAATCGGTTAGCCAGGGCGAGCTAAATGCTAAACCAATGCCCGGTGATACTA
>Ga0265295_1002616_pt1 | contig 27901 bp, 17 predicted proteins | sample Munlansysbiofilm_FD_192503 | JGI IMG/M metagenome (GOLD analysis project Ga0265295, IMG submission 192503) | Leachate microbial communities from a municipal landfill in Southern Ontario, Canada - Methane capture system biofilm | ecosystem: Engineered > Solid waste > Landfill > Unclassified ... | reverse complement strand
AGGCTCTCGATTCCCGGTGGCTGAGGCTCTCGATTCCCGGTGGCTGAGGCTCTCGATTCCCGGTGGCTGAGGCTCTCGATTCCCGGTGGCTGAGGCTCTCGATTCCCGGTGGCTGAGGCTCTCGAAGCCACCGCTATAAAACCACTACTAGAACCTCTTTTCAACAATTCCCCAATCAACTAGTTTCCAAAAGGAGGTAAGGTAATCGGGTCGACGATTTTGATAGTCTAGATAGTATGCATGCTCCCAAACATCACAAGTTAGGATAGGAGTTAGCCCATTGCGAAGGGGATTGCCTGCATTGGACTCTTTTGTTATCTCAAGGCGTCCTGAGGCATCCTTTACTAGCCAAGCCCACCCTGATCCGAAAATGGTAGCAGCAGCTTGGGTAAAGGCTTCTTTAAATTTGGCGAAAGACCCAAAGTCGCGTTCAATTGCTTCAGCAAGTTTACCCATAGGTTCAGCTTTAGGATTTTTAGAAAAGGCTTCAAAGTAAAAGGTGTGATTCCAAACTTGCGCTCCGTTATTAAAAATGCCCCCATCGGCTTCCTTAACGATAGTTTCTAAATCTGCGTTTTCAAATTTGGTACCCTGTATTAGGTTATTTAAATTATTAACGTAGGCCTGATGGTGTTTTCCGTGATGAAACTCAAGTGTTTGCCTGCTGATGATTGGACTTAAATCATCTAAAGCATAGTTCAGTTTTGGTAGTTCAAATTTCATGGTAATTATGTTTAGTTACACAAATTGTTTGTTTAGCTAATATACGATTTTAGTTGTTCGATTTCAATTAAAAGGTAATCTGTGTATGCTGAAATTGTGAATAAGTATTTTTTTTACAAGGGGTTTTTGAGTGTGGCTTGACATAATAGTCTACTTCATTTCATAAATTGTGGTTGACAGAATACTAGTGTATTGGCACATATTTTGATTGTAGATGTTTTGCTGACTATCAATTTAGATTTACTATTTTTGACTTGATTTTTAACACCATCGTTGAAAGAGCATTTTTTGTTTTAAAGCGTTGTTTTAAAAACAAAGGTAACCATGGAACTAAATATTGATTTTTTTAAGATTAACCACAAGCCCTTTTCACCAAAGGAGGGTAGGGTGCTTATTTCACAGCCAGGGCTGATGGATCAGTATTTTAAACGATCTATTATCCTTTTAGTTGAGCATAACCAGAAGGGAACGATTGGTTTTGTGTTGAATAATATTGTAGATATTAAGATTGAGGAATTACTCCCAGATTTTCCAGATTTTCCAGCTGTAATCTCTGTGGGCGGACCGGTTGAACCCAATAGTATGCATTTTATCCACACCTTGGGCGATATCATTCCCAATACAACAAAAGTTTCCGACGGTTTATACTGGGGCGGTGATTTTGATGTGGTGAAAGCATTGATTGAACAAAAAAAGATAACAGCAAGGCAGATACGATTTTTTGTTGGGTACTCTGGGTGGGGTGAGAGCCAACTCTCCGATGAGCTTAAAGAGAATAGTTGGGTAGTTGCCGAACTGGACCTGGTTCAAATTATGGCAGGGAAAGAAGACCTATGGAACCGCACTGTAAGGCAAATGGGACCAAAGTTTAAGCCTTGGACAATTTACCCCGAGAACCCATCCTTAAACTGATCGGGGAAAGTAAGTTTATTTAGTTCGTAGTTAATTCTTTTACTAATTACTCCAAAATACCTTTTTGTTCTAAGTCCAACGATCCACTCTATTCCTTTAACCGTGTTTGTTAGAAATAGCTCATCCATATTCAGTAAATCAGAGGGCTCTATTGGTTGATTATCGGTTAGCTTTAACCCTAGTTTAGGTGCTAGTTTAATAACAACACTTCGCATTACACCCGAAACACAACCCTCGCTTATGGGTGGTGTTATAAGATTATTGCCCTTAAGGGCAAAAAGATTTGATGAAGTAGCTTCGGCTACCCTATTCTGATCGTTTATAAGTATGCAATCGTCGAGATTGTTTTGCTGCATATATTTGCTGGCCAATACATAAAGCAAAGCATTACAGCTTTTAATGGGCGATAAAATATTAATGGGTTTTCGGGTATCGGTGTATAAATCTACAACCAACCCCTTGCTGTTGTATGGGTAAAAATCTTGTTCAAGGGCATCCGTTTGTATCGTCATTCCAATCTCGTCGTTAGTTGGAGCATACAGACCGCCCTCATTTCTGTAGACGTTGATCCTAACCCTAGCACTGCCAAAAATTCTATTCTTATTAAGTGTCCGTTTTATTTCATTTGATAAAAAGTGTAAGGTCAGGAATGGTGGTGGGGTCATCTCCAAAATCCTCATGCTATTTAGCATTCGATTTAAATGCAGGTCAAGGTGTTTCCCTTCGGTGCCATAAGCATGAATTGACTCAAAAAAACCATCGCCATAGGCAAATGCTCTGTTCCCAGCACCAATGACAGGCATGTCGGCCCTCATAAAATCGCCGTTTAGCCATATATAGTTTCTTTTATTCTGCATCAAATATGCTTAATGTTAGCTATTACCTTTTCAATAAGCTCTTGTTGAATCCTTCCATGAGTAAGTAGGATAGGGATATCATTTCTGAAAACAACCTCTTCGATCTCTGAAATAGGTAGTTTCCCTATCTCCTCAATTTTGCAGTAGAAAAGCCTGTTGTAGCTTTCCTTACTCTCTGTTGTTATGCTAAAATCGCAGATTGGGGTGAGCGCATATTTCAGTGCTCCCGTTTCTTCCCATAGTTCTCGTTCAGCAGCTTGGGTGGGTGTTTCACCCTTTTCAACGTGCCCTCCGGGAATCTCCCAAGTTGTTGCCCCTTTTTTGCGCACCCAAGCCAATTTGCCCTCAAAGTGGACCACAATTACAACATAGTTATAAACTCTTTCGTTTGTGCTTATCTGATGGTATCCAATTGTTAGTTGATCCATAGCTCAAGTTGGTTAAGGAAAATCTTAAAAAGTTTAGGATCGATTAGTAGCGGGTAAAAAAATCCAAAAACAGCACCAACAAAGTGAGCATCGTGGTTTATGTTATCTATAGATTTTCGGCTCATGTAGTGTGAATAGATCAGATAAGCCACGCCAAAAACAATTGCAGGAATAGGTATAATTCCCATTAGGTACAAATTGCTTAATGGCTGAAAAAAAATGCTAGTGAATACAATGGCCGAAACGGCTCCCGAAGCGCCAACCGAGTTATAGTAGTAGTTATCCTTTTGCTTTTTTAGTGTTGTAAGGCTTGCAATTATGGTTCCACCTACATAAAGAATAACGAAATGTAATGTTGGGCTTGATATAAGTCCCAAGCCTTTGAGTTCACCAAACATTCTTTCAACTGCTGTTCCGAACGATAGCAGAACAATCATGTTGATAAACAAGTGCATGTAATCGGCATGGACAAAAGCATGGGTTATTAGCCTATACCACTGTTTTTGGTGGTAAGTGCTATAGGGGTTAAACTGTAATTTCACCATTAATGTCCTGTTATTGAAAGACATTATGGATATTATAGCGGTAATTACAATAATAGTTATGGTCATGCTGACTTACGTTTAATGCTAATCTATTCTGAAAAGTCTACCTGCAGGTATTGCTAATGCATTATTTTAAATACCAACTCTTTTAGGAGCTCACCGTGATTAACACTTTCGTTGTTTACACCCTTCGAACGCATGTCGTACTCCCTGAGTAGGCTGAATATTTGAACGCACTTTTTTGGGTTGTATATTCTAGCTGCCTTGGAGTAGTCCGACACGAAGAATGGATTCACCCCAAGCTTTACAGCAACCATTCTTTCGTTTTTATCGGGAAGAAAGTGGTAGGTAAAAACTTTATTAAAAAATTGATAAAGTGATGACATTGTGAGAATCAGTGGATTTACATTGGGATTTTTGGCAAAAAAATCGACAATTCTATTGGTTGTAACAATATCCCTTCTCCCAATGGCATTGTTTAGTTCAAAACGATTAAAATCTTTACTAATGCCAATGTTCTGTTCGACATGATCTGCTGTAATTTGTTTTGTAGTTGTTGGTAAAGTTATAATCAGCTTGTCGAGTTCGTTAACTACTTTGCTAAGGTCGTTGCCAAGAAAATCCTTAAGCAGCTCAGCCGATTGGGGCGAAATGGTTACACCTAAAGGTTTTAAATAATCTACAATCCAAGCAGGGATTTGGTAATCGTAAAGCCTTTTCGACTCAAAAACAACACCTACTTTAGAAGCAAGCGTAAACATTTTTTTTACTCTTTCTCCTAGTTTTTCACCCGGTAAAAGTTTATGGCAAATTACAAGGATTGTCGATTTTTGATAGGCCTTAAGATAGATCTCTAACTCTTCGAGTTTTTTAATCTGCTGAGCCTCCTTAATTATAACAACTTGCTGGTTTGCCATCATTGGGAAACGGCGAGACGTTTCAATTATCGACTTTACATCGATATCTTTTCCATACAATATGGTTTGATTAAACGCTTTCTCTGATTCAGACAATACATTTTCGGCAATATAATCAGCAATGAGATCGATGAAGTATGACTCATCCCCCGTTAAAATGTATATTGGTTTGTAAATCTTTTTTTTAAGTTCAGCAATAAGCTCCTGACTAAGCTCTGCTACTGTTTTGCGTTTAGCCATTTACCTAATTTTAAAACTTTAGATGTTTTACAGATTTTCCATCATTCTTTAGCTCCTTAAGCGACTCAATGCCAATCTTAATATGATCTTCAACAAAAAGGTTGGTTATTTTTTTATCGCTCTGTGAGGTTTTTATGCCGGAGGATATCATGGGTTGATCTGAAACCAACAGAAGTGCACCGGCTGGAATTTCATTGGCAAACCCTACGGTAAATATAGTGGCGGTTTCCATATCAACAGCCATTGCCCTAACCTCTCGAAGGTAGTTCTTAAACTTCTCGTCGTATTCCCATACCCTTCGGTTGGTTGTTAGTACGGTACCTGTCCAATAGTCGCGGTTAAAATTTCTGATAGTAGTAGAAACGGCACGTTGAAGGTTAAACGCCGGTAATGCCGGAACTTCGGGGGGAAGGTAATCGTTCGATGTTCCCTCATGCCTGATGGCTGCTATGGGGAGGATTAGATCGCCCAATTCATTCTTCTTCTTTAACCCACCGCATTTACCAAGAAAGAGAACAGCGTTGGGGTTGATTGCGCTAAGCAAGTCCATTATTGTTGCAGCATTGGGGCTTCCCATGCTAAAGTCGATCATAGTAATGCCATCGGCTGTAGCGCATGGCATATTGGCACTTGGATCAACAATCTCGGTGTTATTATACTCTGCGAAATAATCGAGATAGTTTCTGAAATTAGTGAGTAGAATATGTGAACCAAAGTCCTCAAGTTTTTGTCCTGTGTACCTGGGGAGCCAGTTTTTTACAATATCATCTTTTGTCTTCATAACGGTTGTGCATTAGGAGCTTTAAGCGTTTAAAAAATATTAGTCAACTATAAGGCTACATGAATAATTGCAAAAATACAATTTTTTTTGACCCTTCCATTGATGTTCTTTCTAATCCTTCTTTGAAGATCAAGGTTCTTTTATGATCTTTGTAGAAAGTTACAATCAATGCAAGCAAACCTAAACCTTCCGCCCTACGATTTTAAGTCAAGAGTTTACAATGGTCAGCATCAAATTTACGATGGGATAAGGAGGAAGTATGTAATATTAACTCCAGAGGAGTGGGTTAGGCAGCATTTTGTGAATTACCTCACAACTCATAAAGGATATCCGGTTGGCTTGATTAACATTGAGTTCCCGGTTACCGTAAATGGAATGCTTCAGAGGGCAGATATTGTTGCCTATGGAAGAAGCGGTAACCCGTTGTTGATTGTAGAGTGCAAGGCTCCCACAGTGAAACTCGATGCTACAACATTTTCGCAGGCAGCGCGCTATAACCTAACGCTAAAAGCAAACTACTTAGTAGTTACCAATGGCATTAAGCACTATTGCAGTATGGTTGATTTGCAGAGCAAGCAGTTTGAGGCAATTCCTGAGGTTCCGGATTTTAAGCAAATTGGCTAGTTTTCAGTTACGCTGTTTAGCGGATTAAGAAGTTGCAACATCACTTCATCAATCCATATATTGCCGCATTTTTGCCACTCCTTTTTCACTCCAATTATTTCGAAACCAGCATTTTTAAATAGCTGCAGGCTAATGGTATTATTTGCTGCTATATTACAGTAGAGTTGATGGAGTTGGAGTGTTTTAAAAGCGTATTGAGTGAGTAACGATATGGCTTCTTTGGCGTACCCTTTTTGCCTGTTTTTCTTATTGGCAATAAGAATTCCAACTCCTGCACGAAGGTGAAACGGATCGAAGTCGAAGAGATCAACAAGTCCAACAGGAGCAAGCATTAAGGAACTTTGAGTTTTAGCTTCGATGATAAGCCTCAACTGCTTGGTTTCCCATATATCAAGATGGGCTGTTTCAAGGTATTTTTTGAGGATATGTTTAGAGAAAGGGGTTATCGTATTGCTTACCTTCCAAATCTCCATGTTGTTCTCCCAAGAGTAAAGCAAATCAACATCAGTAGGTTCCGGAGCTCTAAGTTTAATCTGACTATTTTCTAACGTGCTGTTGCCCATTTTACTTCTCTCCTTGGTAACTCTCGGCTTTTACAATTAATGCATCCCTAAAGCCTAGGGTCTTAACTCTTTCCAACTCCTCAAGCGCATCAGTTTTGTTATTAAACCTTCCAAAGGTATAAATGTATCCATCCTTCATCTTAACCTCATTTACCTCAAGTCCTTTGAAGGTTGAAAGTGAAACCTTTTCGTTTTGTGCTGGCATTATTTGAATAGTTAAGTTGCCGGCTATTGGGAGTGAGTACTCATCCAATGTTGCACCAATGAGCATACTAAGGTCATTTACCCCAATTATTGTTGATTTCGGGAACCCATTGTCGATTGCAAAGTTCAATAGCTCTAGGGCATGCGATTTATGTTCGTATATGCCAATAGTATTGGCCTGTTGATTATTATGTCCAGCAATTTTCTTGGGTTCAAGTTTTGAGTAGTCCTTAATATTGTTGAGCGATTTCTTTTCTACTCTAGAGTTAATTGGGGCAAGCAAGATTGTGTAAAGTTGTTCACGAGGCTTTAATTGATCAGGAACAGTAATTTCACTTGAGATGGTAATGCTTTTATCTGATTTTATAACCATTACTGAGGCTCTTCTGTTTAGGCACCTTCCCTCGGGATTGTCGCTACCATCGGATTTGTAATTAGCCGCAACGTTTTCGAAAGCACCTGCACCACGAGCCACAAATCTGGATGAATTAATGCCTTTGGCCACAATATAATTAATTACAGCATTAGCTCTTTTAAGCGATAAATCGAAGTTATATGCGGCTGCTCCCTTGCTGTCGGTATGTCCACATACCTCAATTTTAACACTTGGATGCTCAAGTAGAATTGCGTACAGTTTTTCAAGTTCAAATAGTGCTTCTCGTTTTAGCTCATATTTATTAAAGTCGAACAGGATACTACTGATTGAGTGATACTCGCCTGAAGTAACCTCGTTGGGGATAAGGTTAATGCTTATCGGATATTCTGGCTGGGAGAATGTTTCAGGAATAACAACCGATAGTTGTTTTGCTGTATAGTCCTTTGCTGTGGCAGTTAAAATGTAAGTTCCAGTAGGTAACTTAATGCTAAAGTTTCCGGTTTGCTCTTCAGCTTTAAGTTGGGCAATGCTTTTGTTGGTTTTGCTGTTGGTTATTTCAATGCTAATGTAATCAGTACTAATCTCAGAGTTGTCGTCGAGAGTAACTTTACCTGCAAGCAAAACGTCAACTATTTCGGGTTCAGTAGATATTGATAGTTTTTTTATCTGTCTTACGTTTGGATTATTCTTTGTTACTTGTGAAACCAACGCGTCAGTTTTACTTAAAGGGAAAAATGTCATTTCATCGTCTGGAGTGTTTATGGGATAGCCCATGTTTGTAGGAGCAGACCATTGGTCTTCGCCCACTTTCTCAGAGTAAAATATATCGTATCCGCCAATGCTGTTGTGCCCCTGTGAGATAAAGAAAAGTGTTTTGCCATCGGACGTTAAGTATGGTGATTCTTCGTTGAATGGAGTGTTAATAGATTCGCCTATATTTATTGCATTTCCCCAATTTCCATCAGTTTTTAGGTTGCTGTAGTAAATATCAAGTCCACCTTTCCCGCCTTTTCTGTTAGTAGAGAAGAAAAGAGTTTTTCCATCAGGTGATATTGAGGCAAATGTTTCCCAACTACGTGAGTTGATTGGTTTGCCCATTTTCACTGCTTTCTCCCATTTGCCATTCTTTTTCTCCGATGTGTAAATATTTCCAGTACCCCCGTCGTTCTTAAAGAGAAATATTTTAGTACCATCGAAGTTTATAGAGGTTGAGTAAACGCTACCCTCAATGGCTAGGTCGAGCGTAATATTTATAGGGTCGCCCCATTTGCCAGCTTTGTCTTTTTCTGAAATATATATTGCATCATAAAACTTTTCTTGTTGGGTAAAAACCATTTTTTCACCATTTGCTGAGATTGCTGGAGTTAAAAGGTACGATTCGCTATCGAATAGCGTTATTTTCTCTTCGTTTACACGAAGTTTCTCTTTCATAATAATTTTAGCCCTTTTACATGCCTCTATTTGTTGTGTAACGTAATCTATATCGAAGTACTCCTTTGGGCTAATGCCCTCTTTAAACTTGGTGTAAATAGCAATGGCTTCATCCAAGTTACCTTGAATTCTATTCGCTTCGGCAAGGTAGAAAAGTACGTTTTGAGGTGCCCCTGCCTCTTTGTAGGAACCCTCTTGGTACAATGGGTTTATGTGCTTCGATGCCATTTCGAGGAATGAAATGGATTTATGCTTAAGCCCTGGGATGTTGAGGTAACATCTACCTATTCGATAGTAGAGGTTTGCGTTGGATGGCATTTTATCGAGAGCCTTGAGGTAGAGTGGCAGCGCTTCTTGAAAATCGTTGAAAAGAAAGTAGTACTCTGCATCGGTGAAAAGTGTTTTGTAATCTGGCTCAGTATTTTGTGCATACAGCGAATTTGTATTCGGGGCAACCATTGTCAGGACAAAGGTAAGCCAGAAGCATAGTGTTAGTCCTTTTTTTAACGATTTCAGTTTCATATTACAAAGGATATAGGGTTAGAGTGCTTATGGTGCGCGTGTTTATGTTATTGCTTTTTATAAACGCAGTTTAATGGTACAATAGCAAAAATAGGATAAAAAATTATGTTTTAGCCAATAAAAGTGGACTACTTTTCTCCTTATCAATCCAGAATCAACAAGAAGCATTATTCCTTGAGCTTTTGAGGGGTATGGAATAAAAAAACATGATACAATTTAATTAAACTGTACCATGTTTCAAAATTAACTAGCGAATACCTTACAGTTTTTTGCTTTTTCTTTTCCTTGATCTTTTAAGTGCAAAGAGAAGTAATATTAGTCCTAAAAATGCTATAATGGATGAAATTACAATTCCATAAATTGGTGTATGCCTTTGAGTGAGAGCTGTGTGGATTTCCTGCTTGTGTTTCTTCGATAGGGCATTAAAGCCGTATATACTCTCTTCGGCAATAAGGGTAAGGAATTCACTGATATAAGGTTTAAAGGCAACTGCTTTTTTGTTTAAAAGATACTCCAGTAGTGTTTTAAAAGATGAAATATCTGGTTGAGTTAGTATGGCGTCATCTAGTAATAGAGCAAGGTCGGGGCTTGCTTTCCTTTTAATGTTTTGAAGCCTAAAAAAGAACTCCTCGTCGAGGCTTGATTGTGCTATTTGCCTTGTTTGTCGAGGCAAACTCTCTACCGTTTTGGCAGTAATAATATCCAATAAGCTGGCAAAAATTCGGGTAAGCTCTGTTGACTGATTTAGGGAGTCAGCAAGGGAAGCTAAGGGCATTAGCCTAACCCTAAGTATTTCTGTGGGTAAATTCCAGTCTTGGTTAAGGGCATCAAGTAGTTTGGGGTTCAGTTTGCCATTGGCAAGAGCCGAAAGAATTTCAAAAAGTTCTGTATTTGACGCTGCTGCTAAAGCATCTACTTGATTGATTCTGGATTCAGTAAGTTTTGTTGTATCTTTTGCTTCTGTATCCTCAGTATTTATAGAAACCTTACTTCCTATAGTTCTACTTGCAAGTGTTGTATCCTTTTTTATGGAAAGCGAAGTGATATCAATTGGATTTTCGTTTTCTTCTTTATGTTCAATATTGGCGATTGGTTTTGCAGCGTTCAGCCTATCATCATCTATTTTCTTCTCTGCTTTATCCTCTTTATCAGTTTTGTTTGCCTCTTTTGCTTTGTCTGATTGTGCCGCTATAAGTGATTTAACCGTTGATTGATCCTGCAGGTCGTAAGATTTTCCTTCAAAAAACAGTGTGTGCCTACTATCGTTGGCAAGGTAGTTTATGTGTTCGGGACGCGAAGGATCGAGTAATGCAACTCCAGCCACATTTACGGTATCAATAATTAGGGTTTTAGGGGGTAAAGTAGATTTACGAGCATAAAAATCGCTAGAGGAAACAATGCTCCGCTTATAACGAGGCAGAAATATCTCAATTTGAACTATGTCGGTTTGGCCGTAACCTTTAGGGTCGAAAAAGGCTGTTAATCCCATTGCACCATCATCAATAGGTTGGTAGTACACTTCGTCATCAGTAGTGTTTATTGGGTAGCCTAAATTTATTGGGGTTGACCATGAATTATCGGCTTGCAGCTGTGAGAAGAATATATCATATCCGCCCATGGTATTATGCCCATCGGATGAAAAGAAAAGAATATTATCCTCGGTAGTAATGAATGGAGCATTTTCGTTGAACTGTGTGTTAATGTTCCTCCCAAGGTTAACGGCTGGACCCCAATTACCTGTTTCGTCCCTATGGGAAACATAGATGTCTAAGTCGCCAAATCCGCCCTCTCTATTGCTGGCAAAGTATAGCTTTGATCCATCGGCCGAAATGCTAGCATGTGTTTCGTATGATTCTGTGTTGATGTTCTCGTTTAGCTTTATCATGGGGGTCCATTTGTCATCGCTAAAATTCGACACATAAATGTTCCCATCGTGGTTATCGTCCTTAAACAGGTAAAGCTCAGTGCCATCATTGTTAAGTGAGAGTGTAGAGCAGTTTCCATTAACCACTAAATCCAACGTTATGTTGGTTGGTTTTCCCCATTTACCGTTTACCTTTTTACTTATATTAATTGATTGATAAAACCTTTCCTTAGTTGTAAATGCCATGGTTTTGCCATCGCCAGAGATAACTGGATTAAAATTAGGAAACCTATTGTTAATGGTTTCTCCTAAGTTGCTACGCAGCAAGTTAACGGGATAATTTTTGAATGTCTTAGCTCGTTCCAGCCCTTCGAGTTGATGGTTAAGGTAGTCAACATTATACTTACGCTCATTCTTTACGCTGTTTTTATAGGTCTCGAATGCACTTTTTGCTTCTTTAAACCTATTTGCAATATAGTAGGCATTGCCAAGATAGAAGTGGGCTTCTAACGGTGCTTTTGTTTCTTTTATAGAGTTCTCGTTGTAACGGTTAGACGCATTCTTTATAGCCCGCTCAAGGTAAGTAATAGCCTTCGTTTTTTGATCGGCAATATTTAAATAGCAAATACCAATTCGGTAGTCAACATTCTGATTGTTTGGAAAACTTTCGTAGATATCTAGGTAGAGCGCTAAAGCCTCTTCGTAATCCTCAAAGTAGAAGTATGCATTTGCATCTCTAAATAGATTGTTGATATCCTGTTGTGTTTGGCCAAAACTGGCAAAAAACACATGGGCAGATATAATTAGGGTGATTAGGTAGCGTAAGTTCATGATTGTTAAGCACATTTTTTAAAACAATACCAAATATAATTAAAATATTGAAATGGAGTATTATGTTCTCTGCAACTTTATTCAATAAGAATGTGCAGGTTTCTGGGTTGAGTAGTCGGAATAAAAGTTAGGATTATCGGATAACTAGGGGTATGGGCTTTTGGCTACTTGTTTTTAGCTGATTCGATTTATCAATACTTAATGTAGTATCGCCCTTACCATTTGCTTTCTGAGTGCTTCCATTCTGATTCTCGGGGTTATTAGCAAACTCAACCAGATAGATGTCGTTATCACCTTGACTCTGGAGCATTGACCTTGAAATGTATCCAGTTGAACCGTTGCCAATCGGATAAAAGAAAACATCATCATCTGTAGTATTTAGAGGGTAACCCATGTTTTTAGGTTTTGACCATTTACTGTTTCGTAACTCTGAAACAAAGATATCATAGCCCCCCATAGTTTGATGCCCAAGTGATGAGAAGAATAGTTTTTTGCCATCGTGTGAAAGGGTAGGGGCAATTTCATCTAAAGGCGTGTTTACTGACGCACCTAGATTTGCGCCTATAGTCCATCCATCGGCAGTTTTTACTGACATATAAATATCGAATCCACCCATTCCTCCGGGTTGGTTACTCGAATAATATATTGTATCGCCAGTTGGGCTAAAAGTTCCATAATTCTCCCAGCTGCGCGTATTAATCTCCTTTGGTAATTTAGTTAATATCCCCCAAGTGTTTTTTACTGTATCGAGTACACTTGTGTAAAGGTTGTAAATATCGTTGTCGTTTCGGGACAGTAGGAGTTTAGTGCCATCGGCCGATAGCCCAACTGTGGCAATTTCTCCATCTGCAAACATTTGGCTATTGATATTAATTGGATTTGTCCAAACGTCTGCACGTTTTGTGCTAATGAGTATTGCATTGTAAAACTGCTGGGCTGCAGTATATACCATTGTTCGATTATCGGCCGATACCACAGGATTTATTTCGGCAAATCGGCCATTAATATTTTTCCCTGCTGAAGTAAACTTAACGCTTATTGGACTCTCCATAAGTTCCTTGGCGTAGGCAATTGCCTTAAGCTCAAGGCTTACCTTCTGCTTATTCTCCTTTTCATCATCAATAATTAGACCCCTGTACTTTTCGAAGGCTGCAATTGCTTTTTCAAAGTCATTCGCAATGCGCAGTGCTGTACCGTAATGTAGGTAAATTTCCTTTGGAACCTGTGTTTCAGTAAAATAGCCTTCTTTATACGAATTGGTAACGCTTTGCTTTGCCTGCTCGAAGAAAGGAATCGCTTTGTGTTTTTCGTTAGGGATGTTTAGGTAGCAAAGGCCTATTCTGTAGGCAAAATTGGCATTATCGGGGAAAGCACCATGAAGTTCTAGGTACAACGGAAGAGCTTCTTTAAAATCTTCGTAAAGCAAATAGTACTCTGCATCTACAAAAACCCTCCTAAAATAGGAAGTTCGCTGAGAGAAAGTTGAGAATACAATACAAGAAAATAATATGGTGTATAGAAGTCTCCTCATTAAAATTCCGCTTAGATTTGAAAGGCAAAATCTGTTCCTTGGTATTCTTCTTTGCTTAAAGGTACAAATTATAGATCAAAGTAAACAAATTTAATACTTATGACAAAGAATCTTAAGGGAAAAAGATGCTTATGAACATTGAAATCAAGGATTTTGGTATGCATTTGTTCATAGTTGCCCATTTTATCTAATTTGAGCAAAAGGAATATTAATGATTTTCAATATTTTCTTTAACGGCTTTCAGGAACATTCCACCAAGTGCACCGTCAACAACCCTGTGGTCGTATGAGAGTGAGAGAATAGCAATTTGACGAATTCCGATAGTGTCACCATTTTCGGATTCAATAACAACTACCCGTTTTTTTATGGCTCCAATGGCAAGTATTGCAACTTGGGGTTGGTTAATTATTGGTGTTCCGCTTAGCGTATCAAACATCCCAAGGTTTGTAATGGTGAACGTTCCGCCTTGTATTTCGTTTGGCTGAAGTTTGTTGTTGCGAGCCCTTTGGGCAAGGTCATTAACCTTTTCGACAATTCCTGACAGATTAAGCTTATCGGCATTAGCAACAACCGGAACTATTAGGTTGCCGTTGGGTAATGCGGTGGCAATCCCAATACCAATGTTCTTTCGAACAATAATTTTATCATTATCAACAGAAGAGTTAATGATTGGATATTGCTTAATTGCCTTTACAGTTGCTTCAACAAAAAGATGCGTCAGCGTAAGTTTCTGCCCTTCGCGTTTTAGGAAGGATTCTTTTTCGCTATTTCGCCAAGCCATAAGGTTTGTTACATCAGCCTCAATAAAAGAGGTAACGTGTGCTGATGTTTGCTTTGACATTACCATGTGCTCGGCAATAAGCTTACGCATGCGATCCATATGAATAATCTCAACATCTCCAGTAGATATGTCAATGTCTATGGGTTTTGGAGCTTTTGGCTTCTCGGTAATAGAGTTTCTCTTTTCAACGTATGCCAAAATATCATTACGGGTAATTCTTCCATTCACTCCGGTACCTTGAACTCTGCCAATTTCATCATCTGAAATACCTTCCTTTTTAACAATAGTTCGAACTAATGGACTGAGATGAATTGTGCTTTTTGGACCATTGTTGGGCTCAACTGTTTTTGCCTCTTCCTTATGCTCAATTACTTCTTTTACGATTTTTGTCCCTGTTTCGGGCTTAGGTTTCTCCTGGTTATTGTCAGTTTTCTGTGTGTCCTGTCCCTCAGCCTCAATTATTGCAATAACCTGGCCCACTTGGGGAGTTTCGCCTTCGCTAAACAGAAGTTCCTTTATCCTGCCATTAACGGGTGATGGTATTTCTGAGTCAACCTTATCGGTAGCTATCTCAACGATTGATTGATCTATGGTTACTTCGTTACCAATGGCAACAAGCCATCGGGTTATGGTTGCCTCAATTATGCCTTCGCCCATGGCGGGGAGTTGAATCTCTATTCTGCTCATCTTTTAACTTGTTGTTGATGTTATCTGTTTTACTAAACGCATAACACTAGAGTTTGTAAAATGTTGAATCTTTAGCATTGTCTGTTCAACTCTTGTATTCATCCTTTTTGCTATCAAAAGCGGTTTTAAGATGTTGACTTATGCTTGCTGCATGTTTTGACGATACGGAGTGAAAGTGAACGCTATAGGTATTAACTTCATCGCTTTGCTCAATAACCCTAATGGATGGGGTTTGATTTATGGCTGCCCATGGGGTAAGTAGTAATTCTTTAGCAATCAGTTCTTTCGCTGTTTGAACAGGGATCTTTGCACTAGCCTTAATGAGTGTTTCATGGCCTCTAAGGCTATCCTCCATGTTTTGTAGATGAATTGAGGCTGATGCAATTTGGCTATACGGTACTTTTACAATGTCGCCGTTGTCTTTTTCCAGCTCAAGCGAACGATAACCCAACTTTTTAATTGAACCATCGTTGCGGTTGGTGGAAATTCGTTGGTTTATTTCAAAGGGGAACTCGGTTTTAAGAATTATGCCAGCAATAAAATCGCGTAGAAAGTACCAGCTGATAATGAGTAAGAATATGATTAGAACTAAAGCGGTTGCAAGTGTAATGTACTCTGAGTTACCAAATGCATGGTTAATTATCCAAAGGATGTATGCTGCCCAAACTACAAGTTCGACGATTGGAAACCCTCTAAGGACTGCTATATGATATCTCTTACTTGTTGTAACCCTTTTGGCGATTCGCGATGCTATGCGAAGCATTATAAAAAGGGCAATGGCAAAAACAAGGTAGTATAGTGTAATTATCATAGTATTTCAGAATTATTTGTTCATCATCAATTAGCATAGCCCTTTTTCTCGCATTTTATTCAGCAAGAAAGGTTCAAGTATTGGATTTAGTGCGAAAACATTGGTAAATCGCTCTTCGACTAAGCCTGAGCGCAGCATTTCAGTTAACAGTAAACGGGTTTCTTTTTCCGACTGTCTTAGTATTATCGATAAGCGAGTAGGAGTGCATCTGCGGTGAAGTGCTATTTGCAGAATTACCATCCAAAGATCATCGCTAATGCCATCTAAATGTGATAGATTGGGTATTGTTGGAGGGCTAATGTATATTGTTTTACCAACAACCTTGGATATATTGGCTAACCAGCTTTGCAGTGTGTAGCCCGGATTACCCCCACTAAGGTTAAAGTAACGATTAAAAAGTTTGGCGTAGTTCCATTCGCTTAACGACTCTTCACTCTTGTTGTTTAGCACAAACCTTAGCCCGCCTGTCTGATGCCTGATGATAACAAGCTCTTTTAGTTCCTTGGCATCAAATGGTTCGCAGCTAATATGGCCCATTACGTAATTGTCAATGTTTATTAGCCTATTTATTAACTGATAAGATATTGCTCTGCAGTTGATTATGAAAAGCACTTTTTTGCTATGTAGCTCAATTAGCGTTAGTATTTTTTGAATTACTTCAAATCCACTCTCGTGCCTAGTCCACCATAGTTCAAGGTCGTTAATAATAATAACCCTTTTCTGTGGAGATGAGGCAATGAATTGGCTTGGGTCTGTTTCAATGTTGAGCGAGATGCTAAGTGCTTCTGAGAAATCGCTTTCAAAGGTTGAGCCTCCTTTTGGGGGTCTAACACTATGGAGGCTGTGATTGGGTAGTAATGTTTTTGCGATATACTTTGATAGAGTTGTTTTACCCGAGTTTCTGTCGCCTGTAATAATTAATGCACCTGCAAAGCCTCCCTTAAAGCGTTCAATTATTCTCTGTGCTTCTGCTTGTTCCTGAGGTCTTTCAATCCAAAGTTCATTGCTAAGCGATGTGCTGCCAGAGAAAAGGCTAACATAGTAAAATGGTATGCTTCGGGCAACAGATTCATTGGGCGAAAGTTTAACAATCATCTCTTGGATAGATTGGTTGCTTACCTTGTATTCAGTTTCGAAAGAGGTGAGTTTGTGCGCAAGCATAATTCCTTCACTTTGAGAGTATAATGCTTTTACAAATTGTCTGTTGAAAAAATTGGAAGTATTTTTAAGTACTCTTTTTGCAAACCATTGAGTTTGTTTTTTAGCCTTTGCACGTTTTTTATGCCTCATAGCATCGGGTTGCTTGCTGTACACCATTTGGTGCAATGGGTCAAGCGAATGCTTTAGGAAAACGTTGAGTTCGTTCTCAAACTTCTCAAGTAGTCTTTTAACGTGCAGCTGCTCTGTTTCTATCTCTTTTTTTAGGCCATTGACTAGCTCAGCTCTAATCTCATTCTGGTTCGTATTTTTTCTATCCTCCTCATTTGCAAGGGAATTCTCTATATTAAAAAGGGTAAGCCTTAGCTTATCGGAAAGTTTAGTGGCTATCTCCTTAAATGAGTCCGATAGCTCTTCCATTGCGTTTCGTGCATTGCTAATTAACTCAGTCCCTATGTATAGCTGTGCTTTCTGTCTTAGTTCAATTGTTCTAATAACGCTTTGGGGGAACAGTCCTGCATCAACCTGTGCAAAAAAACTATCATCGTTAACCTCCATTTTTTGAGGTAATTCGTCAACTAAACCATTGATATCCTTAAATAAAGTTTCGAAACGCTCCTGTACTTCAGTTTTTTTAAGTTCAGATAGTTTTAGGGTTATTTCAGAAGTATCGGGCAACTCATTGGCTGTTGCAAGTTTGGTGAATATCTGTGATAGGTTTTTGTTTGCATCAGAAAGCTTGCTATTGGCCCAATAGGATAGTTCGTCGGCCTGTTTCTTTAGCTTAATTTTAAAACGATGATTAAGTGAAATTAAGATAAATTCTAGTAAGTTTTTATTTACATAAAGGGTAATATTGCTGCTAAACGTTTGGGGTTGATTCTCAATATCGGTTATGGAAAGGTTGTTTTTTGCAATAATTTTTTTGTAAGGCGATACCAAATGTTTTGCTTCGGGTTTGCTTAGGGCAAAGCTAAATCGTTGAAAATTTCTTTCGAGATCAGCATTAAGGTTATTTGATATTCTATTATTAATAGTTTCAAATTCTTCAATCGAGTCGATAAAGGTTTGGTTGGTATTATCCTTGATTTCATTAAGATTGAGCCCTTCGATTGATTCGCTTTCGATGATTTTAGTTAACTCCACCAAATTCTTTCTGGTATTGCTGATGTACCTAAAGGTTGATAGGCCAATCTGTTCGAAGTATTCATTTATGGCTTCTATTCTTGTTTGCTTTAGGAAAAGTTCAGCGGCATCCCTAATATCTAGTCTTATAGAGATTGGCCAGCCAAGCAATGCCCCTTTTGTGCGGTAATGTGCCTTAAAAAGTCGTATACCAAGCGGATCGTTCTTTCTGGTTTTAAATTCGGAACGGTTAAAGTTAACGTTTAGTTTATCGGGTAACGACAGGATGTGTTTATCAACGTATTCAATGTAAACCTTTTGTGACACATTAAGGGCTTTAGCAATATCTGTTAGTGTTTCATCCCTAAAATTCAAAACTTTAGTTTTTGCCTGAAATGTGAATTCCGATATAGCCTTAGAGATAAGCGTACTCTTGCTAATCTTCTCATCTTCAGTTTTAATTCTCTTTAAAGATGAGAATAGTTTATTAGTTATTCCTTTTAGTTCGTCGGTATATTCTATTAGCTGTTTTTGTGCGTATTGGGCTGAGTTTTTATTCAGGTTAATAGTAAGTACCTCATGTTTACTTGCAGCTGTTCTAACAATTTCGGCAAGTATCTCTTTTTCGGGCAGTTTTATCTTCTCAATTAGTGGGGTTGTTGACAACAACTCTTTTGTTTGCTCTTCTTTTTTTGGTTGTGTGCCAGCATTAATCAACTCAAACCCGTTGCTAGCTTCAATGGTAAGAGTTGTAAACGGGAGTCCAGCAATTTGATTTATATAACCTGCCCAATGTGCTCTATCAGCAAACGTGCTTGTAGAGAGCTCTAGGATTGCCAGATTGGAGTTAACCGATTCGCTTTTAATTATATCCAGCTCCGATAGTTTTTCCGTTGCGTTGTTAATTACCTTAACGGATGCAATAAGGCGTTCGTTGTCAATTGCTTGGTTAAGTAGCGAGTAAATGGAATCGGTTTTTGCAGTATTGTAATTGATAACTAATAGGCGAATATTTGCCCCTCGCCAATATCCATCGGTAGAAATGTACTTTAGGAGAGATAAGCCAAAGTTAAGGTTTCGGCTGTTACCGTGCCACCATAAATCTATGGATTTTATCTTCTGAAGATTGGGATTGGTAACCTTATTGTGTATTACAATATTGTAATCGAGGTTATTTATGGTTTTAACAGCGGATAAAAAGTCGGATATTTTTTTCTCTTGTTTAGGAAGTCCTAGTAAAATAGTGTTCGGTTCAAAACCCGTAAACCCGTATACTCGGGCAATCATCTCAATACCCTCGTAAATATTTTTACAAACATGCCTACGGGTAATTACTTTTTTTCCATTTTGATCAACCTCTATAGAGGGTTTTGCAGTCTTTTCGAATAGTGTATCATCGCTTTTGCGCTCAATTAGCTCAAAGTTTGTAAAAACGCCCTGTTTCCCAACAAGTGTTCGTCCCATATCAATAAGATGTGGACGGGCAGCGGCCCCTCCGCTAAAAAGGATAATATTTGGGCGCCAATTACGCTGATTCCGTTGCTCTGATGCTGAGAGTTTGAATAGACCATACTTAACCAACGACGACCAGAATCCTCCCCAAGTGTCGCCACTTTGCAGTCGGAGTTCTTTGCGTTTTAACAGCAGGTATATGGCTCCCAGTATAATTGTGGCACCAATCATTGCTGGAAGATCGAGTTGAATCATAATTACAAAGCAAGCAATAGAACCAATTACGCTTATCCATGCCGGAATTCGAAATGAAGGTCTAAAATCGGTCCCTGCCCAGTTCTCAAGAGCGCAGGTAAGATTTAAGAATCCGTAGGTGATGATAAAGAAAGTAGATACCACGCGCGCAATTACGTTCAAATCGCCAATCATGATTCCTGCTAAGGCTATTACAAATGTTAGTAAAAGCGCATTTCGAGGTTCGTTCCCAGCGCCAACCCCTTTAGCAAATACTTTTGGGGTAATCCTGTCCATAGCAGTTGCCTGGAGTATTCTGGGAGCACCCAATAATCCTCCAAAGGCAGATGAAAGGGTTGCTCCCCATATTCCTGCAATCACCAAAGGAGAGTATAGCGATATGTTCAGAAGTACAGAGGAATCGTTAAGTAGGGCATCTCGCTCAACGGTATAGGAGAAGAAGAATACTAGTCCAATGTAAACAACAAAACCGACCAAAATTGCCGAAATGGTTCCTATGGGGATTGCTTTTTTTGGGTTGGCCAAATCGCCCGACATGGATACCCCTGCTTCGAACCCTTGTACCGCTGGAAAGAAAATGGCGAATAGTGCAATCCATGGGAGTGAGTTTACTGCAGAACCGCTGAGAGGAGTTTTGGGAACAAACTCGTGCTGTCCTAGTAAAATTGAAGCAATGGAGAGCACCATGATACCTAGGATTAAAAACTGTGTTTTAAGTGCAAGGTTTGTGCTTATAAACGAGACTATTGTTACAACAAGAAGGGTTATTGCCCCTGTTAATCGAATTGTATTTAGTGTTACCTCGAGCCCAAAGGCCGTAAGTAGGGTTTCTGAAAATCCAATAATATAAAGACTTATGCTAAACGATAAGCCAACAAAAAGGGCCAAACCTAGCGTGCCCCCAATGGGTAAACCTAAACTTCTGGAAATCATGTAGTAGGTTCCACCTGTTTCCACCTTTTTATCGGTTGCAATGCTTGCAACGCTTAAGCCTGTTGTTACCGAAATAATATGCGCTACCAGAATTATCCCTAGAGTAGCCCATAGGCCTGCTTGCCCAATAATCCAGGGTAGCCTGAGGTACATAATAACACCCAGTATGGTTAGGATTGATGGGGTGAAAACGCCTTTGAAAGCTCCAAACTTATTGCCTTTAGCTGACATAGTTGTTTTTTTTTAATACTAACCAAATATAAGCAGAGATTGGCATATTGTGAAGTGTTTGGACTAAAATATGGAAATGATAACACTGAAATGTGCGACTAAGCTTTAGGTTCAATCCTTAAATCTAACCAATTATAAAAGGGTTGGATTTGCTCAAGTTAAAAAGCAAATCCAACCCTTAGGTTATATTAATGTAAACTAAAAATCTAGACCTCTATTAGGGTCAAATTAGTTTAGCTTATTTTTCGTGATACTAATCTCCAGTACTGCATCCGGCCCGAAGCAAAAGAATCGTAACGTTCTGTTCCCTTTGCACCAGCAAATTCTAGGAATGATTTCTTAAGGAAACCAGGGATTTTTTTGTCGATAGTAGATTGTCTGCGCTCATGGTCGTTGTCAAGTGATTTAACTACGTTAGCACCAATCTCTTGTTCTTCAATAATCTCAAAGCCGCTGTTTAACAACTGTTTCTTAATCGATTCATATTCTCCGATTTTAACCATATCAGCAAAGCAGAAGTGTCCGTCAGGTCTGAGTACACGATGAACTTCTTCGAAAAATTTTTTGATGCTTTTGTAGCACCGTGCCGATTCAACATTAACCACCACATCAAATGATTCGTTGGCGAATGGTGGTTCCTCAGCCACACCAGTTACAAACTTGAGCCCATCAACTGTATGGTACTTGTTACAGAATTTGATAACACTAGGAGAGATATCGATTGCTGTATATGTTTTGGGTTTGTAGTATCGAGATATGTATGAGGCACCACCACCACGGCCCGATCCGATTTCAAGTACATCTTTATCCTTTATGTCAACTTTATTTACAACGTAATCGTAAAGTTGAATGCAATATCTGTCAATCTCGTCTTTTTCTTCCAGTATTAGTTTTGGCTCTCCGTTTAGGCTTTGATAGCCATAATTCATAAATATGGCATCCTTATTCTTATCGAATTTAATGATAAGGCTATGCCATAATCGCCACATTGGTCTTCTGATGCTAGTTGGCATTTCACAGTATTTCTCAACAAGTTTCTGCATAAAATTAGGGTGTTAGATTTTTGTTAAATATAGCAGTAATTGATGTTATATAGCAATTGTATCAAAAAAAATACAAATTTTTTTGATATTAGTTTTGTATTTATCATTTGCTTAAGAAGTATCATTTTAATATAGAGCACATCATGTTCTCATTGGTATAAAATGTTTATCTTTCTCAACTATTTTTTTAAATATTGATAGTTGCAATGGTAAAAACAACAAAGCCTTCGCTTTTTCTCGCTTTTATCCCTATCCTGTTTCTTATATCATTTTTAGCTTTAAACGTTTATTTTTTTAAAGACGACACCCTTTCTGGTGCAAACCAAATAGCCTTACTATTAGCTGCAACAGTTGGGAGCATTGTTGCTATATCTCTTGGACATAAGTGGTTAGAGGTTCGAAGGCAGATTGTTAAGAGCATTAGTTCCGCAATGCCATCAATGATTATTCTTTTGTTAATTGGCTCTTTAGCAGGCACATGGCTTTTGAGCGGTGTTGTTCCAGCAATGATTTACTATGGATTAAAATTACTACACCCAAGTATTTTCCTATTAGCGTCCGTAGTAATTTGCTCAATGGTTTCGCTGGCAACAGGTAGTTCATGGTCAACAGTTGCCACTATTGGCGTTGCACTTTTAGGCATTGGCAATGCCTTGGGCTTTAGCCAAGGTGTTGTTGCTGGGGCAATAATTTCAGGTGCATACTTTGGCGATAAGATGTCGCCACTCTCCGATACAACAAACCTCGCACCGGCTGTGGCGGGTACCGATTTGTTTACCCATATAAGGTATATGGTGATAACTACTGCACCATCTATTATTATTACAATGATAATCTTCTTTGTTATTGGATTAACCTATAAAACTTCGGGTGGGCAGGCAAGCGTAGAATCTACCCTAAGTGCAATTGAAAATTCATTCAATATAACACCGTGGTTGTTTCTTGTACCAATAATCCTAGTTGTTGTAATAATTAAAAAGATGCCACCCTTACCTGCAATTATGTTTGGCACACTGCTGGGCGCATTATTTGCCATAATATTCCAACCTCATGTAGTTGAGCAGGTTTCACAAATTAATGGCAGCTACCTTAAATCATCGTATGTAGCAGTGATGAAGAGTATGTTTGGTGGTATTTCAATTATTACCGATGATTCTCAGGTTAATGAATTGCTGAGCACCAGGGGAATGGCGGGCATGCTCAACACTGTTTGGCTTATCCTTTCGGCAATGATATTTGGCGGAGTGATGGAGGCCGGAGGATTGCTGGTGCGTATTACCGAGAGTGTTATAAGGTTTGCTAAGTCAACAGGTTCTTTAGTGGCCACAACTGTTGCAACTTGTCTGTTTTTCAATATAACGGCTTCTGATCAGTATATCTCTATTGTTGTTACCGGGAGGATGTTCTCAAAAACCTATCGCGATAGAGGACTTAAACCTGAGGTTTTAAGTAGGGCTCTAGAAGATTCCGGAACGGTTACTTCTGTTCTAATCCCTTGGAATACCTGCGGAGCAACACAAGCAGCAGTTTTGGGGGTTCCGGTATTGAGTTTTTTACCCTACGCCTTTTTTAATATCATTAGCCCGTTTATGAGCATTTTTGTGGCAGCTTTCAATATTAAAATTCGTCGTTATGCCGATGATGAGGAGCGCGTAGATAGAACGATTGAGGTTGATGAGGATGATTTAGGTTGAGGGAGAGAGATGAAAGTTAAAAACTAAAAGTTAAAAACTAAAAGTTAAAAACTGAAAGTTAAAAGGTTTAGACTAAGGCTAAGGTTGGGGGATTTACTTTTCGTCTTCGCAGATCCTCCTTGCGTCATTGCGATTTGTCTTGTCTGCTTTCAGGCAAGCAGTTAGTGAAGAAGCAGTCTGTTTCACAGTTGTAAAAGTGAAGACCTTAAAACTGAAGATTTGCGGGTTTTGAATTACGAGTTTGCTGATATAAGGTAGGTTGAGGTTTGTAGAATAAAAAAAGGCCTAGCAGGATTACCCCGCCAGGCCTTTTCATTACATTTAAGTAGTACTATTTGTGCTACTTCTTAATCATCCTACGGACAGTGCGCTCACCATTTATACCTTCGAATGTTACAAGGTAAACTCCATTGGTAAGTTCGCTGGCGTTAAAGTTATTTCTTCCATTTAGAGTAATATCCATTACGCGCTGACCAATAACGTTGGTTATAATTACGCGGTTAACCTTATCAGCATTGGTAATGTTTATATAGCTGCTGAATGGGTTAGGATAAACCTTTATGTTGCTTAAGGACTCCAAACCAATCCCAGTAAGAACTAGTGTGATTGTTTGTTCAACATCAGCACCATCAACAACTATTTCGCCAGTTGCATTCTGGTAGGTTGCCATGCTTACAGTGTAGGCATAAGTACCATCAATTACATCAGCAATAACAACTATGCCATCAACATCAGTGGTGTACTCAACACCATCAAAGTTAACGGTTGCACCTTCAATTGCACCTTCAGCATCAACAACGGTTAGTGTTACTGTGTAATTAGTAGCAGAGATCTCTTCAAATTCAACTGTAACTGTTGCGTTAGCAGCAAGATTAGTTAAAGTATAAGTATTTGTTGTATTAGCGGGAACAACTGTTCCGTCTAAAACCCATTCTTTAACTTGGTAGTTTGCATCAGGAGTAGCAGTAAAAATTACTTCGCTTCCTTCTTCAACTTCAGCAGGCGAAGTGATTTCAGTTCCACCTACAGTAGCAGCCAAAGTGCCATTTGAGCCAATAACACTGAAAGTTACATCGTAATTTACAGGGAGAGCATAAGGTATTGCAAAACCTACAAGTTCGGCGTTACCTTGTAAATCGCCAACCAAAGTTGCTACACCTGTTGTTGTATTAACTGTAAAAAATGAACCAACATATACTACATCGCCTTGCTGATTCCAATAAAGCACATCGCCATTTCTGTGGTCGAATGCCATTGATTGAACATAAGCAACTCCTGTAACGCCTGTAGCACCTACAACAGTTGCAACTCCTGTGGTTTTGTCAATTGTATATAGGTTACCATCAGTAGATATTGAGTAAAGCTGACCAGCTAAATTACAAGCTAATGTTAATGGAGCTCCTGAAGAAGAAGTGCCAATTTGAGTTAATGCGCCATTTGTTAAATCAATGGAGTATAAACCAAATGTACCGCCTGAAAAAGAAACAATACCAAACAACGTGTTAGTAGTATAGTCGTAAGCAATATCACTAGGAGCATAAGTAATTCCTGTAGAAGCAATTACAGTTTTATCTCCGGTAGCAGGGTCAATAGTTAAAAATCTATTAACTGTAGTGGTTCTATCAAAACCATACCATATGCCATCAATCCATTCGCCACCTCTCATAGTGTAAGTGTCTGTAGAATGATCTGCGATTGGAACAAGTACTTCAGGAAAATCAAGGTCAAAATAAACAGGTGCATTTGATGGTAAAGTACCTTCGTTATAAATGGTATAGGCATAAGCAATGTTCTCAGGGTTAAGAACTCGTAGAATACCTTGTGCTGTATTATTGGTTGCATCCATGTCTCCAGTTAAATTAACTGTAACATCAACTGTATATTCACCAAATGCTAATGGAGTATAGTCTGCAAATGTAATATCGAAAGTAGCACCTGCGGCTAAGTCGACAACTGAAACAGTTTCTGTAGTAACAACCTCATCCAAAGCATCTTTAATAGTTACAGTAGCATCAAAAGTTGCGGTGGAAAGCCCAGCATTTTTAACTGTAGCAAGTGGAGTAACTGTACCTCCCAGAAGGCAACTTATATCGGTAACTGAAATAGTAGTTGCATCAGTTTCCAATATTTTAGTAACAGCTACTTTATCAATTGCTATACTGTAAGATCCATAATCGGAAATACCTCTGAAATTAAACTTAATAAATTGTCCAGCATAGGCAGTTAAATCCATTTCATGCTCTAACCAACCTGCGCCATGTTGTCCATCAATAAGGTTAGTTGTACCAGTAACCAGAGCAACATTATTTTGGTCTAAAATATCAAGATAAAGTTGTGAAGCGTTACCCCATGTTCCAGACATTAAAAAATAATTTACTGCAAAACTAAATTTATACGAAGAGCCATCGTTAGGTATTGATATAACAGGGGTTTTAAGTTGAGCTGTCATACCGCTGGTTGAATTATAGCAGTTAAAATAAGCAACTGCCGCACCGTCGTAAGAAATAAAAGTAGTTCTCTCCCATGCGTTTGCGCCACTTGAAGTATTAGTCCAATTTGCAGGAGGGAATACTAAGTCTTCGAAACTCTCCATATAATTTGGAATAATTGGGGTATATAATACAACAGTTTTTGTAACACCGTCGTTTGCAGCATTTTCATCTCCAGCTAAATCAGAAGATACTGCAATAACATAATCTCCAGCAACAGTAAAATCATAAGCAGTTAGTATTGTTACATCTTCTGTAGCTTCAAATGCTAAATTTCCTGTCCACGAATAGGTTCCAGTGGTACCATTAATGTCGTAATCAATATCGCAAGCAGTAAGGTTTGTTACTCCAAAATTAGTTAGGGTAACAATTACGTCATAATTACCGGTTAACCCACTATTAGGTTGAGTTATAGCAGTAATTCCAGCGTCAATGGCAGCAACTTCAGTTACACTTATGTCGTCTAAACTGATATACCAAGGTGAGCCATTAATAGTACCTAAAATACCTATGTAATATACACCATCAGCTGCTACAGTAAAACTACCAGCAATCTCTTGGTAATCCCCATTAATTACTGGGGTAAGGGCTACTATTGAATTTGCCATTGCTGCAACTGTAGCGTCAGTCCCATAGCTAACAGTAATTGATGCGTTTGCACCTGTAGCTCCGTCTTGACGTGCCCAAGCAGAGAAGTTGTATGAGGTTCCTGCTTCTAGTTGAACAGGTAAAAACATCCAGTCGGTGTTGCTATATTGCAAATATGCATTAAAAGAACCCGTTCTTGGAGTTCTATTATACGTTGTTAAAGTGCTATTTGCTGTCCAAACACCTGAACCAGTAATAGATATTTGAGTAATAGGAGAACCTACAGCAACTTGGTCGGTTTGTCCTGCTTCAAAACCTTCAACAAAAGGAACGGTATATGGGGCAACCAATTGAATAGTTTTCGTAACACCGTCGTTTGCAGCATTTCCATCTCCAGTTAAATTAGAAGATACCTGAATGGTATAGGAACCTGCAACAGTAAAATCATAAGCAGGTAATATTGTTACATCTGCCGAAGCATCTAATGCCAAATCGCCTGTCCACGAATAGGTTCCAACAACACCATTAATGTCGTAATCAATATCGCAAGCAGTAAGGTTTGTTGTTCCAAAATTTTTCAATGTAACTACTACATCATAATTACCAGTTGCTCCGGTGCTAGGTTGAACAATAGCTGTAATGCCAGCATCTAAAGAAACAGCTTCGGTTACACTTATGTCATCTAAACTAATATAGTTAGATGGAGTTTCAAGAGTACCTAATATACCTAGGTAGTAAGTGCCATCGGTTGGCACAGTAAAATAACCAGCAACTTCTTGGTAATCGCCATTAATTATTGGGGTAAGGGCAACAATTGTATTAGTCATTGCTACAGCAGTAGCAGTTATTCCATAACTAACAGTAATTGATGCATTTGCAACTGTTGTGGTATTCTGACGAGCCCAAGTAGAGAACTTGTATGTAGTTCCTGCAACTAATTCAACAGGTAAAAACATCCAGTCGGTGTTACTGTTTGCTAAATATGCATTAAAAGAACCCGTTCTTGGAGTTCTATTATACGTTGTTAAAGTGCTATTTGCTGTCCAAACAGTTGTACCGATAACAGATTCTTGAAGAATAGGCAAGCCTACAGCAGTATTATGGATTTGATTTGCTTCAAAACCTTCCACTAAAGGAATAGTATATGGAGTTGCCATATTAACGGTTTTTACAACACCGTCATTTGAAGGTTTTTCATCTCCAGTTAAATCAGAAGATACTTCAATAACATAAGGTCCAGCAACAGTAAAATCATAAGCAGTTAGTATTGTTACATTTTCTGTAGCCTCCGTTGCTAAATCGCCT
>Ga0265295_1002615_pt1 | contig 27941 bp, 18 predicted proteins | sample Munlansysbiofilm_FD_192503 | JGI IMG/M metagenome (GOLD analysis project Ga0265295, IMG submission 192503) | Leachate microbial communities from a municipal landfill in Southern Ontario, Canada - Methane capture system biofilm | ecosystem: Engineered > Solid waste > Landfill > Unclassified ... | reverse complement strand
CGCTTCATAATTTCACCTGCCAAGTGAGTTTTTAGGACAGGCGGATATTGCAATATTTTTACTGAAATTTCAATATGTTGATTTTAACTTTGCGTTGATTTTGTAGATGTTTTTTCACTGAACCAGGGACACAATCAATGCCCTGCTCTGTGGTGCAGGGCACAATATCCGTTTGATCCTCAAGAAGTTGAGGAACAATTTGCTGCTTCTTTTTGCCGAAGTGTTTTTGATTCTCTGGTGCTGCTCCGAAGGGCTGAAGAAAAATGCCGGAGCGCCCACTCTGGCAAATTGAAAAAGGCCTTTTTCATGGACGACTACAATAGGCTCAATGCAATTTGATGTTGAACTTTATGATACGGCAGCTTCTCGCAGTCTGCTGCGTATTTTGCCGCAGACTATCAATATGTCAAAATGGGGTTACGGAGAATATTACGGTAAACTTTCGAAAGATATAGAGTACAAAGGCGACGTCTTGCGTGAAGTTTTTGAGCTTGGTGAAGTGGCCCTTTACCCGTCGGGGTTCTTTCGTCCTTCCGGGAACTCTCTGTGCATTTTCTTTGGCCCAACTCCCGCCAGCAGGTCGAATGAGCCCCGCATGGCGGCTGAAGGTGCACCTTTCGGCAGGATTAAAGGAGATGTCTCTATTCTGAAAACGTACAATGCCTCCCTTGAGAATGTCGCTATCACTTTAAAACAATGAATGTATGAAACGGCATAATCAATCATTAACGGAACGTTTTCTGGAGGATTTATGCGCAATTCTATCTCGTCGATTATTTTTACTGCAATTATGATGATTGACGTTGGCTTTATACAGCCTGCTACAGCTCAAAATATGCGGCAGGAAACCATGCTTATTACCATTGGAACTACACAATTCGAAGTTGAACTTTACGATAACAAGGCAACCCGCAGCCTTTTGCAAATCTTACCCCAGACGATCAGCATGTCTGCTTGGGGGAATGAATTTTACGGCAGGCTTTCAAAACCAATAACTCACGAAGGTGACCCGGAAAGAGATGTATTTGAGGTGGGTGAGGTCGCGCTCTGGCCTTCCGGCAATGCGCTGTGCATTTTTTTCGGTCCGACGCCTGCCAGCAGTTCGGCTGGAGAACCCCGTATGGCTTCTCCCGGTGTGCCTTTCGGAAAAATAAAGGGAGAATCGTTCACCCTCAATGGGCTCAGAGGCTCGCTCAGTAGCGTCAGGATCAGCGTAAAATAGTAATTTTTCAAGGGTAATTGTGCGCGGTAACGATATCGGCGATAGTCATCAAGGTGCTGTTTACTCCTGTTCGCGCACTTTTCTCATTTCCCTGAAGTTTAGACAGTTGGTGCCGGAAGAAATTGAATATCGAGGAATCGGTACAGAAAGCAACCGGAGCCGGGCGAACAGGGAGGCCGCACGCATATTGTCCGGGTTGTTGCCCAGAAAGGGCTGGATATCGCGAGAACGAATGTAACGAATGAGGCCGCTGCTGTTCAGACCGATGACGGACCCAGCGTCACCTTCAAACTGGGAGCCTTGCAACCAGGCCGCGGTCGAGGCAAGTATGCAGGTGTCACGTATTGATTCTGGGACGAACATCGGCTGGGTATTCGTTTGAGTCGAAGACCAGCCGGCGGTTCTGGGGGATTGCGCTTTTTTTGCGATGACGGAACCCGTGCGGGAGGGCTCGCGGGCGGCTGTTCCGAGGGATCCCGGTCGTGAGAATTCACTGGAGCACCCAAGAAGGTACCAGGAAAAAAATCACCCATCTGCCAAATACATTTCTTTCTTTCCGGCCGTATCACTTGTCCCCTGCAATCGCCGCGGCGATTGCTTCGCCCAGCCGGCCGATATTGCGCTGCTGGGCCGCAATCCAGGCATCGTAGCCGCTGTCGGCGGGCTGTTCGCTCAGCACGGTGCGGCGCGTGAGCCTGGTCGTCCCGCTGTCGGGGTCGACCAGGGACCAGCGGACGGCCAGGGTGGCTTCCTTGCCCAATGTCCCTTCCATGGCCAAAACGTCGAGGATGATCTGGTGGGTCGGCTTCAGGGGCTGTCTAACGGGATAGATGGCCACCTGTTCCGTTCCCAGCTTGCCGGCCAGTTGTTCGCCGATGGCGCGGGCGAGATCGCGGTCGAGTTCGCCCGCCCACCGGTGCCGGTCGCTCAACTGGTAGCGGCCCCCCGCGCCGCCGGTCACGATTTGGGATGTCTTGAGCAGGTCGGGAATCGTCACCGGCCCGACCAGGATCGCCATGCGGCCGGAGGAAGGGGCGGGGTGCGGCACAAGGTCGGGGGCATACAGGCTGTGATGTATCTGTGGCGAGGCGGGACCGCATCCCGCCAGGGGCAGCAGAACCGGTCCGGTCAGAAGCAGGCAGACGAGGATGAGAGAGAATTTATTCACCGGTTTTCTTCTCCTTGCCAAACAGAATCGATTGCGGCTGGCTGTCCAGGGTGTTGGCCAGTTCGCGCAGGGCGCGCAGGGTCAGGGACAGCTCTTCCAATGTCTTGGTGGCGGAATAGTTCAGGGGCGAGTCCTTGCCCACGCCCTGCTGCACCTCCACCAGGGTCTTCTGCAACTCGACGAGGGTCGCCTGTAGACCGGGCATGGTCTCGGCATTCAGTTTTTTCGCCAACCCACCGATCTCCGCCGCCGCACTCTTCGCCTCCTTCAGGGTGTGTTGCAGCTCGCCGCTGACTTGGTCGAATTTGACCTTCTCGAGGTTGGCGACAATTTTGCTCAGCCCTTCCTGCAACCGCTCGAAGGACCCCGGAACGGTCGGGATCACCTGGACGCCGTTGCGCATGGACAGTGTCGCCTTGGGGGCGTCCGGGACGAACACCAGGTTGACCATCAACTGGCCGGTCAGGAGGTTGGCGCTCTGCAACTGCGCCCGCAATCCCTGCTCCTCCACCAGCACCTTGGTCAGGGCGTCGGGATCGTTCTCAAATATTTTCCTGGCCCGTTCTACCTGGGTTATGCCCAACCGTTCCGGTTCCACGGCCACGGTCACCGGGACCGTGAACTTTCTCTTGTCGGCATCGAATTCCAGTTTGAGGTCGACCACTTCACCCAGTTTGATGCCATAGAGTTCGACCGGGGCGCCGATGCTGAGCCCGCGCACCGATTCGTCGAACAGGAGCACGTAATAGTTGCGGAGCGTGTATTTTTTTTCCTGGCTGGCGTTGTGATCGGCATAGAGGTAAAAGAGGGCGTTTTCCCCGGCCGCCTCGCCCGGCTGAGTCTCCTCGGGAAGATCGAAGGCGATCCCGCCGGTGAGAATCGAGACCATGGATTGGGTCTCGACCTTGAGTCCCTGGGCGTTGAGGGTGACATCGAAGCCGCTGGCGTTCCAGAAGCGGGTGTTTTCGGTTACCCGGACGTGGTGCGGCGCCTCGACGAAAATCTTGATGTTGACCGCCTTGCCTTCCCGGTCAAAGCCGTAGCCCACCACCTGTCCCACCTGGATCTGCCGGTAATAGACCGGCGCGCCGATGTCGAGGGAGCCCAGCGCCTCGGCCTGGAGGACGAAATGCCGCCCCGGTTGGCCGACGGTCACCACCGGCGGCACTTCCAGGCCGGTGAAATGCCGGCTCGGGGAGCCGGCCCTGTTGCCGTCGATGCCGATGTAGGCGCCGGAAAGCATCGTGCTCAGGCCGGAAACCGAACCGCCGCTGATGCGCGGCCGGACCACCCAGAATTTGGCTTGGTCGGTCAGATAGGGCTCGCTGCCCTTGACCATCTTGGCGGTGACCACCACTGTGGAGGCGTCGTCGTTCAGGGCGATGGACTCGACCTGGCCGATTTCGACATCCTTGAACTTGATCTTGGTCTTGCCGGCCTCCAGGCCGTCGGCGGTGGCAAAGGCGATGGTTATGGTCGGCCCTTTTTCCCTGATGGCCTTGAACGCGAGCCAGCCGCCGATCGCCAGGGCCACCAGGGGCACGATCCAGACAATGGAAAAGCGCCGTTTGCCCTGCGCGGTCGCGGCCGCGGCATGAGGCTCAAGCTGTGCGCCGTCACTCATACATCCTCCTCGACAACATCCCACATCAATCGCGGGTCGAAACTTTCAGCGGCGAACATGGTCAGCACCACCACCGCGGCAAAATAGACGGCCGCCGGCCCCGCCTCGATGGCGGCGACGGCGCCGAGCTTGACCAGGGCCACCAGGATGGTGACCACATAGATATCGACCATGGACCAGCGGCCGACCAGTTCGGTCAGACGGTAGAGGGTGGTCCGGTCCTTCGGCCGCCAGGCGGAGCGGAACCGCACGCTCAGCAGGAGAAAGATCAGGATCGACAGTTTGGCGAACGGCACGAAGATGCTGGCGACGAAGATCACCACCGCGATCTCCCAGGAGCCGGTCTGCATGAAATAGATGACCCCACTCATGATGGTGTCGGCCTGCTTGGCCCCCAGCGTGATGGTGACGGTGATCGGCAGGACATTGGCCGGCACGATGAGGACGATGGCCGCCCAGACCAGGGCCCAGGTGCGGGCCAGGCTGTTGGGCTTGCGCAGGTGCAGGCGGGCGCCGCAACGTGGGCAGCGCGCGTGGGTGCGTGCCTGGTCCGCGTCGACCAGGAGATGGCAGTCGTGGCAATTGATCAGGCCCAGTTGCCGGGCGGTGGAGGGGCGGACATTCATCGGCGCAGGTCCAGGCGGTCCCAGAGCAGGGGCGCATCGAGGCTCGAATAGGCTCCGGCCATGACGAAGATCAGAACGCCGAAGGAAAAGACCGACACGCCGGGGACGATGGTCGCCATGTGGCCCAGTTTGACCAGGGCGACCAGGATGCCGATCATGAACACCTCCATCATCCCCCAGGGCGCCACCTCCTGGACCAGGCGGAAAACGCGGGCGGCATGGAGGGCCGGCCGCCGGCCCCACTGCAGCGGCGCCAGGATGTAGAGCAGGCCGATCATCTGCACCAGCGGCACCAGCACGCAGGTGAACAGCACGAGACAGGACAGCCCCTGCAATTCCTGCTTCCACAGTTCGCGGATGCCGGTGAGCAGCGTGGTTTCCTGGACAAGGCCGCCGCTTTTGATCGCCAGGAACGGAAAGCTGTTGGAGAGGACAAACAGGATCAGCGCCGTCAGGGTGAGGGCCAGGGAACGGGCGACGCTGTCGGGTTTGTGGCGATGCAGCACCGCCCCGCAGCGGCTGCAGAGCAGGGTGGCCGGCTCGTGCGGCGTAAGTTTGTGCAGCAGGTCGCAATCGGGGCAGGCGACGAGGCGGGCCGGAACCTGGGGGGACTGCGGCGCATTGGCACCGGCAGGCCCGGATTGGCCGGGCGGCTGCGGCTGGGACTGCGGGCCGCGCATGCTGGGATCTGGGGTCATGGAAACAGAAAAACGGATCGTTTTCGGCAGGCGGCTTAGCCTATCGGGTATGCGGCATGGTCATTGGCGCCCGCCCCGCGGACCGGTGCGGCGGCCGGTCCACGGCGGTGCTTCGCCATGCGGGGAACATCTTGGTCTTAGCAGGGAATATGTACCAGAAAGCAGGGGCGCTGCCAATACCCTGTTGGAGAATGCCGCCCGCTTACCGAGCCGTGCCGCCGTGAGCCCTGTCCAGGGTGATCCGCAGCCGTTCGGCCCAAAACTCGAACGCTTCCTTGGTGGCCCCGAGCTTGCTGAAACCGCTCATTTTCGAACCGTTGAAGGTATCGATGGCGGCGGCTAAACGTTCATTGGTCAGGGAATCGAGAAATTCAACCTCCATGCTCGCTCCCCCGACCCCGGTATAGGCGCCGGTGGCCGCCTTCTTGGCGACACTGACCGCTAGCCCCACCGGCAGCACCGTAGCGATGCCGTTCATGGCCGGTCTGCTCGTTTCGATGTCGGTGATCGCCAGGCGAATGCGCAGCACATCCGGGCCCGGCTCTGTGACCAGGGGATAGTTTGTTCCCAGGGCCTCGAAGACGGCACGGTGAAAGGTATCGGCCAGTTCTTGCAGCTCGCTGGCTTGAAGGCCCTGTGCGGCCGCTCCTTCCTTCAGGTAGAACTGCACCTCGTCGACCATCACCCGGCGGTATGTGCTCAGGTCCATCCCCGGCTTGATAGAGATCTGATCGACCCCGTCGGGCGGCCCCGGCTGGAATTGCGGATAATTTCCCAGAAAACCGGAAGGGGCTCCCTTCGGTGCGGAAGCGCAGCCAGCAAGCATGCCGCAGGTGAGCACCAGCAATCCTGTCATCAAAATTTGCTTTATGGTCATGATTTGCATCGTCTCCCCAAATTGATCGAATGGCGTTTTTCCTGATCCAGACAGAGCGGCAACGGCGGCCTGCTGCAAAAAAGGGCTTACCTGCCCGAACCCGAACGGCTGTCCGAACCGGCTTCACCTGTCCGCCGCCCCTCCGGTGCCATATCCGCGGGCCGGGGCAGGGAAGCCTCGGCCGCCTTCTCGATCCAACCGCCTCCCATGGCCTTGTACAAGCCGATCCGGGCCAGGTGCAGCGCCCCCTGCGTCTGGGTATAGGCCAGTTCGGCATTGAAGAGGTTGCGCTCGGCGTCGAGCACGGTCAGGTAATCGGTGTAGCCGTTGTCGTAGCGCAGGCGGGCGATGTCGGCATATTGGCGCAGGGATTCGACCCGGCTCTTCTGCACGGTCAGTTGCCTGCCGGTTTGCTGTTGCGCTGCGAGAGCGTCGTTGACTTCGCGGAAGCCGTTCTGGACCGCCTGCTGGTATTCGAGCAGGGCCTGCCGCTGGATGGCCTCGGCTTCCCGCACGCTGCCGGCGATTCTGCCGGCGGTGAAAATGGGCATGGTCACCGGGACGCTGTACTGCCAGATGCGCGAGGGCCCCTTGAACAGATCGCTGAGGTCGCCGCTGGCCGAGCCCAAGGCGCCGGTGAGGGAAATGGCGGGGAAATAGGCCGCCTTGGCCACGCCGATCTGGGCATTGGCCGCGATCAGGTTCTGTACGGCCTGGCGGATGTCCGGCCGGCGTTCGAGCAGATCCGAAGGCAGGCCGGCGACAACGGCGGGCAGGGCCAACTGATCGATGGACTTTCCCCGGACGATCGCGCCGGGATTGCGGCCGAGCAGCACACTCAGGCCGTTTTCCTGCTGGGCGATAGCCTGCTCCAGGGGAGGAATGGCGGCCAGGGCCTCCTCGTATTGCGACCGGTTCTGGCTGAGTTCGAGATCGGAGATGATGCCGCCGGCGAACCGTTCCTGGAACAGGGCGTAGGATTCCCCCCGGCTTTTGGCGGTATTCCGGCTTATTTCGAGTTGCCGGTCGAGGTCGCGGAGGTTGATGTAGGCGCTGGCGACCGTACCGACCAGGGAGAGAATGACCGCCCTTCTGCCCTCTTCGCTGGCGAGCAGTTGCGCCCTGGCGGCCTCGGTGCTGCGGCGGATGCGGCCCCATAGGTCGATTTCCCAACCGGCGTTGAGGGTGGCGGAAAAGGAGTCAGTGGTCGTCTTGTAGCTGGCAGCCAACCTGTTGTCGCCGGTTTCGGTCACCCGCTGCCGGCTGTATTCGCCGGTGGCGCCCACCTGGGGAAAGAGGTCGGCCCGGACAATGCCGTAGCGGCCCGCGAATTCCTCGATACGGGCCGCGGCGATGAGCAGGTCCTTGTTTTCCCGCAAGGCGGTGGCGATCAATCCGTCGAGCACCGGATCGCCGAACTGGAGCCACCAGTCGGTGTCGGCCACCTCCCGCGCTTCGTGTTCCTGCACGCGCCAATCCGCGGGGACCGCCACCTCCGGCCGCTTGTAGTCGGGGCCGACGGTGCAGCCGCCGGCTCCGCTCAGGACCATTGTCAGCACGAAGAAAAGAAGCCGGAGTTTACGCATGGTGGTCCTCCTCTTTGCCGTCCCGGCCGCCGGGGAAGGCTGGTCCGCTTGCGGCCGCGGCGTCCGCAGGTTTCTTCGGACGGCTCAGGCGACCGACCACATAGAAGGTCACCGGAATGAGGAAAATGCCGATGCAGGTAGCGGCAAGCATGCCGCCGATGACCGCGTTGCCCATGACCTGGCGCGAGATCGCGCCCGCGCCCGAGGCGACGGCCAGCGGCACGCAGCCGAGGATGAAGGCGAAGGAGGTCATGAGAATGGGCCGCAGCCGCAGCCGGGCGCCCTCCAGGGTGGCCTCGATGAGCGGCCGCCCCTTCTCGTATTCCATTTTGGCGAACTCGACGATGAGGATGGCGTTCTTGGCGGAAAGGCCGATCAGCATCACCAGCCCGATCTGGGCATAGACGTTGTTTTCCTGGCCCCTGAAAAAGAGCGCCGCGAACGCGCCGGCCACCGCAACCGGCGTGCCCAGCAGAACGGAAAAGGGCAGGGACCAGCTCTCGTACAGGGCGGCCAGGATCAGAAAGACGCACAACAGCGAGAACCCGAAGATCACCGCCGGCGAAACCCCCTGCTGCGCCTGCCATTCCTGGAAGCTCATGCCCATGTAGTCGTACCCCATCTCCGAGGGCATGGTTTCGGCGAACACCTCTTCCAGCGCCTGCATCGCCTGGGCGGAACTGAAGCCAGGGGCGGCGCTGGCGTTGATCTGCGCGGACCGGTAGAGGTTGTAGCGCATGGTGAACTCCGGCCCGGCGATGTGTTTCACCGTGGTCAGGGCCGAGAGCGGCACGGCCTTGCCCTCCTGGTTGCGCACGTAAAACTGGCCGATGGTGTCGATGTTGGTGCGGAAATCCCCCTCCGCCTGGATGAACACCTGCCATTGTCGGCCGAACTTGTTGAAGTAGTTGATAAAACCGCTGCCCATGAAGCTTTGCAGGGTCTTGTAGACATCGTTGACGTTGACGCCCTGTTTCAGCACCTTGTCCTGGTCGACATCGACATACAGCTGGGGAACGGTCGGCCGGAAGGTCGTGGTGACTCCGGCCAGTTCGGGTCGCTTCCTGGCGGCCTCGATGAAGGTGTTCACATTGGTGGCCAGAAAGTCGAGATCCTTGCCCGCCCGGTCCTCCAGGACGAAGGTGACCCCGCCCGAGGTGCCGATGCCGGGAATGGCCGGCGGCGAGAAGGCGAAGCCGACGGCGCCGCTGAGCCCGGCCAGCCGCGCGTTGATCGTCTGCTTGATCGTCTCGTAGCGGGTGTCGGGGTGCGTGCGCGCCGCCCAGTCTTCCAGGGTGATGAAGAAAAAAGCGCTGTAGGTGTTGGCTACCTGGCTCAGCATGGAGTAGCCGATGACCGAGGTGCAGTGCCGCACTCCCGGCGTGGCCATGATCAGTTGTTCGGCCTGCTCGGCGACCTCGCGAGTCCGCTGCAGGGAGGCGGCGTCCGGCAGCTGGATGCCGGCGAAGATATAGCCCTGGTCCTCCTCCGGGAGAAATCCGGAGGGCACCGTCGTGCCGAAGACGCCGGTCAGCGCCACCATCCCGGCCAGGAACAGCAAGCTGACGGCGCTCTTGCGCACCGCTACCCGGCAGAGGCCGACATAGCCGTCGGTGGCGCGGCCGAACAGCCGGTTGAACCAGTCGTAGAATCGCTGCAGTGGCCCGTGCGTCCTGGCCTTGGGCTTGAGCAGCAGGGCACAGAGGGCGGGCGACAGGGTCAGGGCGTTGCCGGCGGAGATGAGCACCGACAGGGCGATGGTCAGGGCGAACTGCTGGTAGAGCCGCCCGGTGATGCCGGGAATGAAGGCCGTGGGCACGAACACCGCCGCCAGGATGATGGCGATGGCGATGACCGGGCCGGACACCTCCTCCATGGCCTTGAAGGTCGCCTCCTTGGGGGAGAGCCCCTGCTCGATGTGGTGTTCCACGGCCTCGACCACGACGATGGCGTCGTCGACCACCAGGCCGATGGCCAGCACCAGGCCGAAGAGCGACAGGGTGTTGATCGAAAAACCGAACAGGGGAAAGAACATGAAGGTGCCCACCAGGGACACCGGCACGGCCAGCAGCGGGATCAGGGTGGCCCGCCAGCCCTGGAGGAAGACGAACACCACGACGATGACCAGCGCCAGGGCCTCGAACAGGGTGTGCTCGATCTCCTTGATGCCCTCGGTGACCGCCAGGGTGGTGTCGAGGCTGACCACGTAATCGAGGTCGGGCGGGAACCGCTTTTTCAAATCCGCCATCAGCCGCCTGGCGCCGTCGGCAGCCTCAACCGCGTTGCTGCCCGGCATCTGGTAGACGGCGATCACGGCGCTGGGCTTGCCGTTGAGGCGGCCTTCTATGCTGTAGGTCTGGGCCCCCAGCTCGATCCGGGCCACGTCGCTGACCCGGACGATGGAGCCGTCCGGATTGGCGCGCAGCACCACCCGGCCGAAATCCTCCTCGGACTGGAGCCGGCCCTGGGCCCGAACCGCGTAGGTGAATTCCTGGCCGGCCGGCACCGGTTCCGCCCCGACCTGGCCCGCCGGGTTGACCGTGTTCTGCGCATTGATCGCGTTGACGATCTCGGGAATGGTGATGTTGAGCTTGGCCAGTTGATCGGGTTTGACCCAGAGCCGCATGGCGTACTTGCCGGCCCCGAAGATGGTGACGCCGGCGATGCCCTTGAGTCGGGTCATCTGGTCGTTGATGTTGATGTAACAGTAATTGGCGAGAAAGACGTTGTCGTAGGTGCCGTTCGGCGAATAGAGGCCGAACATGATCAAGGGAGAAGCAGTGGATTTCTCCACTTTGACACCGTAATTGCGGACATCGGCGGGCAGTTGCGATTCGGCCTGGCCTTTGCGCATCTGGGCCAGCAACTGGTCGGTGTTGGTGTCGGTCTTGATGTCGAAATTGACCGTCAGCTTGGTGTCGCCGTTGTTGGCGTTGATGGAGTACATGTAGTTCATGTTGTCCACGCCCGACATCTCCTGCTCGATGGGGGTGGCTACGGCCTGCTCCAGGGTCAGCGCGTCGGCGCCGGTATAGCTGGCGGAGACCTTGATCTCCGGAGGGACGATATCGGGGAATTGGGCGGTGGGCAGGCCGGTCATGGCGACGAGGCCGGCGATGACCATGAGGAGCGACAGCACCATGGCCACAATGGGCCGATTGATGAAGAATCGGGCCATGGCGCCTCACCCTTTCGCCGGCGCGGCAGCGGCGGGGCGGGCTGCCGGCGCAAACGGCCTGGGTTGCACGCGCATGCCGGCCCGCACTTTCTGGATGCCCTCGACCACCACCTGCTCGCCGGGGTCGAGGCCCTTGTCGATGATCCAGTCGGCACCGATCCGGGCGCCCGCCTGCACCGGCCGGATGGCGATGGTGTCGTCGGCGCCGACCACGGCCACCATGTACCGGCCCTGGATCTCGGTCACCGCCCGCTGCGGCACCAGCAGGGCGCCCCGCCGCACCTGGACCGTGGCCCGGATGCGGCCGTACTGGCCGGGCCGCAGTTTGTTGCCCTTGTTGGCGAAGAGGGCGCCGATCTTCATGGTGCCGGTGGTGGGATCGATCTGCCGGTCCATGACGGCGAAGCGGCCGGCATGGGGATAGAGGCTGCCGTCGGCGAGGATCAGCTCCAGGGGCAATTGCTCCCCCTGTTCGCCGGCCTCGGCGGCGGTCAGGTATTCCCGTTCGCTGATATTGATGTAGACCTTGATCGGATCGAGGGTGGACACCGAAGTCAACTCTTCCTGCATGCCCGGCCCCACCAGATCGCCCAGTTGAGTCTTGGCAATACCGGCGATACCGTCCACCGGCGAGGCGATCCTGGTGAAACCCAGATTGAGCTGCGCCTCCTCCACCGCCTCCTGCGCCGCCTCGACCTCGGCGCGTGCCGAGAGCTCGAAGCCCACGGCATCGTCGAGATCCTTCTGGCTGACCGCGTTCTTCTCGGCCAGCGGCCGGACCCGGGCCAGATTGGCCCTGGCGTTCTCATGGCGGGCCATCTGCTGGGAAAGCTGGGCCTTGGCCTTGTTCAGGGACGCCTGGAAGGGGCGGGGATCGATCTCGAACAGGACCTGGCCCTTGCGCACCGCCTCGCCCTCTCTGTAATTCTGGCGCACGAGATAGCCCGAGACCTGGGGCCGGATGGTGGCGTTGACCAGGCCGTCGAGCACGCCGACCCATTCCCTTTTCACCGGCACGTCTTGCTGGGCAACGGTGACGGTTTCCACCGTCGGAACCAGGGCTCCGGCTGGCCGTTCCTCCTTCCGGCAGCCACCGGTCAAGCAAGTCGCAACGATAAGAAGTGTGGCGGCCGCCAGATGCGCGATCCGGTGGTCCTGCCGCGACCGGGCGGCAGGTTGTTGTGCGTTATACATTGCTTCCTCCCGACGAGTTGCTGCTGGGCTTGTTGGCTTGTTCGTCGACGGTTCGTTTGTCGCCGGCCCCTCCGTGGGGCGCGCCCCCATACGCACGGGTGGTGGAATCGGGTTTTGCCCGCCGGGTCCGGTCCGTCTGCCGTCAAAAAAACTCGCCGGAAGCCATGGGGTTGCGGCCGGAAATGTACGCTGGTTGCACCGTCTTGAAAAAGAATACAGCAGAAGTCTCGCGGTTTACCAGGAAAGTTCGCCCGTCCGGACAATTTTTGCAGTGTTGTCGGGAAACGGTGGCAATGGCGGCACGGTGTGGGCCGTCTTTTGAGACGGCCGCTCCGGTCCGCGCCGGGACCGTTTATTTGATGCCGGTGAACGGCCGCATCTGGGTGTCGCAGACCGCGCCGACCCGCACCGTTTGCATCTGTTCTCCTCCCTGGCACTGTTCTCCCCGGTTCGCGGCCCGGCAGACCACGGCGAGCGGCTTGCCGGCATTGACCCAGGTGGGGGTGCGGCGATAACGGCCGACCTCGTCGAAGGCGCAGCCGCCCGGAACGCCGTAGGGCACGCACCGGCTCGGCGTCCCCCCGAGGGTGATCCGTCTGGAGTCGATGGCAAAGCCGGGATAGCTGTCGGCGATGTTGACCACATCTTTGGCCGACTCCTCCCGCACGATGAGATGGCGGAAGAAATAACCGCCGTCCGTTCGTTGGCCCACCTGAATGCGCGTATTGGCGATCAGGGCGAAATCGTTGCCTCTCCGGGCAACAGCCCCGGAGATGTACTCGATGCGGTCGTATTGGGGAAAGCATTTGCCCATTGCCGGCGCATGGTAGTAGTGCTTCAGTCCCTTGAGATCGGCCAGCGCATTGCCGGGGAAGACGGTGGCGAGATCCCGGTCGGTGCCGAAAAGGATGCGCTGCACGTCGGCGAGATTCTGGCTGTACATGTCGTGCAGCTTCCGGGCATTCCGGGCGGCGGCGTTCTCTCCGGCGGCCAGATCGGTGCGCAAAAAACACGAGGTCAGCCCGGAAATCTGGGCGAGGTACTCGTCCCAGATGTTGTATTGGGAAACCTTGGTCGCGACTCCCTGGAAATCGCCGGGCGCGCTGCAGCCCTGGTTGCGGATACAGGATTCGAGGGCGCGGTTGCGGATCGACAGGGCGACGATATTGCGTTCGCAGGCGCCGTAGGGCGTGCAGCCGCGGTCCAGATGGGCCTCGAAGATGGCGGTGCGCATGGTGTAATCCAGGTGTCTGGCGCGTTGCAGCGATTCCTCGGACCATGTTTGCCGGGAGGCGCCGATGAAACGGTCCCAGGCGGCTTGCAGGGCGGCGGGCCGCCCGGTCAGGCGCTGGTTGACGCCCTCGCAGACGGAGGAGTTGTGGAAGGTGCGGACGATGCGGTCCAGTTCACCCTGCGGTTGCGGCACGGCGTGGGCGGCCGCCGCGGGACGAGGCGGATCGAAGGCGGGCGGTTTGTCCATGGCGTACAGGTTGCGGACATCGAGCACGTAGCGGACGCCGGCATCGCAGTGGTGGTTGGCCACCCGCAGCGCCTGCCGTTCCCTGGCGACCTGGGCGTACCGCGCCGTTGCCGCCGGCGTGGCGGTCCGGGCATCGACAATCACCTGAAAGCCGACATAGGGCACGCCCTCGGCGTCGGTGAGCGGCTGGCCGCCGCGTATGGCCAGGCAGGGCACGACGGAGGTGCCCTGCGCCAAAGTGCCGGCCGGCGCGGCCGGGCCGGATCGGGGGAAGCCGGCGAGGTCGTAGTAGGGGATATCGAGGGCACCGTTGAACCGGTAGAGGGTCATGACCGGGGTGGCCGGAATGCCTCCGGCCCAGGCGGCCGTCGCCGCGAGAAGGAGAGGCAGGATGAGGGAAAGCGCCTTCATGCCCGGTGTCCTCCTGTCGATCCTGTCTCGGCGGCACCACCGAAGAGCGCCGGTTCCGTCGGGGCCAGGTCCGATGGTGTCCGCACGGCCACGGTCAGCCGGGACACGCAGACCAGGCGCCCGGTCGCGTCGCGGATCAGGATCTGCCAGACCTGGGTGGTCCGGCCGATATGCAGGGCTGTGGCCCGACCGACGACCCAGCCGGGGCCGGCGGGCCGGACATGGTTGGCGTTGATCTCCAGGCCGACGCAGACCGTGCCCTCGTCGACGCTGAGATAGGCGCCGGCACCGCCCAGGGTTTCGGCCAGGGCGGCCGAGGCGCCGCCGTGCAGCAATCCCATGGGCTGCATGGTCCGCTCGTCCACCGGCATCCGCGCTTCGACGAAATCCTCGCCCAGGGCCGTGAATTCGATTCCCAGGCTCGCCACCAGGGTCGAGGCGCAGGCCGCCTGCATTTCTTCAAGAGCCGGTCGTTTTTTCCACATGGCTGCCGCCTGTTGTCTCCGGTGCCGATCCCCCGCCTCCGCGGGTTTCAATCGCCGGCTCCGTTTTTCGCCGGCCCTGGACGATCTATACCCGATGGCACGGGGTTTTGCAGTCCCTTTGTGCGGGGCGGCGCCCACCGGGTCGTGGCGGTCCGGAGCAGGGCGCCGAAGAGCGGAGTGGGATGGTGCCGGAAAATCATTGTGCCCCAACGGAAAACGGCCGATTGTCTATTGGTCGTTTCTTTTTCGTTGTTTTTCCGTGATGTTCACCGCGATGTCTGCTATAAGAAACAGGTTGTTCGGGGTGCGGTGCCGCATGCGGGACATGCCGGCATCCATGGACACGGGATGGAGGGCTGGGGGACGCATGGTCACGGACGGACTGGAACGGCGAACAGGGCAACGACCGGGGCTTGGCGATCCGCCCCGCCCCACGGCCGCCCCCACTCTCATGGTCCGCCTGGATCGGACGGGGCAGGTGGCCGCGCTCCTTCCTTCCGGCCGGATGTTCCCCGGCTTGGAGCCGGCGGCGATCACCGGCCGCCATTATCTCGATTTCATCCGTGCCGACGAACGGGCGCAGGCCCGGCAGGCGGTCGATCTGCTGCTGAACGGCGCGCGCGCCATCGAACTCGTCCTGCATATCGGCCTCGGCACCGGCAAGCCGGTCCGGGTCAGGATCCACGCCACCCCCTGGTACGAGGGAAAGCGCGTGGCCGGCGTGCAGGGAACCGTGCGCCTCCTCATTTTCGGCGGCACCGCTGTCGCCGTTGCTGACAGCCTTGAGCCGGTCGGAGTGTCGGCCGGGGTGCAGACGATCCGCCGGCAACCCGCCCAGGCGGAACGGCTGGGCGCCATCGGCGCGCTGGCGGCCTCCCTCGCCCATGAGTTCAACAATCCCCTGTGCGGGATCCGCTCGGTGCTTGAGCGGATGACGAGAAAGGCGGCCGCAGCGACCGACCGCGACCTGCTGCGGCTGGCGATTGAGAATTGCGACCGCATGAGCGGTTTGATCCGGGACCTGCAGCGGGCCGATCCGCCGATTTCCGACGAGCGCGCTCCCTTCGACCTCCACCGTGCCATCGATTCGGTGCTGCTGCTGCTCACTCCCTCTCTCAGGAAGCGAAAAGCGGTGGTGCGCAGGGATTTCGGCGGCGATCCCCTGATTCTGCACGGGTGCGAAAGCCAGATCAAGCAGGTACTGCTCCATCTGATCAGGAGCAGCGGCGAAACCCTGCCCGAGGGCGGCGGCGAGATTCGGATCGGGACAGACCGGACAGGGGACACTGTCCGGATTGTCCTCGCCGATACCGGCAACGGCATCGGCGAGGAACGGCTGGCCTGCCTGTTCGACCCCGTCCTCGCCTGCAAGGGCGCCGCCAGGGAAACCGGACTCGGCCTGTCCGTGTCCCACGGCATCGTCAAGGCCCATGGCGGCGACATCGAGGTCGCCTCGCCTCCGGGACAGGGGACAACCTTCACCGTGATTCTGCCCGCCGGAATCGGGGGCGAACACCAGGGAAAACAGCCATGCCGCACCAAACATCCATTCTGATTGTCGACGATGAAGAGCTGATCCGGGAAAATCTTCGCCTCGATCTCCTGGACATGGGCTATGCCGTCGAACTGGCCGCCAATGGCGAGGAGGCGTGCGCGCGGCTGGAAAAGGAATACGACCTGATCGTCACCGACCTGATCATGGAGGGGATCGACGGCATGGAGGTGCTGCGCCGGGCCAAGAACAAGTGCCCCGACCAGATCGTCTTCATCCTGACGGGATACGGCGAACTGCATTCGGCGATCGAGGCGCTCCGCCTGGGAGCGGACGACTACCTGCTCAAACCCTACAACCACGACGAACTCATGCTGCGCGTGGCCAAGTCGCTTGCCGGCCGCAGCCTGCGGCAGAAGGTCCGGCTCTATGAATCGATGCTGTCCATCTGCAGCGAATGCAAGAAGGTGCGCGACAGCGAGCCCGACGAAAACGGCGAGGTGCGCTGGATCAGCATCGAGCAGTTTGTCAGCAAGGCCACCGGCAGCGACCTGAGCCATGGCATCTGTCCCGACTGCTACCGACGCAAGATGGAGGAGCTTGCCGAGATGATCCAGGGCGGCCGGATCAGGCCTCCCGCCTCCTGACCCCGTCCCTCCTGCACTCCGGGGTTGACAATGGCGGCGGTTCGCGGCAAGTTGCTCCTGTGGAATCCGGCAGTTATCCGCGCAGGCGCACCAAGGGGCGAGAGTGAAACATGTAAGCAGACAGGGCCGCGCCGCGGTCATTGTCATGGGTGCGGCGGTTGCCGTGCTCACCTTCCTGCCCTCCCTGCTCGGGATACGGCCCGTGCTCACCCGCGCGCAGGATCTGGTCGCCCGGCATCTTCCCGGCAGCCTGGAAATGGGCTCCTGCTCCCTGGGCTGGCTGGAGGGGCTGCGATGCGAGCAGGTGCGCTATCAGGATCCGCAGCGCGGGGTGCGGGTCGAGGCGCCGAGGGTGACCAGCGACAAGGGGCTGCTGCTTTTGCTGATGGCACCTGCCTATCTGGGCGATATCGCCGTCGAGCAGCCTGTCCTGACCCTGTTCCCCCCCCAGCCAAAGCCTGAACCGTCTGCGGCCGCGAACGGCGCCCCCGCCGCTTCCTCCCCCGCCGGCGACGAAGACCGGCGGGACTCCCGCCTCGCCCCATGGTGGGAACGCCTGACCGTCCGACTCAAGGCAACCGACGGCCAGTTCGTCGCCGCCTCCGGTGCCGCGCCACCGCGCCGGCTCGCCCGCCGGCTCGAGCTCGCCGGCAGCCTCGCCATGGGTTCGCTCCACTACGATCTCAGCTTCCTCTCCGCGCAACAGTCCGGCCGCTTCCAGGCCTCGGGCTTCCTCAACCTACCCTCGGCCGGGCAATCGCTTCCGGAAATGCTGATCGCCAGTGCCGAGGTGACCGTCGCCGACCTGGAGATTGCCGATTTTCTCGACCTGGCCGCATCCCGCAGCCAGTCGCCCCGCGGCCGCGGCATCCTCAGCGCCCGCCTGCGCCTGAATGCCGCCGGCATCGAAAAATTCGAGGCCCAGGGCGAAACCACCCTGCACAATGTGCAACTTTCCGGCGGCGTGTTGGGCGAGGATCGGCCCCGGCTCGATCAACTCAGCTTCCGTTTCGCGGGCGACCACCGCCAAGGGCAAGGGTGGCGGCTGACCACATTGGAATTGGACTCGGACCCCGTCCGGTTGCGCGCCGGCGGCAGCTTCAACGATGGCGCGGGCAGCCTGACCGCCACGGGCAGCATCGATCTGACGGTCCTGGCGGCGCAGGTGCCCAGGCTGTTGCGGGTGCACGAACAGACCGTGATTACCGAGGGCGGAGTCGACTTCTCCCTCAAGGCCGCGGGCAATGGCCAGGCCATGAACGTCCGGGCGGATTGCCGCACCCAGCACCTGCACCTCCTGCATGACGGCCGCCCCTACGACTGGACCACGCCGCTGGCCCTCGCGGTCGAAGCCGATCACAGTGCCGACGGCACGACCATCAGCGCCCTGCACGTGCAGACGCCGTTTTTCGAGGTGCAGGGCAGTGGCGCCCTTGATGGTTTCACCCTGCGGGGCAGCGGCGATCTCGACCGGATGTCACAGGAGCTGAACAAGATTTTCGCCCTCAATGCCCAGGCCAAAGGGCAGGTGGAACTGACGGCCGCCACCAGCAGGGCGGCCGGTGGCAACATCGGCGTGGATAGCCGGCTCGCCATCCGGGATTTCGCCTGCGCTCGGGAGAAAAAAGCCCTGATGCCGGGCCACGATCTGCAGATTGCCGGGCAGGCCGTGGTCTCCCCCTCGTTTTTCCGGGACGGGGCGCTCGACTCGTTGCGGCTCGAGGCCGCCGCCTGGCCGGGGAGCGTTTCCCTGCGGGCCGAGGATATGCGGCAACAGGCGGCGGCAGAGAATAATTGTACCCTCAATGGGGACGTCGATCTTGAACGGTTGAGCGGCCTGATCCAGGGGCTGCGCGACGATGCCGCGTTTCCGGTCCTGAAGGGAACGCTCCGCTTTGGCGGCGCCGGCCTTTGCTCCACGGGAACGAAGATCGCCCTGGGCAGCATGGAGGGCGTGATCGAGCGGCTGGCGGTGACCGGTCCGGGCTACAGCCTGCGGGAGCCGAAGGTGACCTTTGCCCTGGGTAAAAACAAACAACGCCCCGACCGGCAGGTGGCACTCCGCGAACTGACCGTGGTCGACAACTGGTGGGATCTCGATACGCAGGAGCAACCAGTTATCGAGGTGGACGGCGCGCAACGGCGGCTGACGGTCCGGCAACTGGACTGGGCCTCGGCCAGAACGACCCTGGAGGTGAGCGGTGCGATCAGGGATTGGCGCCAGCCGACCGCCGGCTATTCGTTGTCCTTCAGGGGCGACACCGAGACGGCTCTGCTCGGCGAACTTGCCAGGGCCGCCGGCTGGCTCCCCCCGGATCTGACCCTGGCCGGCAGGACGCGCGGCGCGCTGGCCATCGATTCGAGCGCACGCCGCAAATCGATCGAAGTGACTCTGGACACGGCCTCCTTTGCCGCAAGACGCGGCAAGAAAAAGCTCTTTGCCGATCCGCACCCGATGCTGCATTTCACGCTCGACCGCGAGCGTTGGGCCGGCGGCGTCATGAAAATGCCCTCGTTCATCCTGCGCTCGACCCCGCTTGGCATCGAGGGCGCCGGCTCGATCGCCGCCGCCGATCCCCCGGTGCTGGAATTGCAGGGGCGGGTGAGCTGCAACTATGCCGCCCTGATGCCGCTTCTGGCCCCCCTTGTCGGCCGGGAGATCTCGGTGAGCGGCGGCCGGTCCGGCGATGTGCTTCTTTCCCTGCCGCTGCAGTGGCCCGTGCCGACGGAGCGGCTGACCTTCTCGGCCCAACTGCCCGTCGATGCACTTCGTCTGCGGGGGCTCGGTTTCAAGTCGCTTGTTGTGCCGGTGGAGTGTAATCTGGGCAGGTTGCGCTGCCGCCTGGACGGCCCGCTCGAGGGCGGCGGCCGGGCCACCTTGGAACCGGTCTGGGAGCTTGCCCCTTCCCGGACGGCGCTGTCCCTGGCACCCGACGGCCAGTTGGTCAGGGACGCGGCGCTCAAGCCGGCGCTGACCGATCTGCTCGGCCGCATGCATCCGCTGTTCGGCCTGGTGGCGCAACCGCAGGGAGCGGTCGATGTGCGGTTCGATGCTTTTTCCCGTATGGCCGCCGAACAGGGGGCGCAACCGCCAACATTCACGGTGGCGCTGTCTCTTGACCGGGCCAGGTTCAAACCGGCCGGCGCCCTGCACGAACTGCTGGCACTTGCCGGCCTTCCCCGGGAATGGCTGTCCTGCAGGGAGCGGGAACTGGTCTGCGAGGGGAACAACGGCCGGGTGCGGTGCGGCCCGGTCCATCTCTTGGCCGGCAGCGACGAAATCGGGCTCCGGGGAGAGATGCTGCCGGATGGCTCGCTGCGCTACCGCGTCGGTCTGCCGATGAACAAGCAACTGGCGGCCCGGATCCAACTGGTGGTGCAGGGGAACAGGGTCGTCGAGGCGGAACTCGGCGGCAGCCGGGAGAAGCCGGCGTTCGATGCCGGGGCTTTCCTGGCCGGCCTGCCCGCGCAGTTGCGTCAGGGAATCGAGGTGGTCGGGGAGAAACGATAACGGCCCGGCCGGAGAACAGCGCACGGCGTTGTCCTCCGGTGCGCCGGCCGACACGCATGCGAGAAACCGCACCGGACACGGTGCTTGACGTTCTTCATTCCACAGGAGGAAACCTGTCATGAGCAAGAAAATCGTTATTATCGGTGCCGTCGCCGCCGGTCCCAAGGCGGCGAGCCGGTTGAAGAGGCTGCGGCCGGACTGGGACGTGACCATGGTCGATCAGGACAATCTGATCTCCTACGGCGGCTGCGGCATTCCGTACTATGTCAGCGGCGACGTCTCCGACGAGAGCGAGCTGCGGGCCACCAGTTTCCATGTGGTCCGCGACGCCGGTTTCTTCGAGTATTCGAAGGGGGTGCGGGTGCTGACCCGCACGCGGGCCCTGGCCATCGACCGGGAAAAGAAGCAGGTGCAGGTGCGCAACCTGGACAGCGGCGAGGAACAGCACCTGCCCTACGACTACCTGATGCTCGCCACCGGTGCCAAACCCTTTGAACTCCCCATTGCCGGCATGAAGCTGGACGGCGTGTTCACCATCGCCGACCTGCACAAGGCCATCGAGATCAAGGCCCGGATCGCCCAGGGCAAGGTCAGCCGGGCGGTGGTGATCGGGGGCGGCGCCATCGGCATCGAAATGGCCGAGGCCCTCACCGACCTGTGGGGCATCGAGACCACCTTGCTGGAACTGGCGCCCCAACTCTTGCCCAAACTGGTGGACCGGCATTTCGCCGCCATGCTGAAAAAGCATCTCGAAGACAAGGGCGTGGCCGTGTTCACCAGGGAATCGGCCGCCGAACTGCTCGACGACGGCCAGGGCAGGGTGTGCGGCGTCAAGACGGCCCAGCGCACCCTGGAGGCCGATCTGGTGATCGTGGCCGCGGGGGTGCGGCCGCGCAGCGAACTGGCCAAGGCCGCCGGCCTCGACGTCGCCCCCTGGGGCGGCATCAGGGTCAACCAGCGGCTGCAGACCACGGACCCCGCCATCTATGCCGCCGGCGACTGCATCGCGGCGACCAGCCTGATCACCGGCCGGGAAACCTTCGCACCCCTGGGGTCGCTGGCCAACCGCGAGGGACGGGTGGTGGCCGACAACATGGCCGGCATCCCCTCCCTGTTCAGGGGCATCTGCGGTTCCTTCATCATGAAGGCCTTCGAGCGGTGCATCGCCGCCACCGGCCTGACCTACGAGGCGGCCCTGGCCGAGGGCTTCGAGGCCGACTACGCCCTGACCTCGCCGTCCGACCGGGCCCATTTCTTCCCCGATCAGGCGGTGGTGATCCTGCAACTGGTGTTCGACCGCCGTTCGCGGCGCGTCCTCGGCCTCCAGGCCTTCGGCATGATGAACGATTCGATTTCGGCCCGGGTGGACACGGCGGCGGCCCTGATCGCCAAGGGCGGCCTCATCGAGGATTTCGGCCTGGTGGAGATGGCCTATGCCCCGCCGTTTTCCTCGGCCATCGATTCGATCAACGCCGCCGGCTACGTGGCCGAGAACATGTGCGACAACCGCTTGCGCCGGGTGGATCTCGACCGTTTTCTCGCCTGGATGGAGGACATGTCCATCGAACCCTCCTGGGCGGTGCTCGACCTCCGCCATCCGCTGGACTCGGCGCCCTATGTCGAGAAATACGGGGCGGACAGATGGATGGCCCTGGAGTACGGGCAGGTGCGGCGCCGGTATGACGAGCTGTCGCCCGATACAACCTACATCATCCTCTGCAACGCCGGCACCAGATCGTACGAGGTGCAAGTCTTCCTTGACCACCTCGGCAAATGCGATAGCATGGTGTTATGCGGGGGTTTGAACGTGATCAGCCGGCTGGGTGTCGACTGGTTATTGAAGTAAACGGCACAACATCGGCGCAACAGGGGTGACGCATGGTCGAGCTGAGCGGAGCATACATGATCGAGGAAATCCAGGCCAATATCCAAACCGGCGATGCCCTCAAGGCACGGTTGGTCCTGGATCACCTCGGCGCCGTCGACAAGAAGACGCAGAACAGGCTGCTCTACGAGCTGTCGCGCGGCGATGTGGCCTTCACCGTCCCCCTGTTGAGCCATCTGGTGACCGCGCATCCCGATCTGGCCGCCACCCTGCCGATCATCCGCGAGACGCTGATTTCCAATCTGATCGCCTACCCCGAGATTCTGCTCAGGTCGCTGGCGAACCCGGACATCGCCGACAAGCGGGTGATGATCGAGACCGCCGGCGAACTGAAATTCGAGGAGGCGACCCCCGCCCTGATCGCGCTCCTCGGCCGGACCCAGAACACGGATACCATCAAGCTGATCATCGAGAACATGGGCCTGATCGGCGATCCCGAGTCGATCAACACCCTGACCGATTACCTCTATGCCGCCGACCGGGAATTGATCATCGCCGCCATCCACGCCCTGGGCCAGATCGGCACCAACACCGCCATGCACCGGCTGGCCGAACGGATGGGCACCGACAACGAACTCGATCTGATCATCCTGGGCATCTTCGCCGAGGTGCAGGATCAGGTGTCCCTGGAGAAGCTGAACGACACCCTCCGGTCGCATTATGCCCACATGCGCATTTATGCCAAGGACGAGCTGGTGCGCATTGGCAGCAAGGCGGTGCCGGTGTTGATCGAGAATCTCAAGGAGGCGGACAGCGACCTGCTGATTCACACCCTCAACGTGCTCGGCGAGATCGGCGACGACAGCGCGATCATGCCGATCCGTTCCCTGCTCAACACGGTGCCGCGCAACGCCAATGTCCGCTTCGCCGCTTACGAGGCCCTCGCCCTGCTGCCCCTGCGCAAGGGGGCCTATACCCTGGCCGCCGGCCTGACCGACGGCGAGGACCATGTCTGTACCGCCGCTGCCCGGGCAATCGACCGGAACTTCAACGAAATCCTCGCCGCCGGCATCAAGAACATGATCCGGCCCCAGACCGACGAGGCGCGCCACATCGTCAAGATCATCGTCAACGCCCAGGTCGACAACATCTTTCTCAGCCTGGCCGGGGAGGATTTTTTCCAGGAACTGGCGCTGATCTACCTGCCCCATGCCCACCGGGACATAAGAAACCACTATATCGCCCTGCTCAGGGAGAAAGGCTGGGAGGCTTTCGCGGCCAGGATTTCCGGCGAGGAACTTGAGAGCAAGGCACGGGCCAAGATCTGCGCCATCGACGATTCCCGCATGATCCTCAATATCTACAAGGCAACCCTGCACGAGCTGGGCTTCGATCCGGTGCTGTTCGAGTTTCCCGCCGGGGCGCTGGAATGGCTGGCCAGGGAAAAACCCCTCCTGGTGCTGACCGATCTCAACATGCCGGAAATCTCGGGGATCGAGCTGACCAAAAGAATCCGGGCCCTGTACCCGCTGGAGGAACTGCCGGTGATCATGGTCACCACCCAGTCCGATGTCCAGGACCACGAGGCGGCGGCCGACGCCGGCGTCAACTCGATTCTGATCAAGCCGTTCAACGCCGAGTCCCTGCGCACGGCCATGGGACGGTATATCAAGGTGCCCTGAAAAGGAGCGCCCGCCACCGGTGCCGGTGCGGGACGGGATGACTCACGCCGGGAGGACGGCGAGAAGGTCCGGCAACCGCTCGAAATGCCGGCCGACCTCGGCGGGATGATGGGCATCGGAGCCGGCGCGGAGGGGAATGTTGCGGCGCAACGCCTCGGTCACGATCCAGCCGGCGGGAAAGGGCGTGCCCCGATAGTCGAATCCCGAGGTGTTGATTTCCAAGGCCACGCTGTGCGCCTGCATGGCGTCCAGCAGCTCCCCGATCTGCCGCCGGTGGTCGTCGTTGAACCGGATGCCGGGGAGGTGGCGCAGGACCGCGTCGAGGTGGCAGAGGACATCGCAGTCCAAAATCGCCACCGCCTCGGTCAGGGCAGCGAAATAGGCGGTGACCACCGCCTCGGCGCCGATGGCCGCCAGTTGGTCCAGGCTCTGCCGTCGCCGGCTGAGCAGGTTGAGGTGGACGTCGCCGTGGCGGTGGAAATGGCAGGACAGGCCGACGCGCTCGACCGGGTAGCGGGCCAGCCGCCTTCGAATGGCCTCGGCAGCCTCGGGATTGTACCCGGTCTCCACTCCCAGCTTGATGTCTATCACCTCGCGGTATTGTTGTTTCAGCCGTTCCCCCTCCCGGAAATACAGGGCAAAATCCGCATCGTCGAGCCAGCTGCGCGGCTGATAGCGGATCTCCGTCTCCAGGTGTTCAAGGAAAACGAGCGTGGTCAGTCCTCGCTCGACCGCCTGCTGGACATATTCCTCCATCTCGCCGACGGCATGGTTGCAGAGCCGGGTATGGACATGGCCATCTTCGCGGATGTCGATCAGGGACGTCATGCGATGTGCAAACGGAAGGGAAGGAGCGGAAACGGAGACGTGCTCGGGGCTCAGGCGTTGCCTCGGGGAAAGAAATGGAGGACACCGTCGATATCGGAGGTATCGCAGATGTCGCCGAATTCCATGTCAAAATCGATGAAACCGTCAAAACCGTTCATCTCGACGGAAAAAGTGGGGCCATCGGGGAGATGGTAAATCAGGGTGTTGACCTTGCTGAGGTCGACGTGGTTGGAGAAAAATTTTTTCATGGACGACTCTTGGCGGCGGAGAGAAAGAACTGATTATTCCTTAGCAGGTTTGCGGGGGAAATAACATAAAATAACGACCACGGAGGAGGACTTTTTTGGCAAAAGGCGACAGGGGTCCGGCGGTCGGTTGGCCGGTGGTGCCCCGTCCGGTTGCCTTCCGTCTGCGTCCGGGAAGAAAGGAGGCGGAATTCCGATAAGGTTTGACACCGAAAGAGGGCATGGTAAAATAACCGGCTCCGTATCCGGCCGCGCCACGGGCGCGGAATCCGACTTTACTCGCACAGCAAGAGGTGCCGCATGGCGATTGACGAATATAGTGATGCCGAACTCGATTTTATCAAGTCCACCGATAAAAATCCGTCCAACATTCTTCCGGAAAAACTGACGCTGGCCTCGCATCTCCGGTTCGACTGTCACCCCGGGGTCAGCTGCTTCACGGCCTGCTGCCACAACATCAAGATCATTCTCACCCCGTACGATATCCTCGTTCTCCGCCGGCGGCTCGGCATGGCGGCCCACGAATTCATCACCGAGTACACCGAGCCGACCTATCTGGAAAAGACCGATATGCCGGGGGTGCAGATCAAGCTGGCGGGCGAGAAGAACGGCTGCCCTTTCGTGACCCCGGAAGGGTGCACGGTGTATGCGGACCGGCCCTCGGCCTGCCGCTACTACCCGGTGGGCATGGCCGATTTTCACGAAGGCGGCACCAACGATGCGGCCGAGGAGAAATTCTTCTTCCTGGTCAAGGAACCGCACTGCAAGGGACACGAGGAGCCCAAGCGCTGGACCATCGGCGAGTGGCGGGCCGATCAGGGGGTCGATCTGCGCGACGAAATGAACAAGGAATGGCTTCGTCTGATCATGCGGCGCAAATCCTTCGGTCTTCAGGCCACCCTGAGCGAGGCCGCCAAGCGGATGTTCTTCATGGCCTCCACCGACCTCGACACCTTCCGCAAATTCATCTTCGAAAGCTCGTTTCTGGAAACCTATGAGATCGATCCGGAGACTCTGGCCAAAATCAGGGAAGACGACGTGGAACTGATGCTGTTTTCCTTCAAGTATTTAGCCAACACCCTGTTCGGGGCGCCGGGATTGACCATCAGGGAAGAGAAGATCAAGGCCAAGGTTGGGGAGATCAAAAAACGGCAGGACGAAGCGCTGCTGGCTGCCGAGCGAGAGTATGAAGAACTGAAGGCCGAACGGGACCGCATGCTCAGGGAGCGCGAGGAGAGCTCCGCCCAGAAGAAATAAGCCGGAATTCTGACGGCATCACAACGGAATGGGGCCTGTTCGGCCCCATTTTTTTTGCCGCCGCCGTGGCGGGTCGGCAGAAAGGAACACAAAAGCCCCGCCGGTGCGCACCGGCGGGGCTTTTTCACTTCACATCAAAAGCGCGGACGGTTTATTCCGTCTCCAGGGCCTTGGCCCAACCCTTGAGCAGTTTCCAGGATTTCTCCACATCCTTCTGCGACTGAGCCATCAACTCTTCCGCATGGGCCGGATTGGAGAGCTTCAGCATCCGGTAGCGGTTTTCATTCATGGCATAGTCGGCAAAGGTGATGGTCGGTTCCTTGGAATCGATGGTCATCGGGTTCTTGCCTTCGGCCTCGAGTGCCGGGTTGTAGCGGAACAGCGACCAGTGACCGCACTCGACCGCCTTCTTCTGCTGCTCCAGACCCATGGCCATGTTGATGCCGTGGTTGATGCAGTGGGCGTAGGCGATGATCAGGGACGGACCGTCATAGGCCTCGGCCTCCTGAATGGCCTTGATGGCCTGCTGCGGATTGGCGCCGATCGAGATCCGGGCGACATAAACCGTGCCGAAGGTGGAGAAGATCAGGCCCATGTTCTTCTTGGGCATGCTCTTGCCGCCAGCGGCAAACTGAGCGACCGCGGCCCGCGGGGTGGACTTGGACATCTGCCCGCCGGTGTTGGAGTAGACTTCGGTATCCAGCACCAGGATGTTGACGTTCTTGCCGGAGGCCAGCACGTGATCGACACCGCCGTAACCGATGTCGTAGGCCCAACCGTCGCCGCCGATGATCCAGACGGACTTCTTCACCAGGTAGTCGGCCACATGGTAGAGCCGTTTGGCGACGGCGTCCTTCTTGCCTTCGAGGGCAGCCTTCAACTCGGCCACGCGAGCGCGCTGGGCCTCGATCTCTCCCTGCTCCTTCTGCGGGGCGCTGGTCAGGGCGTCGGCCAACTCTTTGGCGACCAGACCTTCCTTGACAGCGGCTTCCAGCAGCTCGACCGCCTGGCTGGCCAGTTTGTCGACCGCCTGGCGCATGCCCAGGCCGTGCTCGGCGTTATCCTCGAACAGCGAGTTGGACCAGGCCGGACCACGGCCGTCGGCGCGCGTGCAGTACGGGGTGGTGGGCAGGTTGCCGGAGTAGATCGAGGAGCAGCCGGTGGCGTTGGAGGCCAGCATCCGGTCGCCGATCATCTGGGTGACCAGCTTGATGTACGGGGTCTCGCCGCAGCCGGCGCAGGCGCCGGAGAACTCGAACAGCGGCCGTTTGAACTGGCTGCCCTTGATGGTGCCGACGTTGATCAGGCTGTCGTCGACCTCGGGCAGGGCCAGGAAGGCCTTCCAGGTCTTCTGGGATTCCTGCTTGACCTCCTCGGTGTTCATGACCATGGACAGGGCGCGGATCTCGGTCTTGTTGCCTTCGGCATCCTTCTTGCGGGCCGGGCAGACGGTGACGCACAGGGTACAGCCACAGCAGTCGGCAGTGGAGATCTGCATGGTGAACTTCATGCCCTTGAACTCCTTGCCGGCCGCGTCGGCGGTCTTGAAGGAGGCGTCGGCACCGGCTGCCTGGAGCGCCTCGGGCGTGGCCACTTTCATGCGGATGCAGGCATGCGGGCAGACCAGCGAGCAGCGGCCGCACTGGATGCAGGTGTCCGCATCCCAGCAGGAAACCTGCACGGCGATGTTGCGCTTCTCCCACTGGGAGGTGCCGGTCGGCCAGCGGCCATCGTTCGGGAACTGGGAAACCGGGATGTCCTCGCCGTGGCCTTCCATCATCTTGGCGGTGACGTTCTTGACGAAGTCCGGAGCCTCGGGGGAAACGATCGGCGGCATCTCGTGGCCGGTGACCTTCTTGGGCACCTTGACCTCGACGATGTTCTCGATGGCCCCGTCAACCGCAC
>Ga0265295_1002614_pt1 | contig 27957 bp, 19 predicted proteins | sample Munlansysbiofilm_FD_192503 | JGI IMG/M metagenome (GOLD analysis project Ga0265295, IMG submission 192503) | Leachate microbial communities from a municipal landfill in Southern Ontario, Canada - Methane capture system biofilm | ecosystem: Engineered > Solid waste > Landfill > Unclassified ... | reverse complement strand
CCCCGGATGGAGCAAGGTGCCGAACGAAGCCGTGGCCACGAAGCAGGCGTCTGCGGTTTTGAAGCGGTACTGCGGGCCGTAGTAGACCGAGCCGTTCGCGGTCAGGGCGTAGGCACGCACGTAATAAACCGTGCCCGGCTTGAGTTTTTCCAGGCGGGCGCTGAACCGGCCGTAACCCGAGCCGTTCTCGGTCTCGCCTTCCTCGGCCCACTGTTCCTCGCCGTCCTCGCCGGCTGCGCCGAAGATGGAGGTGGTGGCGGCGTTGTCGCTGGTGCCGGTGGTCGTGGTGGCGGCCACCGCCTCGGTGACGAGCAGGCCGGTGAGCCGGTCGAAGGTCCGGATGGCCGACGTGACCGGGTTGACGGTAAAACTGATCGGCGCGCTCACGGTGTTCACCGCGCCGCCGGCCGTGCTGCAACGAACGTAATAGTCATAGTCACCGGCAGCCAGCTTGTCAGTGGTGGCGGTGTGGACCAGCCCGCCGGCGCTGGTCATACGGCCCTGCATTGTGTCGTAGGTGGCCGTGCTGCTGGTGCTGTAACGGCAGGTGGCGGCCACGTCGGTGGTGACCCTGAGGGTCGCCGTTCCGCCGCTGAACGACTGCGCGGTCTCGTTGGTGACCACCGGAGGCAAGTCGGTATCCTCGCTTCCGTCGTCAGTGCCGTCGCCATTGTCGATCCCGTCGTCGGTATCCCCATCGGTATCCCCGTCCGTGCCGTCACCGCCGGAGTAGACCGGCGTGTCGGTGATGCTAAACACCACCCCGCGCTTGCTCACCGCCCGGCCGAAGGCGGGCAGGATCTCGCCGCCGGTGACCGCGGTGGCGCGGGTGACGTCCGCGGGTTCACGGGTGCGGATGGCGCCACTGGTGTAGCCGGCCGTGTCCGCGTACAGGTCCTCCGGATCGGCCGCGTAGCGGGCGGCAACCATGGAACTGGCCTCGGCGCCGGCGGCCGTTCCGACGAGGATGACATTGCCGTCCGCGTCAGTGGCCAGCGCGTAGCTGACCGACTCGCCCTCACTGAAAGTGGTGGTGGCGGTGCGCACCCGCGGCCCGGTGGCGGCAGCTTCGGCCACAGTGGCCGCGCCGCTGTCGGCCGCCAGGGCCGGGCGCACCAGGAAGCGGCCGAGGTGTTCACCGAGGGCGGCCAGCCAGCCCCGCGGCGGGGAGGTTGCGGGAAGGGTGAGCGCTGCCGAGCCGTCGGAGAGAGAGGAGGAAACCCGCAGCTTCCTGATCTGCACCCGGGTGTCGCCGATGGTCCGCACCTCCTGCACCGGCATCGCCCGGTCGAGATCCTGGCCGACCGCCGGTGCCTCGCCGCTGGTCGTCTCCACCGTGGCCCCGCTGCGGCCGTACGAGGCCACGAGGAACTGACGGGTGCCGGCGTCAGTGGTATAGCCGCTGGCGACCACGCCGCTCCGGCCCACCACCACGTCGTAGAGCAGGTCGTCTTCCGCGCTCATCCGGGTGACGAGCACGCCGCCCGCACCGAACTCGTCGTCCGCCTGCCCTGAACGGGTGAAGCGGAACAGGGCGGCGTCACGCTTGCCCGCCTTGCCCACCGAGCCGGCCAGATAGAGGCGGCCGTCACTGTCCTCGGCCAGCCGGTAGCCCTCGCTGACCGTGTCCGGCAGGTCCGCCACGGCCACGCCCCGCTCGCCGAAGGTCGGGTCGATCACGCCGTCCGGGGTCAGCCCGACGAGCATCAGCGCGGTCTTCCCTTCCAGTTCGTAGGAGCCGGACACCACCAGGGTACCATCCCCCCGTTCGAGCAAGCCCTCGGCAGCCGTGTCCGCGCCCACCCCGATCAGGCTGATGCCCTGCTCGCCGTAACCGCTGTCGGGCACGCCATCGCTGAAATAGCGGGCCGTGGCCAGCACCCGGCCGGTGGTCCCCCCCACCCCGCCGGCCACGGTGATCATGTCATCACGGTTGATCTGCACAGCGGTGATCTCCTCGTTGCCGCTGCCCACCGGGGTGATGACCACACCCTCCTCGCCGAAACTCCGGTCGAGGGTTCCGTCCGGCAGGTAGCAGACCAGGGCGAAATCCCGGTCCGCGCCGTTGTGGCTGTAGCCGGCGGCGACGATGCGGCCGTCGGTGAGCAGGCCGAGCGCGAGGATTTCGTCATCGCCGATGGCGGCCGAGGTGATCACCGAGCCGTCGCTGCCGAACGTGGCGTCAAGGCTGCCGTCCCGGTTGAAGCGGAGCAGGGACATGTTGCGCGCCAATCCCCTGGAGGAGGAACCGGCAATGAGGATCCGCCCGTCCGGCTGGACGAGCACCGCGTGGGCACTGTTGCGGACGCCGAGTTCGACCGCCACCCGGCCGTTGAGCCCGAAGGATCCGTCCAGCCGGGAAACCGCCCCGGCGGGCACGACACCGGCGCAGCAGAGCACCAGCCAGGCGGCGAAAAACGACAGGATTCGTGTGTGCATGAGCGTACCTCTCTCCACGGGTGCGGGGTGCCTAAAACAGGCAAATTGAGCATACCACATCCCGGTCTTATCCTGCAAACCCTTCTCCAGTCGACTTTTCCAGCGTCCCGCCGACAATCGGCGTACGGTTTCCGCTAGGCCTTGCCGAAGCTGCACACCGGGTACTGGCAGTGGGTACAATTGCGGCAGAGTCCGCCATGGCCGAGCGCAGCCAACTCCTCCCGGCCGATGCGTTCGCCGGTCAGCACCCGCGGCAGCACCAGGTCGAGCACGGTGATGTGATGGAACATACCGCAGGCGGGCAACCCGAGCACCGGTATCCGGCCGATGCGGCCGACCAGGAACATGGCCCCGGGCAGCACCGGGGTGCCGTAAACCACATCCTCGGCCCCGGCCAGGAGGATGCCCTGGCGGGTGACGTCGTCCGGGTCCACCGACATGCCGCCCGAAGTGACCACCAACTCCGCGCCGGCCTCGAGGCAGCGGTGGATCTCGGCGGCAATCAGGTTCGAGTCGTCGGGCGCGAACCCGACTTGGCCGACGGTGGAGCCGAGCGCGGCGAGTTTGTCGCGCAGCACCTGCTCGAACCGGTCCTCGATGCGGCCGGAGAACACCTCCGTGCCGGTGATCACCAGCCCGGCCCGCACCCGGCCAAGCGGCAGGACGCGGACGATGGCCTCGCCGCTGCGGGCGATGGCAACCGCCTGCTCGACCAGCTGGCGCGAACCGACCAGCGGGATCATGCGCGAGGCGGCGACCTGCTCGCCTTGGCGCACCGGGGTGTTGGTCTGCAGGGTGGCGCACATCACCTCGCCGAGCAGGTTGAACCGGAGGGGCGCCTCCCGGTCGATCTTGAGCAGGCCGTCCGTGGCCGCGCGGATGGTCACCTTACCCTCGACGATATCGCGGCTGTACTCGGTGCCGCTGCCGGCCAGGGCCTCGGCCAGGCGCAGGGCCGCCTCGTTCTCGTGAATTTCCTGCTCGCCCAGTTCGAGCACGTAGATATGCTCCTTGCCGAGCCGGCGCAGGTGGTCGATGTCCTCGGCGCGGATAATGTGCCCTTTTTTGAAGGCCCGCCCCTTGAAGGTGTCCTTGACGATCTCGGTGATGTCATGCGGCAGGACCATGCCCACCGCCTGCTCCACCGGGACAACCTGCCGCGTCGATTGTTCAGTCATCTGCGTCTCGTGAAAAGTGCGCGCCCCGGCCCGCCCGGCGGACCGGACGGAGCAGGCTCCGCCGGTCGGCAAGGTTCTTTACCGGTCCGCGCCGATACGGTATAGGGGAGGAGAAAAAAGCGGCCGGACGGCCGCACGGGAAGGCGCCCCACGCGCCGTGAACCATCAGGCCCAGCCCCGGAAACCACCCATGATAAAACAGGAACTGCTGGACATTCTCGCCTGCCCGAAATGCAAGGGGCCGGTGGAACTGCACCCGGCCCAGGACGCCATCCTCTGCCGCAACTGCCGCCTCGTCTACGAAATCCGCGACGGCATCCCGGTGATGCTCATCGACGAGGCCAAACCGGTCGGCGAGGACCTGTCCCCGGCCCGGTAACCCCACCGTCGGCGGGCAGGACCGGATGCTCCTGCCCGCCGGGTTGTGCCATCGGTCACGGCGCGATGCCGAGTTCCTGCTCCTTTTTGTGGATGGCCAGCCGGGTCTTGACCACCGTGTCGGAGACGAGGCTGATCGAGTCGATCCCCTGCTCGACCAGGAAGGTGGCGAAATCCGGGAAATCGGACGGCGCCTGGCCGCAGATACCGATCTTGCGGCCACGCCGTTTGGCGGTGGCGATCACCATGCTTATCAGGGTTTTCACCGCCTCGTTGCGCTCGTTGTAGATGTGCGCCACCAGGTCGCTGTCCCGGTCCAGGCCGAGGGTGAGCTGGGTGAGATCGTTGGAGCCGATGGAGAAGCCGTCGAACACGTCGCAGAAGGCGTCGGCCGAGATGACGTTCGAGGGGATCTCGCACATAACGTACAGCTCCAGGCCGTTCTCGCCCTGCACCAGGCCGTTCTCGCGCATCACCTCGACCACCCTGCGCCCCTCCTCCGGGGTCCGGCAGAACGGCACCATGAGCTTGATGTTGGTCAGGCCCATATCGTTTCTCGCCTTGAGCAGGGCCTTGCACTCCAGGTCAAAGGCCGGCCGGTAGCGCGGGTCATAGTAGCGCGAGGCCCCGCGCCAGCCGATCATCGGGTTGGACTCCTCCGGTTCGTAGAGGTGGCCACCGATCAGGTTGGCGTACTCGTTGGATTTGAAATCCGACAGGCGGACGATCACGTCCTTGGGGTAGAAACCGGCGGCGATCCGGCCGACGCCCTCGGCCAGTTTGTCGATGAAATACTGGCGCTTGTCTTCCGGGTAGGCCGCGGTCTTGTAGTCGATGTCGTCGATGATCTCCTGGATGTCGTCATCCTCCTCGGCCTCCTCGCGCAACTTTTCGTAGTTGTACAGGGCCATGGGGTGGATGCCGATGTGCGAGTTGATGATGAACTCCTCGCGCGCCAGGCCGACCCCCTCGTTGGGCAGCTGGGCCTCGACAAAGGCCTTTTCCGGCAGACCGACGTTCATCATGATCTTGGTGCGGGTGGCCGGGATGTTGTCCAGGTCGAGTTTCTCGACGACGAAGTCGAGCTTGCCGTCGTAGATGTGGCCGGTCTCGCCCTCGGCGCAGCTCACCGTGACCACCTGACCGTCACCGATCTTCTCGGTGCCGTTCTCGGTGCCGATGACGCAGGGGATGCCCAGCTCGCGGCTGATGATCGCCGCGTGGCAGGTCCGGCCGCCACGGTTGGTGACGATACCGCCGGCGGTTTTCATGATCGGCTCCCAGTCCGGGTCGGTCATATCGGTAACGAGCACCTCTCCCGGCCGGAAATCATGGATCTGGCTGACGGTGCGCAGGATGCGGGTGAGGCCCTGACCGATCTTGGCGCCGACCGCCTGTCCCTGGGCGAGCAAGGTGCCCTTCTCCTTGAGCACGTAGGTTTCCATCACCCGCTTGCTGGCCTGTGAGTGTACCGTCTCCGGCCGGGCCTGGACGATGAACAGCCTGCCCGTGCCGATCTCGACACCGTCGCCGTCCTTGGCCCATTCGATGTCCATGGGCCGGTCGTAGTGGTCCTCGATGATACAGGCCCAGCGCGCCAGCTGCAGGATCTCGTCATCGCTGAGGATGTAGGCTCCGCGCTCCTCCGGGGTGGTAGGCACGTTCTTCACCGGCTCCGCAGCGCCCGGGTCGGTGTTGTAAATCATCTTGATTTCCTTGGTGCCGGTCCGCTTGCCGACGATCGGCCGCTTGCCTTCTTTGAGGGTCGGCTTGAAAACGTAGTACTCGTCCGGGTTGACCGCGCCCTGGACCACGTTTTCGCCGAGCCCCCAGGAGCCGGTGAGGAAGACCGCGTCCTTGAAGCCCGACTCGGTGTCGATGGAGAACATGACCCCTGAGCAGGCTGAGTCGGAACGGGCCATCTTCTGCACGACGATGGACAGGTAGACATCGAACTGGCCGAACCCCTTGTCATGGCGGTAGCTGATGGCCCGGTCGGTAAACAGCGAGGCGAAGCAGCGCTTGCAGGCGTCGATGAGCGCCCCCGGCCCGCGGATATTCAGGTAGGTGTCCTGCTGGCCGGCGAACGAAGCGTCCGGCAGATCCTCGGCAGTGGCCGACGAGCGCACCGCCACGTCCACATCCGGGCCGTACTCCTCCTCCATCGTGCGGTAGGCGCTAAGGATGGCCTCGCGCAGATCGGCCGGGAACTCGGCGGTACGGACGATGTCGCGCACCTTGGCGCCGCATGCCTGCAGGTTGCGCAGATCGTGGGTGTCCAGTCCGGCGAGGGCGTCGCGGATGGCGGCCTCGACCCCGGCCTCCTTGAGCAGGTACTGGTAGGCGTAGGCGGTGATGGCGTAGCCGTTGGGCACTTCCACGCCCTTGGAGGTCAGTTTCTGGTGCATTTCCCCAAGGGATGCGTTCTTGCCGCCGACCATCGGCACGTCTTCGATCCCGATTTCGTCAAACCAGAGAATAAGCGCTTTGTCGTGTTTGTTTTCCATCTCTGACTCCTTGGTAGAGTGTAACCGCCGGCGGGCGGCTCGGCAGGACCGGAACGCCGCCCCGGCACTGGCCGGGCGTGAACGGACAGGAACCACAATAGAAAAAAATACAGGGCCGGTCAATTGAAACGTCAGCGCCTGCACAGGCCTCGGGCGAGGCTGTTGCCATTTGCCCGGCACGGGGCTATACTAATGACATATTTTCAGATTTCCCCGCCTTCCCGATCCCCCTTGCCCGATGGAGCCGACATGACCAGCGAACACGAGATCGAGCAGATTCTGAACCAGTTTGTCGTCGCCGACAACCACAGGGAGAGCGACTATTTCGCCGCCATCCGCAAGCTCGTCGCCGGCCGCGGCAGGGCGGCCGCGGCAACCGAGCGGGCCATCTGGCAGGCGGCCATCGACCGGGTCTACACCCTGGTGCAGGACGAAATCCTCACCAACACCGGCCGGCCGCGGCAGGACATCAAGTTCGGCACATCCGGCTGGCGCGGCATCCTGGGCAAGGATCTGTTTATCCGCTCGGTGGCCACGGTCACTGCCGCCATCCTCAGTCTCTACCGGCAGGCTGAAGGCAATAGCGAGCTGCGCGAGGCGCTCGGGGTCGCCCCGTTCGACGAGATGTGCAAGCGCGGCTGCGTGGTCGGCTTCGACAACCGCTTCGGCGGCCCGCTGCTCGCCCTGGCCGCGGTCAACGTGCTCGTTGCCAGCGGCGTCAAGGTCTTCTATGCCGGCGAGTCGACCACCGGCGCCCTGTCGGCCTCGGTGCTGGTGCGCGGCGCGGCCTTCTCGATCAACCTGACACCGAGCCACAACCCGCTGGAGTACGGTGGCTTCAAATACAACGCCGCCGACGCCGGTCCGGCCGCGCCGGTGCTCACTGATACCATCACCCGCCTGGCGGGCGACTACCTGCAACTCGCCGAGGTGCCTCACCTCGCCCCGGGCCTCGACCTGCAGCGACCGCTGGACAGCCTGCCGGGCATCGTCCGCGAGGACGCGCTGGCCAGCTGGCAGGAACTGGTGCACCGCGGCGCCGACCGCCACGGCATCGACTATCCCGGGGTGACCGCGGCGCTGGCCGCCAGCCGCGAGGTGGTGGTCTGCGTCGACGCGGTCCACGGCGCCGCGCGCAGCTACCTCCGCCGCCTGCTCGCCGACCCGCCGGCGGAGCGGCTCATCCTGCTGCGCGACAGCGAGGACCCGACCTTCGGCGGCATCGCTCCGGAGCCCTCGTCGACCAACATGCAGCCGGTCATGGCCACGCTCGCCGGCCGGACCGAGCCGCTCAAGCTCGGCGCCATCATTGATCCGGACGGCGACCGCATCCGTTTCACCGACGGGGAAGTGGAGATTTCCATGAACCAGTTCGGCGCCATGGCCTACCATTTCCTCCACGAGGTCAAGGGGAAAAAAGGCATGGTGGCCAAAACCGTGGCCACGAGCAACCTGGCCAATGCGGTGGCCCGCCAACTGGGTGAAGAGGTGTTCGAGCCCAAGGTCGGGTTCAAGGAGTTCAAGCCGGTGATCGACCGGGCGCTGGTCTTCTTCGAGGAGTCGGACGGCATCTCCATCACCGGCCACACCCCGGAAAAAGACGCCTTCATCGGCCTGATCCTGGCGCTGGACATGGTGCTCACCCTGAAGAAGAACCTGGGCGACTACCTGCTCGAGATCGAGGACAGCTACGGGCACTTTTATCCGGACCGCGACGGCGTGACCGTCAGCCAGCAGGGCGCGGATCTGCTCCAGACCCTGGACCGACTGGCGAAGTACGGCCCCGGCAGCACGGTCCGGGTGGGTGAGGCGAGCCGCACCATAGCTGAGGTGATCACCATCGACGGCCGCAAGATGCTGCTCGACGACGGCTCCTGGATCATGATCCGCCCCTCCGGCACCGAGCCCAAGGTCCGCTTTTACGTGGAAGCGCGCAGCGCCGCGGAGACCTCCGTGCTCGTTGAAAGTGCGAAATCGATGCTTGCCGAAATAGGACTCCTGCCATAATGTAGACCCAGCTGGCGGCTGCGCCGGCGTGCCTCCCGAACCACGGGATCACATCAAACCATCAAGGACAGAGAACCGGCCATGTGGGATTATACGGAGAAAGTGCAGGACCATTTCATCAACCCGAGGAACGTCGGCGAGATCGAGGGGGCGGACGGCGTCGGCAATGTCGGCTCGATCGCCTGCGGCGACGCCCTGCGGCTGAGCATCAAGGTGGACGAGAATCAGGTGATCACCGACGCCAAGTTCAAGACCTTCGGCTGCGCCTCGGCCATCGCCTCCTCCTCGGTGCTCACCGAGATGCTCAAGGGCATGAAGCTGGAGGACGCCAAGAAGCTGACCAACGACGACATCGCCCAGGCCCTCGGCGGCCTGCCAAAGGAGAAGATGCACTGCTCGGTCATGGGTCGCGAGGCCCTGGAGGCGGCCATAGCCAACTACACCGGGGCCATTCTGCCCATGGCCCAGGGCGAGGTGGTGTGCGAGTGTTTCGGCGTCACCGACTTGGAGATCATCCGCGCCATCCGCGAAAACGGACTCACCTCGGTGGAGGAGATCACCAATTACACCAAGGCCGGCGGCGGCTGCGGGAAATGTGAGGGCAAGCTGCGCCAGCTGCTCAAGGAATCCTCCGAGCCGACGACCGCCGCGCCCGCCGGCTCCGCCCGGCCCAAGCGCATGACCACCCTGGAGAAGATCAAAAAGATCGAGGAGGTGATCGAGCGCGAGATCAAGCCGGGCCTGAAGAAGGACGGCGGCGACATCGAACTCGTCGACGTGGACGGCGACTTCGTCACCGTGTCGCTGCGCGGGGCCTGTGCCAACTGCTACTCGTCGCGCACCACCCTGAAGGAGTACGTGGAGAAAAAGCTGCGCGAACAGGTGCTCGACACCCTGGTCGTCGAGGAGGACCGCTAATGGCCGCACCCGAACAGGTCATCTACATGGACAACAACGCCACCACCCGGATCGCCCCCGAGGTGCTGGACGCGATGATGCCCTACCTGAGAGACTATTACGGCAACCCCTCCTCCATGCACACCTTCGGCGGCCAGGTGGGCCGGGCCGTTGCCCGGGCCAGGGAGCAGGTCGCCGACCTGCTCGGCGCCGCACCCGAGGAGATCGTGTTCACCAGCTGCGGCACGGAGAGCGACTCCACCGCCATCCTCTCCGCCCTGCAGACCTATCCCGAGAAGAACCACGTGGTGACCACCCGGGTGGAACACCCGGCGGTGAAGAACCTGTGTGAGAACCTGGAGCTCTTCACCGGCCGCAAGTACCACACCACCCGGTTGCACGTGCACAGCGATGGCACCCTGGATGTGCAGCGGTTCCGCGACAGCCTCACCGACGAGACAGTGATCGTCAGCGCCATGTGGGCCAACAACGAGACCGGCGTCCTCTTCCCGGTGGAGGAGATGGCGCGCATCGCCCGCGAACGAAGCATCCTCTTCCACACCGACGCGGTCCAGGCGGTGGGCAAGATTCCGCTCAACCTGCGGGAGACGGCCATCGACTTCCTCAGCCTCTCCGGCCACAAGCTCCATGCGCCTAAGGGTGTGGGCGTGCTCTATGTACGCAAAGGCACGCCGTTTGTGCCCTTCCTGAACGGCGGCCATCAGGAGCGCGGCCGGCGCGGCGGTACGGAAAACGTCGCCTCGATCATCGGCCTGGGCCGGGCCTGCGAACTGGCCGCGGCCAAGATGGCAGAGGAGAACACCCGGGTGCGCGCCCTGCGCGACAAGCTCGAACACGGACTGCTCACCTCCGTGCCCAAGGCCCTGTTGAACGGCCACCCGCAAGAGCGGCTGCCGAACACCGCCAACATCAGCTTCGAGTACGTGGAGGGCGAGGCCATCCTGCTGCACATGAACCAGTTGAACATCTGCGCCTCCTCGGGCTCGGCCTGTACCTCCGGCTCGCTCGAACCGAGCCACGTGCTCCGCGCCATGGGCGTGCCCTTCACCGCGGCGCACGGCTCCATCCGCTTCAGCCTGTCGGTGTACAACACCGAGGAGGAGATCGATTTCGTGCTCGCCCACATGCCACCGATCATCGAGAAGCTGCGCGCCCTGAGCCCCTTCTGGGAGGAGAACAAGTAATCCCCGCCCCGGACAGATGACCGCCACCGGCGCCGCCCACCCCGGGCGGCGCCGTCCCGTTTCCCCTTGCCGATGCCGGTCCGCCATGCACATCATCGATCCCAGCTTTCGCATCCTCGACGACCTCGACCAGGCGAGCCTCGCGGTGCGCATCGAATACTGCGGCCGCATCTGCTACAAAAGCGAGCACCGCATCGATTCCCAGTCGGCCATCCCCTTTGTCCGCAAGATGGCGGAACACGGGCACAACTCGGTACTGGAAATGGGCGTGGTCACCCTGCGGGTGGACTGCGCCTCACCCGAGCCGGTGGCCGCGCTCTTCTTCTGCCAGCCCAAATTCCTGCAGATCGACCGACTGGCCGCGGACCGATTGCTCGTCAGCGGATCGGTGCGCGCCTTCCGCGAGATGCTCGGCAATCATCCGGACGACTTGGTCTCCCGGGCCATCGCCCGGTTTCTCGCCCGGCGCCACCCGTACTTTTTCGAGGGGTTGCTGCCCGATCCCGACGAATCGACGGCGGCCGGCATCACCGTCACCAAGATGCCGCTCGCCGAGGTGGAGCGGCTCCCCGTCGACCAACGCGCCCGACACCGCCACCTGGCGGTGAAGTTCATCGTCAACCGGGCCGTCACCCACGAACTGGTTCGCCACCGGCCCTGCACCTTCCTCCAGGAGAGTCAGCGCTACTGCCGCTATGCGGACGACAAGTTCGGCAACGAGGTCACCTTCATCAAACCCCTCTTCTTCGCCGCGGGCAGTCCGGAATTCACCATCTGGAAGGAGTCCATGGCGGCCATGGAGCGCCAGTACCTGCGCCTTCTGGAAACCAGCTCGGCCCAGGCGGCCCGCACCGTGCTGCCCAACTCCTGCAAGACCGAGATCATCGTCTACGCCAACCTCGCCGAGTGGCGTCACATCCTTGAGTTGCGCACCTCCCGGGCGGCCGAACCCTCCATGCGCGAGGTGATGATTCCCCTGCAGGCGGAACTGCGGCAGCGCTATCCGGCCATGTTCACCTGACATCCCGGCCGTGCCGGCCGACCGGCCCCGACCCGCCGTGCCCTGCCCCCGACCTGGAAAGGGGTGTGATCCGCACTGTTTTCCGGTTCTTTTTTGACCGGTTTTTTTTTTTGTAGTACACTGATAGAAAATCTCATCCCCCCCGCGGGTGACACTTCCCCTTCGACCACGGTCTTCCCGATACGCCCATGGCACTCAGACCCGGACAGCAGCCAGAGAGAAGCTCCACCAAACGGACCGTCAAGGACCAGTCCGGCGCCGGCAAGCTCAAGATCGGGGAACTCCTCAGCAAGGCGGGCTACATCACCGCCACCCAGTTCGATGAGGCCAAGGCCGTCCAGAAGAAGACCGGTGAGCGGCTGGGACGCATCCTGTTGGAGAGCGGTGTCATCGAACGTGACACCATCGCCAACTTCCTCAGCAGGATGCATAACTTCACGATGGTGTCCATCGACCAGGAGGCTCCCAGCCCGGAGGCCCTGGCCCTACTCCCCTACGAGACGGCCAGACAGTTCATGGCCTTTCCCCTGCGCCTGGCCGGCAACACCCTGCAGCTCACCATGTCCGAGCCCACCGACTCGCTCGAGGTCGAACAGCTGCAGGATACCGTCCAGAAGGAACTGCACGTCTGCGTCTCCACGGCCAAGGACATCATCGACGCCTACCGCAAGTACTACGGTATCAGCGACGAGGAGTACCACTCTTTCTTCACCTTCGAATCCGAGGTGGAAGAGAGCACGGTCACCCAGGTCGAGGACTTCGGCGCCTTGGTGTCGGATGCGGCCGATGAATTCGAGATCGAAAGCGGCGCCGCGGATGAGGGGGCCTACGAGCAGTTCTCCGCCTCGGACGCGCCGATCATCAAGCTGGTCAACGGCATCCTCGTCAAGGCGGTGCAGGACGGGGTCAGCGACATCCACATTGAGCCGTTCGAGAAGACCATGCAGGTCCGCTACCGCAAGGACGGCTCCCTGTTCAAGTCCATGAACCTGCCACTGACCATCAAGAACGCCATGGCCGCGCGCATGAAAATCCTTGCCGGGCTGAACATCACCGAGCGCCGTGTACCCCAGGACGGCCGCATCAAAATCCGCCTGGGCCGCAACCGGGCGGTGGATTTTCGCGTGTCCACCCTGCCGCTATTGCATGGCGAGGGTATCGTCCTGCGTATCCTCGACAAGGAATCGCTCAACGTCGACCTGACCAAGCTCGGCTTCACGCCGGAGACCTTCACCACGCTCAAGCGTTGCCTCGCCCGCCCCCAGGGGCTGCTGCTGGTCACCGGCCCCACCGGCTCGGGAAAGACCGTCACCCTGTATTCGGCGCTCAACTCGCTCAACAAGGAGGACATCAAGATCCTCACAGCCGAGGACCCGGTGGAGTTCAACTTCAAGGGGATCAACCAGGTGAACGTCAACCCCGAGGTCGGCATGACCTTTGCGGCGGCGCTCAAGGCCTTCCTCCGCCAGGACCCCGATATCATCATGGTGGGTGAGATCCGCGATATCGAAACGGCCGAGATCGCCATGAAGGCTGCCATGACCGGTCACTTGGTCTTTTCCACCCTGCACACCAACGATTCGCCGGCCACGGTCAGCCGGATGGTGGACATCGGCATCCCCGCCTACATCCTTGCCTCGTCCCTGACCATGGTGCTCTCCCAGCGGCTCGCCCGCCGGCTCTGCACCAAGTGTAAAGCACCGGCCCAGCATGACCGCCAGTACCTGCTCGGCGCCGGCTTCCGCGAGAGCGAACTTGACAGCCTGCACCTCTACAAGGCCAAAGGCTGCTCGGAGTGCAACGGTCTCGGTTACAAGGGGAGGGTGGGCTTCTTTGAACTGATGGAGGTGACCGAGGAGGTGGCCAAGGCCATCCAGGCCGAGGTCTCGGAGGAGCAGCTGCGCAAGGTCGCCACCCAGGAGGGCATGTACACCCTGCGCGAGGCGGGCTTGCAGAAGGCGCGCGAGGGCGTGACCAGTGTCGATGAGGTGCTCCGGCGAACCGTGGCCCACGGGGAGAGTCTGCCCGCCTACCTGGTCAACCCGGATGTGGAGGAGTACGAGGATCTGGACATCATCATCCAGGAGGGAAACAAGGACCTGGACTTCTTCAAACTGGTGCGCGGCAAGGTGGCGGTGCTCCGCGGCGGCAAGAAGATCGCCGAAATCACCGAGCCGGGTGAATACTTCGGCGAAATGGCGGCCATCCTCGACGAGCCGCGCTCGGCCTCGATCATCGCCGCCGGCCGCTGCACGGTCAAGCGCTATCCCGGCGAGAAACTGGCCGAGCTGATCGAGAAATACCCGGAGGTTTCCCGCCACCTGTTCCGCACCCTGGTCGAGCGGCTGCACAAGACCGACCGCATCGTCGTCCAACTCGCCGGTGCGGCCAAGGCCCGACCGCCGCAGGTTATCCGTCAGGCATGAACAGGGTCTCGGTCTACATCATCGCCTACAACGAGGCGGAAAAGATCCGTGACGCAATCCACTCGGTGCTCTGGGCGGACGAGATCGTTGTCGCTGATTCGCACAGCCAGGACAACACCGCAGCCATCGCCGAGGAACTGGGCGCGCGGGTGGTGCAGATCGACTTCCGCGGCTTCGGCGACCTGCGCAACCGGGCCATGGCGGCCTGCACACACGACTGGATCTTCTCCCTGGACGCGGACGAGCGCTGCACCCCGGAGGCGCGGGACGAAATCCTCGCCTGCCTGAAGGATCCGCAGGCCGACGCCTACTACATTCCCCGCCGCAACTTCTTCATGGGCCGCTGGATGCGCCACTCCGGGTTCTTTCCGGACTATCGCCAGCCGCAGCTGTTCCGCAAGGGCGCGCTCGTCTTCAAAAACGACGATCCGGTGCACGAGGAGTACGAGATCGTCACCGACCGGCCGGTGGCCTACCTGCACCACCCCATCTGGCAGTTCCCGTTCCGCAACCTCGAGGAAGTGGTGTACAAGGCCAACAAGTACTCCTCGCTCGGCGCCCGCAAGCTCGCTCAACGGGACCGCACCGGCACCATGACCACCGCCCTGCTGCACGGCCTCTGGTCCTTTGTGCACATGTACCTGCTCAAGCGGGGCTTCCTCGACGGCTGGCCCGGCTTTGTCATCGCCCTGGGCAATTTCGAGGGTACCTTCTACAAGTACGCCAAACTCCACGAACTCCAGTCCGACTGGAACCCGCCCCCCTCCCCGCCGCTGCACCGCTGAGCGCGTCTCAAGACAGATACTGGTCGAGCCCGTGCGCGCACCGGCGGAGCTTGGCGTCGATTGTCCGCCTAAGGATGGCATCGTTGATGGTCAGCCGATCCCGTTCGTTCATCGCGTGGTGGAGATGGTAGCCGAGCGCGCAGAACTTCAGGTTCTGCCGGCGGACGCCGGCGTTGAGCAGCCGGGCGGTGAACTCCGAATCCTCCCGTCCCCAGCCGACGAACTCCTCGTTGAAGCCGTTGATGGCCAGCGCGTCCTCTTTCCAGAAGGCAAAATTGCAGGTTTTCACCCCGGGCAGCCGGCGACTGCGGAAGGAGAATAGCCGCGCCAGCAGCAAGGAGCGCACACAGTTCTTGCGGTTCTCCACCCCGCGGGCCAACAACGGCCGGCGCAGTTCACCGCTCGCCAGCACCTGTTCTGAGAGTTCCCGGCCGAGCAGGACCCGGGTGCCCTGGACAAAGTGAGATGGCCGGGCGAAGTCGCGATGATCCTCGATGAACCGGCGATCAAGGATGATGTCGCCGTCAATGAGGACGATGTAGGCGCCGCGGGCACGGGCAATGGCCCGGTTTCGGCTCATGGCCAGGCGAAAGCCCCGGTCCTCCTGCCAGGAGTGAATGACCGGGACGGAGGCTGCGGCGGCGACCCGCTGCACCAGTTCGCCCGTGTCCGGGCGCGAACCGTCGTCGGCCACGATGACCTCGCAGGGCGACACGGTCTGCGCGAGCACGCTGGCCAGCGAGACACCCAAGGCCTCCTTCCAGTTGTAGGTGGTGATGATCAGGCTGATATCCATTGCCGCCCCTCCCCCGGCGTCCTGCCACCGACAAACGCCATGACCTGCCGGTAGACCGTTTCCGTTGCGATGCCGCGCATGCAGCTCAGATGGTCGCAGCTGCGCCGCCGGCAGCAGAGGCAGTCCAGGCCCTCGGCGCGGACAATGGCATGGGCCACGTTGTAGGGTCCGACCCGTTCCGGATGGGTCGGCCCGAACAGGGCGACCACCGGCGTGCCGATCATGGCCGCCATGTGCATGGGACCGGTGTCCAGGCCCGCATAGACCGCGGCCCGCCGCATCAGCGCAGCCGATTCGGTCAGACTCAAATCCCCGGCGGCCACGCTCGCCCGGCCGTGCATGCGTCCGGTGATTTCCCGGATGTAGGCCAGGTCGTCGTCGCTGCCGCCGAACACCGGGCGGATGCCCGCGGCCAGCAGCCGGTCGGCGAGTTCGGCCCAGCGCTCCACCGGCCAGAACTTGGTCGACCAGCGGGCCGTGGGGTTCACATAGACCACCGGCTCGGCCGCGCCGATCCCCTCGGCGGCGAGAAATTCGCCCACCCGCTCTTCGTCCGCCGCAGCCGTGCACAGATGGAAATCCGCCGAAGTCGGTGGGCAACCCAAGCTCTCGCAGAACAGCAGGTTCTTCTCCACCGCGTGCACCCGGCCCGCCGGGTTGGCCACCAGTTGGTGCTGAAACAGGGTGTTCAATTCGCGGGCGTCGGCAAAGCCCAGGCGCCGGCCGCCCGGATTCATGAGCGCGAGCAGGCCGCTGCGCAAGGAGGCATGCAGGTCGAGCACCAGGTCCCAGGGCTCGGCGCGGAACTCACGCCGCAGCCGGCCGAGCACCCGGAGGGTGGCGGTGAAGGCCCGGTACCAGGCCCCGCGTCCGGCCGTCGGGTCGCTGGTCGAGGGGATGCGGATGGGGTAGACCCGGGCCACCGCCGGATCGCGCTGGACCAGCGGGGCAAAGCCCTGGTTGACCACCCAGCCGATGGTCCAGTCAGGATGGCAGCGCTTGAGGGCATGGACCACGGGCAGGGTGTGGACCACGTCGCCCAGGCTGCTCTGCTTGACGACGAGGACGCGCTTACCGGGCGACTGCATGCATTTCGCCCTCCTCCTCACCGTTCCCGTTGCCGACATCCGCCGCCGCGCCCCGGGCAAGCGCCACCAGGGTGCGCACCGCGTCATCCAGCAGCACTGGTCCGGCCGCGGCTGCCCGTCCCAGCGGCTCACCCGCCGCGTGCGCGCGGAGCAGGGCCGCGAGTTGCGCCCTCACCGCCTGCGGGTCATCGGCCGGCGCCACCCGATGGCCGCGAGCTGTGAGCATCGCGGCCAGTTCGTCGTTGCCATGCACCAGGCCAAGCACCGGCCGGCCGCTGAGCAGATACTCGTACACCTTGGAGGGAATGGTCTCGGTGGAGAAAAAGGTGGTGTTCTGAATGAGCAGCAGACAATCGGCTCGCTGCATCGCCAGGGTTGCCTCCCGCCGGTCGATCAGGCCGTGGTCGGTCACCAGTTCGACCAGGCCCAGCTCAACCACCAGCTGCCGCGACGGCTGGTCGAGGGAGCCGTAGAGGTCCATCCGCACCACCTGCCGCAGCTCGGGCTGCTCATCAAAGAGCAGGCTGAGCGCGCGCAGAAAGACGAGCAGGTTGCGGCTGCCGGCCAGGGTGCCGAAGTGGGCGAACCGGCAGTGCGGTCCGCGCACATGGGGAACCGGCGGGGTGAACAGGGCCGGCGAGGCCCCGGGATGGATGACCACGCAGGGGAAGGGGTCGCCCACCCGCTGCCGGGCGTTGTTCCGGGCCTGGCGGGTGAGGAAGATGAAGGCCGTGCAGGCCACAGCGATGCGCCGCTCCAGCCGGCGGTAGAGACGGAACACCATGCGGCTGCGCTGCCACTCGCGGTCGTGGACGAGCGGATCCTGGGTCTCGGCGAGCCAGGGTACCCCGGAGCGACGGTGGATGAACAGGGCCGCCGCGTGGGCCGAAGCGGACCCGCCGGTGGAGTAGAGCACCTCGGGCCGGAAGCGTCGCTCCAGCAGGGCGCCGCGGACCGAGGCGGCCAGGCACCAGGACCACTCGCTCTCCAGGTTGATGAGGATCTTTTCGAGCAGGTAGAACGGCATCACCGGCAGGAGGAGCAGGGTTTCCGCCAGTTTGAACTGCCAGCGGCGGGAGAGATGCCGGCGCAGGAAATGGCGCACCTCGAAGCGGATGCCCGAGGGCGCCAGCGACCAGGCGCGGTACTGACGCCAGCGCTCGGACCGCTCGCCGATCGGGCCGGTGAGCAGGATGGGGGTGATCCCCTCGGCGGCGAGCAGCGGCAGCCGGTCGTCGATGTGCTGCGAACAGGCGGAACCTGGAATATTGGCCCGGTAGGAAAGGATCAGCCACGAGCGCTGCCGTGCTGCCGGCGGCCGGTCGCGGCCGACGCGCGCCTGCCAGTCCGATGGGTTGCGGTAGAGGACGGCGCTCACCAGGGCAAAGAGAAAGCTCGTCTCAAAGACCATCAGGTAGGATTCGGTGGCCATGATCACCAGGAAAAAGAGCGGAAAGGCCACCCCGGGTCGGGCCCAGCCCTCCCCCTGCCGCCGCGCCTGGAAGAACTGCGCCGCGAACAGGGCCAGCAGGAAAATCAGCCCGAACACGCCCAACTGCACCGCGGTGTACACGTACTGGTTGTGCGGGTTGTCGGTGAACGGCATGTGGCTGGAGAACTTCCAGTTGACCCGGGCATAGGAGGCAAAGAAATCACCGGTGCCGACGCCGAACCAGGGCTGGCGGCTGATGATCCGCCAGCTGTGCTTCCAGTAGAACAGGCGCAACCCCACCGAGGTGTGCGGGTGGCGTTTGAACTCGGCAATCTCCAGGCGGGCCTGGTCGACCCGGTCGCGGAACATCGGACTGCCCGTATAGAACAGCGCAAAGGTGAGCGGCAGCAGCACCAGCGGCACCACTGCGGCCACGAACAGGCTGCGGCGGAGCAGGCACTGCACCAGCAACAGCCCCATGAGCACGAAAAAGACCATCTGCCCGGCCCGTCCCTCGGTGATGAACATGTCCACGATCATCAGGCCGACGAGCAGGAGCAACAGCCAGCGGGCCGCGGGCCGCAGTCCGCCCAGGCAGAGCCGGTGGAGCAGCAGGTAGATGGCCAGGGCGAGCATGGGGTTGAAGAACACGTGCGTGGTCTTCTTGGTGAGGTGCTCCGGAGTGACGTCCGCGTACGAAAAGAGGCCGAACAGGGCGAGGTAGGTGGACAGCATGATCACCGTCACCCCGGCGATGAAGGCGCCGAGATAGCGCCAGCGGTGCTCAGTGCGCACGGTGGTGAGCATCACCGGCAGGATGAGGATCTTGCCGTGTTCAGTGAGCACCGTCCAGCCAGTGTGCAGATGGTCACTCCACGCCAAGCCGATCAGGTGGACGCCGATGAAGGCGAACACCGCCAGGCAGACCGGGCTGGTGCGGATGTCCCGGAACTTCTCACGGAAGTGGCCTTCGATCAGCCAGCCGACGAGCAACAGCGAACCAAGGACGGTGACCGCGGTGGTCGACAGCGGCAGACAGAAGGCCAGGAGCAGCAGCAGCCAGCCATTCACCCGGCCGGCCCGCTCCCGTATCGTGCTCAACGCCGCCACAACCCTCTCTCAGTCGGTGAACTGCAGGCGATAGAGGCCGCTGTATTCGCCGCCCAGGGCGAGCAGTTCGTTGTGGGTGCCCTCCTCCACCAGGCGCCCTTCCTTGAGGACAATGATCCGGTCGGCGTTCTTGATGGTCGACAACCGGTGGGCGATGACAATGGTGGTCCGGTTCTGCATCAGGTTTTCCAGGGCCCGCTGCACCTCGCGCTCCGATTCGGTGTCGAGCGAACTGGTCGCCTCGTCGAGGATGAGGATGGGCGCGTCCTTGAGCAGGGCCCGGGCAATGGACAGCCGCTGCTGCTGGCCGCCGGAGAGGCGGGCGCCGCTCTCGCCGATCACCGTATCGAAGCCCTGCGGCAGGACCTGGATGAAATCGAGCGCATAGGCGGCGCGGGCCGCCTCGACGATCTCCTCGTCCGTGCGGTCCTGGCTGCCGTAGGCGATGTTGCTGCGCACCGTGTCGTTGAACAGGATGGTCTGCTGGGTAACCAGGGCCAGCTGCCGGCGGAGCGAATGCAGGGTCACCCCGCGGATGTCCACGCCGTCGATGCAGAGTGCGCCCTCGGTAACGTCGTAGAACCGGGGGATCAGGTTGGCCAGGGTGGTCTTGCCGCCGCCGCTCGGCCCGACCACGGCAAGCACCTCACCCTTGCGCACCCGCAGGTCGAAGTCGCGAAGCACCGGCTGGCCGGGCTCGTAGGCGAAGCCGACCCGGGTGAGTTCGATGCTCTCGCTGAACGGCCGCAGGTCGACGGCGTTGTCAGCCTCGCGGATGTCCGGTCGGATGTCGAGCAGGTCGAATATGCGCGTCGCCGCGGCCAGCCCCTGCTGAATGGTGGCGTTGATCTTGCTCACGCCCTTGACCGGTTCGTAGAGCATGATCAGGGCGGTGAGAAAGGCCATGAAGGTGCCCGGGGTGGAATTCCCCTGCAGCACCTGTGAGCCGCCGAACCAGATGATCAGGGCCATGCCGATGCCGCCGAGAAACTCGACGAGCGGGTGGGCGAGGCAGCGGTACCTGGTCTCGGACATGAGGATGTCCATGATCTCCTGCATCTTGCCGGAGAAGCGCCGCTTCTCGACCCCTTCCATGCAGAAGGCCTTGACGATGCGCATGCCGGCGATGGTCTCGGCCAGCTGGCTGGTGGCCTCACCAATGCGCGTCTGGTAATTGGTGGAGATGCGTCGGAATTTCTTGCCGAAGACGACTATCGGCACCGCGGCCATGGGCAGGAAGACGAGCGAGATGAAGGCCAACCGCCAGTCCATGTAGAAGATGACCACGAGCAGGCCGATCACCGAAAAGAGATCGCGCAGCAGGTGGATGAGGGCGTGCGACACCGCCCCCTGGAGCATGCTCACATCGTTGATGATCCGTGAGATCAGCTCGCCGGCCGGAGTCCGGTGGAAGAAACTCAACGGCAGTTCGTTGAGATGGGCATAGACCCGGGTGCGCAGATCGCGGATGACGCTCTGCCCCACCTTCTCGAGCAGAAACGAATACATGAAGTAGAACAGGCCCTTGACAAAGAAGACGAGCAGCAGCCCGAGCGGCAGCAGGTTGAGCATGCGGGCGTTGCGCTTGTAGAAGATCTCATCGAGCAGCGGCTGCACCATGTAGGCCTGCAGGGCGTTGAAGCCGCCGACCACGACCATACCGATCATGGCCAGCACGAGCCGGCCGGTGTAGGGCTCGAGAACGGTGCGGATTTTTGCGAAGAGTTCGGAATTGTTCATGGATTTTTTGTCTGGGGGTTTTCTGCCGGCCGACAGTGGCAGAACAACCGGGATGGGTGGAAGCACAGCGCCGGGACGCGGTTTTCTGTCCGGGTGGACGGGCGGAGTCCCTGCCCCGTCACCCTTTACCGTGTTTCACGCCAGGATGCCATCATAGTTGCCGGAAAAAACCTCGGGCAGCGCGCCCCGGCCGCTGAGCAGGGCGGTCACCTCGGTGCATTCGCGCTTCAGCTGGCCCTGACTGACATCGACGACGAAGTAGTCCACCCCGACCCGGGTCAGGTCACCCACATGCTGGAGCAGGGAGAAGGCCTGGTGCGGCCGGATGAGCAGGGCCTCCTCTTCCCGATCGAGGTAGTAGCGCTCGCCGCGCGAGCTGGCCAGGGAACGCTGTCCCTGGAAATGGGGCGCGTCCAGCCGGGCGGTGAACAGCGGCGGCCGGCCGTAGACGAGCAGGCCGACCTGCATCCGACCGCGGCCAGCCGGGTTGGCCTCGGTAAAGGCGGCCAGGGCTGCCGCCAAGGTCGGCCGGTCCGTTTCCAGGGAGAACTGCACCGCGCTCAGCCCCTGGTGTGCCGCCTCCTGCAGGGCCGGACTGTTTACCATGTTGAGCGAAGAATCACCAGCGAGTTCAAAACCGATCCCGGCCGGGTCCATGCCCTGGCCTGTGAACAGGCCGATCTGGGCGATGTGGCCCACCTGGAAACACCGCTCGCCGGCCTGGTGCAACCGCTTGATGGCCTCCGCGTACCAGGCGAGCCGCTCCTCGGCGATCACCGGCGGCAGCACCCAGACGAACGGCGCCGGCCGATGCCGTGACCGACCCCGGCTCTGCAGGTACTGCTCCACCGTGCTCGGGCTGCAGTCGACCAGCAGCCGGGCCACCCGGAAAGGCAGCCGCGGTACGATCAGCTCCGGCCCGGGGATGCGCAGCCACCACTCGGGCGGTCCTCCCGCCGGGCCACCGGTGCGCCCCCTCTGCGCCCCCCTCCGGTCGGCCCGGGCTGCGGGCGTCAGTTCGGCGAGCAGCCGGTCGATGCGCGCCGGCTCAGCCGGGGCAAAACGGACGGTGCTCATCCGCCGGGCCAGGGCCGGCCGGCCCGCGCCCGGCCGATTGCCCACATCGACCCGGAAGAGCAGGCCGGAAAACGGCTGGCGCAGGCCGGAGGGCTCGACCCCGGTAAGCGGGATGCGCACCGTCTGGCCCGCCCGCGCCTGCTCGACCGGTCGGCCGCCGGCCTCGATCCGCCGCAGGGTGAAACTCCAGCGGCTGTCCGTGCGCTCGTCGTAGAGGCGCAGCCGGTCGCCGAGCCGGAGCGGGGCCTTCAATTCCACCTGGACCGCGGCCACGCCCGCGGCCTTCCTGCCCCCCGGCACCTCGAGCCGCACCACCCGGCCGACCACCTCGCCGGTGTTGCCGGAAAGGTGCGGCACGATCAGCCCGTCCTGCGTGCCGGCAACAAAAAAACCGGGCGAGCGCTTCCGGCCCATGGACTCGTCCAGGCAGCGCCGCGCCTCGGCGAGCAGTCGCCCGCGCCGGTCGGGTGCCGCCTCTAGGGCGTCCAGGGCCAGCCGGTAGGCGCGCACCGTGCTGCGCACATATTCCACCGATTTGAGCCGCCCCTCGATCTTCAGGCTGACCACGCCGGCGTCCCGCGCCCCGGCAAGATGGTCGATGCCGCTCAGGTCGTTCATGGAAAAGAGATAGCCGCCGCCTCGGCCGCCGGCGGCCGCGGCCCGTTTGCCCGACGGCAGCCAGTCGTAGCGGCGGCGGCAGGGCTGCACGCACTGCCCGCGCAGGCTCGACTTGCCGCCGTGCAGACTGGAGAAGCGGCACAGCCCGGAATAGCTGAAGCACATGGCACCGTGGATGAAGATCTCCAACTCGACGCCGCTCCGCTCGCCAATGGTGCGAATCTCGGCGAGGCTGAGTTCGCGGGCGAGCACCACCCGGCGAAAGCCGTGCGAACCGAACCAACTCGCGGCCAGGCTGTTGGTCACGGTCATCAGGGTCGAGGCGTGCAGTCGCAGTTCGGGAAAGAAACGCCGCGCCAGGTGCAGGAGCCCCAGGTCCTGGATGATGAGCGCGTCCGGGCCGATGCGGGCAAACGCCTCCAGGTTCTCGAGGGCCAGGCGCAGTTCACCCTCTTTCACCAGGCTGTTCATGGCCACGTACAGCCGCTTGCCCAGGCCGTGGGCGTGGTGGGTCATGGCGGCGATCTCGGCGAAGGTGAAGTCGCGGGCCAGCGCCCGGGCGTTCAGGCCAGGGGCGCCGACGTAAACGGCGTCGGCGCCGGCTTCCAGCGCCGCCTCAAAGGCGGCGAGAGTGCCGGCCGGGGCGAGCAGTTCCAGGTCCGTGGCCGGGGCGGTGGTGGTCATGGGAAACAAAGGAATGTAGGCCGCAGTCTGCGGCGGGAAGTAGCCTATTCGGCCGGGGGCGAGAGGGCGAGCGGATAATCCACGGGCGGCAGCGGCAGGATAAAATAGAAGTTGTTGCCCTCCTGGGTGGGTTCGTAGCCGACATGGCCGCCATGCATCTCGATCACGTGGCGGATGAATGACAACCCGTGGCCGGTTCCGGGCACATCCCGGTCGTTGTCGCCGCGCATCCCCTCAGTGAACAGCCGGTTGCCCTCCTCCACGGACAGGCTCGGCCCGGTGGTGAACACGTTGAACTTGATCCCCTTCTGACCAAGCCTCAGGAAGTTGTCGACGATCTCCCGGCCGTAGGCCACGGCCTTGCGCGGGTGGCCGCGGTGGTCGATGATCTCCCGGGTGTACTTGGCCGCGTTGGAGAACAGGTTGGCGTACACCTGCGCCAGCAGGCCGATGTCGACCATTATCGGGAATTCCTCCTCGTGCATGTTCACCGGCCGGTCCACGGTGATGTGGGCCGCGCGCAGGCGGCTGGCGTAATGGTCCAGCTGCGGGATGATCACCTCCTTCTCGATGAAGCACCGCCGCGGGTGGAGCACCAGGTGGCCGCGCTCGAAATGCTCGCGCCGAAACAGGCTCTCGATGAACAGGCTCATGTTGGCGTGATGCTTGACGAGTTCCTGGTAGTACTGAAGCAGATCCTCCTGCAGGGTCTGCAGCCGGACGCAGCACTGGTCGCAGCGGCCCGAATTGGCCCGGCCGCCGTGGCCGGCAATCTCCCGTCGGAGATCCTCGATGGCGGATATCTTCTTCTTCAGTTGGTTGAACAGATGCTTGAAGTACATGTTGGGCACAATGACATTGTGCTCGATGTCGATCACCAGGGTGTTGATGAACTTCAGGTGGTCGATGTTCTGCCGGGCGATGAGCCGGTTGTTCAGGTTGTAGCCGATGCGGTTGGCGTACTTGCTGAAAAAGAACTTGTCGGTCTCCGACAGCCCGCCCGGGCGGCGGACCGCGTACACGCCCAGGGTGCAGCCGTCCCCGCACAGGCCGCTCAGGTGGTGCCAGAGCTTCACCCGCTGGGGATCGTGGGCGTGGTTTTCCTGGCTGGCGATAAACTGCTTGCTGAAGATCGGCATGACATAGGCGCCGTCCGCCTCGTAGGGGGTCTGGCGCATCTCGATGGGCGGCGGGGCCTGCTCCGGTTCGGCCAAGACGCCCCGTTCGCTCGAGCAGACCAGCTGCAGGCCGCCCTCCTCCCCCTGGCAGAGGTAGAGGGCGCTGGCCACGCCGACCAGGGCCAGCGGCACGGAGACGCAGATCCGGTAGAAGTCGTCCAGGCTGTCGTACTCCTGGGCAAGGTCGAAGAAGGCCTTGAGGAAATCGTTGCGGCCGCGGGAAAAGTTGTACTTTTCGTAGCTCTCCGCCTTTTCGCGGATCCGCAGGCAGACGGCCTCGAGGTCCTCGGGGATGGGGGGGGATGCGATCGGTTCGGTCATGGCTGTGCCAAATCAGGTCACCTGCTGTTCAAATCGGACGGCGGCCGGACTGGCCCGGCGGGCGGTACCGCGCGCGGCGGCAGGGCCGAAGACGCCCTCACCGCCGGGAAAGGACCACCTCGTCCCGACCGTCCTTCTCCTCGAGGAGCACGTCCACCCGCTCGCCCGCCTCGGCGGCTACAGCCATGCCCACGTAGTCGGGCTGGATGGGCAGCTCCCGGCCGCCGCGGTCGACGAGCACCGCCAGTTGAATGGACAGGGGCCGACCGTAGTCCATGATCGCGTCCAGGGCGGCGCGGATGGTCCGTCCGGTGAAGAGCACGTCGTCCACCAGGACCACTCGCCGGTCCTCGAGCAGAAAGCCGATGTCCGACTTCTTGACGATCGGGTTCTGCGAGATGAGACTCCAGTCGTCCCGGTAGAGGGTGATGTCCAGATTGCCCGACGGCAGCGTGACCTTCTCCCGCTCCTCGATGCGGTCCTTGATGCGCTTGGCGAGAAAAACGCCGCCGGTGTGGATGCCGACAATGCTCAGATCGGCCACCCCGTGGTTGCGTTCGACGATCTCCAGGCTGATGCGGTCCAGACTGCGGTCGATGTCCCTGCCGATCATAATGGTCCGAGTTGTCATAATCCCACCCTTCTCCAGAAATATTCGCATCCCTTGGCGTCCACCAGATTGATCGCCTCAGGGTAGGCCTCGCACTCCGCCGTGAACACCCGGGCGGCGATGTCGTCCGGGGTGTCGTCGTCCTCCAGGGTAACGCACTGCTGCAGGACAATGGGGCCCTCGTCGTAGTTCTCGTCAGCGAAATGGACCGTGCAGCCGCTCACCGTGCAGCCCTTGGCCTTGACCGCCTCGTGCACGTGGTGGCCGTAGAAGCCGGCCCCGCAGAAGGACGGAATGAGCGCCGGGTGGATGTTGAGCACCGCACGGCGCAGCTGCGGCGGCGGCGCGTAGAGCTTGAGATAGCCGGCCAGGGCGATGAGATCGATGTCGTAGCCGGCCAGGATGCGGTTGATCTCCGCGTCCGAGGTGGCATGGCAGGCGGGGTAGCCGTAGCGTCGGGCCTTTTCCAGGCCAAGGGCCGAGGCCACGTTGCTCACCACCACCTGGATCTCGGCGCGAAGCGCGCCGGCCCGGATCCGCTGGTGGAAATTGTCCAGGGTCCGGCCGCTGCCGGAGAGCAGGACCGCCAGCTTACGCATCGCGGCCAGCCTCCGCCAGCGACACCTCGGCCGCCGGGTCGATGGCCTCGAGATAGCGGCTGATGGCCGCGTCATAGGCTGCGGTGAGCGCGAACACCTTGCGGGCCAGCCGGAAGCGGGTGGTAAGGCGGGTATTGCCGTGTTCACTCAATTCGGCGAGCACCTGGTCGTAGTCGGCCGGGTCGACGATCACACTCACGTCGCGGCAATTCTTGGCCGCGGCACGCAGCAGGGTCGGCCCGCCGATGTCGATGTTCTCGATGGCGTCCGCCAGGGTGCACCCCGGCCTGGCCACGGTGTCGGCAAAGGCGTAGAGGTTGACGGCGACGATATCGATCGGCCGGATGTTGTGTTCGGCGCACTGGCGCAGGTGGGTCTGGTTGTCGCGCTGGTGGAGGATGCCGCCGTGCACCATGGGGTGCAGGGTCTTGACGCGGCCGTCGAGCATCTCCGGAAAGCCGGTGAAGGCGGACACGTCAGTGACCGCGACGCCGTTTGCGCGCAGCGTCTTCGCCGTGCCGCCGGTGGACAGAATCTCGATGCCAAGCGTGGCCAGCGCCCCGGCAAACCTCTCGCACCCCGATTTGTCGGTCAGACTGATCAGCGCCCGCTGGGCTCGTTGCATGGACCTCTCCTTACTGTGCTCATTCTTTTTTGAGAAATTTTCGGATCTTTCGCCGTTCGTGTTTGTCCGGCCGCCGCTCGGGGACGCCGCCCTGCTGCCCCAGGGCGCGGCGCTCCTCCTGCTCGCGCTCCCGCCGGGCCAGGGATTCCTCGGTTTCGGCGTAAAGCGTGCGGGCCACCGTGGTCGGGCCACGCTTGTCGCTTAAGGCGAGCACCTCTACCGTCCATTCGACCTGGTCCCGGCGGATGGCCAGCAGGTCGCCCGCCTGCACGGTCCGGGACGGTTTGACCCGGCTGCCGTGGACCTCCACATGCCCGCCGCTCACCGCCTGCGAGGCGAGCGAGCGGGTCTTGAAGAAGCGGGCCGCCCACAGCCATTTGTCGATTCGTACCGCGTCCATGTCCCTGTCGCCATCCTCAGTATCTCGTCTGAATACCACAGTTTGCCCCTTCGATCAAACAAAGAAGAGCGCCCTCCGCCGGCCAGGGGAGGTTGCCGGCCGCGGAAAAATCGGGTATGGGGCGGGGAACTTTTCCGGGGGAAACCGCCATGTCCATCCAAACCGTCGGCATCCAACATTTCGTCTGCCCGGTACGCATCCGCGAGAAGGGCGGCGACCTGCAGCAGACCGTGGCCACGGTCGACCTGCTGGCACGCATGCCCGAAGACCGGCTGGAGTCCTGCGTGGCCGTGATGACCGCCCTGTTGGCCGAACATCTGCCCGACATCCACGCCGGCCTGTTTCCGACCCTGCTCGCCCGAGTGCGCGACCAGCTGCACGCCGACGAGGCGCGCCTGGCCATGTCCTTCCCCTACTTCATCGCCAAGCGGGCCCCGGTGTCCGGCACCCTCAGCCTGATGGAATACCAGTGCGGCTTCACCGCCTCCTCCGCGGACACGGGCGAGCCGATGCTCACCGTCATCGTGCCGGTGACCACCCTCTGCCCCTGCTCCAAGGAGATCAGCGCGGCCGGGGCCCACAACCAGCGGGCCGAGGTGACCCTCACCCTGCAGCCCACGGCGCTCATCTGGCTGGAGGATCTCATCAGCATGGTCGAGGGGTGCGGGTCCGCCGAGGTGTATGCCCTGCTCAAGCGGCCGGACGAGAAATACGTCACCGAGGCGGCCTACGCCCACCCGATGTTCGTCGAGGACGTGGCCCGCATGGTCGCCCAGCGGGCACGCCGCCACCCGGACATCACCTGGTTCTCGGTGGGCGTGGAGACCTTCGAGCAC
>Ga0265295_1002613_pt1 | contig 27967 bp, 21 predicted proteins | sample Munlansysbiofilm_FD_192503 | JGI IMG/M metagenome (GOLD analysis project Ga0265295, IMG submission 192503) | Leachate microbial communities from a municipal landfill in Southern Ontario, Canada - Methane capture system biofilm | ecosystem: Engineered > Solid waste > Landfill > Unclassified ... | reverse complement strand
CTCATCCGCACCCCCCGCGGCCGGATGGCCACCCAGGCCGCCTACGAGCATTTCAACCTGCCGATTCGCTCGGTCCCGCCGCTGCAGCCGACTCTATTCGAGGATCCCCTGAAAAAATCCTGACTTCCCGCCTGCCGGCCGCACCCGGCCAGAGCAGTGTGCGCCCCTGCCTCTTCTCCACTCCGCGCCTTTTTGCGCATTACCCCTCGTTTGCTCGAAAAACGCCTTGTGACACAGTCGGTCTCAATGCTGCCTGCGGGAAGGGTTCTCATTTCATTCCCTTGTGCGTCGCTGCCGGCCGACCGTGCCTCCTTCTCAACTAACTGAATTTTCTTTATTTAATGGGGCAGGGGGAAATGTCCCGGGCACGTGTTTTTGCTTGACTCACCTGCGGGGTTCGTTTACTAATGAGGCAAAGAGTGGGGCAAAGTGGTTTAAACAGGTTCATGGTGGAGTATTTGCCCTCCTTCCCCGGGTGTGGAGCGGAGGAATTCAGTGCAGCGGTTTCGCGGCCAATCGGAACATACTCTCGACCCCAAGGGGCGGCTGAACATACCGGCCCGCTTCCGGGATGTGCTCCGCGAACAGTACGGCTCCGACACGCTCATTGCCACCCACTGGAAGAATTGCCTCAAGGTGTATCCCCTGGCCTCGTGGGAAGCGGCCGAGGAAAAGCTTATCCGCCAGGTCGATGACGGCAACATGCCGAAGGATTTCGGCCGGTTTGTCCGCTATCTCATTGCCGGTGTGACGGAATGCCCGCTGGACAAGCAGGGCCGCATCCTGGTGCCGCCGACCCTGCGGGAGGGGATGGGCATCGATCGGGACGTGATGCTCAACGGCATGCTCAACCACTTCGAGATCTGGGACAAAACCGCCTGGCAGAAAGAGGCGAAGCTGGCCCGCGAATCGTTTGAGGAGTTCAGCGACGGTCTGGCGACCCTGGGCATGCTCTGATGCGGCCAGACCCTGCGGATCGGTCGCAGCCCCATGTCCCGGTCCTGCGCGACGAGGTGCTCGACTGGCTGCAACCCCGGGACGGCGGTCTCTACGTGGACGGAACCCTCGGGCTTGGCGGTCACACGCAGGCCATGCTCGAGCGGTCGGCGCCCTCGGGGCGGGTGATCGGCTTCGAATGGGATGCACAGGCGCTGGCCAGGGCGCAGGAGCGGCTGGCCCCGTACCGAAACCGGTTGCACACCGTGCATGCCTCCTATGCGGACCTTGCCGGCGAACTGGAAAAACTGGGTGTCGGGCCTGTCAATGGTTTGCTGGTTGACCTGGGGGTTTCCTCGCTGCAGCTGGATGACCGCGAGCGGGGCTTCAGTTTTCGCGCCGACGCACCCCTGGACATGCGCATGGATCGTCGCCGCCCGGTGACCGCCGCCGGCCTGGTGGCGCGCCTGTCCGAGGAGCAGCTGGCGGACCTGTTCTACCATTACGGCGAGGAACGGCAGGCGCGACGTATCGCCCGGTTCCTTGTCGAGGCCCGCGAGGCGGGGCCGGTGACGACCACCGGCAGGTTGGCGGAGATCGTGGCCGCGGCAGTGCCCAGGAAGTTCCACCCGCCCCGTATCCATGTGGCCACCAGGGTCTTCCAGGCCCTGCGCATTGCGGTCAACACCGAGTTGGACAACCTGGCGCGCCTGCTGGTCACGGCCCCGGCGGTATTGGCCACCGGCGCCCGGATCGCCATCATTGCCTTTCACTCGCTGGAAGACCGGATGGTCAAACAGGCCTTTGCCGGCAACCCGGCGTACCGGGTTCTGACCCGCAGGCCGATCGAACCGCAACCGGCGGAAACACACGACAACCCGCGGGCCAGGAGCGCCAAGCTCAGGGTCGCGGAGCGAATCTGACCCACCCCGAGGTCGGACGCACAGCGAAACAGGAGAAGACCCATGGCATCGACCGTCAACATCAGGACCTACAGACCGCAGCAGTTGTCCGTCAGGGAGAGTCGGCGCGCCATCCCGCACCTGCGAATCGCCCTGGGCCGCGAACAGCGACGGGTGTTGACCATCGCCGCAGGCATCGCCCTGATGGCAGGGCTGGCGATCACCCAGTTGCTCCACGGCCGGATCAGCGACGCCCTGGAGCGATCGCAGCAGCTGCAGGCGCGCAACATCAACGTGGCCAACGAAAACATCCGGCTGCTGGCCACCCGGGCGCAACTGGCCTCCAAGACCCACATCGTCTCCCTGGCCGAGCGAAAACTGAACCTGTTCGAGCCCGACAAGGGACAGGTGCGCCGGATGTAGCGATGCAATGGCAAAAATCCTGAGATCAAAGAAAAGCGGGAGGCGCCGGGTTTACCCCTTTTTCATCGTCATTTTGCTGGCAGCAGCTGGAATCGTTCTGTTCAGAATTCCTCCTTCCCTCCAGGAAATCGGCAGGATGGTCCAGTCTGCTGTCGGCAAAATCTCTTCTCTCTCAGCGGGCCACTCGCCCGCTGAAACTGTTTTAAGAGGAACGATTTACGATCGGAAATTCAACGAGCTGGCCGTTTCCTACCGGCTCTACAGCGTTTCCGTGCAGCCCGGCGAGGTGATCAACCTGCAGAAAACCGCCGAGGCCCTGGCGCCGTTCATCGGCCGCAAGGCGGAGGTCATCCAGCAGCGGTTGCGTGACTGGTCCGGCACGGTCGAACTGGCCGACGACCTCGACGAGGAGCAGGCGGCCCAGATCGAGGCCCTGGGGCTCAAGGGCGTCTCCTGCAAGGCTACCGAGGTCCGGTTCTATCCGGGCCACACCGCGGCCTCGCACGTGCTCGGGTTCATGGGGGACGGCGTGGGCCTGGCCGGGGTTGAGGGTAAGTATGATGCGGTCCTGCAGGCCGGTCCGTTCCGCAGCACGAACATCCCGGACATCGACTTCAAGGGGCAGGAGAGTCTGGGCGCCGGCACCGCAGACCTCGTCCTGTCGCTGGACCTGGATTTGCAGCGGCAACTGGAAAACCGCTTCCGTCAGTACCTGGCGAGTCACGACGCGGCCAAGGGCATGGGCCTGCTCATCGAGCCGGGCAGCGGCCGCATTCTCGCCCTGGTCAACCAGCCGTCCTTCAACCCCAATTACTTTTGGAAGGCCAAGGAAACCAGCCGGGTGAACCGGATGTACAACCACGTGCTCGACAAGTCCCTCATCCGCCCGATTCTCGCCCGGGCGGCGGCCATCGAGCGCGAGGGGCTGAGCGGACCGGGGCTCCTGCCGGAGACCGTGGCCGCCCCGGACTACGGTTTCACCAGCGACAAACTGGCCGCCTTCGAAGAGCAGATCCAGCTGTACGGTTCGGTGTTCGGCAACTGGGAGTCCGGCCCGGTGACCGACCAGTCGGTGCAGGAGCCGGTGGTCACCGGCGTGCAGGTCGGCGTGACCATTGCCAGCCTGGTCAACGGTGGCTGGCGAATCACCCCGTACGTGATCGACTCGGTCTATGATCACGCCACCGCCCAAAGATATTTCCGCAGCAACGACGCCACTAAGAAGGAGCACGTGCTCGATCCGGCCCTGGGCGTCAAGATCCGCCGCGAACTGTTCGCCAACTGGCAGGTCGAGGAAATGAACCTGGTGTCCTACAGCACCGCCGGCCTGCAGCTGGGCAGGGAGAAGGGCTACTCCCGCTACTCCATGCAGGAACTCTTTGCCGGCATGTTACCGGCGAAGCAGCCCAAGTTCCTGCTCCTCATGGCCATCGAGCGGGATTACCTGCAGCCCCTGACCCCGGAGAGCAAAAAGGAAAAGGGCACCCTGGAACAGATGGGCCGCGAACTGCTGGCCTCGTTCCAGGTGGAGCGGCCGGAACAGGTGGCCGAGGCGCCGCCACCGAAAAGCGCAGAGAACCTGCGCCAGTTCTTCATCAGCCGGCGACTCAACGTCCGGGAGGAACCGGGCAAGGCGAGCGAACAGGTGGCGCTCATGCCCAGGCTGCGCGGCATGAGCCTGCGCAAGGGGCTGCAGCAGCTCAACCCGCACGCTATGAAGATCCAGGTCAGCGGCAGCGGCCGGATCATCGCCCAGTACCCTCTGCCGGGCACCCCCCTGCGCGGAGTGAACGAATGCATTCTCACCCTGGACGCCCGATGAGAGCGGAGTACGCATGATCACCCTGGCCCGGATGATTGCGGCCCTCGAGCCCCGGCCGCTGACCCGGATCCCGGTGGCAGTGCTTGCGCACGAGGTCACGGCGGTCACCGCCGATTCGCGCCGGGTTCTGCCCGGCAGCCTCTTTGTCGCGGTCCGCGGCGAGAAGGCCGACGGCCGCGCCTTCATCCCCGAGGCGGTCCGCCGCGGCTGCCTCGCTGTGGTGGTCGAGGCGGGCACGGACACCGGCACCCTGGCAATCCCGGTGCTGGTGGTGGCCGATACCCACGCCGCCCTGGCCGAAGCGGCCGCGGCCTGGCATGGCTATCCGGCCCGGGACCTGCGGCTTATCGGTATCACCGGCACCAACGGCAAGACCACCACCAGCTGGCTGCTGGAAGCCCTGCTCCTGCACGCCGGCCACCGGCCCGGGGTGATCGGCACGGTCGACTACCGCTACCACGGCCCGGACGGGCTGCATGTCCTCTGCCAGGCGCCGCTCACCACCCCGGACCCGGTGACCCTGCAGGGATTGCTGCGCACCATGGTGGACGGTGGCGCGACCCACCTGGTCATGGAGGTGTCGTCGCACGCCCTGGAGCAGAACAGGCTGGGCCCTGTCCAGTTCGACGTGGCCCTGTTCACCAACCTGAGCCGTGACCACCTGGACTACCACCAGACCATGGAGCGGTATTTCGCCGCCAAAAAACGCCTTTTCGAGCGCCACCTGAAAGAGGACGGGAGCGCGGTGATCGTCCACGAGACCGCTGACGGCAAGTCGGCCTGGGGCGAGCGGCTCGCTGCCCTGCTCACGGACCGGCGCGTGTTCCGCTGCGGTTTCTCCGCACCCAGCGAGGTGCGGGCCACTGACCTCGTGCAGACCATGACCGGTTTCAGCTGCGTACTGCACCTCGGCAACGAGCAGGGTTCGTTTTCCTCGCCGCTCACCGGCGGCTACAACGTGCTCAATATCCTGGCCGCGGCCGCCACCGGCCTTGGTCTCGGCCTGCCGGTCGAGCAGATCCGCACCGGACTCGCCCGGGTGGGTCGCGTGCCCGGCCGCCTGGAACGGGTGACCCTGGCCGATGGGGCCGGCGGACCGACAATGTTCGTCGATTACGCCCACACCCCGGATGCGCTGGAGAACGTGCTCGTGAGCCTGCGCCCGCTCGTCACCGGCCGGCTCATTTGCGTGTTCGGCTGCGGCGGTGACCGCGACCGGGGCAAGCGGCCGCTCATGGGCGCCATTGCCGCCCGCGGGGCGGATTTGGCCATCGTCACCTCGGACAACCCGCGCACCGAGGACCCGGAGACGATCGTCGCCGCGGTCGCTGCAGGGGCGGCGGAGACGGGACGACAACTGCACGGGGGGACGGAATTGCTGACCGCCGATCCGCCGGCCACCGGGTATGCGGTCCTCATCGACCGCAGGGAAGCAATCCGTGCGGCCTGCAGCCTGGCCCGGCCCGAGGACTCCGTGCTCATCGCCGGCAAGGGCCACGAGGACTACCAGATCCTGGGCACGGAAAAGCAGTTCTTCGATGATCGGCTGGAGGCGGCCAACGCGCTTGCCTGCTGGAACACGCGCCACCTGCTGGCCGCCACCGGCGGCCGGCTGGTGTCCGGTCGACAGCACCAGGTCTTTCGGCGAATTTCCACCGATACCCGCACCATCGGGTCGGGCGACGTGTTCGTCGCCCTGCGCGGCGAGCAGTTCGACGGTCACCAGTACATCGACCGGGCCGTGGCCGCCGGCGCCGCCGCGGTGCTGGTCGAGCGCTTGCCCGCGGAGTTGCCGCCGGAGGTGCTCGCCATCGAGGTCGCGGACACCCTTCAGGCCCTGGGCGCGCTGGCCGCGTACCGTCGTCGGCTCTTCGCCCCGCGGCTGCGGGTGGCTGCGATCACCGGCAGTTCGGGCAAGACCACGGTCAAGGAGTTGACCGCGGCCATCTTTAGCGAGGCTTTGGCCGGGGTGCGCACCGGGATCGACCCGCTGCTCAAGACCCGGGGCAATTTCAACAATCTCGTCGGCCTGCCGCTGTCACTGCTGCCCGTCGAGGCCGGCCACCGGCTGGCCATCCTCGAGATGGGCATGAACGCGCCCGGCGAAATCGCCCGGCTGGCCGCCATCGCCGACCCGGACATCGGCTGTATCAACAACGTCCAGCCCGCCCACCTGCAGGGCCTGGGCAGCATCGAGGGCGTGGCCGCGGCCAAGGGCGAACTGTTCGCCGGGATGCGGCCGGAGGCGGTGCGCGTGGTCAACTGCGACGACCCGCTGGTGGTCAACCTGGCCCGGGCACACAGGGGCCGGCAGATCGGCTTCGCCGTCACCCCCCGGGGCCGGCGGTACAACCCGGCGGTGCGGGTAACCCGGCCGCGCAACCTTGGCGAGGCGGGCATGCGCTTCACCCTGCACATCGGCAACTGGCGTCAGCGGTTCACGGTGCCTCTTCACGGTGCCCACAATGTGAGCAACTGTGCCGCCGCCGCTGCCATCGCCCACGCCGCCTCCATCCAACCGGAGGCCATTGTCCGCGGGCTGCAGCGCTACACCCCGGTGGACAAGCGGCTGGTGGTCTCGGAGCTGGCCGGCGGGTTGCGGGTGGTCAACGATGCCTACAACGCCAACCCCGCCTCCATGGCCGCCGGCCTGCGCACCGTGGCCGCCTTTGGTTCGGGGTGCCGCCACCTGGCCGCCCTGGGCGACATGCTCGAACTGGGCCCGGACAGCGAGGAGTTGCACCGCGGGATCGGCGCGCTCGTCGCGGACCTGGGCTACGATTTTCTTGCGGTCACCGGCGCCCGGGCCGGGGCCGTGGCTGATGCGGCCAGTCGGGCCGGTATGACGGCCGGACAGGTGCGGACCTTCCCCGCCCCGGCCGACATGGCCGACTGGCTGTGCGGACTGCTCGCCGAGGGCCGCATCGGCGTCGGCGACTGGCTGCTCGTCAAGGGGTCGCGGGGCATGCGCATGGAGCGGCTCATCGAGGAACTGGAACGGCGGCAGCCGCCGGTTGACTGATCACCAGGGGAACCATGTTTTACAATCTCATCTACCCGTTCCATACGGATTTCAGCTGGCTGAACGTCTTCCGCTACATCACCTTCCGCTCCATCGGCAGCGCGGTGACCGCCTTTCTTATCCTGGTGATCGTCGGCCCGCGCTTCATCGCCTGGCTGCAGCGCAAACAGATCGGGCAGGTGATCCGCGACGACGGACCGGAGAGCCATTTCTCGAAAAAAGGCGTGCCCACCATGGGGGGGATACTCATCCTCTTTGCCATGACCGCCTCGAGCCTGCTGTGGACCGACCTGCGCAGCGGCCTGGTCTGGCTGCTCATCGGTATCAGCCTGTTCTTCGGGATAATCGGTTCCCTGGACGACCTCAAGAAGATCCGCAAGGGCAACTCCCGGGGCCTGAGCGCCCGGGAAAAACTGGTCCTGCAGGTGGTCGGGGCCTCGGTGGTGGGCGTGTTCCTGCTGCTCAACCCGAGTTATGACGGCACTTTGAGCTTTCCCTTCTTCAAGACCCTGAACCCGGACCTGGGCTGGTGGTACGTGCCCTTTGCGGTGGTGGTCATTGTCGGCGCCTCCAATGCGGTCAACCTGACCGATGGCCTGGACGGCCTGGCCGCCGGACCGATCGTCATCACCGCCTCGACCTACCTCATCTTCTCTTACGTGGCCGGCAATGCGGTGGTGGCCAGCTACCTGCAGATCCCCTTTGTCCCTGGCGCGGGCGAGGTGACCGTGTTCTGCGGGGCCATTGTCGGCGCCTGTCTGGGCTTTCTCTGGTTCAACTGCTACCCGGCGCAGATCTTCATGGGCGATGTCGGCTCGCTCGCCCTGGGCGGCACCCTGGGCACGGTGTCGATCATCACCAAGCAGGAGTTCCTGCTCGCCATTGTCGGAGGCATCTTTGTCATGGAGGCCCTGTCGGTCATCCTCCAGGTGGGTTATTTCAAGCTCAGCGGCGGCAAACGGATCTTCCTGATGGCGCCGTTCCACCACCATTTCGAAAAGAAAGGCTGGCTCGAGCCCAAGGTGGTCGTGCGCTTCTGGATCGTTTCCATCATCCTGGGGTTGATCGCCCTGGCAACACTCAAGCTGAGATAGACCATGCAGGTACACAACGGCATGCGGGCGGTGGTGATCGGACTCGGGACGGCCGGGCTGTCCACCGTACGTCACCTGCTCCGACGGGGGGTGCTTGTGGCGGTTTCGGAGCAGCGCCCGGCGGAACGGATCGACCCGGCGACCATCGATTTTCTCGAGCGCAACAAGGTGGCGCTGGAAAGCGGTGGCCACACCGGCGCGTTCCTGCGCGGCGCGGATTTCGTCGTCCCCGGGCCGGGTGTGCCGCTCGACCTGCCGATTCTCAACGAGGCCCGCGGGCTGGGCCTGCCGCTGTTGGGCGAACTGGCCCTGGCCGCAGGCGAGTTTCCGGTGCCGGTGATCGCCCTGACCGGCTCCAACGGCAAGACCACGACCACCGGGCTCATCGGCGAACTGCTCGCCCGGGCCGGCAAACGGCCGTTCGTGGGCGGCAACATCGGCACGCCGCTGCTGGACTTCTTTGCCGATCCGGCGGCCTACGGCGCGGCCGTGCTCGAACTGTCGAGTTTTCAGCTGGACCTCGCCGGCCCGTTCCGGCCGGATATTGGCCTGCTGCTCAACGTCAGCCCGGACCACATCGACCGGCACGGCTCCCTGGCCGCCTACACCGCGGCGAAGATGCGGCTGTTCGCCCACCAGCGGCCGGGCGACACGGCGGTGCTCGGCGCCGATGACCCGGTGGTCGACGCGACCCCGGTTCCGGCCGGGGTGGCTGTGCACCGTTTCGGTGCGGGAGAGCGCTGTGCGGCCCGGATCGACGGCCCCCTGGTCCGCCTGCGCCTGGACGGCCGGGTCGAGGATTTCGATCTCGGCGAGACCCGGCTGCACTCCTCGGTCAACCGGCAGAACGCGGCGGCCGGCATCCTGGCGGCCGCGCTCTGCGACTGCAGTCGCGATGCCATCGCGCTGGGTCTGCGCGCCTTTGCCCCACCGCCGCACCGCATGGCCGAGGTGGCCACGGTGGATGGGGTGCGCTTCATCGACGATTCCAAGGCGACCAACATCGGCGCCCTGCAGGCGGCGCTCGCCGGCTGCGAAGCACCGGTGGTGCTCATTGCCGGCGGCCGCGACAAGGGTGGTGACTACGCCCTGCTGCGCAAGGTGGTGGGGGCCCGGGTCAAACGGCTGGTGCTCATCGGCGAGGCGGCCCCGCTGATGCGGGCGGCTCTCGCCCCGGTGGTCCCCTGCGAATCCGCCGGCGACATGGCGGACGCGGTCCGTCGGGCCGTGGCCGCGACCGAGTCCGGCGACCTGGTGCTGCTCGCTCCGGGCTGTGCAAGCTTTGACATGTTTTCCGGCTATGCGGAGCGCGGCCGGGTGTTCGCCGACTGCGTCCGGCGTCTGCAGGCGAAGCGGGCCGGCCGGGGGGAGGTGGGGGTATGACGAGAATCTGCTGCCGGTGCGCACGGGTGGAGCAGGGCGGGCGATGGCTGGTGAAGCGCCCGGCCCCGGACGGCCGCGAATCGTTCACCCATGGGTACTGCCCCGACTGTTACCAGGCCATGCTCGTCGAAATCGAGACCCGGTTCGCCGATAACCATACCGGCGCGCGGCTGGACCGGTTGCAGCCGGCGGGCAGCGGAGCCTGCCCCGCATGCGCCTGACCGTCACCGGCGGCGGCACCGGCGGTCACCTGTTCCCGGCCATCGCCCTGGCCGCGGCCATGCAGGAGCGGGTTCCCGGGACCGAGGTGCTGTTCATCGGCACCTCGCGGCTGCTCGACCAGCAGGCCCTGGCCGACCGCGGTTTCGAACTGGCCACGCTCGCCTGCGGCGGTGTCAAGGGGCTGTCCCTGCGCAGCAGGGTCCGCAACCTGGTGCAGATGCCGCTGGCCATAGTGGCGGCCCGGCGGATGCTTGGCCGCTTCCGGCCGGACCTGGTGTTCGGGGTGGGCGGCTACGTGACCGGGCCGGTGCTGCTCGCCGCCCGCACCCTGGGCGTGCCGGTGGTCATCCACGAACAGAACTCGGTGCCGGGCATGGCCAACCGGCTGGCCGGCCGACTGGCGGACCGGATCTGCATCTCGCTGCCCTGCCAGCCGCCATTCCCGGCGGCCAAGACGGTGCTCACCGGCAACCCGGTGCGGCAGGAGATCCTGGCGGCGGCGGGTGAAGAACGGCCGGTGCACGAGGTGCCGACCCTGCTCGTGCTCGGCGGCAGCCAGGGCGCCCACCGGGTCAACCTGCTCATGCTCGAGGCGGCGGAAGTGCTTGTCGCCGGGGGGCGGCCGGTGCGCATCATCCACCAGACCGGCACGGCCGACGAGGCCACGGTGCGGGAGGGATACAAACGGATCGGGGTCGAGGCCGAGGTGTCGGCCTTCATTCGTGACATGGCCGGGGTTTACCGGCGGGCCGATCTGGCGGTGTCCCGGGCCGGCGCGACCACCCTGGCCGAACTGGCCGTGATGGGGTTGCCGGCGCTGCTCGTGCCCTATCCCTACGCGGCGGACAACCACCAGCTGACCAATGGTAAATACTATGAAAAAACAGGCGGATGCGTTGTGGTCGAGGAGGCCGGCCTGACCGGGGAAATTCTCGGCAAAGCGGTCAGCGAACGCTTGCATAACAGGGAAGAGTTACATACAATGGCCGCCAAAATGCGGGCCATGGCCCTGCCGGACGCCGCCCTGCGGATTGTCGACGAGTGCCTCCGCCTCGTGTCGTCACGAAGCGGCAAACCTTTTTGAGGTTCTCACCAACACGGGCCCCATGTACAGGAAGACCAAGCACATCCACTTTGTCGGCATCGGCGGCATCGGCATGTCCGGCATCGCCGAGCTGCTCCTCAGCCTCGGGTACCGGGTGAGCGGTTCCGACCTGCGCTCCACCGACATCACCCGCCGGCTGACCGGGCTGGGCGGAGTGATCCACGAGGGTCACGAGGCTCCCTGGGTGGCGGGCGCGGACGTGGTCGTCACCTCCACGGCTATCGCCGCCGACAATCCCGAGGTGGTCGCGGCCCGCGAACAGCACATCCCGGTCATCCAGCGGGCCGAGATGCTGGCCGAGCTGATGCGGCTCAAAAAATACGGCATCGCGGTGGCCGGCAGCCACGGCAAGACCTCCACCACCTCCATGGTCGCCACCATCCTCGCCGAGGCCGGTCTCGACCCGACCGTGGTGGTCGGCGGCAAGGTGCACGGCTTCGGCAGCAACGCCAAGCTGGGCGAGGGTGAGTTCCTCGTGGCCGAGGCGGACGAGAGCGACGGCTCCTTCCTCAAGCTGTCGCCGGTGATCGAGGTGATCACCAACATCGACCGCGAGCATCTTGATTACTACCGGGATATCGAGCAGATCAAGGACTACTTCGTCGATTTCGTCGATCGTTTGCCCTTCTATGGGGTGGCCATCGTCTGCTTCGACAACGATCACGTGGTGCAGATCCTGCCCCGCCTGCAGAAACGCATCCTCACCTACGGTCTCACCGAGCAGGCCGACCTGCAGGCGGTGCGGATCGTCACCGGCGGCGGCACCAGCGAATTCACCGTCCGTTTCCGCGACCGCGAGGTGGGCCGTGTCCGCCTGAACCGGCCGGGCCGGCATGTGATCTACAACAGCCTCGCCGCCATCGGCGTGGCCCTGGAGTTGGAAATCGATTTCGCGGTCATCGCCCGCGCCCTTGAAGGCTTCCAAGGGGTGCAGCGGCGGCTGCAGGTCAAGGGCGAGGCTGGCGGCGTATTGGTGGTCGACGACTACGGCCAGCACCCCACCGAGATCCGCGCCACCCTGGACGCGGTGCGCGAGGGCTGGCCCGAGCGGCGGGTGGTGGTGGCCTTCCAGCCGCACCGCTACACCCGCACCCGGGCCCTGTTCGCCGAGTTCACCACCGCCTTCCGCAGGGCCGACGTGCTGGTTTTGGCCGACATCTACGCGGCCAGCGAGCAGCCGATCGAGGGCATCACCTCCGAGAGCCTGCTGGAGGCGATCAAACAGCACGGCCAGCGCCAGACCGTGCACATCCCCAACCTGGTGCAGCGGCCGGAAGCCCTGCTCGAGGTGCTGCAGCCGGGCGACCTGCTCCTCACCCTGGGAGCCGGCAACATCGTCCAGGCCGGCGAGCAGCTGCTGGCGCAGCTGGAGGGCGGACGATGAGTTCCGTGGCAACGGTCACCAGCACCGCCACCGGGGAGGAACAACCATGGTGATGAACAGCCGGCAGCGCGCCGCCCTGGCCGCCCTGTGCCCCTCGACCCGCTGGGACGTGAGCATGGCCAGCCACTCGACCTTCCGCGTCGGCGGTGTGGTCGAGGCCATGGCCGAACCCGCCGACAGCGGGCAGCTCGCCGCCCTGGTACGCTGGCTGCACCGAGAAGGCGTGGCCTGGCGAGCCATCGGCGGTGGCTCCAACATCCTCGTCGCCAGCCGCTACCACGAGGGCGTGTTCATCCGCCTGCGCGGCTCGGTGCGCGACCTTTGCCCCGAGCCGGCGTCGCCACATGACCCGGAACTGACCCGGGTCACAGTCGAGGCCGGCTGCAGCCTGGCGGCCTTTGTCTCCTGGTGCGCCGGCCGTGGACTGACCGGCCTTGAGTTCATGGCCGGCATCCCGGGCAGCGTCGGCGGGGCCATCCGCATGAACGCCGGCGCCTTTGCCCACGCCATCGGCGAGACCCTGCACTCCGTCACCTGTGTCGGTGCCCAAGGCGAGTTCCGCGAGATGGCCCGGGAAGAGATCGCCTTTGCCTACCGGACCACCCGTCTGCCCGGTGAGCCGACCGAGCGCTGGCTCATCTGTCGCGGCGTTTTTGTCCTCCAGCGGGCCGACCAGCAGGAACTGACCGCCCGCTGCCGGGACATCGTCGCCTGCCGGCGGGAGAAACAGCCGGCCGGGGTCGGCTCGGCCGGGTCGTTCTTCAAGAACCCGGAGGGCGATTTTGCCGGCCGGCTCATTGAACAGGCCGGGCTCAAGGGATTGACCCGAGGCGGGGCCATGGTCTCGCCCAGGCACGCCAACTTCATCGTCAACACCGGCGGCGCCGAGCCCGAGGACATCATCGCCCTCATGCAGGAGGTGCGCGAGCGGGTGTTCACGCACAGCGGCGTCCTCCTCGAACCGGAGGTCCATATCCTCTAACCGGGGACGCGTGGGACAATGGCGGTCTATACCCCCCGCAAGATACCGCAGCGTCCCTCCCGGAGCGGCGGCCGCAAACGGCGCTCCCTGGGCGAGATCCTGCGCATCCTGCTGCGACGCAGGACCAGGACGGCCCAGTACAGCACCGGGGCGGTGGTCAGCGGGGCGCAGCGGCTGTGGAAATGGAAGCGCCTGTCGCGCACCACCCTGCTGGCGCTCACCCTCTGCGGCGCACTGGTGACCGGCCTGTGGTTCTCGTACCAGGCCCTGATCCGATCCGACATCTTCCGCCTGAGCGACATCCGCATCAGTGGGCTGAAGGTGGTGACCGACCGGCAGATCCTCGACCTGAGCGGGCTGCAGCACGGCGCCAGCCTGCTCCAGTTCCGGCCCAAGGCGGCGGCCGCCCGGATCGCTGCCCACCCCTGGGTGCAGCAGGTGGACATCAGGACCCGCTGGCCGTCCACCCTGGTGATCGAGGTTCGCGAACAGCAGGTGCTGGCGCTGGTGAACATCGAGGGCGAAAAAGAGCGGCGCCTGCGCTACCTGAACCGCGACGGCCAGGTGTTCGCCGAGATCGAGCCCGGCCAGGACATCGACCACCCGGTGATCACCGGGCTGGTGGCCGGGCGGGACGTGGTCGCCGACATACTCGTCCGGGGCGGCCTGGCCGAGGCGGCGGAGACCTTCCTGCGACTCGCCGCCCGGGGGCACGCCATCCTGCCCCTGCAGGCGGTGAGCGAGGTGCACCTCGACCCTGAAGAGGGGCTGATCATCTATCTGGCGGACCGCCCCTTTCCGATCTATTTCGGCCGGGACCGTCTGCAGACAAAGTATTACCGGCTGATCAGGGTGCTGGATCAGCTGTACAGCAGGAAACAGATCGATACCGTGAAAGAAATCAGAATGGACTACGCAGATGATAAGGTCTTGGTTGTCGGATCACAAACCGACGGATGAGGATGTGGAGGAACAGGAACCGCGTGAGCCCGGGGAGCTCGTCGCCAGCCTGGACATAGGCACCACCAAGGTGTGCGCCATGATCGGCGAGGTCTTCGACGACCGGGTGGAGATCATCGGCGTCGGCACGGCTGCCTCCTCGGGCATGAAGAAGGGCGTGGTGGTGAACATCGAATCCACCGTCCAGTCGATCCGCCAGGCGGTGAACGCGGCCTCGGACATGGCCGGCTGCGACATCGAGAGCGTCTACGTGGGCATTGCCGGCAATCACATCAAGGGGTTCAATTCCCCCGGCATCATCGCCATCAACAACCAGGAGATCAAGGAAAAGGACATCGAGGCGGTCATCCAGGCGGCGCAGACGGTCAAGATCTCCGACAACCAGCAGATCATCCACGTGCTGCCGCAGGAGTACATGGTCGACGACCACACCGGCATTCAGAACCCGCTGGGCATGACCGGCGTGCGCCTGGTCACCAACGTGCACATCGTCACCGCCGACGTCACCGCCCTGCACAACGTGGTCACCAGCTGCAACCGGGCGCAGCTGGCGGTGGCCGAGATCGTACTCGAATCCGTGGCCTCGTCACTGTCCGTGCTCAACAAGGACGAGATGGAGCTGGGCGTGGCGCTCATCGACATCGGCGGCGGCACCACCGACCTGGCGATCTTCTGCAACGGCACCATCAAGCACACCTGGGAGCTGGCGCTGGGCGGCAACAACCTGACCAGCGACCTGTCGGTGGGGCTGCGCACGCCGCTGCAGGAGGCTGAGGAGCTGAAATACCTGTACGGCGGTGCGCTCGCCTCGATGATCAAGGAGAACCACATCATCGAGGTGCCCACCGTCGGCGACCGCAAACCGCGCAAGGTGTCGCAGCGGATCATGGTGGAGATCCTCGAGGCGCGCATGGAGGAGATCCTGCAGATGGTCAACAAGAACATCAGCGCCTCCGGGTACCGCAACCGCATCAACGCCGGCATTGTCCTCACCGGCGGCACCGCCCTGTTGGCCAACATCGTCGAGATGGCGGAGCAGGTGTTCGACCTGCCGGTGCGCATCGGCTACCCGCAGGGCGTGGGCGGCCGGATCGAGGATATCCGTTCGCCCCGGTGTACCACCGGAGTCGGACTGGTGCTGTACGGCAGCAAGGCCAAGACCTACGTGCCCAAGGAACGCGGCGGGATGTTCAGCCGGTTCAAGGGCTGGGTGAAAAATATCGTTTAATACGGCAGAGTTTTCCTTTTAGTCGGCCCGAAAATGATGGTATGGAAGACTGGGGAATCAAGCAATATCTTTCTGGGGAGAGACGCATGGCTTTCAGGATAGTGGAAGAGGAATCTGTGGCTGTGATCAAGGTGATCGGTGTGGGCGGCGGCGGCGGCAACGCCATCAACACCATGGTGGAAAACCGGTTGACCGGCGTGCAGTTCATCGCCGCCAACACGGACATGCAGGCCCTGGAAAAATCCCGGGCCGACATCCGCCTGCAGCTGGGTCCGGGCATCACCAAGGGTATGGGGGCCGGCGCCGAGCCGGAAATGGGGCGGGAGGCGGCCCAGGAAAGCTACGAAGACCTGCAGAACGCGCTCAAGGGCGCGGACATGGTGTTCGTCACCGCCGGCCTGGGCGGCGGCACCGGCACCGGCGCGGCGCCGGTGATCGCCAAGCTGAGCAAGGAGTCGGGCGCGCTCACCGTGGCCGTGGTCACCAAGCCGTTCTACTTCGAGGCGAAAAAGCGGATGCGCAACGCCGAGGCCGGCTGGGAGAAGCTCAAGGAGTACTCGGACACGATCATCACCGTGCCCAACGACCGGCTGCTCAGCCTGATGAACAAGAACTCGACCCTGGTCAACATGATGGAGATGGTCGACAATGTTCTGCTCCAGGCGGTCAAGGGCATCACCGACCTGATCAACCTGCCGGGGCACATCAACGTCGACTTCGCCGACCTGAAGACGGTCATGAAGGAGGTCGGCCCGGCCATCATGGGCACCGGCACCGCCTCCGGCGAGAACCGCGCCACCGAGGCGGCCAAGCGGGCCATTGACAACCAGCTGCTCGAGGACGTGGGCATCGACGGCGCCCGCGGTATCCTCATCAACATCTCCGCGGCCAAGGAGACCCTGACCATGAACGAGTTCATGGAGGCCTCGGCCCTGATCCAGGAAAAGGCGCACGAGGAGGCCAACATCATCATCGGCGCCCTGTTCGACGAGTCGCTCGGCGAGGAGCTGCGGGTCACGGTGATCGCCACCGGCATCTCCAGCATCGAGGAGCCGGAGATCTCCCAGCTGGAGGTGGTGCGCAACCGCCAGCCCCAGCAGCTGCCCAAGTCCAAGCAGGGCCGGCTGGCACGGATCTTCGAGGAGGAGACGGCCCTGCCGGAGAGCCCCGGCACCCCGGTGACCATCGCCAAGCCGAACGCGCTGCCCAAGGGGCTGCCGCGCATGCCCAAGCCGATCTTCGACGACAACGAACGCACCGAGTTCGACGAACCCGCCTATCTGCGCAAGAAGGCGAATTGAACACCTGCCGGCCGCCTTGTCCTCGGCGGCGGTCGGACCGGCAGCCGGCCGGACGCGCAGGGGAATATCGCCACGATATTCCCCTGCTCCCTTTCCGGGCCCGCGCCCCGGTCCCCCTGCCTGCGGCCCCGGGCCCATGGACTGACCATGCAGACTGATTCCCCCGTATTTTTCACCCCCGGTCCTTTCCCTTGCCGTCCGTCCTGACAGGAGAACAGGGCACGGTCCGCAAGAAGTGGACGGGCAGGTTGCCCGTGGCCCTGCTCTACGCCAACACCTACCCGGTGGCCGTGTCCAACCTCGGCTACCAGCTGGTCTACACCCTGCTCAACCGCCTGGACGAGGTGGTCTGCGAGCGGTTCGTCTACCCGGCCGACGGCGGGCCGCTGCGCTCGCTCGAATCCTCCCGGCCGCTCACCGACTTCCCCCTGGTGTTCGCCTCGGTCAGCTTTGAACACGATTACCCGCGCCTGGCCGCGATGCTGGCCGCGGGCGGGATCGCCCCGCTGGCCGCGGAACGGTCCGACCGCGTGGCCGCCTCCAGCCCGCTGGTGGTGCTCGGCGGAGTGGCGGTGTTCATGAACCCGGAGCCGCTGGCTGCGTTCGCCGACCTGATGGTCATGGGCGAGGCCGAAGCGGTGCTGGCCGAGTTGATGACATACCTCGCCGACTATCCGGCCACGGACAGGGCAACCCTGCTCCATCGGATCGGCACCAGTTTGCCCGGCTGCTACGTGCCCGCCAGCTACCGCTTCGTCCACGACCCGGACGGCGTGCTCGCCCGCATCGAGCCTGCACCCGGGCTGCCGGCGCGGGTCGCCCGGGTCTCGGCCCCGACCATGGAGGTGGCCGCCCACTCGACCCTGCTCTCGCCGGAGGCCGAACTTGCCATGTACATGGTCGAGCTGGGCCGCGGCTGCAGCCGCGGCTGCCGGTTCTGCGCCGCCGGTTTCATCTACCGGCCGCCCCGGCTGTGGCCGGCGGAGACCATCCTGCGCGGCCTGGAAGCCCGGCCGGAAGGGGTGGACCGCATCGGCCTCCTGGGCATGGAGATGGTCGCGCCGGAGACGGTGGACCGGATCGCCGCCCATCTCGCCGCCGGCAGCTGCTCACTCTCCTTCTCCTCGCTACGCGCCGACCGCATCACCGACCAGACCCTGGCCCTGCTCGCCGCCTCCCGCCTGAAAAGCGTGGCCATCGCCGCGGACGGCTGTTCGGCCCGGCTGCGCCGGCTGATCAACAAGGGGCTCGACGAGCCGGAACTGCTGGATGCGGCCGAACGGCTGGTCGCAAGCGGCATCTTCCACCTCAAGCTCTACGTGATGATCGGCCTGCCCACGGAAACGACCACCGACCTGGACGAACTCGTCCGCCTGGTCGACCGGCTGCAGGCCCGCATCCTGCCCCTCGGCCGCAGCCGGGGCCGGGTGAGCGTGCTCACCCTGTCGATCAACTGCTTCGTGCCCAAGCCGTGGACCCCGTTCCAGTACTGTTCGTTCGGCGGCCTGGAGGATCTGCCCCCGGGCAAAAAAGGGACGGCCCGGGCGCTGGCCGCACTGAAGGAGAAGATCAGCTACCTGCGCGCCAGGCTCGGCTCCCGGGCCAACCTGCGTCTCAAGTTCGATCATCCCGACCAGGCCCTGCAGCAGGCGGTGTACAGCCGGGCCGACCGGCGCATCGGGCCGGCCCTGCTCGACATCGGCACCGGCCGGGCTTCGTTCGCCCGGGCGCTGGCCCGCCACGGCCTCGATGCCTGGCAGTACGCGGTTCGACCGCGCAGCCGGGACGAACTGCTCTGCTGGGAGGTGGTGGACCACGGTATCCGTGGTCAATATCTCCGCGACGAGTACGACCGGGCCCTGCGCGGCGTCGCCACCCGGCCGTGTGAACCCGCCCTCTGTCGCCGCTGCGGAGTCTGTCGTGAACCGTCGCCGCTCTGATCTGAGCCCCCTGCCGGGCCGAATGGCCGGCCGGTTGGCCGCGCTGGCCGGTTCGCTGCGCCGGCTTGCCGCCCGCCGCCCGGATTGGTCCGGTCTCCTGCGCCGGAACCGCCAGGAGCGGCAGGAGCGGCAGAGCAGCACGCTGCTGCCGTTCGAGCTGGTCAAGTATTTCTCCTTCACCTCGCTCGCCCTCATCCTGATCGCCTCGTTCATCCTTTCCTGGGTGATCGCGAGCAACGCCAAGACCGTGCTCCTGCAGCGCAGCGAGGCCTATTCACGGTTGTTCGCGGACAACCTCAACCGCCAGGTGTTCGTCCAGTTCGTTCTGCCCACGGTGGTCCGCTACGGCCGCATCGCCCTGTCCGACCCGGAGCAGTACGAGCGGCTCGACCGGATCGTCGCCAACATCACCCGCGGCATGCGCATCGAGTCGGTGACCATCTACGAGCCGCGCCAGAACCGCATCGCCTACTCGACCATGGCCGAACTCATGGGCAAGCGCGACCTGGGCGGGCTGGAGTACCAGAAGGCGCTCAAGGGCGAAAACAACTCGGCGCTCATCTCCGGCGGTTCCCTGCTCAGCCTGCTGCCCGGCACGGCCGAGATCTTCTGCACGCTCAAGACCTACGTGCCCTTCCGCCAGGAGAACCGGCTGGGCGAGCACACCGGCGAGATCATGGGCGTGATCGAGGTGGTCCAGGACCTGTCCGACGACCTGGAGACCATCATCGGCCTGCAGGGGCGGGTAATCGTGCTATCGCTGACCATCATGGGCATCCTCTTCACCATCCTCAGCCTGATCGTGGTCCGCGCCAACCGCATCATGGCCAAGCGGGCCGAGGAGCGGCTGCAGCTCGAGGAGCAGCTGAACGAGGCGCAGCGGCTGGCCACGCTCGGCAAGATGGTGGCCGCGGTCTCCCACGAGATCAAGAACCCGTTGGGCATCGTCCGCTCCACCGCCGAAATCCTCGCCAGCCGCATCGGCAAGGTGGCGCCGGGCAACGAGGGGCTGGCCAACATCATCATGGAGGAGACCCTGCGGCTCGACGCCATTGTCCGCGAGTTCCTCGACTTTGCCAGGCCGCGCGAGATCCGGCTCGAGGAGGCCTCGCTCAACGAGGTGGTGGAGCGGGTGCTGCGCTTCATGGAGGCGGAGTTCAAGCAGAAATCCGTGCTCCTGCGCCGCCGGCTCGACCCGCACCTGCCCGAGATCCCGATGGACGCCGAGCAGGTCTACCAGGTGGTGTTCAACATCGTCTTCAACGCGGTCCAGGCCATGCCCTACGGCGGCGACCTGGTGGTCAGCTCGAGGCTGGACGACGACGGCCAGCTGGCGGTGCTGGACATCACCGACACCGGGGTGGGCATCCCGGCGGACAAGCTCGAGCAGATCTTCGCGCCGTTCTACACGGACAAGAGCCGCGGCACCGGCCTGGGGCTGTGCATTGCCCGCTCCATCATCGAAAAGCATGGCGGCCGGATCACGGTAGAGAGCCGGCCCGGGGACGGCAGTACCTTCACCGTGACCCTGCCGACAGGGGTATGATGCCCGCCTCAAGGCGCATCGGCTGCTGCATCACCGCCCACGGCTTCGGCCACGCCACCCGGGCCGCGGCGGTCATGGAGGCCCTTGGCCGGCGGTTGCCGGTCGACTCTACGATCGTCACCGCGGCGCCGGCGCAGCTGTTCGCCGAATCGCTGAGCGCACCGTTCACCGTCCATCCCCTGGCGGTGGACATCGGCCTGGTGCAGCGGGATGCCATGACCGAGGACCTGGATGCGACCCTGGCGGCCCTGGACGGGTTCTACCCGCTGGCGGAGGACCTCATCGACCAGGTCGCCGGCCTGCTCCGCGGCTGTGAACTGGTGCTCTGCGACATCGCCCCGCTGGGCATCGCGGCCGCGGCCCGGGCCGGTATCCCCTCGGTGCTCATCGAGAATTTCACATGGGACTGGATCTACGCCGGCTACCAGGACCGCTGCCCCGGCCTGGCCCGGCACATCGATTATCTGGCGGGGCTGTTCGCCCGGGCCGACTACCGCATCCAGGCCGCACCGGCCGGGCGCGCCGCGGCCAGCGACCTGGTTGTACAGCCGGTGGCGCGAGCGGTGCGCGACCCGGAACAGGTGCGCCGGCGACTCCGCCCCGCTGCCGGCCAGCGGCTGGTGCTGGTGACCATGGGCGGGGTGGGCGGCGGGGTGGTGACGCTGGCGCCGCTGGTCAAGCGCAGGGAGCTGCTCTTCCTGTTCACCGGCCGGGGTCGGGAGAACGAGTTCCTCCACAACCTGCGCTTCCTCGGCAGTGACGACCCCACCTGGTACCATCCGGACCTGGTGGCCGCGGCCGACCTGGTGGTCGGCAAGGTCGGCTACTCCACCGTGGCCGAGGCCTACCACGCGGGCCGCTCGTTCGCCTATGTGCAGCGACCGGCGTTCCGCGAGTCCGCCACCCTGGCTGCCTTTGTCGACCGTCACCTGGATTCCTGGGAGCTGGGCCCGGAACAGCTGCACAGCGGCGCCTGGCTCGAGACCCTGCCGCCCCTGGCAGTGGGACCGCCGCTGGTCGCCCACCGGGTGAACGGTGCGGACCAGGCGGCCGACTTTCTCCTCGGCCTGCTCCAGGGAGAGCCCCGGGCCGCCTGAGGGCCGGGATCTCGACCCGTTCCGCCCCGCACCGCCGGAAAAGCAGTGGCCGCCTGCCGACCGGCGATCCCCCGGCCGGTGCGTCCCCGAACCTGCCCGGCCCATCCCGTTTTCGTCTCATCCCCAAGAGGTACACCCGCATGGGTCTTGTTCACGAACTGAAGCTGCGCTATCCGCCGATCATCCTGCTGCTCGCCCTGCTCTCCGCCTTCCCGCCGCTGGCCACGGACATGTACCTGCCGGCCCTGCCGTTGCTGCAGCGGGAGTGGCAGGTGTCGCTGGTGACCGCCAACCTCACCCTGGTGGTGTTCTTCCTTACCTATTGCGCCTTTCTGCTCGTCTACGGGCCGCTCTCCGACCGCTACGGCCGGCGGCCGCCGCTCGTTGTCGGCGTCAGCCTGTTCATCGTCGCCTGCCTGGTCTGCGGCCTGGCCGACAGCGCGGCCATGATGATCTTCGGCCGGTTCCTCCAGGGGGCCGGCGCGGCCGCCAGTTCGGCCATCGTCTTCGCGATCAGCAAGGACCTGTTCACCGGGCCACAACGACAGCGGGTGTTCATTCACATCGGCGTGATCGTCGCCACCGCGCCCATGATCGCCCCGATCATCGGCGGCTGGATTGTCACCCTGGTCTCCTGGCGGTGGATCTTCCTGCTCCAGGCCCTGCTCGGCAGCGTGGCCCTGGTCGGGGTGGTGCGCATGAACGAATCGCTCCGGCCGGCGGCCGAACCGCCGACCCTCGGCCAGGTGGCCGCCAGCTACCTGCGCCTGCTGGCCAACCACCGCTACATCCTGGTCATGCTCACCGTGTCCATCCCGTGTGTGCCGGCGTTTGCCTTCATCGGCGGCAGCGCCGACCTGTACATCACCCGCCTGGGCTTCAGCGAGCAGGTGTACGGCTATTTTTTCGGCTTCAACGCCCTGGCCTTCGTGCTCGCGCCACTGGCGTTTTCGCGGGCGGTACACCGGGTACCCCTGTTCCGCCTGATGCCGCTCGCCCTCTTCGGCATGCTCGTCTCGGCCCTGCTGCTCGTCTGCCCGCTCCTGCCCATGCCCTGGCGGCTCACCCTGCCCATGTTCACCCTGACCTTTTGCTACGCCTTCTGCCGGCCGGCAGGCAACAACCTGATCCTCGAGCAGGTCGACCGGGACACCGGCGCCGCCTCGTCGCTCATGGTCTTCTGCCATTTCATGATCGGCTCCACGGCCATGGCGCTCTTTTCCCTGGACTGGCCGGACAAGCTCGCCACCCTGGCACTGATGGGCGTGGGGGCAGTGGCGGTGTCGCTGGCGCTGTGGACGGTGGTGCGGCGGTGGATCGTGCCCGCGGCTGCGGACGGGGGAACGGCGGGGGCGTGAGCGGCGGCTTCAGGTCTCGGCGATGAACATCTGCGAGGTCAGGTCCCAGCAGGTGACGATGCCGTTGCGCCACTTGGCCAGCTGGACGTTGCCGTCCTGGGAGACGACGATGGCCAGGGCGTCGTGCAGGGCGTTGCACAGGTGGTAGGCGGAACGGTGGCGGGAACCGTAGCCCTCGATCTTGGTGAGCGACACCATCTTGCCCTCGGCGTCGCTGGCAATGGCCACCTCGGTGAGCTTGTTGAGGGAGCCGACGATCATGCCGCCGAAGCCCAGCGGGCCGCGGCTGCTGGTGACCACGGCGCCGTCCACCGAGGCCAGGCTGGCGACGAACTGGGCCTGCTCGTACAGCCCTTCTTCCAGGTCATAGACGGCCGATTCGTGGCGGAGATTGACATAGTCCCGCCAGCTGACCACCCGGTCCGGGTTGTTGATGTCGCCGAGCGCGGTGGTGGCCAGGCGGATGGTGCGGACGAGCAGCAGCTGCTGCCGCTGCACTGCCTCGTCCTTCTGGAAACGGTACTTGAGCAGGATGGGAGGATTGTCCGTGGCCAGCTCGGGCGGATCGACGCTCGGGAAGATGATGAAGGTGCCGCCGTGGCGGTTCATGCGGGTGACGCTGAGCACCCGCTTGAGCAGCTGGAACTGCAGGTTCTCGATGAACTCCTCCTCGATGCGGGCCACCGGGTAGAGGACGCTGGCCCGGAACAGCTCGTGCTGATCGATCGCCGCCTGGCGGCCGGGCGCGAACAGCCGGTTCATCCAGTTGGAATGGAAGGCGTTGGCCGCGGATTCGAGCAGCCGGCCGCCGCTCAGGTTGACGACGATGCTCAATCCCCGGCAGATGGTGAGCATGCCCGGGCCGGTGACGTGGACCACGAAGGCCGCGGGCAGCCGGTTGGTCTTCTTGTTGCCGCCGCGTTCCTGCTGCAGCCAGCGGATGCCGGAATTGACCACGCCCCAGATCTGGAACCCCTTCTCCGGGTGGGGTTCGATGGCAATGAGCGAGCGCTCGAAATCCACCGCCGGCGACAGGCGGCGCAGTTCGTACTCGTTGAAGGGGCGGGGAGTGTCGAACAGCAGGCGGAGAAAGCCCTTGGGCGGTCCCTGGTCGGGCGGAAAGACCGAAGGCGGGGCGAGGATGATGCGCAGGGTGACGGAGCGGTCCTCCTCGCGCATCATGCTCACCTGGTAGCAGGTGGAAATGAGGTGCTCCAGGGCCCCCTTGCCCGGCAGGACACCGATGGCACTCTCGCTTTCCTCCTCCGGCGGCGGACCCCAGCGCTCGCTGATCAGGGCGACGAGTTCGGAGGGATAGACGTGCATGGCCATTCCTGGAGGCGAATATTGGCGGGGAAACCTGCACCACTATACCGCAGGTCGGCCCCGGAGGGAACCACGATGTGCGCCGGTCCATTGCGGGCGACGAGGTCCGTTGCGGCCGGGAAAAAGGATTGTCCTTGGCCGCTGTTTGCGGTAACAGGGAGCAGCACGACCGGCCCGGGCCGGGGGCGACGGATGCGCCCGGCCCTGGGTCGCCAGAGACCAGCAGTCAGCGCCCGAGCGGCGGGAGACGATATGCACACAAGCGAGCGAGAAACCCTGGCGGACGTCCGTATCCCGACGGTCCAGGTGCCCCCCCACCCGGTCCGCATCGAGCGGACCCCGGCCCAGACCGAGGCGCTCAAGGCGCGCATCCGCCAGTTGCTGCGCGAGCAGGATGCGGTGCTCGCAGCCCACTACTACACGGACAGCGACCTGCAGGACCTGGCCGACGAGACCAACGGCTGCGTGGCCGACTCGCTCGAGATGGCCCGCTTCGGCACCGAGCAGCGGGCCACCACCCTGGTGGTCGCCGGGGTGCGCTTCATGGGCGAGACCTCGAAGATCCTCAACAACGAGAAGCGGGTGCTCATGCCGGACCTGAACGCCACCTGCTCGCTCGACGAGAACTGCCCGGCCGACCTGTTCAGCGCCTTCTGCGACCGCCATCCGGACCACACGGTGGTCGTCTACGCCAACACCAGCGCCGAGGTCAAGGCCCGCTCGCACTGGGTGGTGACCTCGGGCATCGCCCTGCCCATCGTCCGCCACCTGGCCGAACGGGGCGAACGCATCCTCTGGGGGCCGGACCGGCACCTGGGCCGCTACGTGCAGCAGCTGACCGGCGCGGAGATGCTCCTGTGGCCCGGCTCCTGCGTGGTCCACGAGGAGTTCCGGGCCGATGCGCTGGAACTGCTGCGTCGCGAACACCCCCGGGCCGCAGTGCTCGTCCACCCGGAGTCGCCGCGGGAGGTGGTCGCCCAGGCGGACGTGGTTGGCTCGACCACCGCGCTCATCGAGGCGGTGCGCACCCTGCCCAATCCGGAGTTCATCGTCGCCACCGATGCCGGCATCTTCAACCGCATGCGCCAGCTGGCCCCGGGCAAGATCCTGCTGGGCGCGCCCACCGCCGGCGAGGGGGCGACCTGCGAGAGCTGCGCCCGCTGTCCGTGGATGGAGATGAACACCCTGGAAAAACTGGCGCAGGTGCTCGAGACGGGCGACAACGAGATCCGGGTGACGCCGGAGTTGGCCGCGCGGGCGCGGGTGCCCATCCAGCGGATGCTCGACTTCGCCCGGGCGCTGAAGCAGTAGCGGCCGCGGCCGCTCAGAGGGTCTTGGATTCGCGGAAGGGGCGGAAGCGGCCGGTGGCCTGGTCCAACCCCTGGAGGAGGATGCGCGGGTCCTGGTAGAGGGTGCTGATCAGCCCGCTCTGGTTGCGGTTGACGAGCAGGCGGAGGTCCACGTCGGGCAGGGTGAGCATCTCGTAGTCGGTGTCCGCGTCGCCGGCGACCAGTACCGGCCGGCCGGGGAGGAAGCGGCGGATCACCTCGACCTTGCCCTGGCGGTAGGTGACCGGGTAGTCGTCCGGGTCACCGGTGGTCAGCCGGCCCCGGTCGTCCAGGCCGACGCGGATGCCGAAGATGCGCTCCGGCGGGACCGGGAAGCCGAACAGGCGCACCGCCTCTTCCACCAGCCACTCGGTGCTCGCCGAGATGATGGCGCAGTCGATCCCCAGCCCCTGCAGCCGGTGCATGAGCGAGAGCATCTCCGGGTGGGGCTGCAGACCCAGCGGATGGCTCGCCTGGAGGCGGCCCAGCGGCTCGGCCGCGGTGGAGAGAAGGGTCGCCTCGACCAGCGGTTCGCCCAGGGCCGCGCGCACCACCTCTGCGGCGAATTGCCGCAGCCCCGCCAGGTCATATCCGGCCAGCAGTTTCCCCATGAACGGCAGCACGTACCGTGGCCCCAGCCGCTGATCGCGGCGAGCCCGGTCCGTGAACCAGAGGAGCAGGGCGGCGAACAGTTCCGCTTCCGGCAGCTGCCGCGCCGCTTCCGCCTCGCCTGCCTCGATCATCGGCCACAGGGTTCGGTAGGTGGCGAGCAGTGTGTCGATGACCGCACCCATGGGCCGGCCGTCCAGATCCGCCTGGGCTGTGGGCAGCAGGCCGGCCAGTTCTTCGGGGTTGAGGCGGTAGCGCAGGCCGGTGAGCTGATGGAAGAAGACCGCCTGGCCCACGTCGCGGAACACGCAGGTGTTGTCGAAGTCGAACACCGCCACCGGCCGCTCGGCCGGACCGCGGGCCAGGATGGCTGTGAGGCCGCGGTCGATCCGCGCCAGGTTTTCCGGGTACCAGTTCCCCGGTTCGTTCGCCCTGTCGGCTGCCTGCTCGTGGGTGTGCTGCGCTGGTTCGTTCATCCGCCTGTGTGCGCTGGGGTTTGCGGCCTGACCGGGCTCCACCGGTTTCCGGCTGACTGTGTCGGCTTATATACGGCAATGCGGGCCGGAATGCATGAAGTATCTGGCGCGGCGGCCGCGGCGTGTTTCATTTTCGTCGTCGGCGCCGGCCGTGCCCATCGGCCAATGCCGCGGGCTTTCGCTGTCCGCCACCGGTCAGGGTCGCCTTCTGTTGCTCGCGGCCGGCGGGGCTTCGTTCGACGAAGCAGTCGGCGCCGGTGAAGGGGTTGGTGCCGGTCCAGTACATCAGGGTCGACCAGGTGCAGGGCGTGGGCGTGAACAGCTGCACCTGGCGCGGCAGCAGGTGCAGCTCCCGCCCGCAGAAGGCGCGCAGCGCCTCCATGTCCGCCTGGGTGCAGCCCGGGTGGGCGGCGATCAGGTAGTAGGTGAGGTACTGGTCCAGCCCCTCCTCGCGGGTGAGACGGTTGAACAGCTGCCGGAAGGCGAGCAGGTCGTCCACCGGCGGCTTGCCCATGGCCGCGAGCACGGCCGGACTGCTGTGCTCCGGGGCAAGTTTCATCTGCCCGGAGACGTGGTGGCGGACCACCTCGCGCAGGTAGGCGAGGCCGTGGCGCCGGTCGGCGAGGATCAGGTCGTGACGGATGCCCGAGGCGACAACCACCTTGCGCACCCCCGGAACCTGGCGCAGGCGGCGGAGCAGGTCGAGGAGCGGGCCGTGATCGACCTGCAGCCCGGGGCAGACCGTGGGGGAGAGACAGCGCTTGTCCGCGCAGGCGCCCTTGGTGGCCTTGCGGCGGCACTCAAAGCCGTACATGTTGGCCGTGGGGCCGCCCACGTCGGTGAGGGTGCCGCGGAACTCCGGAAGGGCGGCGATCCGTTCGGCCTCGCGGACAATGGAGGCCGGGCTGCGGCTCTGCACCGTACGCCCCTGGTGCACGGCGATGGCGCAGAAGTTGCACTCGCCGTAGCAGCCGCGGTGGGTGGTCAGGGCGAAGCGGATGGTGTCGAGGGCCCGCACCGGGCCGCGCTTTCGGTCGAGCGGGTGCAGGTCGCGGGCGAAGTCCAGGTCGTGGACCGCGTCCAGCTCCGCGGCGGACAGCGGCAGTTGCGGCGGGTTGTGGACGAGAAAGCGCGTGTCCTGCTGTTGGGCCAGGGTCTCTGCGGTCACCGGGTTGCAGTGGGCATAGAAGGTGCGGAACATGGCAATGAATCGTTCCGGCTCGGACGCCGCCTCCAGGTAGGGTGGCAGCACGAGGGCCTCGGCCGGCGGTTCGGCGGCAATGTGGCACAGGCCGCGGATCGAGGTCGGCGAATCGCCCGCAGCCAGCGCCCGGGCCAGTTCGACCACGCTCCGCTCGGCCATGCCGTAGAGCAGGTAGTCGGCCTTGGCATCGACCAGGATCGAGCGCCGCACCCGGTTGTCCCAGGCGTCGTAGTGGGCGATGCGCCGCAGGCTGGCCTCGATGCCGCCGAGCACGATGGGCGCGGTCTGTTTGCAGAAGCGGCGGATCAGGTTCGCGTAG
>Ga0265295_1002611_pt1 | contig 28002 bp, 23 predicted proteins | sample Munlansysbiofilm_FD_192503 | JGI IMG/M metagenome (GOLD analysis project Ga0265295, IMG submission 192503) | Leachate microbial communities from a municipal landfill in Southern Ontario, Canada - Methane capture system biofilm | ecosystem: Engineered > Solid waste > Landfill > Unclassified ... | reverse complement strand
TTCTATACCTGACAAGCAAATATAGTAAATTAATTGTATTATTTTTGTATAGTTATGATACTAATATTTCTTGCCATTACAAGTGCGAAGTATGAGTTATGTATACAGTATAGGCAGTATGACAGGAAATGCATTACTTTGTAAGAGCATTTGACAAACTAAAGTTCATGTCGTATCATTCTTACTGGTAAGTATAGTTTTGTCTACATGGAGGGACGTATGAAGAAACTGGGTTTCGGAATCATTGGCCTCGGCTCGATTTCAGAAGTACATGCAACAGCCATCAGGGAAATTGAAGGGTGCGAGCTGGTTGCGGGGTATCACGCAAGAGAGGAGCGGGCTAATGAGTTCGCAAAAGCGCATGGGTGTCGCGTGTACACAGACCTTGATGCCTTTTTAGCTGATCCTGGCTTAGATATCGTTACCATTGCCTCTCCTTCAGGCCTGCACTTGGATGGTGCCCTCGCTTCAGCCAAGGCGAAGAAGCACATCATAGTCGAAAAGCCTTTGGAGATTACCAAAGAGCGCTGTAACCAGATCATACAGGCATGTGCCGACAATGGTGTGAAGGTAGCCGGTATCTTCCCTTCACGGTACCACGAAGCTCCCAAGCTGATCAAAGCAGCCATCGAACAGGGACGGTTCGGAAGGATAGTCATGGCTGATGCCCAGGTCAAATGGTACCGCTCTCAAGAGTACTACGACAGTGGCGCCTGGCGCGGAACCTGGAAGCTTGACGGTGGTGGGGCTCTGATGAACCAGGCCATCCATGCCATCGACCTGTTGCACTGGTTCATGGGGGATGTATCTGAGCTGTTTGCATTTACCGACACCCTCTCCCACGAACGGATAGAGGTGGAGGATACTGCAGTCGCAGCCCTCAGATTTGCCAATGGTGCCCTGGGGATGATCGAAGGAACCACCAGCGCCTATCCCGGATTCCTGAAAAAGATTGAGATCATGGGTACCCGCGGTAGTGTGGTGATGGAGGAGGAGAGCATCATCTGCTGGAAATTCGATGAGGAGCTTCCGCAGGACCAGGCTATTCGGGACAGATATCTCAAGGCAACAGCCACAGGTGGTGGAGCATCAGACCCGAAGGCCATCGGCCATCATGGGCATAGGATGTTGTTCAGCTCGTTTGTTGATTCCATCAGGAACAACACCGAGGTGGAAGTCTCTGGTGAATCGGCACGAAGTGCCGTTGAGATCATTGAAGGGATCTATACGAGCGCACGAACAGGGAAAAAGGTGACCCTTCCCCTATAGGGTTCGTGTATGTGCAGCCACAGGCGTGGCTGCACAGGCCTCCTGCTCAATCATGGCAATACCCGTCCATAACCAGCTCTAGCTTCTTGTCCAGAACAGAGGTGGCTGCACCGATTGCAGAGCCGTAGTCCCCTTGTGTCCCTTGGATAATTGCAATGTCCTTGTTTTGCCAATCCAGGAGATACGAGTGTACGCGCTCTCGTACTCGGTCTACCAGGTACGAACTGGCATCGCCCAAGGGCCCTCCCAGTATTATCTCATTGGGGGCTATAACGTTGGCAAGCGTACTGACCCCGATCGCTATGGGGTCCGATATGTGGTCGATGCAGGAGCAGGCATCAGGATCGCCTTGTTCTGCAAGCTCTGCAATGACCTTGCCTGTAAGGGTCTCCCCGTGTGTCTTTTTCAGGAAACCAGGGTTTGCCCCCATCTGCTTGCGGGCGAACTTCAGCAGGGCCCCTTCGGAGGCCATCGCCTGGAGGCAACCCGCCTGGCCACACCCGCAGCGAGGCCCATGCGGGTCAATGACCATATGGCCCAGTCGATAGTTCGTGGTGTTGATGAGCTGCTTGTCGAGGTATATGGATCCTGCAATTCCTGTTCCGATTCCAATGTAGATGATGTTTGGGGATTTGTTGTGGTTTCCGTACCGTATTTCCGCCAACCCATTGGCTCGGTATCGGTTCAGTATGAAGACCGGCAAACCGGTCCTTTCCTCAACGATTCTCTTGAGGGGCAGCACTTCATGCCACCCCAGATCATCTGCCCGAAGGATTGCCCCTGTCTTGTGGTCCACCAACCCAGGCGATCCTATTCCCAAACCGGGAAGCATGTTGGGGGGGCATATGGAGCGCATATGGGCCAACCCTTCGATCAGGGTTTCGACAAGTGCGTCTTGTTCCGTGGAGAATACGCTCATCTTGTGGGTGGTGATTATGTGTCCTGACAAATTGACGATGACAAAGATCCATGTGCCCGAATAAAAGGTTGCACCGATTGCATGCCAGTGCGAATCATCGATGACCAAAGGTATGCCGGGTCTGCCTCTTCCCTTGACCTTCCTATCCAGCTCCTTGACGAGCCCTGCATTGATAAGTCTGGTTACTATGAGCGAGACAGCAGTGCGACTCAGCCCCACATGTTTGGCAATTTGGGCTCGTGAGGGCTGGGTGAGGTCCCTCTCTATCGCGTGGAGTACGTTTTGACAGTTGATAAATTCCAAATCATCGCTTTGCATGTTGTGCCCATAGTAGTAAAACATAGGGTGATTTGCAAGACTAACCTCTTGAAGTGTCCATTAAACATTTCTTTTGTAATTTGAGTTGACAAAAGAAAAATGTGTGGTAGTTTTAGATATATAACCATCCCTTGGGCATGTTGTTCTGAGCTTCATCTCAGGGGGAATGGAATTTTAGGAGGAAGAGATGAAAAAAATCTTAGTCGTGCTTTTGATTGTTCTTGTGGGTTCTACGATGATTTTTGCCCAAGCGCAAGAAGAAACGGTAGAAGCGTTCCCTTCAAAGCCCGTTACGGCCGTTATGGGTTGGGCTCCCGGTGGTGGTGGCGATATAGTATTTAGGGCACTTGCAGAAGTATTTCCCAAGTACGCCAATGGACAGCCCCTGATCATCAAGAATATGGGAGCGGCAGCTGGCGTTCCTGCCATTACCGAGTTCATGAAGGCTGAACCCAACGGGTACAACGTACTGCACTGGAACGTAGCCCACCTGATCAAGACCCATATGACCCAGGTAGCCTTTAAGGCCACCGAGTTTGTTCCTGTCTTGCAGGTTGTAGCATCGTACAACTATCTGGTTGTACGCGCTGATGCAAAATGGAATACCCTGGCAGAATTCATTGCTGATGCAAAAGCCAACCCGGAATCAATTCCTGTAGGGAATGCCGGTGCTGGTGGTGGAAACCACATGGCAGCCCTGTTGTTTGAAAAAGAGACAGGGACCAAGTTTGTACACGTCCCCTTCTCAGGCGGTGGCCCTGCCATTACTGGCCTTATGAGCGGTCAGTGTGATGCAGTTGTTGCAAATGCCCCTGAAGGTATCTCCAATGTGCAGGCTGGCCAGTTGAAGGTTTTGGGTGTATTCAGCGACAAGGAAATACCCTCAATTCCTGCCAGGACTGCCATTGCCCAGGGAACCGACCTGGTCCTTGAGCAGTGGAGAGGTGTGGTGGTTCCCCAGGGTACCCCTCCTGCCATCGTTGCAAAGCTCGAAAAGATCTTCAAGCAGTGTGTTGAAGACCCGGCCTACATCAAGAAAATGGGTGAGCTTGGATCAATTCCTGTGTACAAGTCAGGTCCCGAGTATGGTAAGTTGGTTGCCTTTGACGATGCCCGTTATGAGAAAATCGTTAAAGAGAACAAGTTTGGCGATAAGTATAAATAACTGATGCATTTAAATCTGATAGCTCCAGGGTCTCCCTGGGGCTATCTACTACAGTTGCTCTGTAAAGGAACCGAATATGAGAGAAACAAAAAGAGTGGACTTCTGGACAGGGGTCGTCCTTATGCTTGTCAGTGTGGGGGTGTGGATACTTACTGCCAACCTTCCAGTACCGAAACGTGGTATCGGCCCTGGAAGTTATCCTCGGGTAGTAGCAGCAATACTATTCCTTCTCGGTCTCGTAACTTCTGTGTCAAACATCCAGGGAGGCTATCCAAAAGCCTCTGGATCCATCAACTGGGTACACTTGGGGCGTGCTGCACTGTTGGCGGTCATGTCACTTGTCTATGTGCGTCTGCTCAACCTTATTGGGTTTCCTCTTCTGACCCCATTTTTTCTTTTCTCTGTAATTATGTTGTTTGGATTCAAGCGATGGAAGATGGCTCTGCTGGTGAGTATCGGCACCACTGCCGTAATTTTCATCTTATTCAATATAGTGTTCATGGTGTTCCTTCCTGTTGGAAGATTCTTTTGAGGGTAAAAAAATGATTGCAAACTTACTGACAGGATTCTCTCTGGTATTTCAGCCATTGGCTTTTTTGCTCATGACATTCGGTGTTGTTATGGGAATTATCATCGGGGCCTTGCCGGGCCTTACCGCTTCGATGGGAATAATACTCCTGCTTCCTCTGGTGTACCGCCTGGAAGCTAGCGTGGCCCTGGTCATGCTTTGTGGTCTGTTTTGCGGTGGTATGTATGGTGGGTCAATCTCAGCGGTCCTGTTGAAAACTCCGGGTTCGCCTTCAGCTTCAGCCACGCTATTGGATGGCTACCCCCTATGCGAACAGGGAAAAGCTGGCAAGGCCTTGGGGATCTCAACCATCTCCTCCTTCATTGGAGGCTTGATCAGTACCGTCTGCCTGATCCTTATCGCCCCCCAGTTGGCGAAGGTCGCCCTGAAATTCCAAGCGGCCGACTATTTTTCACTCTCCATTTTCGGCTTGACCATCATGGCCAGCTCTTCAGGCAAGAACGTCGTAAAAGGCCTTATCGCAGGGTGTATCGGATTGCTGGCCTCATGTGTCGGCATTGATACGATAGTCGGGGTCAACCGCCTTACGTTCAACAACATGAACCTGGCAGGCGGCTTTACCCTGTTGCCGGTACTCATCGGTGTCTTTGCAATTTCTGAAGTTTTTGCCCAGGTGCAGAACTCACTGAACAACGCCCCCCCTGCAGTCCAGGCGGTAAAGAACATTCTTCCCGAATGGTTTGAGATCAAGGCAATCCTCCCTGCCGCCCTCATAGGAAGTGTGATAGGCGTGTTCATCGGTATCATTCCGGGTACCGGTGGTGCCATCGCGTGTTTCCTGGCATATAACGTTGCACAAAAGTTCTCAAAGGACAGGAAGATGTTCGGCAAAGGGGCCCTCAGTGGTGTGGCGGCTCCAGAAAGTGCCAACAATGCCACAACCGGAGGCGCCCTTATTCCCATGTTGTGTCTTGGTATCCCCGGTGACGTGGTTACCAGTGTAATGCTTGGGGCCCTCATCCTGATTGGTGTGAGGCCCGGTCCGCTGTTGTTTGTCGAGAATGTGGATATCGTGTACTCCATCTTTGCAGGTATGGTCGTGATTCAGTTCCTCATGCTGGGATTCGGACTTCTCAGTGCACGCTACTCCCCGGCAATTCTCAAGGTTCCCTACAATTTGCTTATGCCGATTATTCTGGTTTTGTGTGTAGTCGGCTCCTTTTCTTTGAATAACGCCCTGTACGACGTCATAGTCGCCCTCTCTTTTGGTGTCCTGGGCTTCTTCATGAGGAAGTGGGGGTATCCTGGTGCTCCCTTGGTGTTGGGAATCATCCTTGGTCCCATGGCTGAAGAGAACCTCAACCGTGCATTGTTGGTATCGAACAACAACTGGATGGTCCTGGTACAGAGGCCGCTTTCCCTTACCTTCTTGGTTTTGGCGGCAGTTTCGATTGCATTTTCTGTCTACTCTGTCAGGAAGAAGGAGGCTTAGGGATGTTGGTCACTACTGGTGGTGCGGGATCCTGGGATGTCATTGATTCTCTTTTGGGAGATTTGGCAATTCCCCGGATGGTTCGTGTCAAGCAGAATTTTGTCCATCCTGAACCTATTGACGTACCGGCCAGGGTCGCTGGCCAGCTTGAGGACCCCTCTTGGTGGGAAGCGTTGCACCCGGGGGATTCCGTTGCCATTGCAGTGGGAAGTAGGGGTATTGAGAATCAGGTGGCAGCTGTCCGCACGATAGTGGCAAGCATCAGCAGACGGGGAGGCTTACCGTTTCTTATCCCCGCCATGGGCAGCCATGCCGGCGCTACCGCTGAGGGTCAGACGGCCATGCTGCAGGGGATGGGGTTTACCGAGGAGAACGTGGGGGCCCCCATCAGGGCAACTATGGATACCGTTGAGCTCGGGCGAACTGCCGAGGAGGACCTGCCTGTCCTCACCGACAGGTTGGGCTATGAAGCTGATCATCTGGTCATCATCAATCGGATAAAGCCCCATGTCTGTTTTCGTGGCAAGTATGAAAGCGGCCTCATGAAGATGATAACCATCGGATTGGGCAAGCAAAAAGGTGCTGAAATTGCCCATAACCTGGGTTTTGGGCATATGCCGGACCATGTGCCCATGATAGCCATCGAGGCTTTGAAGAAGCTGAAGGTCCTTTTCGCCGTGGCTCTCGTTGAAAATGGTTTCCATGAAACCTGCATCGCGGAGGTGATGCACGGCAGCTCCATTGCTGATAGGGAACCCGAATTGCTGGCCTTGGCAAAGCAGTACAGCCCTACGCTTCATCTCAAGGGCTTTGATGTCCTGATCATAGATGAGATAGGCAAGAATATCGCCGGCTCTGGCTTTGATACGAATGTTGTGGGCAGGTATCACTCCGATTGGATTACCGGTGGCCCTGTGATCAAGCGCGTTGCCATCCTGGACATATCAAAGGAATCGAAGGGCAATGGCAATGGGTTGGGGATGGCAGACTTTACCACGGTAAGGGCTGTCGAGAAGTTTGATTTTTCCCAAACATACCCCAACACCCTTACGGCCCTGCTCACCGGAGGGGTGAAGATTCCCATGGTGCTTCCCAACGACAGGCAGGCTTATCAGGCTTGCATGAAAACAAGCAGCAATGCCAACTGGGAAGATACCACCTTTGTCAGGATTCATAACACGTTATGTCTGACAGACATTGAGGTATCGGAAAACTTGTTGCCCCAGATCGCCTCTGACCCTCGTTTCGAAATTGTGGGCCAACCCTATGACCTGCACTTTGATGCTTTTGGAAATTTGTTCTAACTATATATTTTAAGGTGGAGAAAATGACAAAGAAAGAAGAACTCAAAATCAAACTCGATCGAATCCGATCCTTGATGCTTACCTTGGGAATCGATGGAGTATATCTGAAACGGCAGGATAACTTCGCCTGGCTGACCTGTGGCGGCCAGAATTACCTGGGATGGGGCGAGATGGGCATGTGTGGCCTTCTTGTTACCCAAAGTGCTAACCATGCCGTAACCAATATCATCGAAAAGCAGCGGATGATCGATGAGGAGAAGCTGGAGGAGATGGGCTTTGCGATCCATGCAGGCATCTGGTACGAGAATGGCTTTGAGCGGAAGACACTGGCAAAACTGATCCCATCAGGGAAGATCGCACTCGATTTCCAAAGCGACCTCGGGCCAAATATAGAGGGTGAGATAAAGAAGCTTCGCCTCTCCCTTACAGAGTCTGAGGTTGGAAGGATGCGCGAAGTTGGGTACCTTGCCTCGCTGGCACTCGAAGAGGCTGCCGCCTCCCTGAGACCCGGAGTTTCTGAGCTTGAGGCCGTACAGAGGATCACCGTGGCCCTCTACGACCATGGGATGGAGTTCACCTCCCTGATGTGCGCTGCTGATGAACGGCTCTACAGGTATCGGCATGCCATCGCAACCGACAACAGGATCAAGGAGCGGGTCCAGATAGGGGGCAATATGCGTAAGTGGGGCCTCACTGTCTGCATGTCACGCTATGTAAACTTTGTACCGGTTACCGATGCCCTCTTGCGCCAGTACAGGCTCAATCAGGAGATCGATTGTACGCTTATGGTCAATTCTGTCCCAGGCCGTCCCTATACCGCTCCCCTCAAGGCAGCCCAGGCCCTCTATGAGAAGCATGGGATCGCAGATGAGTTTTTTCTCCATCACCAGGGCGGACCCATAGGGTATGCCAATCGTGATTATCGCGTTGATTTTGATTTGCCTGGAACCATCATGGAAAATCAGGCCTTTTGTTGGAATCCCTCGATAACGGGAACAAAGAGTGAGGATACCATTGTGGTGAAAAAGGATTCTTTTGAATTTATGACCCGCCCGATTCTCTTCCCCAAGAATGAGGTCACCGTTGACGGAAAAACCTTTATCCGCCCTGATATCTTGCAGAAATATTAAAATTCCTCAAAGGCCGGGTTGTGAAAACAATCCGGCCTTTTCCTTCAGCGAGGAATTGTTTTGGTGCTGGTCATGGGTAAAGAAATTGAAATGCCAAGCGACTATCCAAAAAAAAATCAACCAAATCCTCCTCCCCCTTACCATCTTTGCATGGTAAGCTGTTGCCATGATACACCCCCACCGCCTCAAAGCCCTCAATGACAAGGGCCCCAATACCGATGGTTCCTATGTAGTCTATTGGATGCAAGCATCGCAGCGCATCCTCCAAAACGATGCCTTGGCCTATGCCATAGAAACAGCAAATGCCATGAGCAAGCCCCTGCTTGTCTATTTTGGGATCACCCCCTCTTTCCCAGAGGCCAACCGCAGGCATTTCCGATTTATGCTTGAGGGTATTGAGGAGCTGTACAGGGAGTTGAAGGCAGTGGGCATACCCCTGCTTGTCCATCCCTATGGCATAGCCAAAGGGTTGGAGCCTCTGTATGGGCAGATGGCGTACTTGGTTGTCGACCGGGCCTACACACGCCACGAACGCTCCTGGCGAAGGCAGGTGGCACAGAGCGCCCCCTGTGCAATGATGATGGTGGAAACGAATGTGGTGGTGCCCCTGGAGAGCTTTTCCAACAAGGAAGAGTACTCCGCCGCCACCTTGCGCCGCAAGATTACCCCCATGATCAATGAGTTTGTTGGAAAGACCACCCCTGTTGAACTGCTCATTCCTTCGCTTGGCATTGAGGTGCCCTATGCGAGCGCAGACCTGTCGGACATACCTGCCTTGATGGAAGGCCTTGGTATTGCCGATGGGGTGAGCCAGTGCACCTGGATGCATGGGGGGCAGGGCAGTGCCAAAGAAACGTTGGATGCATTTGTCGCAGAACACCTGGATGGGTATGACACCAAGCGCAATGACCCGGCCAACCCGTTTGTCTCCAAGCTCAGCCCATACCTGCACTTCGGCATGATAAGTCCTGTCACCATCTATCATGAGGTGATGAAGAGCACTCTTGCTGACGTTGCCCCCTTCTTGGAAGAGCTTATAGTGCGAAGGGAACTGGCGATGAACTTCGTATACTTCAACCCCCTTTATGACTCATATGAAGGGTTGCCCGAGTGGGCCCGCAAGAGCATGGCCAAGCATGAGGGTGATGAACGCCCCTATCGCTACACTCTAGAGCAGCTGGAGGGAGGGCAGACCCATGACCGGTACTGGAACACTGCACAGAAGGAGCTGGTGGAGCTTGGCACCATCCACGGCTACATGCGCATGTACTGGGGCAAGAAGATCCTGGAATGGAGTCCAAAGCCGCAGGAGGCCTTTGAGAGGGCTCTCTACCTCAACAACAAGTACCAGATGGATGGCAGGGATCCCAATGGCTTTGCAGGGGTCGCCTGGTGCTTTGGCAAGCATGACCGCCCTTGGGCAGAGCGCTCTATCTTTGGCATGGTCAGGTATATGAATGACAAGGGTCTTGAGCGGAAGTTCAAGATGGAGGGATACCTGCAACGGATAGAAGAGGCGTTGCAGGAGAGGGGCATCTCCAGCTTTACAGCAGAGGATACGCTGTTCAGGTGAAAGAAGCTGAACAGTTCTGTGGTTTTTTTGTTTGTTCTGATGTCTGGAAAAGCCAAAGCAGAACTGATGGAAACGGTAGGAAAATTACAACTATTTCATAATTGGAACGCAAGCCCATGTAATATATTATATGGGCTTGCTTTAGTTATTCATATATTATTCTTCCAAATAATTAAAAATAATTAAAAAACAAAAAAAAGGTGTTGACAAATAACAGAACTGTACTAAACTGTTATTAGTTAATCCGATTAATTAATAAAACAATTTTATATAATAATTCGTTTTTCTAAAGGAGCAGTGTATATGGTAGCAAGGGCCAGTGGCGCTAATAGTGATAGTCTGCAGCAAATGAATAGGAACCTAGTCCTGTCACTGATGAGAAGAAGCCATGTTACCACCCGTGCAGATATAGCAAAAGCAACAGGGCTGAAGGGTGCGACCATCACCAACATTGTTGCAGATTTCATCACTGCTGGAATTATAGTAGAAACTGGTTCGGTAGAAGGGGGGAAAGGCCGGCGTTCGATCGGCATCTCGTTGGATAACGACAAGTTTCAGATCATTGCAGTCCGCCTTTCACGACTGAACTTTAAGATTCGGATCTACTCCCTGCATGGTGAAAGCTTGTATGGGGAATCCATAGCTATCGATATGAATTCTGATGTCAGGCTGACCATAGATTTGATGAAGGCGAAATTGCGTGAGTTCTTGGCTATGAACACAAGGACAACGCTGGCAATAGGGATTGCCCTGCCTGGTCCCTATATGAAAAGCAAAAACACCATTTTGCAGATTTCTGATTTCCATGGTTGGGAGGGCGTCAATATTGCTGAGGAGATAGAGTCAGAATTCAAGATTCCAACAGCTGTTGAGCACGATGCCAAGTCCAGTGCCTTGGCGGAGTGGTGGTATGGTTCCTATTCGGGTTCCAGTTCAACCCTTTTGAATATCATTGCAGGCCAGGGAAATGGAGCGGGCTTGATCTCCCATGGGAATATCGTATCAGGAGCACATGGGACAGCAGGTGAGTTCGGGCACTGCTCAATTTCCTTTGACGGGCCGTTGTGTGACTGTGGCAATCATGGGTGCCTGGACCTGTATTGTTCCACTAGGGTCCTGAAAAATACCATTCAAAACAAAATTAAGGAGTACCCGGAAAGCCTCTTGTACGGCAAGCCCCTCAATGAAGAGAGCATAGCACTGGCTGTTTCTCTAGGTGATCCCTTGGCAGTGCAGGAGGTTAGGAATGTATCCAGGTACCTGGGGTATGGGTTTGTAAACGCCATTAATATTTATGATCCTGACTTGATCGTAGTTGGTGATGAACTGGCAAATATCGGGGGGGATATCTTGTTGGAAGAGGTAAGGAACGTGGTGCATGAGAGAGTGTTGCCAGGTCTCAGTGGAGAGGTGGAAATAGTAATCAGCACCCTACAGGAACCCATTTTGCTAGGTGCGATGACCGTTGCCATGGATAAGGTTTTTCATGAAATGGAGTTCATGAAAAAGAAAAGATAAGGAGAAGAAAAAATGAAGAAGATTGGAGCCGTTTTTTTGGTCTTACTGGTGCTTTCATCGTTTGCTTTTGCCAAAGGTACAGCAGAGGCAAAAAGTGATAAAATTTCAATTTGTATCACCGATGATCGTGAGGCTTGGGTGAATGCCAGAATCAAGGAATACAACGCAATAAACCCCAATGTGAAAATTGAAACCATTGTGCTTTCAGGAGGATCGAGCGACAGGCAGGCAAAAATGACCATGATGATGCAGTCGCCCCAAACAAGTCCTGACATCATGAACGAGGATGGATTCAAGATCAATGCTGACTCAGCCGCAGGCTTTTTGTACCCTCTTGATGAGTACATAGCAAACTGGAACGAATGGGATCAGTTTTATGACAACGTCAAGGAGATGGGTAGGGCTGTTGATGGAAAGATCTATGGAATTCCTCTTACCGTTGATGTCCTTGGGTTGTGGTATGATAAGGGTCTGATGAAAGAGGCGGGGGTTCCGATGCCTTTTGCACCCAAATCATGGAAGGATGTGCTTGATGCTGCTAACAAGATCAAGGCCTTGGGGAAAAAGGATGTCATCCCATACTTTATCACCACAGCCAAGACCTTCCCAGAAAGAGCTTCAATGCGCCTTTTCCAGCCTTTGTATAATGGCACAGGCCACTCAATCTACAATGCTGAACTGGGTAAATGGACAATCAATAAGAAAGCATTCCTGGATGTGTGCAACTATGTAAACCAAATCTGCAATGGTGATAAGGTCGGACCTCCCCTCGATCTGGGAGTGCAAAACCAGGTTGAAAGCGTCATCCAGTCTTCTTTGATGAAGGAAGGCAAAGTTGGAATCTGGTTGAGCGGTAACTGGATGTGCAGAAACTGGGCGCCTGGAATGCAGTATGAGTGGCCAGAGGTAACTGAAAAAGTCGGCTTTGTACCGATTCCCACACAGTTCGGGCAGGATCCCCATTTCACCTCAATGTCAGGCGGCTGGACCTTTGCTATCCCTCAGAATGCTAACAACAAGGATGCTGCTTGGGAATTCCTCAAGTTCTTGGGATCAAAGGAGAGCTACCTGGATATGGCTATGAGAACCTCCGAACTCACCGTACGAAAAGATGTTGCCGATGAGGCATCCTACAAGGATCCCAGCAGGCTCTACATCCGTGAAGCTTCTGAAATATTGGACTATACGGAATTCAGGCCATCCTTGGATGTATACCCCAGAGTTTCACTGCTTTGCACGGAAGCCATGGAGAGTATCGGGCTTAACACTGCAACTCCGGAAGCTGTGTATAAGACCTTCATCACTTCATTGCGAGAAGTCGTAGGCGCAGAAAACCTTATAGTGGATTGATGTAGTATGATCTGAAGTTCAGCCATTATCACGCTGATAATGGCTGAACTTATGATGAGGAAAGAAATATGAGCAACACAGTACAAGCCCGAGGGTTTGAATTCAGAAAGAATAGTAACAAAAGACTGAAGGCTTTAGGGTTTTTTCTTCCGGCAATGATTCTCTTGGTAATGTTTTACATCTACCCCTTATTCTTGACCGTATTCTTTTCATTTACCAATAAGGCAATGACCGGGATACACGCAAAGGAGAACAATTTTGTAGGGTTTTCCAATTTTATAAAAGTCTTTATGGACCCCAAGTTTAGAAGAGCTATATGGGTTACCTTGGTTTTCTTGTTGTTTTCCGGCATCATCGGGCAGCAGGTATTGGGTTTTTTCTATGCCTTGCTCATGAAGAAGAAGCATAAGGCCATTCGCCGATTTGTAGGGATGTCGATTATTGCTGGATGGATCACCCCTGATATCATTTGTGCCTTTATCTTTGCTGCTTTTTTTGCAAAGAATGGAACACTCAATCTTATGATAGGTTCTCTGGGGATAAAGCCCATTTCCTGGCTATTCGAATTTCCCTTGGTCAGCATCATCATAGCAAACATCTGGAAAGGAACAGCTTATTCAATGCTGATGTTCCAAGCGGCATTGGACGGGATTTCTGATGAGATCATGGAGGCTTCGACAATAGATGGGGCGAACTCACTGCAAAACCTGCGCTATATCACCATACCCATGATCAAGCAGACATTCTCTATCACCTTTGTGAACGTTACGCTGGGTACATTGGGAACCTTTGTCATGATCTATGCCCTCACCGGTGGCGGGCCCAGCGGTGCGACAACAACTCTTGCAGTTTTCATGTATGAAAAAGCTTTCGTTGCCTATCAGGTGGGATATGGAATGGCCATTGCATTCATCATGCTCGCCATCGGAGCTGCTCTGAGCATCATGTACGTACAAGCCATGAAGGGTGACCAATAAAGGAAAAGGTATGAAAACTCGAAAAAATATATTTCAGAATGCTGTTTTGATCTTGATCGGTGTAGGGTTTCTTGTTCCTATGCTCTGGATTGTATTGGGATCATTCAATCCTGAAGCATCACAATCCATTACCATTCCCAAACATTTCTCTGTGAAGAACTATGCCATGGTCATATCTGATATGTCTATTCTCCAAGGGTTTTTTATGAGCTTCGTCATTGCAGGGGCCCAATCCCTTCTAGTCGTGATCATCTCCTTGTCTGCAGCATATCCCCTTTCACGATTTGGGCTGAAAAGAGCACAGACAATAACTTTCTCACTGCTGTTCTTGACAGCAATTCCCATGACCGCTGTCATGGTACCGGTGTATCAGCAGTTCATCATGATGGGCCTGGTGGATTCCGTCTTCGGGACGATCTTGTTCATGACAACGACCGGCCTTCCGTATGGTATTTGGATGACCAAAAACTTTTTGGATACTGTTTCTGTTGAACTAGAGGAGGCCGCTTGGATTGATGGATGCTCTACCTTTCAATCGGTCACCAAAATAGTCCTTCCCCTGATGAAACCGGGGATATTTACCGTTTCGATCTATACGTTTGTAAGGAGTTGGGGAAACTTCTTTGTTCCTTTTATTCTGTTGCAGAGTTCAAGCAAGCTACCCGCTGCTGTTAAGATATACCGATTTTTCGGAGATAGGGGCGAAGTCTATTTTGGGCCACTTTGTGCATATGCAATCCTATACATGTTTCCTGCTGTTCTTCTGTACTCCTTTGCACAGAACTACATGTCCAAGGGCTTTGCCATGACTGGAGCCGCCAAAGGCTGATGAGGAGGATACGTTCCATGAGTAAAAAACCGAATGTCTTGTTCTTTGTGTCTGATCAGCACTCATCCAAATTCTTGGGAAAGAACGGGGTATGCTGGATAGATACACCCAATCTGGACCGTCTTGCTCAAGAGGGGGTCACCTTTGCCAATACATATTGCCAGAATCCCTTATGTGTGCCGAGCAGGGCATCGCTGTTGACAGGTACATACTCCAAGCATGTGGGGCTGTACGAGAATAGGCATATTTTGCAATCGAACATGGAGACTCTGCCAAGGGTCCTGAGCAACCATGGCTACAGGACATGCCTGATTGGAAAATCCCATTTCAACGGGGAGCAGTTCCAAGGGTACCAACAACGACCCTACGGCGATCTTTTGGGGCAGGCCCACCAGGCTGAGTATGTCAGAAAGGGAGGCGCCGGGGAGAGTGAGCACGGCCTTGAGGACCTTCTTGAGAATTCAGGAGCTACCTCCATTCCACTTCCTTTGACCCAAACAGAAATTGTGGTGGCGGAGTCGGTAAAATGGTTGCAGCGGTATGCTGATTCATCCAAGGAGAGTCCCTTTTTCCTTAGTGTGCATTTTGACAAGCCCCATTTTCCCTACCGTGCACCCAAAGCTCTCTTTGACAAGTATGTCGGCAAGGTAAACCTTCCTAAAAACAACAGGTACGTGACCGAAGAGGCTGTGGAGTTTGTACGGAAGGCAGTTGAGGTCAATGGGGGCTGGGAGCATTACGGCACGGATGAGGCTATGCATCTTCACGCCCTTGCTGCATACAGTGCATGTGTTGAGTGGGTCGATGATGCGGTAGGCAGGATCCTTGATAGTCTGCAATACCTTGGTCTCAGCGATGATACGATCATCATCTACAGTTCCGACCATGGGGAGATGGCAGGTGAAAAAGGAGCCTGGCAGAAAACTGTGTTCTTTGATGAGTCTGCAAAAGTTCCTCTGATCATGCGTTGGAAGGATAGCTTCAAAGCACATGGAGACAAAGCTGACCTTGTTGGTCTGATCGATATGTTCCCCACCATCTGTGATCTTGCCGGCATCCCCATTCCTAAGAAGTGTGATGGGGTCTCTCTTCTTCCCCTTCTTATGGGTGAAGCACAGAGCCTTGATCGTGATCATATATTCAGTGAGAGCGTTGTCCTGAAAACTCCCGGACATGCAGGGTGCATGATGCGAAGCCTGAGGTATAAGTACAACTATTATCTTGTGGGCAAGCATGAGCTGTATGACATGGAGGCCGATCCTGGAGAATATACCAACTTGGTAGACCGTCAGGACCATACGGAGATAGCAGCTGAAATGAAGGCGGCGATAGAACAATTCTGGAATCCTGAGGAGCAGGTGCAACGATATGAAGATTGTCCGATAATGCACAATGAAAAGCATTTTTATCTCTACTCCAATCAATTCTTATCCGGTGATGGTGCCATGTTCAATGGCAGACCATAAGGGAGGGCATATGGAAAAGACCATGTATATGATAGGCAACGCCCATCTGGACCCCGTTTGGCTGTGGGACTGGAAAGAGGGGTATGCTGAAAACAACGCAACAATGAAGTCGATGCTTGATCGCCTTGACGAATATGATGATATATATTTTACCTCCTCATCCTCGCTGTTCTATGAGTGGATTGAAGAGAGTTCACCCCTCATGTTTGAGGCGATCAGGAAGAGGGTTGCTGAAGGGCGCTGGTACATCTGTGGTGGATGGTATGTGCAGCCTGACTGCAATCTGCCAAGCGGTGAATCCTTTGCCCGTCATACCTTGTATGCACAAAACTATTTCTTCTCCAAGTTTGGTTGTATCGCTTCAATCGGATACTGTGTGGATAGTTTTGGCCACTGCGGTACGCTGCCGCAGATTCTTCGGCAATCAAGGATGGACAAGTATGTTTTCATGCGCCCGGGGCGCCATGAAAAACCCATTGGGGAGAACCTGTTCATTTGGGAGTCTCCTGATGGGTCGCAGGTGACCGCATACAGGATTCCCTTCAACTATAACGCCCATTTTGGGGTCGAGAAGCAGATCGATGATTGCATGAATGAATTTACAGGTGATTTCCCTGGCGTGATGGCCTTCTATGGTGTTGGCAACCATGGTGGGGGGCCCACCATCGCAAACATCCAAACCATCTTGGAGATGAGAAAGAAATATCCTGATGTGGCCCTTGAATTTGCAACACCGGCACAGTTTTTCTCTGATGTTGCAAAGTCAGGAGTCCATCTACCTGTCATCAAAGAAGATCTCCAGCACCATGCAAGTGGCTGCTATAGTGTGCACTCTGAAGTGAAGAGGATGAACAGGAAGGCAGAAAACCAACTGTTGAGGGGGGAGAAATATGCTGTAATCGCTCATCAGGTGCTCGGGACACCCTATACCAGCGAAGGTTTTGACCAGGCATGGAAGAATGTCCTCTTTAACCAGTTCCATGATATTTTGGCTGGGACATGCCTGCGTTCCGCCTATGAGGATGCAAGGGATGCATATGGTGAAGCGAAGGCCATAGCATCCCGATTGGAAAACAGGGCAGTGCAAGCACTTTCATGGGCGATTGACATCCCCCATGTTGAGCACAGCATTCCCATCGTTGTATTCAACCCCCACGGGTGGGCAACGGAGAGTTTTGTCGAAGTGGAGGGGGGCCATCATAAGAACATGCTGTTTCCCGAGCATCCTGTGCTGTACGATGCTCACAACAAGAGGATTGACTTTCAGATACTCGATGCTGCAGTGCACTGCAGGGGGAGGGTGCGCTTGGTATTCAATGCAGAGCTGCCCCCTCTTGGCTATGGCCTGTATATGCTCTGTGAGGAGAAAGAAGCTCGGGCAATCGAGAACAACCCTGTTTCCGATTCCCTTGTATTGGAAAATAACTTCCTGAAGGTTGAGTTTTCTGCTGATACTGGTGGGATAGGGCTCATATATGACAAAAGGGCCGATCGCTCACTGCTCAGCAGTGATGCCGCAATTGGAACTGTGGTCAAGGATACAAGCGATACCTGGGGCCATGCAACCATTACCTACCATGATGTATTGGGCCAGTTCAAACCCGTGCGCATGGAGAAGACAGAATCCGGTCCGGTACGAGAGACCGTACGGGTCTACAGCACCTATGATGCATCATACCTTATTCAGGAGTTTATGCTGTATAAGGGTGCCGATTACCTTACGGTTAAGGCTAAGGTCTTCTGGACAGAGCAGCTTAAGGCTCTCCGTTTGGATTTTCCTGTTGAGGCAGGAGTAGGCAAGGTCACCTATGAGATTCCTTTCGGTACCATTGAGAAAAAGGCAAATGGGGAAGAGGAGCCTATGCAGAACTGGTTTGATTTGTGTGATGAGGATGGCAGGGGGATATGTATCGTCAATGATGGCAAATATAGTGGGGCAGCCTTTGGCAATACGCTAAGCCTCCTGGTCCTGCGAAGCCCTGTATACTCCCATCATGTACCGACTGAACTTGAACTGCCCCTGGATCGGTATGACTTCATTGACCAGGGAGAGCAGTTTTTTGAGTATCGGATAATTCCTCATGGTAAGAAGTATGAACATGCGACGTTTGTGAAGAGCGGGTTGGAGTTGAACCAAAAGCCCATCGTGTTGTTTGAAACGTACCATGAGGGAACGCTTGCACGCTCCCACTCATATATGGGGGAGACAGAGGAGAATGTTGTGCTGACCTGTTTGAAGAAGGCACATGTAGGGTCAGGATATGTGGCTAGATTTCAAGAAACTGATGGGAAATCATGCACTTCTCTGATAAGCTTTTTTGGAAACCCTGCTTTTGAGTTGAGCTTCAAGAGTTTTGAGATTAAAACGATCAGACTCGATCTGAAGGGCTCTCTTGTTGAGGAGTTGGATTTTCTTGAATGGAAGGCTGAGGAATAGAAGATGAAAGAAGTATTTGTTGGTATAGACATAGGTGGAACTAAAACTGCAATTTCTCTTGTGTCCTATGAGAGAACAACAGTCGATGAGATCCGCATAGTTTGTAAATCCAAGTTTTCGACTCCAGTGGGGGAACAGGCCGTTCATGCACTGGATATGATCAAGAAAAACATCGATTCACTTGTATCCTCTTCCGAGTGTGCAGGAACAGCCATCAGGGCCATTGGAATCAGTTGTGGCGGTCCTGTTGATTCCACCCATGGCATCATCAAGAACCCTCCCAACCTCTATGGGTGGTTTCATGTCCCTATCGTCGATGTGTTGCAAGAGAAATATGGGTGCAATGTCTATATGCAAAATGATGCAAATGCATGTGCCCTAGCTGAATGGCATTTTGGTGCCGGTAAAAATACGTCCAACATGATTTTTCTGACTATGGGAACCGGCATGGGAGCGGGCCTTATTCTTAACAAACGTCTGTACTGTGGAACAAATGACATGGCCGGAGAGATCGGCCATGTCAGGCTCTCTGGGTTTGGCCCTGTAGGATATGGAAAGATAGGCTCTTTTGAAGGGTTTACCAGTGGGTTTGGCATCTCTCAGATCGCAAGGGATTATGCGCTGGTGGAGCTTCAGAATGGAAAGACCACAGCATACTGTGATAGCATCACATCCTTGTCCTCCATCACTGCAAAAACGGTGGCAATGGCTGCACGAAACAACGATCCTGTAGCCATACAGGTATACCGGACTGTCGGAGAATATTTGGGCAAGGGTTTGTCCATACTCATTGATATTCTGAATCCTGAGATGATAGTCATTGGCAGCATCTATGCCCGTGATACTAACCTTATGGTAGATTCCATGCAAAAGGAGTTGGAAAAGGAGGCTCTGCCCACCGCAAGGAGCGTGTGCAAGGTTGTTCCTGCAGCGTTAGGGGAGTGTATTGGTGATTATGCTGCGTTCACCGTGGCCTTATATGGGGAGGGGTATGTCAATGAAGAGTAGTACGGAAATGATAGTAGACGACCTGGTCAAGCGTTACCCCATTCTTGGACACCTACGCAAAGAGATAGTCGGTGCTTATGTACTCATGCTCAGATGCTACAACTACGGGGGTAAGATACTGGTTTGTGGCAATGGAGGCAGTGATTCCGATAGCGCTCATATCGTAGGGGAGCTGATGAAGGGTTTTATAAAGAAACGCCCCCTGCTCCAGTCCGAACAGCTGTACAGCTCTTACCCGGAGATAGCCGAAAAGCTGCAGTATGGAATTCCTGCAATATCCCTAGGTGCCCATACAGCCCTGGCTTCAGCCTTTTCCAATGATGTTTCTCCAGATCTTGTCTATGCCCAACAGGTATTTTCCTATTACAGGGAAAGTGATGTGCTGCTGTGTCTCAGCACTTCAGGCAACTCAACCAATGTCGTTTCCGCTGCCAAGACCATGAGGAGCCTGGGAGGTGACGTCATCTCCTGTACAGGGCGGCACGGCGGTCTTTTGCAAGGCCTTTCGCATATTACCATTCAGGTCCCTGAGAGCGAGACATACAAGGTACAGGAACTTCATCTGCCTATCTACCACTGCATATGTGCAATGCTGGAAGAGGAACTGTTTGACTAGGGGCCTCTTTCCCATCTGAAGAGTCGTACGTGAACCATGGAAAAATATACTATTCTATCAACAGTTACACAGTATAGGGATAATTGTGCACAGGGAGTACGGATGCTTGAGGAGTTCGGATGCACCATTGTAGCAAACCAAAAGGGAAGACCCTACCGTCCTGATGAGTTGAAGGCCATCATACGGGATTTTGATGCTGCAATCATTGGTCCTGACATCTTCAATGATGCTGTTTTTTCAGCCGCACCAAAACTGAGGGTGGTTGCACGGTTCGGCATAGGCGTCGACAACATCAATCTGGAGTCAGCAAGGGCGCATGGTGTCAAGGTCACTAATTGCAGAGGCTTGAATAGCAATTCTGTCGCTGAGCATACTGTCACCCTGATGCTGGCATTGCAGCGAAACATAGTGCAGCTGAACCAGACAACCCGGAAAGGGACATGGGAGCGGGTTCTGTTTCGTGAGATGCTTTCTTGTTCGGTAGGGCTTATCGGCTTTGGGGGAATTGCACAAAAGGTTGCTGGAAAACTTGCCTCATTTGGGTCACCAATATTTGCCTATGATACAAAACCAGATATCGACAAGGCAAAGGAATTACGGGTGACCCTCTGTGATTTAGAGTCAGTATTGCAGTGCGATATTGTATCGATACATGTTCCGTCCCTTCCAGAAACCCGGCACTTGCTCAACAGGGAGAAGCTTTCAAGGATGAGCAGCGGTGCTTTGCTCATCAATACAGCAAGAGGTAGTATCGTCGATGAAGAGGCCCTGTATGCAATGCTTGTCCAAGGTAGCATTTCGGGGTATGCCACTGATGTCTTTGAATGCGAACCTGTACAGCCTGACAATCCACTGCTTACCCTCAATAATTGCATCTTCACCCCTCATGTGGCAGCAGAATCGTACGAAAATTACGAGCTGACGGGCATTGTCGGGGCAAAAGCCATTATTGATGTCTTACAGGGGAGAATCCCTGAAAATTTGGTTGTTTAGAAGTTGTTTGTGAAATCATATTTTCCTGACGGGGTGTAACCTGCCATTCTGACAGCGTTTACCGAGAAAAACACCATTGATTGTGCATCCTTGGAAAGTTTGGTTTCCTGGTATCTGGATCGTGGGGTTGCAGAATTTTTTGCCAACTGCCAGTCCAGCGAGATGGTTTTCTTATCGCTTGACGAACGTATGGCATTGGCCAGATTCATAATCAGTCGTATCGATGGCAAGGTGCCGGTCATTGTTTCAGGACATGTTTCCGATATGCTGGAAGAGCAGGCTATGGAGTTGAACGCCATGGCCGATGGTGGTTGTGATACCTCATCCTTTTGAGCAAGCAATCGCCTTGCTGTAAAGGATGAGGGTGAGGACATATGGTTTTCCAACCTTCAGAGGCTGATGCAGATGCTCCCCAAGGATATGCCCTTGGGTTTTTACGAATGCCCCCTATCCGTATAAGCGCCTTAATTCAACAGAAAGCCTGAAGTGGAGTGCTGCTTCAGGACGGTTCCGTTTCGTGAAAGATACCTGCTGTAATCTTGAGTTGCTGAAAACCCGTGTTGATGTCATCAGGGGTACGCAGTTGAAGCTGTCCAATGCCAATGCTGTGCTAGCCGTACACGTTGAGCCCGATGCTGATATGAGCCTAATTTGATCGGCAGAGATTGTTTCGGATCAATTCTTTGAGAAGGGTATGTATGGGTTGTAGGGAAGAGCATTCCAGGGTTTATCCTTTGACACTTCCAGCAGAAAGCCCAGTGACGAAATACTTCTGGAAAAAGATGAAGACCAGAAGAATGGGGATCAGGCTTATGGTCGACATGGCAAAGACATATCCCCATTGGGTGAACTGATGTTGGCCGAAGAAACCAGCAATGGCTATGGGCAATGTTCTGAGATTGTTGTCATTGATCACTGTATTTGCCCAGGGGTACTCTTCCCAGGCAGTTAGGAAGTTGAAGATTGACACCGATGCTATGGCGGGGCTTGCCAAGGGTAGGGCTATCCTGAAGAAGATGGTGAATATGTCAGCTCCATCGATGAAGGCAGCATCTAGGATCTCGTTGGGAATACCCTCCATAAAGCCCTTTATCATGAATGTTGAGAAAGGGATTACCCAGGCTACGTAAAATGGTATCAGCCAAGGGAGCTTGTTCACTGCACCCAGTTTGAAGGCAAGTTCGAACTGGGGGACTATCAGGGTTGTTCCAGGGATGATCATCGTGACGATGATGAGGGCGAACAGGATTTTCTTTCCCTTGAAGTTGAATTTTCCCAGGATGAATCCCAATGCTGCTGATACTATTGCTGCCAGGGCTACCGAGACGACTGATACGAAAACACTGTTGAGAAAGTTCAGGTAGAATGTGCTTTGGAATAGGACAAATGAGAAGTTTTCCAGAGTGATGGCATCCAGTGAGGGGAAAAACCGTGGGGGGAATTCATACAGGGCACCATTGGGGCGCAAAGCAGTGCTCAGCATGTACACCATAGGCAGGATGGAAACGAGAGTGCTGAATGTAAGCAGGAGATTCAGGATAACAGTTTGTTTTGTAGGTGTCTTTTTCATTTCAGGTTCTTGGCCTCCATGTCCTTGTCCTTCATTGCCTTGAACTGGAAAAATGCCAGAAGGCCCAGGGTCAGGGCCATCATGAAGGAGAGCGATGCCGAGTATCCAAGCTTGCCGGTGCTGAAGGCCTTGTAATACATCCATGTAAGCATGGTATCAGTCTGGTGTGCAGGACCTCCTCCTGTAATCATCTTGATGGAGGTAAACACATTGAACCCCCCGATGGTGAGCATGATCCAAGCAAACAGTATCGTTCCCCTTATAGAGGGGAGGGTAATGGTGAAAAAGCGCAAAAATGCATTGCACCCATCTATTTCCGCCGCTTCGTACAGGTCTGATGGTACCTGTTGCAGTGCAGCTAGAAATATTACCATGTTCCAACCCACCCCTTTCCATATTCCAAGAAGCATCGCAACAGAAAGGGCCGACCAACGGGAATCAAGCCAACGGATGTTGCCATCGACAACATTGAGCGTGTTGTTCAGGAAGTAATTGAGTAATCCCTCAGTATTGAAGATGTAACGGAAGACCAGTGATACGATTACCCAAGAGGTAATTACGGGCAAGTAGTGCATCACTCGGAAGAATACCTGCAACCGTTTGATCTCGTGTATCAATACTGCAACCAAAAGGCCCAGGAGCATTTGAGCGGGAACAGTGATGAATGTATAGGCCAGGGTATTGGCAAACGTCATCCAAAAGAAGCTATCAGAGAGAACATCCTTGTAATTGCTGAACCCTATGAACTCTTGGTCAAGCATCGACCCAAAGTCCCATTGGAAAAAGCTCATCAGAAACAATTTAGCAATTGGATATATCGTAAAGACTCCAAAAATCAGGAGCCCTGGAAAGAGCAAGACGATCATCTGTCTTTTGTTTGACTGTAATTTGCTATCCATATGTATCCCTTGGAAATGATGGGGCAGGCATCAGCTTGCCCCATCAATACGTAGCGATTGAGTACCCTGCTACTTAAGCAAAGCATCCATTTTGACTGCGAGCTCATCAAGAGCACTCCGGACTGTTTTCTTTCCGCTGATCACTTGATGGACGGCACCATTCAGTTCGTTGTCGATTTCAGACCAGGTGGATACCGTTGGTCTTGCCCTGGCAGTCTTGATGGCATCAAGGAATGGGGCGAAGGGTGCGTTTTTGACTGTATCACTTGCCAGTGCCATCTTGTTCACAGGTATTTGCCCGCTTTTGGCCATCTCTATCTGAGCAAATTCACCTGTCATGAAGGTCATGAACTTCCAAGCCGCATCCTTGTTGGCTCCCTTAAGCATGGCGATGTCCTCACCTCCGAGAACAGAAACTGACCCGCCTTTTCCAGTAGGCATCAGGGCCGTACCATACTCCACATTGGGATAGGAGCCATCAAGTTCAGCAGTTTTCCATGGGCCTTCCAGCATCATTGCATAGCGGTAGGTGCCAAAGCCGTCGGTCATGGGAATATCGCCGCTGTTGAAGCCTGTGATTCCACCTTCCTTTACGAGGGTTACAAAGGTTTCAATCGCTTGCACGGTCTCCTTTCCATTTACAAACCCTGTTGCGACTGTCTGGTCCGCGTTGGTGAGGGCACCACCGAATGTCCAGATGAAGGGGCATAGGTTCCACCCTGAGAGAGCAGGTTCATTCCAACCCCAAGTCTGTTGTCCTTTGGCGTTCTTCCCTGACAAGGAGCGAATCGCCGCAACCAGTTCATCAGTTGTCTTTGGCACCGCCACGTTAGCATCCTTAAGCATCTTGGTGTTGTAGAATAAGATTTTGGTGTTGGTGTTCAAGGCCAGGGCATAGTGGTTCTTGTCGATGAACGTGGTGCTCATGGCACTTTCAAGCAACCGTGACGAGACTTTTTCAAAGTCAGGAACTTCGCTGTCCAAGGGTACCAGGATTCCCATTTTCTGGAATTCGGGAAGCCAGGCGATATCACATCGTGCAACATCGGGCAGGCTTCCTGTACTGGAGCTGATAAGCACCTTGTTGTGCAGTTCAGCCCACTCATGGGAGACTGCATTGACCTTGATGCCAGGGTTTTCCTGTTGGAACCTTGGTATCAACACATTCATCAACGTCTTGTTTTCGGCAGACTGCGCACTGTAATGATGCCAAAAATCAATGGTTTCGACTTTGGTATCCTGAGATTCTTTGGCTCCGCTTGCATATGCGGCAGACAGGCTCAGGAAAACGATAAGCAACAGGGCAAGGATTTTTCGTCCCTTCATAGCAATACCTCCACTTGTTTTATGATTTGCATGGAAAAGCCCTCTAGGGAAACATGTATCTTTCCGGCATATCCCATGAATTCATTATTCAGAAAATGTGTATGATCATCGGTGAGGAGCAGTTCATACCTCTGCTCGTCCAAAAGGCTCCTGATAGCAAGCCCTTGTGCAAGGACAGGCAGTTCGATGCTTGCCTTATCCGAGCCGTTGTTGAAGACAACATAGATCGTATCGCTGTGATACCTCCGGACAAACCCAAACAGATTGCGTTCGTCATCGACAAGTAGCGAGTGGTAATCTCCCAGTTTCAGACAAGGCTCTTGTTTTCGGACCTGTATGAGTCTCTTGTAATGCGCAAGCAATGCACTGTCTTGCCTGGAACGCTCCCATATCATCGCAGAACGGCAACCAGGGTCATTTCCACCTTCCATCCCTATCTCGTCCCCATAATATATGGCGGGGGAACCCATGTAGGTCATCTGGAAGGCAACAGCAAGCTGAAGCCTTGCCTTATTGCCTCCCGCTGAAGTTAAGAACCTTTCGGTGTCATGGCTTCCCAAAGGATTGTACAAGGCTGTGTTGACAATATCCGGGTATTTGGAAAGGGCGTTGTTGATCTGATGGTCGAACTGAGAAGGAAGAATGCTCCTTCTGCCAAAGAAGTCTGTAACTGCATCCTTGAACAGATAGTTCATGACAGAATCGAGCTTCTGCCCATCCCCGACCAAAGCATATCCATCACCCCAGGTTTCACCCAAAAGCAACACCTCTGGGTATGCATGCTTGATGACATAGCGGGCATGGGACCAAAAGCTCAGGTCAACCTCATCAGCCACATCCAGTCTCCAGCCATCGATACCTGCTTCTCGTATCCAATACAGCATGACATCAAGGATATAGGCCCTTACTTCTGGAGAGGTGAAATTGAGTTTGGGCATGAATTGGTAGTCACCCACACATCGGTAATTCAAAGGGTCTCCAGTCAGAGGGAACCCTTGTGCATAGAACCAGGACCTGTATGCTGAATTAGGACCCTTCTCCACAAGGTCATCAAAAGGCATGAAGTTGCATCCAACATGGTTGAATACACCATCGAGAAGAATTCGGATACCTTGTTCATGCGCTGCATGAACAAGCGATTTCAGATCTTCAGTAGTTCCAAAGTCGGGATCGATCTGGTAGTAGTCTGTTGTTGCATACTTATGGTTGAAATCGGCAAGGAAGATTGGGTTGAGATAGATGCAATCGATGCCAAGTTCACAGAGGTGGGAGAGGTTGTTTTGAATTCCCTTGAGGTCTCCGCCCATAAAGTTTTCCCTCGTGGGTTGTGCATCCCAAGCGGAATAGGGATGAAGCTTCTTTTCCGCATTGCCGATGGCAAAACGTTCGGGAAAGATCTGGTAGTGGACTATCCCTTGTGCCCAAGACGGAATGCTGAACACATCCCCTTGGTTGGTGTTTAGATACTCGAAAAAACCCTTTTCTGGTATCGCAAGGCCTAATCTGGTTTGAGATAGATAGGTGATGGTCCCCTCACTATCAGTAAGTTCAAAGTAATATTGTATGTATTGAACCGTTTCTTCACATTGAATTCTCGCGCGCCAATCATCTGTGAAGGAGTCCCTATAGGAAATGGCAAGATTTTTCCTGCATTCGGTATCAGTTCTATCGGTATTTCGCTTCCAAAAGAAGATCGAGCATGAGGCAATGTCCTTTTGTTCGGTCGTAAGGCGGATAATCAAGCTTGTGAGGGTGTCTGAGATGACATATTCCTTGGTTGTCCTATGCTTGATGGCTGCTTTGTTCATCATATTGTCCTTTGTGTCGATTTTCTTTCAATGAGGTTTGTAGCAATGAGAATCTGGAGATCCCCCACATGCTTCTGGATTTTTTGGAATAGGATTGATGCCGCTTGTTTTCCTAGCGAGTAGGTATCAATATCAACCACAGTAAGAGGAGGGTCCATGTACTCTGCCAGGGGGAAATTATCAAAGCTGATGATCCCTATGTTTTCTGGAATTGAAAGGCCTTTGTCCTTGATCGCCTTCATTGCCCCGAAAGCCACTATATTGTTGTTGCATACAAAGGCATCCGGAAACGGCTCCTCCTGCAAAAGGCTTGAAACCAGGTCGTAGCTGGAATCCGCTGTCCCATCCGAATAGAGGATCCATCGTTCATTGGGCTTTAGGCCGTGCTTTTCAAGCCCCTCCTTATATCCTCTGAGGCGGTTGGAGAAAAATACCTGCGAATCGTTCCCGCCGATAATTCCAATCGAAGAGTAGCCCGACTCAACAAAATGTCTGACAGCTTTGAAACCTCCTTGCATATTGTTTACGTCAACCCAGCTTGACTCGTTCTGGCACAGCGACGGCTCCCCCAGAACAACAAAGGGGAAACTGCTCTGATTGAGGGCCTTGATGAGTTTGGTGCTTACACTTGAAGAGGGGAGGATGAGACCATCGACCTTTCTTTCAAGAATAAGTTTTTCTATAGGAGATTTTCCATCTTGGGTAGTCGCATCATTGGAGATGATGAGGTTATACCCATTATCCTGGCAGATCTGCTCAATGCCAAAAACACTTCTATTGAAGAAGTAGTTTGAAAAATTCTCGTTGTCGTCGGTAGCATCGACTATCAGGGCAATGGCTTGCGAACTTCCGGTTGCAAAGCTTCTGGCAAGGCTGTTCGGGTGGTAGTTCATTTCTTTCATGGCAACAAGGATCTTGTTTTTCGTCTCTTCAGAAATGACTGCTTTTCCTGTTATCACCCGAGAGACAGTTGAAGCTGAAACTCCCACCTTCTTTGCTATATCGTTGATTGTTGTGGCCAATTTATCCTCCAAAATGCAATCGGTTGCATTGTTAAGTGCCATTAAAAGTTTATCCTATAGCTTAAAGTTAAAAATTATAGAAATAAGCTATAAACATCATGCAACCGATTGCATGAATATAGACTAAACCGGTTTTTTAGTCCTGTCAATCAAATTGTACTGATTTAGCTGTATTTTGTATGGATGATGTGAAGGGAAGGTTGCATAAAAAGCCTTCCTCTCTTTGAGGCAGGAGGTTCGGGAATTGCATGTGGTACCTGAAAACTCAAGGCTATGGCACCCTATCTTGGATAGAACGGATAACAGTTGGGCACGCCTCTACACCCTCTCCCTATACAGAGGCATGCTCATGCACCTCGGACCCCCTCGTCCCCGAACAAGCTCTGATCCCTTGATGGGGAGCACCTCGATGCCATTCTTTTCCAACACCTCATTGGACACCACATTCCTGCAGTACGTGATGACCTTTCCCGGTGCTATGGCA
>Ga0265295_1002608_pt1 | contig 28010 bp, 16 predicted proteins | sample Munlansysbiofilm_FD_192503 | JGI IMG/M metagenome (GOLD analysis project Ga0265295, IMG submission 192503) | Leachate microbial communities from a municipal landfill in Southern Ontario, Canada - Methane capture system biofilm | ecosystem: Engineered > Solid waste > Landfill > Unclassified ... | reverse complement strand
TTAATGGTAATGGGTAAGAATCTGTTTCGGGTTTGAGCGGTTCAAATCTTAAATCGTCAATCCAAACCGTGCCTTTTCCGCCAACAAAGGAGGCAATGGTGAACTCAATTCGATCGATACGCTTTAGCTCCCTGCTTTCAGTTGGTCCCCAAGCAAAGCTGATATGCCTCTTCTTTATTCTGATTTTTGTCCACTCCTGTGGAAAAGCGTAATTACGATTATTTACCCACCAAACATTATCGCCGGAGCTATCTATAAACTTGATTTCAAAATTATTTGCAGGCGATTCTGCTTTAACCCAAAATGTAAACTCGTAGTTTTCGGGTAAATCAATTGCAAACCACTTCTGAATACCACCATAGCCCGTTCCTTTGGTAAAATCATAATCGAAACGGATTGCCCGACCCTCTATTCCTTCTTCGTCGGATAAGTTTAATTCAACACCATCGGACTTGATAAATTCCCAACCCTCTTTGGTCTCAAAACCATCGAGTTGAATGTTTTGAGCTACAATAAATTTAGCGGGTAAACTCCAAAAAATTATTATTGCAATTATCCTCAGAAGAATACTACTCATTCCCTTACTATTTAAAAGATTATGGGCTTTGTCTACTCCAAGTATTCGTACCCAAGCCTGTTTAACCCTTTCTGAATAATTGGATCTTTCATTACGTAATCCCAAACAAGTCCTGTTCTGAAGTTCTCAATCATTATTAGCATTGGTCCTTGAGCAATGCCAACAAAATCGTCGTTTACCCAGTTAGCTGTTTGGTTGAATGCATCATAAAATCCATATTTACCCCAAATCTTATCACCATTTATCTCAATAATCGATTTTATGGTGGGGAGAACAATCTCAGGGGCAAACGGAAGAGACGATAGCGAAGCATAGGGCGCAATTGTCCCATCATCAAAGTAGTTGTAGTCAGGTCCACTTGCTCCTCGCCCTGCATAGCCCATAAACTGCTTGTTATCAAAATTATATGCATCAGTAGGGCCGTCGCTAGCTGTTATTCCCCAACAAAGGGAGCTGTAACCAACCCATCCATGAGGATTATCAATGGCATATCGCTGTTGCGCATATGTTGCACGTCGAGAATTCTCAAAGTAATCGATACCCTTCTCCTTCATGTACGGATCAGCTATACCCCGAAAGTCTATAAATGCTTGTGAAAACTGATGGCCAAACAGCGGGGGGAATGCGGCATGCGATAGTCCTTCATATGGCGTATACCACCTGTAAAAATTTATCCACGCATCATAACTTTTCTCTGCGTTGTTCATGCCCGAACCAGCTGCTAGAATATAAAGAAATAATGCCTCGTTATATCCTTTCCACCCCATGTTGTGCTGGCCAGTTTCTGGATACCATCCCATTGAGATAGTGCGAGCAAATTCGCCCTCATCAGGCATTTCCATAAAATCCCAGTCAACTCTGTTTAATAGAAACGTGGCTGTTTCGCGTATCTGTTTTTCAACCTCATTGTCGGAGTTGTAATAGTTACGGGCAAAAATTATTCCCATCATAAGTAGGCCAGTATCTACAGTTGAAAGTTCGCAGTCCCATTCACGCGTACCAGAGCTTAATCGGTGGAAATGGTAATAAAATCCTTTGTATCCAGTGGTTGCAGTATCGGCGCTTTGTTCAGAATTTTTATAAAAGTTAAGCATGTTAAGGGTTATTTGGGCAGCCTGATCGCGGGCTATCCAATTTCTTTCAACTCCAACGGCAAAACTTGGTATACCAAAACCGGTAGCAGCAATGCTTGATGGAGCCCAGCTGGAAGCACGGTCTTTTATAATGCCCCATTCGGGATGATGCTCGTTTAGGAAGAAGAGAAAGGTTTTTTTCTGAATAGTGTCGAGTAGAGTCTCCTCTTGGGCTGTTAATGGATAATCAACTCTCCCGTTTGATTCAAAAACCAGTTGTTTGGGCTGATTGCATGCTGCAAGACCCAGAGTCATGAGAAGTAAAATCTTATTGATTTTCATTTTATCTTTTTTTTGAGTTTTTATCAGTGCATAGGATGATTCTGTGATATGACTATATTCTTAATGAAATCAACCCATGATTTGAGCTTGTTAATATGAAAACCCTAACGCTTCAAGCCCATTTTGTATATCTTCATTAGCCATAAAAGTATCCCATAGAAAACCAGTCCGATGGTTCTCTATCATACAGATAATTGGTCCTTGATCGATTGCAAGGTACGAGTTGGCGTACCAGAGCGTGGTAAGGTTAAAGGAATCCTTAAATCCGTATTCGCCCCAAATTTTATCACCTATAGTGTAGTAGAAAAACTGTAATGCCTGCATACTCTCAATTGGGGTATATGGAAAGGATGATAGAGCAGCAGTTGGAGAAATTACTCCCAAATCATTGGTGGGTGAACTGGCGCTATAACCATTTTGAATATCGCCTGCGCTTAACCCCCAACAATCAGCTGAGTAGCCTTGGTATCTCTTTGGATTTGCAATGCAATGTGCTCGATTAATTTGCGTATGGGCCACGTTTTGACCCCAGTAGTTGGCATATTGATCGCTTAGGTTACGGGGATCGAGGCCTAAGAAAGAGTAGTGAGCAAAGAATAGTGGACCGCCATAATCGAAACCTAGCGGTAATTGGATATTGTAGAATGTTTTGTTATTAACCATTGGATAGGCACCATTACGGGCCCAACCATCGTGGTAAATTTCATTTGAAATGGGAAAGGTTGGCGATGATGCCCCTAAAATGTAAACAATTAAAGCTTCGTTCCAGCCTCTAATTTGTAGATTTACAGCCCATTCATAATTTGGCGACCAGTGCCAGTAAAGCACATCCTCCTGATTCTTATTATACCACGACCATTCCACCTCTTCCCAAAGCTTTTGAATGGAATCGCACATGTCCCGCTCTGGTTGTGAGCCAGTTTTAAAATACTCCTTAACGGTAAGTAATCCTTGGAAAAGGAGTGCTGTCTCCACAAGGTCGCCTCCATTATCGTATGTGCTAAAAGGGTAAACTTTGCCAGTTGTTCCGTTTATCCAGTGGGGAAAAGCGCCATGGAATCGATCTGTTTCGGGGTTTATTAGAAAGTTAACAACAGTGTTTAGCCTTTCAAAACCCTCGGTACGGGTAATAAAATCACGCTCAATACCCACTAGTATCGACATTAATCCAAAGCCGCTACCACCAGAGGTTACAACATCGCCAGAGCCATAACGCTCTCGGGCTAGGCCTGATATTGGATGGGCATAATCCCAAAAATACTTAAAGGTTTGTTCCTGAATAAGTGTTAGGAGATCCTCATCGGGGATGATGGGGAATTTTGGTACACTATCCACTCGTGTTCTGAATACGGTGGTGTATGATGATGTGAATATCCCACCTAGATTTGGTCCTTGATCAAATAGAAGTCGGTATTGTGATAGAGGATTAAGTTTGTTGCTGGGTGATATATATAGAACTTGCGCTGAATTGTCGAATTTATGGTTGTAAGCAGTGTCAACACCACTACTAATGGTAAGCTTACTCTTTAAAAATTTAGTGGTATCAACCTTTGAGGTAAAATGAATTCTGATGCTGATGTTCTTAAAATCAACACCGTTAATGGTTTTGCCGTTGGGCACATAGGTATTATTGATAAAGATAGAATCAACCTGAAAGTTATTGACAACGGGGTTGTTGTCTTCTTTTTTACAGGATATGGCAAGGGTAATAATTAATAAAATAAAAGTGAAATATCTCATTTAAAGAATTTTTTGGTAAAAAAGGGGTAGAAAAGGATTACCCTTCTCTACCCGATTTGCAAACCTAAAACTGTTCTAGTTAATCCAAGTTATCTCAGCATCGTAAAGAGCTTTAATCTCAACTTCAGTAAGGGCCTTGTTATAGATTCTGAACTCATCAACCATACCGTTGTAATAGTTCATCCAATCAGCTCCAGTGCCATCAATTTGTTGAGGCCATGCACCAAAGTGAATTTTAGTCATGTTCTGTCCAAGTTTAATGGGCCCGAGTAATGGTTGAGGAAGAGGTCCTTCACCGTCGGGATCGCCATCTGAATACCTAACAGATTCAGCAACTTTAACTCCATTGGCCCAAAGTTCAATTGTTGAAGTTTCCATGCGATAAATTCCCACCATATGAAACCAAAGATCACCAGCAAATTCTTTTCTTTGAGCTCTAATATCTTGACCTTTCCAAACCGATTCACTATCGAATAGGTAAAGTTTCATATCCAAAGAGTCTCCCTCTGGTTGGCTCTCTTGCATAAGAGTTAAGTTTCCCATAAAATCGTCGCCACCATTAATTGCAAATATTTTTGCAGCTCCACCAGTTGTTGCTGGAGATTTAATCCAGCAAGCCAGAGTAAATTCAGAAAGTGTTTTTAGAGCAGTATTCCCGGTAATATTGTACTCAAGATAGGCCTCAGAAGAACTACCTTTAAGTGCATTTCCTCGTCTACCAACAACAAAACTAGATGCTCCAACCTTTTGTCCAAAGGTAATTGTGTTGTTAGTGAAAGGTACTGCTACACCAGCGGCAGGTTGGCTTTCGAAATCGAAGTATGCAATTAGATTTGTTGCAGCAATTGTACTAGGATCAGTTTTCCCAGCGTTGGGATCGGGATCGGGATCATCATCCTTGCATGAAGTAAGTGCTAATGATCCGAAAATTAGTCCTCCTAGTAGGAGCATTCCAAAAAATTTAAACTTGTTTTTCATAACATATTTGGTTTTGGTTAAACAATAAAAAATAATTTACTTTTAGTTAATACCCGCTGTTTTGGGTAAGATTATTATTAAGTTGAATTTGTGCTGCTGGTATTGGGTATACCTCATGCTTACCAATTACAAAACCCTTATCGGATAGTGCCGTTGCAGCTTGGCCATTACGAATAAGGTCGAAGAAACGATCCTGCTCCATGGCAAGTTCAGCACGGCGCTCATCCCATATATTTTGAAGGGTAACTCCTGCAATATCAACAAGACCAGCTCTTTCTCTTACCATATTCACTGCAATGTCGGCTGTAATACCACTCACTAGAGGAACTGCGGCTCCATTTACAAGGGCCTCGGCGTGCATTAGCAGAACATCCGAATACCTTAATATCCTGATATTGTGATCGAATCCATATCCGTTAAAGTTCCAATTGTTGTAATATGCCGGGGTGTAAACCTTACCATTGTAAACGGGATTTGAGCATGCTTTCTTAATACTGTCCCCTTCGGGGGTTTTAGTTCCACGGTACAGAAGCGTTGTGGCAGGGCGAACAATTTCACTCCTCGAATCAAAAAAGTCAATTAAGTTTTGACTGGGTGTGCAAAATCCCCATCCCTGCAAATTGCTTGGGGTGTTTCCTCTTGGTCCCTGCACGTAAGCGTACTCAAGGTATGTTGTTGGTCCGGTGGAGTTTCCAAGAGTTGAACTCTGTATTTCGAAGAGCGATTCTTCACTATTCTCTTTGTCCACGCTAAATACTTCCCTGTAATTTGGTAGAAGTCCATATCTGCCAGAGGCAATTATCCTATCGGTAAGCGAAGCAACGGAGTCCCACTCCGCTTGGTACATGTGAACCTTTGCCTTTATTGCCATTGCTGTGTACTTGTTAATTCTGCCCGCCCACTCTTGTGAGTAAAAATCTGGAAGGACTGCAATGGCTTCCTCTAAATCATTTTCAATAAATGCATAAAGTTGTTGTGTGTTTGACTGAGTAACCGATGCAAGCTGCTCAGACGATAGAATGGTGTCAATAACTGGAACTCGACCAAAGAGCCTGGTGAGATTAAAGTAAGCATAAGCCCTTATGGTTTTCGCTTCACCTTGGCACTGCATGGCATATTTCTTATCGTTTGAGTTTGGCAAAGTTTGCTCAAACTTGGGCATTTCATGTATTGCATAGTTTGCGCCGCTAACAATATCGTAGTACCCCGACCATAAGTCGTTTATTAATCCATTTGTAGGTCCATACATCAGATCATCCAATTCTTTCATCGTTGGGTTGTCTTCGGGTGTACTACCCTTATCAGCATTGTCGGAGGCAATTTCGAAAGCCCCGATGTATGGGAACACATGCGCCCCGTATGATCGAAGTTTAGCGTATGATGCGCTAATTGGTAGGAATATGTTTTCGGCCTTTGTGTAATCAATTCCTGTTGTGGGCACTGTTCCCTCTGGCCTGATATCTAAAAAGTCCTCGCAACCGGCAAAAACAAGTATGATGGCAAGTACTGTGAGTATACGAAAGTTTTTCATAACTAATGTTTTTTAAAAGTTAGCCTTTAAACCCACTGAATATATGGCCTGCATGGGGTAAACAGAGTTATCAACGCCAGCGCTAATGGGGCTACCGCCTATTTCGGGAGTAAAACCATTGTATGTAAAGAAAGAGTATGGGCGCTGTGCTGATATATAAACCCTAAGCATCTTTATTTGTTTAATTGCCTTTGTTGTGTAACCAATCTGGATATTCTGAATTCTGATAAATGAACCGTTCTCAACAAAGAAATCATTGGCTTGTTGAGTATATGAGAAGTTGTAGGCCTGAGCAGATGGATAGGTATCTGAGTGATTATCATCGGTCCAGCGATTTTCAACAAAATCTTTATCGTAGTTGCCATCAGAGAAGATGTCCCGATTCATCCTTTTGTTATTTAGTATCTTATTGCCAAATTGACCATAAAGCGCAAGGGCCACATCAAACTTTTTATAGTTTAGCCCAAGGTCAAAGCCGGTAATTAGCCAAGGGATTGCGCTACCAAGGTAAACCTTGTCTTTATCATCTATAACTTTATCACCATTTTGATCCTTGTACTTGAAAAACCCCTTGTCCCTAATCGTTTGGTTCACTGGATCCTGAAGTGCTTCTGCTTCGCTTTTGTAAACACCATCAATTTCAAATCCATAGAATGCACCAATGGGGTGGCCAACGGCCGTTCTGGTAGTGTAATTTCCTCTTACATAGGCTCCGGGTATGTAATCTCTACCTTCGAGTTCTAATACGCGGTTGTATATTGAGGTTGCATTAAAGCCAATGTGGTAGCCTAAATTATCGCTTATTTTATCGCTCCAGTTGAGCATTAACTCAACACCTGCATTAAGAACTTTCCCGTTGTTGGCAAGTAATTCGGCAACCCCACCACCTGTGGCAATGGGTGCATAGAATACTACGTTATTGGTGGTTCGGTAGTAAAAATCAATATCACCAGAAAGTTTTGTGCTTTTGGATACAAAGTCGAATCCCAAGTTGAATTCGTTAACTACTTCCCATCTTAACTGATTTTGAAGTACCGTTTGGGCTCCAACCCCATCAACCAACTCATCGTTAAATATGCCAGAACTTTCAGGGCCTGTTAATCCGAGTATTACAGCTGAATTTGAGGGAACATTGTCGTTACCGAGCATGCCCCAACTTGCTCTGGCCTTTAAAAAGCTGAATAGTTCTTGGCTCTGCATAAAGTCTTCTTGAGAAAGATTCCAACCCAAACCAATGGATGGGAAATAGCCCCATTTTTTTTGATACTTTGAACTTCCGTCTGCCCTAAAGGTTACCGTTAGTAAATACTTGCTTTTAAAGTTGTAGGTTCCCCTAGTGAAGAAGGATACACCATGATACCTAGATCCACCATCCCATGCATATCTATCTTTGAATGAGCCAGTAGTTAGGTATTTCGATTGGTCGTCGAGCCCAAGTACATTCTGGGCTGATCCGCCTAATGTTTCATACCTCTCAATGCGAGTTGATTGCCCTAAAAGAATGGAGTAGGAATGATCACCCTTTCTGTTGTTGAAAGTTAAAAGGTTATCAATAATTTGCTTGTTTGAACTCCCCGAAATTTTTTCGAGACTTGATTTACGAACTCCCTGTGATCCCCCAACATTATACTCAGGGGTGAACGAACGTGGCGTGTAATTGCCCAAATCCTGATTGTAAGAAATTTTGAATGTTAATTTATCTTTTATAGGATAAAACTCTGCATAGGTGCTAAATACAATTTTGTGACCCTTTTCAAAGTATTCAGGGTAGTATGCTGCAGCAACAGGGTTTCCGTATTGATTCCCGAACCCATAGGTTTGTGGCGAGCCGAATTTTACGGGATAAGCATCCACGTTATTTGGGTCGTAAACTGGGTAAACGGGTGGGTTAACAAAGGCCCCAAAGAAAGCGCCCTCGTTTGGGTTATACTGATTGTGCTTTGATAATATATTGTTAAAGCCAATTTTCATATATTCATTTACATTCTGATCAACTCTAATCCGAAGATTTAATCGCTGATACTGGTTTTCAGCATCCATTATACCATCTTGGTATAGGTAGCTACCTCCCATTGAGTAGCTCGTCTTTTCGCTCGCACCCGATATGTCGATGCTGTGATTGGTCATTGGTGCGTTTCTAACCAGCTGCTTATACCAATCGGTACTTGTTGGGTAGCTATTAGGATCTTTAGGAACATAACCAGTTGTTGAAGCATTTGCTTCATTTAGAGTTTCAACGTATTGATTCTTTGTTGCTAGCGGCATAATATTTACCGGAGTTTGAAAACCAAAGTACGTGTCGTAGCTAATTGTTGGCTCACCTGTTTTACCGCTTTTTGTGGTTACCAAAATTACACCATTTGCCGCTCTAACACCGTATATTGCTGCTGCCGAAGCATCCTTAAGCACAACAAGATCTTCAATATCTGATGAGCTTATAAAATCTATATTGTCAACAAATACTCCATCAACCACAAACAAAGGATTTGCATAATCCCCAATGGAACCAATCCCCCTAATCTTAACCGAAGGGCCTCGACCGGGAACACCGCTGTTTATGATTTGCACCCCAGATGCTTTACCTTGCATGGCTTGCATTGCGTTGGATGTTGATTGTAGAGCGAGGGTTTCGCCTTTTACCTTAACAATGGGTGCCGTTAAGTCCTTAGCCCGTTGGCTGCCATAGCCAATTACAACAACCTCATCTAGCGAAGTGGTTTCTAAGCTAAGGGTGACATTAATCGTAGTTCTATCACCAACAACTTGCAACTGGGTTACCATACCCACCATGCTATAGACAAGTGTCTCCGATGGTTCGACCTGAATTGAATATTTCCCGTCCCAATCGGAAGAGGTTCCACGGATAGTGCCCTGAACTACTACAGTAACACCTGGGAGAGGTTCGTTGCTTTCATCAACTATAGTTCCTTTAACAAGTACTTGAGAGAATAAGATGAAAGGCATGATTGAAAAAAGAGCTAGGGAGATAAGTTTTTGCTTCATACCCAATAATTGTTTTAATGAAAACTCTTATTTGAAACTATTCTTATAAAGTTACATCAATCCCATAGTAAAAGGCAAATTTATTTCTCCATTTTAGTTTCACAACTTAAAAAAATATTGGGAGTTAATTTGGTTTTACCTCAACAACTGTTCGCAATCGTTTGAAAGCTAGGATTTAGTAATTATCAAAAAGTACTTTTTGATAATTATTAATTAATAGGATAGTGGTTCTTTTTTATTTTGTAACAGGGCAACGAACCGGAATAGATGCCGTAGGAGCTAGTGCTGTACTATGATATGTTGGAGAAGTCGATACTCATTAAGAACTCTGTGAGATTTTCATCATGGTTAAGATTTAGTTTTTTTCTTAACCTATAGCGACCAATTTCAACGGCTCTGGTTGAGTTGTTTAGCAAACGGGCAATTTCTTTTGAAGAGAAATTCATCTTTAAGTAGGAGCAAAGTCGTAAATCGTTGGTAGTAAGGTCAGGGTATTTATCCAGAAGTTTCTTAAAGTAGCCTTGTTCTGAGAGTTTAAGACTTTTCATGGCATTCATCCACTCCTCAGTTTGCGTTTCAAGTCCCTCGTTTAAAATATTCTCCATACTCCTTAAATTCTTTATGGGGTATTTGGATGAATTGTCCTTAATAATGTTGACCTCCTTTTGAAGTTTGGTTAGAATCTCGTTCTTACTTATTAAATATCTGATGGTGAGCATTAGCTCATAGTTCTTAAAGTCGAGTTCCTTTTCGAGTGAGCTATGCTTGAGTTCCATCTCCAAACGCTCTTTTTGGCGAATCATTTTATACTTAATGTATAGCATTATTAACCAAACAATTAACATTAAAATAACTGCGTAGCTACCTAGTGCAATGTTTGAGTAATACCAGGGTTTTTTAACCTGAAATGGAATTTGAATTATTGAGCCGTCTGGTCCCTGAACCTCAACGGTGTAATTGCCGTAAATAAGCCCCAGATAGGTGAAATGATTGTTATGAGTATTTTGCCAGTTACTTTCAAGTTCCTTAACTCGGTAAAGGAATTGCTTGTTGGGATAATCAAAGGAATAAGGGGCAATAAAGCTAATGGTTACATTATTCATGTTCGATTTAGTGCTCAGATCTTCAAAATTCTTGTAATAAGCTATCTCCTCATCCTTTTTGCCAAAAAAAACCACCTTTTCAAGTTCAAGGCCTGCAATTCGTTGTTGGTTTTTATGGGTTACAAGATTGTAGGTATCGAAACTATCGGGAGTAGGAATAATCAGAGTGTTGCTATCAAGATTTGCGAGCTGAATGCTTCGTTGAGGCAAACTTATACTGTTAAGCTGTATTTCACATTTCTTAGTTGCCGTAAAATCCAGATTAATCTCGAATAGTGCAAGTTTATCATCCTTAATAAGCCAATACTCATTTTTTTGATAGTGCTGAATTTGATCAGCCCTTTTGAATTCGCCAAGATCTTTGGATAGTGAATCAATTGGAACAATTTGATTCCTTACGTAATCATAAGTGTAAATATCCTGGGAGGTGGTGAAAACTACCCTGTTATTAATTTTGAACACTTTTATGTTATGGCTCTCTCCATTAATACTTGGATAGAAATTAACCTTAAGCGCTTGCTTTAAATCATCTGAAACTTCGATTTTGTATAGACCCTTTTGGTGGTGCGATGCCCAAATATATCCAAGGTAATCTACTTCGAGGTAGCGTGTGGGCTCAATAAAATCCTCTAGTTTTGACAGGAATTGCCATTTCCCTTCTGCTGATTTATCAAGGACTATAATGCCTGTGTACGTTCCACCAATCATGTAGTTTCCATAAGGCTTAAAGGTCCACCCTCCGGTTACAGAGGAAATTAGTTTAAACGTTTCGCCGTTTACCAAGTATGTTCCCTCGTTATGGCCACATAATATTTGGTTATCATACTCCTCAAGGGACCAAACCTGACCTTGGCTTTTGGGGATTAGCCTTAAGTTTGTAAAATGATAAAACTGCCCCTTTTTAATAATATCACCCAGAAAAAGACCATGGTTTGTTCCGATATATAGCTGATCATCCTTTTTTAGCAAGGCATAAATTGTCCCCAATGACGCGTTCCTACTCTTATAGTGGGTGTAAGGCGATAGCAGATCGATGTAGTTTACTCCCTCATCAAGTCCAACCCACAGTCCTGCTTCTTTGTCGGCATAAAGGGAAAGAATGGTGTTATTCTTGAGCCCGTTATGGGTACTGTAACTTCGGAGTATTTCACCCTTTTTATTGGTAATGATCAATCCGTTTAGGATGCTCCCAAAGGCGTATGTAGAGTCGTTTAGCTGTTTAGCTGCATTGCATATATTGCTTTTTAAGAAAGTGTTAGCATCAGAATCGAAGTATTTGAAATTTTGTCCATCATAATTATACACCCCATAGTTATCAGTGCAAACAAGCCATTGATTAGCACCATACGGAATAATTGCGTGAACCTTTTTGTTTGAAAAAACATCACTATGCTCGATATATGTAAATTCATTATTCTGAAACCAGAACAGGCCACTCTCAATTACTTGAACAACAAATTTATCTCTAATTTGATGAAGAAAAAGCATGGCGTACGGAGCTTTTACTTTTTCAACCTGTCCGTTACTATAAACATATATTGAAGTAAACGACTGGAAATATACTTTCTCCTCATCACAATAGATCTTCCAAATTTCATCGTTTTTTTCTATTGAGGTTAAATCAGAAATAGATGAGTACTCTAAAACACCTTTGCTGCTGTACTCCCAGAATCCAAATTCTTCGAAGGAACCAGTAAAAATTTGTTCACTGCTATTAACCGCCACTGAGCGTATGGGGAGTTTATCTTTTAGGGTATATTTTGTCCAGTTAATACCATTAAACTCAAATAAACCCTCAGAGTTTGCCATGTAAATCAGCTGATTATTGGGGTTCTGAGATATATTCCAATTCTGGTTTTTAAGATTAAAATCATTAATAAGGTAAGGGATTAGCTCAGGAACTTTGGCTTCGGAAGCCAAATTAACTAAAAGCAATAATCCGAAAAGGGAGAATAGATGTATGAAGAGTTTATAAATGATTTTTTTCATAAAACTTTTCAGCATACTTTTTTATTTACTCTAAAAGTACGATGAATTTTTATAACAACAAGCACTGTACGCAAAAGACCACACGGTTTTACTTATAACCAAAAGTCTTTAGTTCTGCTCGCACGTGAATGTTTTCCGTGAACATATTAAAAAAACATTTAGTAAGTGTTGTTTTTAGTGTTTGCTCCCAATTTAAGCGATGTCAATTCTATTGCAAAAACGTTCAGCGATTGCAGCAAATTTATTACATTGAATTATTTATAAAGTAGGGTGAAAAATAGCTGAACATACAAACTATACATCGCCAAAGGCAAGCCTAAAATTGAAGTTATAGTTTAATAAATTCTAGCAGGTTCTTCTTTAGCATTTTTTCTAACTCAACAAAGTTTTCCTCGCGTGTTTCGGCAAAAATAAAACCAAAAATAGGATACCTCTTAATATCCATCTTCCTAACCTCAAGCGGTTTTTCGAAGCACTTTAAAGCGCTTTCAAAATCGAAATCACTAATCGCGCTAGCATCAATATCTTTTGGCTTATCTAGTATTGTCATGCTATATACCTTGCCATCTTTATCTTTTAAAAGTGTATCCCAATCAGGTTTTTTCTGTTCAATAAAGTACTCATATGGATTTATGCCATAGGCATAGTAAGCGATATCGGTAGAACAAAAGCCTGCAAACCGCATGGGGTTTACCTCTATTGGAACTATAGCGTCACCATTCACCCTTACCTCAACATGTATTGGTATATTTTTTATCTTAAGTATGGTGCCGACCTCTTCCAAAAATACCTGAAATCGATCTTTAAACTCATTAATTATGCTTTTTGATGTAAGGTAAAGCCTATCGTTCACATCTTCGGAGGAAGCAAAAACATGCTTTAAAATATTAATAATAACAGGTTTTCCCTCACTATTGTAATAGGCATCAAAAGCGTATTCAGTCCCGTCAATATACTCCTCAATAATAAACTTACTGGTATCTAGCACCTCATTAGGGAACATGCTTTTTACCTCAATCATTTCTTTTTCAATAGCTTCAACGGTTGTTGGCCAGTCGTTGTTGGTATTAACCGTGTAAACCCCTATGCTTAAAAAGCCAACAGCAGGCTTAATAATAAAAGGTTTCCTAATTTCTTTAACGCTAAAAGTTCTTAGCTCCGTTAAATCAAGTTGCTTAAAGTAAAAAATGGGATACATCTTACGTATCATGTCCCGGAACAAGGCCTTATTTTTAAAAACATTAATATGTTGTGGTAATTCAGAGAAAGAAAGATTTTTAGCAATCCACTCAATACTGTTTTCAGAGTTCAGGTAAAGAAGTTGGTTAGACTTGTAAGCCTCTATCATTTGCTCGTTGTCATACAGTAACTCACTGTTGTAATGTCCAGCACTTAAAGCAAACTCATTCTTTAGGAGTTTATACCTATTTTTAATGATAGTGTCTTTAAAGAGGTCAGATACGTAGGGTTTATCAATAATAAACATGAATTCAAAAGATATTTAGTAATTAAAGTGCCATATTATTTGCAGCAAAGCGTTAAGACAACACAAAGCTTAAAATGTTTAAAGTGTATTAAACATCCGAGGTAATAATTTTAAGAGAGCCTAATTAAAGGGAACTCGGGATTACTGTTTTGCTCACACGAGCGGACGTGTGCAACAACTTGGGGGTTATATCTTAACCATCTCCCTTTTACGCTTTGTAAACCTTGCAATTTCCTTATAACCAAGAGCCTTTAGCTCTGCAACGGCTTCATCAAAAAATTGACCAACGTTTTGCTCAACGTGAGCATCAGAACCAAGGGTTACGGGCACTTTGTAATAAGCTAGTCGCTCAAGGAACGGAACCGAGGGGTAAAACTCATTGCAGGGTTTGGTCCTGCCGCTTGTATTTATCTCAACAACAACATCAGAACGTTTGAAAACCTGAGCAGTTTCGTCGTAAAGAACATCGAGCGCGAAAGAAGGGTAGTAAGCAAACTTTTTGGCTAGATCGCAGTGTCCAATAATATCGAATAGTTTCGATTTGGCCGACTGCTGAACCAACTTAAAATACTGGCGATAGAACCTATTTACATCCACTCTGTCAAACTCCATGGCATCGGTATCGAAGTTCCAATCATCAACAAAATGAATGGATCCGATAACGTAGTCAATTGGTAATTTTTCGATAACCTCTTGGATCTGCCTCTCCATGCCAAAAAAGTAGTCCATCTCAACCCCAAACTTAACCTCAACGCCCTTTGTGTCGCCTGCCTGCACTGCCTGCACTCGGCTAATCATTTCATCAATTCTGTCAACAGGCAAAGCCCAGCGTACTGGTTTTATGCTAATATGGTCGCTAAACCCTATCTCACTAATTCCCTGAAAAACTGCTGACGAGATCATTTGCTCATGATCATCGCGACCATCAGATAGGAAAGTATGCATGTGGTAGTCTAAAAGCATATGGGATGTTTTACCAATTAACAGCTTTGGCGTTTAATAGTTTTTTAAATACTTGTTTAAAGTTAGCAAAAATCCGGATTTTAATCGACTTGCCTTAACACTTATTATTCTAATGATAAAGGAGGTGTTGATTCACCCGTATTGAATAAAAGATTAGGGGGTTTTTCCCCGATTGACAAATTTTTATACCTTTCCATCCTAAAAATTGGCAAAATGGTTATAAAGGCAAATCGGTTTTATTTCTAGTTTCAATCACTCTAACTATTATTTTATAAAATGAATAGTAAGCCACTTTATGCCGTTATCGATGTAGAAACAACTGGGGGGAGTGCTCAAAACCATAGGATAACTGAGATTGCTATCTTCCTTTTTGATGGTGATTCAATAATTGATGAGTTTACAACGCTTGTGAACCCCGAGAGCTATATCCCATCAAATATTGTTGCCCTTACCGGCATTACCAACCAAATGGTTGCCAATGCTCCCAAGTTCTATCAGGTGGCTAAGCGCATTGTTGAGATAACTGAAGGTGCCCAATTTGTCGCCCATAATGCACCGTTCGATTATCGTTTTGTGCAGGCTGAATTTAAACGCTTAGGGTACGATTACAATCGCCAAACATTATGCACCGTTAGGCAATCGCGGAAGCATATTCCAGGATATAGCACCTATAGTTTGGGCCCGCTTTGTGCAAACTTGGGGATAAATATTATAGCAAGGCATAGGGCTGGTGGCGATGCACTTGCAACAGTATCTCTGTTAAAAATACTGTTAAGTATTGAGCCAGGCATAGGTAATAGTAACGATTAGAGGAAGACTGAAAGGAACTCAAATAAAAACTTCTATTTCTTTTCTTTCTTTAGCTATATCCTCCAGTTTTTTCATAAACTGAATAAATCCTTCATTTCTTATTGCCCTTGCATTTGTTGGACAAACATTTATGCATCTTCCACAACCAATGCATATATCGCTATCTGTTAATCTAAAATTGATTTCATCAATAGCATTAACAGGGCAACTTTCTTTACATATTCCACACTCTATGCACTTTTTATCCCCTGTGGGAATTTGATTTGATTTAAGAGGGCGATACGGGGAATGGCCTTTTATATATAAAACAGGAAGTTTCTCTATTGTTATTATGTTTTTAATTTTATCATTCACACGGTTTGCATAATCTAAAATTTTCAAATCATCCTTTTCGTCGGGTCTATTGGTCGCCACGTTTTTATTATAACAATGCTCTGCTACCACTGCTGCACCAGAGATAACCTTCATACCTGATTTTATTAAATTGTCTTTTAGTTCAAGCAATGCATCACCATATTCTCTGTTACCATAGCTAACTATGGCAATAGCCGGTGTGTTATTCCCTTTTATATTCTTAAATATCTCTTCTGATAATTTAGGTAATCTACCTGAATACACAGGAAACCCAACTATTACTAACTCATCTTTACTGAAATTTCTTTCAACTTTTCTGCTTTCAATAGTATTTAAATCAATTTCTTGTATCTCGGAATTTCCTATGCCTTTTGCTGTTTTGGTTACTATTTTTTTTGTTGTGCCATTTGGCGAAAAATAGATTGATATAATTCTAGTTATAATCATAATTCTATGTTAATAATTGAGTGAAATGAGGGGCAAAGGTAACTTTACGAAACAGAATAGGATTGACTTTTAGTGCGATAAGTTTAATTACCTATTTATTCCCGGAATGGAAATACCCTCAAACGTTCTATACATTTCAAGTGCATACACATCTGTCATCCCCGAAATAAAATCGATTGCCGACATTAGTTGGTGATACTTTGAGTCGTTTTTGTTAATATACTGGGAAGGGATAAGCTTAAGGACTTTTTTAGCGTAATCGTCGTTTTTACTTGTAAGTGCTGGGCAAATTTTATCCAAGAGAGTCCCAATTATCTTATGTCCGGCCAACTCAATTTCAACCACAGTACGGTGGTTGTAAATCTTATCAATGGATACTTTTTTAATGGTGTCTATTGCACCTTGGAGATGATTTGATAGCAAGCTAAATAGCGATTGCTCCATGTTGCCTTGCATTATGGCTTTATAGTTCTCTTTAAACTGAGTTGAGCATTCGGTAGTTAGTTTTCCTATGGCCATTGCCCTTAAAAAGGCAACCTTTTCGTTCTCATCATCAACCTCGGTAAGGGTTCTGTTAATCTTATCAAGCCATTTACTATCGGTTTCTAAGGAAAAAAGGCCAAGCAGAAGTTCTTCCACCTGTTTAAACGAAAGGATATTTAGCTTGTGGGCATCCTCAATGTCCATAATTTGGTAGCAAATATCATCGGCTGCTTCAACTAAAAAAACTAGCGGATGGCGAACAAATGTCAATGGTTTTTCTTCTTTGCGAAGCAATCCCAACTCTTGGGCAATATGGTTATACCAATCCTTCTCGGTTTGGAAAAAGCCCATTTTCTTTTTCCCTACTTTGGTTGATTCCCAAGGGTATTTAACGATGGATGATAGCACGGGATAACTTAGCCTAAAACCACCCTCACGCTTGCCCTCCATCTTTTGGCATAGTAACCTTAAAGCATTAGCGTTTCCCTCAAATCTAATTAAGTCGTGCCATTGTTCAGGGGTTAGTTCGTGTTCGTATAATTGGGTGTTTTGCGTAAAATAGTTTCTAATGGCATCCTCACCGCTGTGACCAAATGGAGGGTTCCCCATATCGTGTGCAAGGCATGCGGAGGAAACTATGGTTGGAATTTGCTCAACAAGGTTAGCGCATTTCCCCTTGGTTTGCTGATTTATAAAGTTTACTACGTTATTCCCCAGGCTGCGGCCAACGCTAGCAACCTCAAGGCTATGGGTGAGCCGATTGTGTACAAATACACTGCCGGGTAATGGGAATACCTGTGTTTTATTCTGCAGTCTTCGGAATGCTGAGCTAAAGATAATTCTATCGTAATCTCTCTGAAAATCAGAGCGCGAATCACTTTGCTGGTTACTTGCCTCCTGTCCGTCAAAACGTTTAGGACAAAGTAATTTTCCCCAATCCATTGATTCATTTTGCATCCTTTTCACCTTACTTATTCGTGGATCAAATTGCTAATGTTATTGGAGATCTTAAGGATTTTGTAGATCTCGCCCATTTCGTTTTTGACAGGGGTATAGGTTTCCTGAAAAACAAAGGTTTTGCCATGTACAACAAACTTATTGTCTTGTTTTTGGGGTATGCCATTTCTTAGGTTTGCCCACATCCTATCATACTCATTCTTCTTCTCAGGGCTAAGTTCCATTTTATCGGAATGGTGAGTACCCACAACCTCATCGCGGGATAGGTTAAGCAGTTTAAGATATGCGTCGTTAATGGCTGTAATGTATCCAAGTGAATCGTACTCAATAACAAAACATGAATTATTTAGCGCATCAATAAAACTTTGCATTTCTGCCGTTTTTCTTCCCGATTCCTCTTGTGTTGCCTGTAGTTCTTCCATATTCTGGCGCATCTCTTCCTCTTGTGCAGCCATCTCTTCGGCCTGTTGCAGCGTTTTGGTTAGCAGTAGCGCAGTTCTTATGTTAACTTTTACCGATGATATTGTTGATGCTATGTTTTCTGCAAGTTTCTCGGTAAACTCAATTTGGTGGGGTTCAAAATACTTGAACGAAGCAATTTCGATAATACCAAGTACCTTATCTTCTATGATAAGCGGAACAAGTAAAAGTGAAGTAGGGTTACTGTGGCCTAATCCCGAAGTAATTTCTATGTAGCCATCGGGTATTTCGGTTAGGTGAATTGTTTTCTTTTCTATGGCACATGCTCCAATAAGCCCTTCGCCAAAAAGTATTTTTTTGGTCTTGTACTTATACCTATTGTATGCGAAAGTAGCTTTTAGCTCAAAAAACGAATCGGATTCATCGTCATCGCTAAGCAAAAATAGTCCACCTTGATTAGCATCTAGGGCATTAATTAGTTCTTTTATGATTGATTTTGCCAGAACATTTATATTGTCGTTGTTCTGCTGTAGAATCTCACCAAATTTTGCCAGCCATTCGTTTGTCCACCTTCTCCGCATGTCATCCTCTTTACGCTTTTGTTCCTCTTCGGCTGCTTGGGTTAAGCTATTGCGCATATCGATAAGGGCATTGCCTAAAATATCGTCGGTGCTAAGCGCTTTAAGGTTGGAGTCTAAATTACCCTTTTCGATGTTAGATGCAAACTCAGCCTTTTGCTTAAATCCATCAATGGTAGTATTGAGCGCTTTGGCCATTTCACCCATTTCATCGTCCGTGTCTATGGTGAGTTTCATATCGCTAGATATGTCCCCCTTGGCCATTTGTTTAAGAGTGTTGGTGATGCTTAGGATAGGGGTTGTTATGCTTTTTGAGGCGTAAGCAATAACCAAACTAAGTACTAGCAGACCAATCAATCCAATAATTATTGAAAAGATAAAGTTCTTATTTGCTTCGGCAAGAATTGTATTTAGGGGCACAACTATTGCTAACGACCATGGAGTTAGTGTTTTGCCAATAATTATTGGTGAAAAAACAAATTGCGATTTCACTCCATTAATATCCTCAGCCCTGAACGAGATCTCTTCTCCATTGGCAATTTTCTCGGCAACGGAGTATTTACTCATAATTTGCTCGTAGTCATCAAAAAGGTATTGGCCATGTTTTTCTTTGTCGGGATGGGCTGTATACTGTAGATCACTTGCAACCAGAAAGGCATAGCTGTTTTTAAAGGGTTTTATCTGTGTAATAATTGGGTGATATGTCTCTAAAGTAATATCAACGCCCACAATCCCGATGTAGTTTCCATTTTCAATAATAGGAGCAATAAGGCTGGTCATCAGAATTTGTTCATTCTGATTTTGGGTATAGCTATAAAAGTATGGGTTTTCTATAGCCTCAATGGCTTTGAGCTTTATCTTTGCATATTGGGCATTATCGCCAGTCATACTTTTTAGTGAGGATTTATTTTTAATCTGATTTCCTTCACGCCAAAATTCGACAGCATACCTGCCAAAGGCTTTTGTGTAAGTTGGATCGATTTTACTCAGTTCCCAGCTATCCCATACTGAGATAAATTGTGGATTAGCAATTAATATCTCCTCGTACATTTTTGGGATAACTCTCTTCCATTGGCTTTCGCTCATCTCTTTATAGGAAAGAACTGCTTGCGAAAGGGTTCTCATGGAAGCCATATCATTCTCAAGTAGCGCTGTAATGTCGGATGCATTCTTTTGTGCTGTGGCAACAGTAAGTGCGATGGTGTTTTTCACTGCTGTTTCTTTTGCCCTTATGGTAATAAAACCGATGGCAATAGCGTAAACAATAGTTGAAATACCAATTACAAGAAGAAAGATTTTTTGTTGAAGGGTAAACTTAAACTTCATGGGTAGCAATTTAATAAAAACACCTTACCCATAACAATTAGGTAAAATGCTATTGTTGTGATGCATAAGTATGGTTTTTTAGGCGAAACCCTGTAGTTTTCTAATCCGAGGTGTAATGCACATTATTGGAATTCTGGTCAGCGATTTACCTTTAGGATCTTTAACATAGGCATCATACTTATCAGCCATAATTAAAACAAGGTCAGCATCGATGTTGTTTGCAAACTTAAATACCTCTTCACGAAAAACGTTTTGCCTTTTTGCCGTTTTAATTCCGTAAACTATTTTATTGCCATCCAACATCTTTTTTGTGAAGTATATATTGTTGGCCATATCCTTTTTCTTCCTCGGATCAGATATGTATGGCTTAATAAGGTTTATGTTGCACTTGTAGTATTTAGATAGGTAAATTATCCAGTGTAGGGTTTCCTTATACTTCTTGTCGTAGTCAAGGGGAACAACAATCTCAATGTAATGGTTGTGAACGGGAGGTGCTTCGGCAATTATGAATGGTACATTAACGTTCTTAATGCTCATTTTTTTAAGAAAGTCAATGCTATTGTATTTTTTCTTTTCGAAAAAATAATGCTTGTGCGAAACAATAAGGTTCAGGTTAGCCGTTACAATTAAATCCTTAATTATTTTCACAGGGTCTCCCTCAAGAACCACCGGAATAGGGTTAATCTTATGTTCAGAAGATACTTTTGCAGCAACCGCTTCTAGTTTACGCTTTAATTCCTCAACTTTTTCGGGTTTAGTTTGCTTAAGTCCCAATAGTGAACTCCACCATGTTTGTGGAATAATATGGAGTAGCATAATTTCATTATCGGCAACGCCAGCTAATTGAAGGGCGTGTTTTAGTGCTATTTCGCAACCCTCGGTAAAATCCCAAGGAACAAGTACTACTTTTTTTGCTGTGTCCATATTGTAACTAATTATATGAGATTGTCTGAAAAATCCCCGTTAAATGTAGCAATTATTATTGTAAAGCTAGCAAATGTTTTTGTGAAAATCCTATTTTTAATTTTTTTCGAGCCATTCTTTAATTTTATCAAGCTGGCTTTTCTTGTTAACATTTCTTAATTTTCGTGCCGTTTTTGTAAAATATGAGTGCTTAGCAATGAACTTGGTTTGCATATCGTTCCACTCCCTCAGTGTACCAATTTTCCCATGCTCATGAAGCTCTTTGTATAGTGTGTTTGAAACTGGAATAAAATCTGCTCGGCCGAGGTAATCAAGATCCGCATCACACATAATTTCTTCGAGCAAATTTTTGGGTTGTGGGGGTAATTTAGTACTCATTATCAACTCCGATATTTTGTCAATTTGCTTGTCTGAATATTGGTACTCGGGAAGAATTTCCCTTGCTAATCGGACACCCATCTCTTCATGAGTATCATAATCAATAAGGTGGCCTGCATCGTGTAAAAGTGCTGCAGTTTTTAAGAGTAGCAAATCTTCATACCCCACATCCTCTGATCGTCCAATTAGTTCAACTTGGGTATAAACGTCAACAGTATGCTTTAAATTGTGGTAGTATAGTTCTTTGGGAAGGCCTTTCTCGAGTTTTTCATAAACAAATTCCTCCAAGTCACCCAGTCGAATAAGTTGAACTAGAACTCTGAATTTATGATTTGGCTCAACACCCAGATTATTTTCCGATAAGTCGGGTTTAATACCATTCACAAAGTACATTTCGATATCGCCCCTATTTTTAACTGGCATTTTTCCTCTGAACGGGCATATAAAATAGTCCTTAACGAGCAGAAACGTGTTGCCCGAAATATTTATTTGCCCTGCCTGCCCCGACGATTCCATTCGGCTTGCAATATTTACAGTACTTCCCCATATATCGTATGACAACTTATTTCTACCAACCACGCCGGCAATTACTGGTCCAGTGTCGATGCCAATTCGTAGTTCCCAAACATTTTGAAAATCGGAGTTATGCCTATTTATGTCCCGCATATAATTCATCATCTCTAATGCTGCAAGAACAACCTCAATGGGGTTTGTTACGTTTTTTTGTGGAATCCCGCCAGCGCACATATAGGCATCTCCTATTGTTTTAATTTTTTCTATCCGATATTTCTCAACTACAGAGTCGAAGTAAAGGAAGAACCTGTCAAGTTGGTCGATGAGGATTTCTGGATTCGTTTCTTCAGTAATCCTTGTAAAGCCCTCAATATCAGAAAAAAGCACAGTTACCGTATTAAAACGTTGAGTGTTTACTCTACCCTTTTCCTTAAGCTCCGACGCGGTATCGCGGGGTAATACCCTAGCAATAAGATTTTCCGCTTTCTCTTTTTCTTTTACAAGTTCTTCAGTACGTGTATTGATTAGTGTTTCGAGTTTAAACCGAATCTTTGCGTGGTTATATACTCGCCATCGATAAAAACTATAAAACCCGATGAGCACAAGAACTGATAATGCAGCGATAAAATATGATGTTTCAAAAAACTTTGGTAGTATGATAAAACGGATACTTTCTGTTTGTGATATTTGACCAAGAAAGTTTTGTGTTCGTATACTTAGGGTATATTCTCCGGGAGTAAGCCTATTGATTTCTCTATAGCTATTCTTTGTCCATGGTTGCCAATCCTTATCAATTCGAGATAGTTTACTTGAGAATAAAATGTTGCTCAAACCGAAATTCAAGTTGTTGCTGGCCATGCCCGAAAAGGATACACTTAAAGAGCGGAAAGTGTATTTTGGTATTGTTTCATTCTCTTGGTATTGTAGGTCAGCTAGGTATCCACACTTAATCATCTGCTCGTTTTTGTCGGATGATAGTCTGGCCCGATGAATGTTTGCTAATGGTTTAGTTCCGTATATTAAATTTGCAAAGTAGAATAATCCATTGTTAGTTGCCAATAGCAGAGTAGAATCAGGGGTATAAAGGGTGGTATATATTATGGTGTTTGATGGCAATGAAGCAATTGGTTTTGAGGGTTTATAGCAGTTGTCGGAATGTGAAAATTGATATAGCCAAATTGAATAGATGTCAGTAAAGTTTTGAAATTGCGTTTTTACAATGAGGGTTGAATCGCTAATGAAGATTGGGGCTACATGATTTAGAGTATCCTTTATAAGAACTTTGCCTAGGCAGTTATTTGTTAGGTCAAATAGATGTATTGCTCCCTCCGTAATTACTATTGGGGTGTTGGAACCTGGAATACTGAAAAACTTTCCCTGGTTGTATCGATCTAAATTAATTTCTGTCCATTTATTTTCTTTACTGTCTATATGGGTATATATCCATTTCTCGTTGGATTGTTTAGCCAGAATGTGGTTTTTATAAAATTGTATCGCTGTAATGCTTAAATAATCTGCAGGTAGCGGAATGCTAATTTCTTGAGTTGCCGAATTGGTTATACAGAAACCCCTAAGACTATTTTCAACAATGCTAAATGCCCAAATTTCCTCTTTAATAGATGCAAGGGTTTTATTGTCTCCGCTTGATATTACTTTAGGCACATTAATTTCTTGCGGGATGAAGTTTTTAATACTAAAAACTCTGCTCCCTTCGTATAAATAGATTGATGATTTGTGTTCAACTATGCTAGAAACTGGGGGTTGGATATCCTTAATCTTCTTGAAGGTGGTCTTTTCAACATCGGAGGCTGAGAGCATTGCAGCATAAAGCGAATTGTTTGTGCTTATAAAAAAACTGTTATTGCTGTATAGTGAGTTTTGTGGAGTATCGCTAAAACCCCTTAAACCCGAGAAACTTCCAGCATATTTGGTGTTTGTACAGTGTAGTATCGATGTTTTTGTTAATAAAAGGGCTTCTCCGTTTGGTAGGGCAATTAGATCAAATATTTCATCAAACCCTACAGTCGAAAGGTTTTCGCTGAACTGAAGTACAACCTCACCCTTTTCATCAACTATAATAAACCCCTCAGGTTCTGTAAGTAAAAGCAGGTAGTTGTTTTTTGAGTAGGCTTTTTTAATGTAAGTATTCTTTTGAAGAAAAGGGCTATTTTGGTGCTCTTTATCCCAATAGTTTGGGTTTGCCCAATATATAAAGGGCGACGAATCGGTAATAAAAACCAATACATCTCTAATGTTTGCAGCGGCAATAACCTTGTTAATGCTTAAATGCTCAGTATTCTTAATTGGCTTTATCGTACCATTTTCGGAGTCTAGATAAAAAGCCCCCTCACCATCTTTTAAATAAATTGCACCAGAATGAGTGTTTAAAAGTTTAGAACTTTGCTTTGATATGTCTATATGGGTAAGTGTACTATTCTTGCGCCACAGTCCACTTTCTGTTGTAAAAAAATACTGTTTGCCTTTGGCAGGGTAAAACGTTTCAATTTCGCCGGCAATATCTGTTGTTGAACTATCAATGATGGATTGCATGAATACATTACCATTGGATTGGCTAGAGAGTTTAATTACTCTTTTTTTGTTTACAATATATATATCATCCGAACCATCATCGGTCACGAGCTTATAATCCTTGGTGAGGTGAATGGTGTCCCAATTAAATCCATCGAACAGGTAGGTGTTCTTATCGCCCTTAACTAAAAGTAAGTTTTGCCCAAGTCGTGCAAAATCAGTGTAGGTTTCGTAAAAACTATTTGGTAGTGTTGTAATAGTATTGACTATGGGAGTTGAAGTTCCCTCTGGGATGCAGTTTACTCCTTGAGCAAAAACAGCTATTATAGTTATCTTTAAAAAAATAAGCAGTTGTATGAACAAAAATTTTATATAATTCATACCTTAGAGCATTAAATATTGTGCTATTTTGTCATAACTAAATCATAGCCTTGAAGTAATCTTCAAAGTAATGTGTAATTATAAGCATAATTATTTTGATCACAAATTGAAGCGACTAATAGACATGCTTAAAAATAGATAAATCCATGGAAAGAAGCAAAAAAAACATTCTTGTCCCTACGGACTTTTCAAAAGTTGCCGATTATGCTTTGCAACATGCCGTTAGAGTTTCTGAGGTTGTGGGCGAAAGTATTACGCTTTTGCATGTGGTTAGCAACGCAAGTGAGGTTGCTGCAGTTACTGAAAAATTGAATCAGGTTGCAGATAGCACTTTTCAGAAATATTCTATTAAACCCAGCGTAATTGTTGCTGTAGGTGAAATTCCCGATGAGATTGCCCGTGTATCAGAAGAGATAAATTCTAGTATGGTAATTATGGGGTCAATTAGTATTAAGGGGAAGGAAAGCCTTAACGGCTTGCGGACGTTGAGCGTTATAACAAAGGCAAAAGTACCGTTTGTAACCATACAGGAGCCTCCGATTAATAAGCGTTACGATGACATTATTTTTCCTGTCGATTTTACAGCTGAAAACAAGGAGAAGCATGCATGGATTTCATATTTCTGTGATTTTTATGTTTCAAAGTTTCATCTTATTAAGCCCAATGTTTCTGATCCTGAACTCGTTGCAAAAGTTGATCTCAATATGGCATCAGCGGTAAGGTTTCTCGATGAAAAAGGTGCAAAATACTCGGTTCATACAGTTCCTGGCCAGAGTACCTACCAAGAAGAGATTTTAGATTTAGCTGTAAATATTCGTGCCGATCTAATTGTTTTAATGACAATTAAGGTTAAGGACAAAGAAGCATATGTGCTTAAGCCACACGAGCATTTCATTATTGGTAATGCAGGGCATATTCCAGTTATGAGCATCAATCCAAGGTAAAATGCAGGGCAATTGCCGGAAAATTGTTTTTGCCACAAATAATCTGCACAAGTTAAATGAAGTTCAACATATCCTTGGCAATCATTTCCTTTTGCTTTCGTTAAGCGATTTAGAATTTTATCATGATATCCCTGAGGACCATGAAACCCTCGAGGAGAATGCTTCACAGAAAGCGAGGTTTATCTATAATCGGTTTATGGTTGATTGCTTTGCCGATGATACTGGACTTGAAGTAGATGCCCTAAGCGGTAAACCAGGAGTTTACTCAGCACGTTATGCTGGAGACCAAAAGAGTACGCATGATAATGTAAAGAAACTTCTGGTCGATTTAAATGGACAAATAGCTCGGGGTGCACAGTTCAGAACTGTAATTTCGCTAATAATAAATGGTAAAGAGAAACAGTTTGAGGGAATTATTAGAGGTAGGATTATTGATGAGCTAAGAGGGGAGAAGGGGTTTGGTTACGATCCTGTTTTTGTGCCCGAAGGATATAGCAAAACTTTTGCCGAGCTCGATTTAAGCATTAAGAATCAGATTAGCCATAGGGCTATTGCTATTCAAAAACTGGTATCCTACTTAAAGTCAATTTGATTATAATTCCCATCGTAAAAATCTTTATTATTAAACTTTTCTTTGTAGCAGAATAATATTTTTGCTGTTGAGGGGTTTTCCTTCTGTAACGTATATTTATCTCCCATGAAAAAGTTATTAGTTATTGCTTTGGTTTTCTATTTCCCGGTTGTTGCAATTAGCCAAATACCTGTTGGTGCGTGGCGCGATCATTTCTCATTCCGACCCGGTAAAAAGGTAACAGCATCGCAAGAAAAGGTATTTACCTCCTCAAGTAATGGAGTGTTTTGGTATGATATTGCCGAAGGTACAATTGGAAAGTTAACTACAGTAACGGGGTTAAATGATATCGACGTTTCGGCAATAGGCTATTCACCATTTACCAATTTACTTGCTGTTGGATACGCAAACGGGAACATAGACCTTGTTTATAATGATAAAGTGGTAAACCTTCCATTCATACTGCAGAAACCAATGCAGGGATCAAAGCAAATAAATGATTTTTATTTTATTGATGAGAATAGAATATTCATATCAACCGGATTTGGCATTGTTGTAGTTAATGTGAATAAGAACGAAATTGCCGATACGTATTACATTGGTGACGGAGGCTCTGTGGAGATGGTATGGCAAACAAAGGTTTACAAAAACAGGATTTATGCTGCAACGGACAATGGATTATACAGTGCCGATGTCAATAACCCATTGCTAATTCTCTATTCCAATTGGAGTGTAGAGAGTGGAATCCCATCAGCGGGGAGTCAGTATAATTCCATGACAATTTTTGGTGGTAACCTAATTGCCAACCAATCAACAGGTGAAGGGCTATACGACATTGTTCGTGTTTTTGATGGTGTACAATGGACAACTCTTGATCTGTCATATCAGACTATAACGGGCCTATACTCTAACAACAACCGTCTTGGTATTTGCTCATTGCAAGGTGTAGCCCTATATAGTAACCTTAGCAGTTATCCTGAGTTAATGATGTCATACCCAGGGCATGATGGTTTTAAGCCAAACGATATCTATATCTTTAATTCTGGAGATATTGTAGTAGCAGATGGCGATAATGGATTGATGCTTAGACAAAATCAGATATGGACAAATGCTCTTCCAAATGCTCCGTATGGCAATAGAACCTATTTTGTGCGTGCAACCAGCGATGAAATTTTGGTAACCGCTGGGGGCAGAACTGACCCTTGGGGTAATATTTACTTTCCGTTTGGCTTTTACTCTTTTACTTCAAATAGTTGGTCAACTAGGTACAACTATAATTATTGGGATGCTGTTAGGATTATCGAAAGCCCTTTTGCACCCAACGAGTACTATATTGCCAGTTGGGGCGATGGTATTGTGGTTTATCGTGATGGTGTTGAGGTAGAGAACTATAACCCAGAGAATAGTTCTTTACAAACAATTCTTCCAGGACGATATTGCCGAATTGGCGGTTTGGCTTTCGATAACAAGCGTAATCTATGGGCAACTAATGCTGGCGTAGTCAATACGATTTCTGTTCGATCTCCTGAAGGCGACTGGAAAGGTTTTCCATACCAAACAATTATAGGCTCTGAGCGTATTTCAGATATTTTAATTTCACCCACGGGTAA
>Ga0265295_1002607_pt1 | contig 28019 bp, 24 predicted proteins | sample Munlansysbiofilm_FD_192503 | JGI IMG/M metagenome (GOLD analysis project Ga0265295, IMG submission 192503) | Leachate microbial communities from a municipal landfill in Southern Ontario, Canada - Methane capture system biofilm | ecosystem: Engineered > Solid waste > Landfill > Unclassified ... | reverse complement strand
TAGCACAGAAGGTATCTGCCCATATTGCTGGGGCGAATTCAAATCGAAAACGAAGCAGTTATGTCAAAGAACTATTACTTTCAATGTGTTACAAGGTTGTGCGGTTTTTTAACCGGACAGTAGTGATATCACGCATATAGCTTTTCATGGCATCTTCACCTCCGGAATCAACTTCGCGGGGGTGTTTTTTAGTTTCAGATGTTTCTGGGCGATTTTTTTTCACGTTTTTAGCTCCTCAAGCCCTAAAGGCCTAATTTGTCCAGGCGATAACGCAACGAGCGGAAACTTAAATGCAGTAACCGTGCGGCCTTCTTCTTGATTCCGTTACTGCGTTCCAGCGCTTGAGTCAGTAATTGAATCTCCACCTCGCGTAGATAAGCTTCGAGATCCAACCCCTCTTCCGGAAGAGGTACTGTCAGGGCAGGTCGGTTGTCACTTTCAGTCAGGGACGCTGGCAAGGAGGCATATTCAAGCATGTCACCTTCGCTTAAAATGATGCTGCGTTCAAGGACATTCTCTAATTCACGTACATTACCGGGCCAGGCGTAATCAAGCAGAGCACGCAGCATGGGTGGAGAAACCCTCAATGTACGCTGCGGTGCGATTATCCTGCATATGGCTTCGATCAGGAGCGGAATATCTTCGCGGCGGTGCCGCAAAGGTGGCATATGCAGATGTACCACATTCAGGCGATAGAATAGATCCTGCCTGAATTCCTGTGCCTGCGTAAGTGCATCCAGGTCACGATTGGTGGCCGCGATTATGCGCACATCGACTTGGTGGTCCTGGCTTCCCCCTATCGGCCGAATCTCTTTTTCCTGCAGGGCCCGCAGGAGTTTAACTTGCATTTGCAGTGGCAGTTCAGCAATTTCATCAAGAAAAAGGGTCCCCCCATCAGCCTGGTCAAACAGACCCTCCTTGCGTTGGTCCGCTCCGGTAAAGGCGCCTTTTTCATGCCCGAACAGTTCATTCTCAAGTAAGTTTTCCGGCACGGCACCACAATTCAGGGCGACAAAAGGCTTCTCGGCGCGCAAGCTATTCCGATGAATAGCTTTTGCTACAAGTTCCTTGCCGGTGCCCGATTCTCCGCTGAGCAAAACGCTTGCCGTTGTGGGAGCAACTTTTTCAATCAGGGTGTAGAGGTGCTGCATGGCGGCACTTTTGCCTGTCAGACGCTCAAAACTGTTGCGGCGCTCCAGTTCCGAACGCAGGTGTTTGTTTTCGTGCTTTAAGCTGGAAAACTCCAGCGCTTTTTTAACGGTAAGGCGGATATCCTCGTTGTTGAACGGTTTGACAATATAGTCATAGGCGCCAAGTTTCATGGCCTCTACGGCCTGGGCTGTTGTTGAATATGCCGTCATCATAATGACGAGTGTTTCGGTGTGCAGGTTCCGAATCCGTTCCAGCAGTTCAAGACCGTCAACTTCGGGCATCCGCATATCTGACAGAATCAGGTCGTATGCGCGATGCTGCAGCTTTTCCAGCGCTTGGGCCCCGTCGGCCGCAACATCGACAATATAGCCCTCAGCACTGAACATGATCTCAAGCACTTCGCGCATGCTGGTTTCGTCATCTACAATCAGTAAATGGGGAGAACTATAGTGTGGTGCAGAACTTGAGGTAAAGGTCATTATCTACGTTGTCCTTTGGCTGGCGCCTGAAAATGTGACCTTAAATCTGGCTCCACCCAGGGGAGCGTTAGCGTACTCAAGAACTGCTCCGTTAGCTTTGGTAAGGGCGTGGGCAATGGAGAGCCCAAGTCCAGTGCCGGTGGCTCTGGTTGTCCTGAAGGGCTCAAAGATAACATCCTTCAGCTGCTTGTCTACACCGGGGCCATTGTCATCAACCCAGAAGGAGCGCTCTGCGCGGTTCGATTCGCACTCGATAATGCCTGGTACTGCGCAAAAGTTGGCTGCGTTAACCAGAAGGTTCCAGACTACCTGTTTGATTTGCCCTTCGTCGACATCTTCATACCAGTTGTCACTACACCGGAACCGGATATCGATGCTGCTGAATTGTTCGGAGCCACGCAGCAGATGTTCGATGTCGCTGAGGACCGCGTTGATATCGGTCTTTCTTTTAACCGGAGTGTGCGGATTGGCAAAATTGAGGAAGTCATCGACAAGATTGTTCAGACGCGCGGTTTCGCGGGCAATAATGTTCAGCAGGCGTTGCTGCATACTACTGCCTGCTTGCTCGGTGAGCAACTGCACACTGCCGCCGAGGGATGCGAGTGGATTACGGATTTCATGTGCCAGCCCTGCCGACAAGCTGCCGATAGCTGCCAGATGTTCTTCGCGTCTCAGGTTTTGTTCCAAACGTTTTATCTGGGTTAGATCCTGAAACATAAGAAGGATATTTATTGATTCGCCCTGCTTTATCGGAGTGGAACTGTACCCTAAAGTCAGCTTTATACCGGCAGCATTGGTAAATTTAAATTCGGCCCGCTCAATCCGCTCCTGCGGTTCAGGACAATTGAAGCCGGGCAATGCTCTGGTGACCGGCAGATTAATGACCATAGCGGCATCGATTGCACATATCTGCTGCGCAACTTGGTTTATCAGCAGAATCTTCCCCCGGTTGTCGGTAAGAATCAGGCCGCTGGTTATATTCTGCAGAATAAGATGATTAAAAGTCTCAAGTTCTGCATGTTCACGTTGCTGTTCCTCAATTTTTTGCGCATATTGTTGTAATCTACTGGAGAGGACTGCTCCGATAAACGCCGCAAACACAAAAGCGGTGAAATTGAGAAACAGCATATAAAAAATATTGGTATCCGAACGTGTCTGCCAGGCGTAGAGGGGGAGAAATCCGTAAAAATCCAGGATGGTAAGCCCACCGTACAGAACAATACTCGCAAGGAGGGTGACAAGAACATTTTTTTTGGTGCTGATAAGCCCACTGGTGAGGATTACAAACAGAAACAGAAAAGCAAAGTCGCTGTACATCCCCCCGGTGAAATAAACTACTGCAGCGCATGTTATGAGATCCCAGACAATCTGAATCTGGACAAAGAGCGTCGACGGCCCGAAACGTAACAGCCAGAACAGAGCCAAACCTATCTGCAGCAAGTACAGGCTGAGGATGCTTACCAGCTTGGTATTGGAGAAAATCCCTGGATGCCCATATACGACGAGGGCGAAAAATACTGTCCCCCCCAGAAACAGGGAGAGCACTAGAAAACGCACCAGCACATACCACAGCTGGGCGTTCAGCGACCGGGCTGTTATGGGCGCAACATGCGATGCAACCACTGAGAATCAGCCTCCCACTGTACCTGCGAGCTTGAAGATAGGCAGATACATGGCGATAACCAGCCCCCCAACGGTTGTCCCCAGAAACAGCATCAGCAGAGGTTCCATCATGGCGGTTAAGTTGCCGACCGCATCGTCAACTTCGTCATCGTAAAAATCCGCTATCTTGTTGAGCATGGTATCAATGGAGCCGGACTGCTCTCCGACTGCTATCATCTGGCACACCATGGGGGGAAAAACTCCCGATTTAGCCAGGGGCTCAGCGATGGTATGCCCTTCACTGATGCTTTTACGCACCTCTATAATGGCTCGCTCGACCGTTTTGTTGCCTGCGGTCCTGGAGGTTATATCAAGACCATCCAGGATAGGCACACCACTGGAAACCATGGTGCCCAGGGTACGGGTAAATTTTGCCACCGCAACCTTCCGGATCAGGATGCCGAATATCGGAGCTTTGAGCGCCCAATGATCAATTTTTGCCCTCCCCTTTTCGGTGGCGTAAATCTTTTTGAACAGAAAGACAAGGAGAATAAATCCGCCGATTATAAAGAGGATATAGTCCTGGATAAAATTACTCAGGCTGATAACTATCTGGGTGGGAGCAGGCAAGGCGCCCCCGAAGTCGGCAAACATTTTTTCAAACGCCGGAATAACGAAAACCAGAATGACCCCGATCACAATAACAGCAATGGAGATGATAGTGGTAGGATATGTCATCGCGCTTTTAACCTGCTTTTTGAGTTTCATCGCCTTTTCAATGTATGCGGCCAAGCGGTTGAGAATAGTGTCAAGAATACCGCCAATCTCTCCGGCCGCGACAAGGTTGACAAACAGATCATCGAACGCTTTGGGATGCTTTTTCAGTGCATCCGCGAAAGTGGAACCAGACTCTACGTCGTTTTTAATTTCCAGCAGAATCAGCTTAAATGTTTTATTTTCCTGCTGGGAGGATAAGATATCGAGGCATTGAACCAAAGGGAGTCCTGCATCGATCATAGTGGCAAACTGGCGGGTAAATACCACCAGATCCTTGGTAGTGACCTTGGGGCCGAAGCCTGGGATATTGATTTCGATATCAAATCCTTTGCCACGCTCTTTAATCTTGTTGGTTACAATGCCCTGGCGGCGCAATTGAGCCTGGACGACTGCCTGATTAGGAGCCTCCATGTTCCCTTTGTGCGTTTTGCCATCTCGGCTCGTACCTTCCCATGAAAATTTAGCCATATCTCTACCTCATCCGCAAAACTGTGAAATTTTTGTTTAGTTAACTCATTTTTTAACACCACTGGGGGTCTGTTTTAAAGCTGAGTTGGGGTTGGCAATCATCTGCTTGAGTTCCCCCTGTTCTGGCGAACGGGTCAAGGCGGCATCGTAGGATATTATTTTTTTGTGGTACAGACTGAACAGGGATTGGTTCATGGTCTGCATCCCATATTTCTCCTGCCCCATCTGCATTTGCGAGTAGAGCTGATGAATTTTGTCATCGCGAATCAATGAGCGGATCGCCACATTGGGGATCATAACCTCCAGCGCCAGAACCCTCCCTGTCCCCGATGCCTTTGGAATAAGAGCCTGGGATAATACCCCCTCAAGGACAAAGGATAGTTGGGTACGCACCTGCGTCTGTTGATTGGTGGGAAATACGTCAACGATCCGGTTGATAGTCTGCACGCACCCATTGGTGTGCAGAGTAGCGAAACAAAGGTGACCAGTCTCGGCGATGGTAAGTGCTGCCTCAATGGTTTCAAGATCACGTAATTCCCCCAGGAGCACAACATCCGGGTCCTGACGCAGGATAGACTTCAGCGCCTTTTTGAATGAATGAGTGTCGCTGCCAACTTCACGCTGATTTACGATACAATTTTTGTGTGGATGGATGTATTCGATGGGGTCTTCGATGGTGATGATATGTTCGTGCCGCTCTGCGTTGATGGCATCAACCATGGAGGCCAGGGTTGTTGTCTTCCCACTCCCGGTCGGGCCAGTGACCAGGATTAGCCCACGTGGACGTTTGCATATCTCTGCCACAATCGGGGGCAGCCCCAACTGCGCAAACGACATAAATTCGTAGGGGATGCGCCGGAACGCCCCTGCGATTGCACCGCGCTGAACAAAGATATTGCCGCGGAACCGCGCCAGCCCCTTGACCCCGAAGGATAGATCGAGCTCGTTTTCTTCTTCCAGAATCCGTTTTTGCGCATCGGTAAGAATACTGTAGCAAAGCTGTTTGGTATCATTAGGCATAAGCTTTGGAAAATCAAGCGCTTGCACCGCACCATCAACTCTTATCTGGGGTGGCAGCCCTGTTGTCAGATGCAGATCCGAAGCATCAGAATCTACCATTATCTTAAGAAAATCGTGGATACCGGCCTTTGGTATGCGCCGGAATACCCCTGCGATTGCACCGCGCTGGACAACTATATTGCCACGAAACCGCGCCAACCCCTTGACCTCGTAAGATAGATCGAGCTCGTTTTCTTCTTCCAGAACCCGTTTTTGCGCATCGGTAAGAATACTGTAGCAAAGCTGCTTGGCATCATTAGGCATAAGCTTTGGAAAATCAAGCGCTTGCACCTCACCATTAACCCTTATCTGGGGTGGCAGTCCTGTTGTCAGATGCAGATCCGAAGCATCAGCATCTACCATTATCTTAAGAAAATCATGGATACCGGCCATATATGAGATCCCTTCAGCTGAGTTTAAGCGTTAAATTCATGCTTATTCTAAGCGCGTGCAATAAATTTACCCAGGTATGAAACATTACACGCATTAATCATCGGAGACCGTGCAACGCAGAACTTCTGAATATGAAGTTACCCCCTCTTTGAGTTTCAGCAGCGCAGATTGGCGCATGGTTCGAACCCCAAGACGCATCGATTCGCGCTTGATTTCGGCGGTATTTGCTCCGGCCAGAACCATTTCGCGTATTTCATCGAACATGGGCATCACCTGGTATATACCCACACGTCCCTTGTAACCACTTTCATTGCAATTGCTGCATCCTCTGCCCTTGTAACAGACGAAATCGTCCACCTCGTCAGGAGAAACTCCGGCATCCAGCAAAGCCTGCTTGGAAATATTATCCGGCTCCTTGCACTCGGAGCACAAACGCCGCCCCAGGCGCTGCGCTGTAACCAGATTAACCGCTGAAGCGACCAGAAATGGCTCAATACCCATATTCAACAGCCGGTTGATGGTACTGGGAGCATCATTGGTATGCAGAGTAGATAGAACCAGGTGTCCGGTAAGGGCCGCCTTGATACCTATTTCGGCGGTTTCAAAGTCCCTGATCTCACCAATCATGATGATATCGGGGTCCTGACGCAGGAATGCCCGCAATGCGCTGGAAAAATTAAGCCCTATATCTTCGTGCATCTGCACTTGGTTGATTCCGGCAAAGTTAAATTCCACCGGATCTTCGGCAGTAGATATGTTTTCTGTGGTGGTGTTCAGTTCAGCCAGAGCCGAATACAGAGATACGGTTTTACCGCTCCCGGTCGGGCCAGTTACCAGCACCATCCCGAAAGGTTTCTTAATCTCCTGTTTGAACCACTTCAGCGCGTCCGCCTCATAGCCGAGTTTTGTCATGTCCAGTTGCAGGTTGGATTTGTCCAGCAGACGCAGCACCACTTTTTCGCCAAAAAGGGTGGGCAGACAGTTCACGCGAAAGTCCATATCCTTGCCACCGGGCAGCTTGATCTTGATCCGCCCATCCTGTGGTAGGCGGCGCTCGGCTATATCCATGTCTGAAAGGATTTTTAACCGCGACGTAATGGCTGCCTTCAGCTTCATGGGTGGTTTCATAACTTCGTAGAGCACGCCGTCAATCCGATACCGAACCCGAAAAACTTTCTCATATGGTTCAATATGGATATCAGAGGCCCCTTTTTTAATCGCATCCGTCATGATCAGATTGACTAACCTGACCACCGGCGCCTCTTCCGTAGCAATCTGGAGCGCATTGACGTCTATCTCTTCCTCGCCCTCGACAACTTCAAGATCAATATCTTCGAGTCCGTTCATGACTTCGGCAAATGAGTCAGACTGGTCATAGTACTTGTCGATAGCTTTTTTAATCGCGCTGTCAGTCGCGACAACCACCTCGACATTGTGCCCGGTCATGAACTTGATATCGTCGATGGCAAACATATTGGACGGGTCGCTCATGGCGACGATCAGGGTCGAGCCGGTTTTACTGATGGGCATCAAGTGATATCGCTGCACCACTTCGGCAGATATCAGCCTGGCCACTCCAGTATCAACTTCAAATTCTTCCAGGTTGATTGAGGGCGCACTGTATTGACGCGCAAGAAAGGCGGCGAGGTCTTCTTCACTTATGAGTTTAAGGCGCGAAAGTGAAGTCACCAGACGTTCCCGGTGCGCTTTATGTTCGGCAATTGCCTTATTCACCTGCTCTTGGGTGAGAATTTTATTCCGAACCAGAAGTTCGCCCAAACGGTTACCAGCCATACAAAACATCCGTATTAAATAAGTTGGGACAGCTCTTAGAGCGAAAGCTCTTTATTGTGTTTGATATATTCAGGTTTTGCGAAAGTGTATATTGACGGCGGGCCCAGCCATCTAAGCTATGTCGCATTTGCAACGGCGCGGCGCATGGACTCTCCAGGGTTGTGTCCGGTCCAGATCCTGAATGCCTCTTCTCCTTGCGCAATCAGCATCCCTATACCATCACGTGCAGCCATGTTGTTAGCGCGGGCACGCTTAACTAATGGGGTTGAATCGGGTTTGTATACTACATCGTAAAGTAATGTTTCGCTATTAATAATTCCCCATGGCAATGGATCAGAAGCTCCAGTAGCCGCTAAACCTATGGAGGTAGTGTTTACAATAAGATCTGCTGTGCTGCAGGACTCTGCAAGGGCCTTCTTGCTCAAGGACAAAACATCCAACCTGGTGCCCGAACAAAGGGGGCGGAATTCATCACACAGCGCTTCAGCGCGGGTCCGGCTCCGGTTTGCAATGGCCACCTCTGCTGTACCTGCCTGGCAAAGTGCGTACACGCACGCACGCGCAGCACCTCCGGCGCCAAGGACAACTACCCGGCGGCCACAAGGGGAAAAACCTAAATCGTATTGCAGGGAGCGCAAAAACCCACTGGCATCGGTGTTGTATCCAACCAGGGTATCTCCTTCACGCGCAACGGTATTAACCGCTCCGATTGCCCGCGCTTCCGGACTTAATCTATCCAGGAAGGGGATAATCTTCTGCTTGTGCGGGATGGTCACATTGACCCCTTGAACATTCAGCGCCCGTAATCCAGTTACAGCTTGAGGTAGATTTGCCTCCCGCACCGGAAAAGGGACATAGACGGCATTGATCTCCATAGCAACGAACGCTGCGTTGTGCATAAGCGGCGAGAGTGAATGCGCTACAGGCCAGCCTAGAATACCATAAATTTTTGTAGTACCGCTTATGTTCATATTCAAATTGTTCGCCTAAAAATCATTAGGTGCTATTAAAGAGCTTTATTTACAAACATGCAAGTTGATTCTTTAAATACGGGTTATGCTCGAAGGTATTCACTGTATTCTACTATTTTACCCGTATGCAGAATCGTGCGTGCGCGTTCGATATCGGCCGTTATCGCGTGGATCAATGCTCCTGCATCGGGAAATTTCTTTTCATCCCGCAGCCGCTCAAAGAAATAGACGCGCATATTCTCTCCATACAGATCTCCTTTGAAATCGAGCACATGCACCTCAATAGTTAAACCATTGCCTCCAAATGTTGGCTTTTGTCCAATATTGATTACCACGTTGTGTTCGCCTGAGTTAAACTTAGCACGTCCAGCATAAACCCCGCTTAAGGGGAGAAGTTCTTTATCTGTTTCAATATTGGCGGTGGCAAAACCCAGGGATTTTCCGCGTTGGTCGCCCTGTACAACCCTCCCCTCAAGATTGAAGTGGCGACCGAGCAGATTTTTAGCCCCCTCAACATCACCACGCAGAACACTCTGGCGAACACGGGTTGAACTCAAAACACTGCCATCACATTGGACCGGGCCGAAAACATCCACCCCAAAACCCTTTTTTCTCCCCTGCGCGCGCAAAAATCCAACATCGCCGGTACGTCCCTTACCGAAGGCGTAATCATACCCGACAATAAGATGCCGCACTCCCAGTTTGCCCAGGAGTATCTCGTCCACAAACGTTACTGGAGATAGTGCCGCCAGATGGTGATCAAAAGGGATCTGGAGCAGTATGTCAATCTGCGACGCCGCAATGAGGCGCTCTTTTTCGGCGCGGGTATTTATCAGGCGCGGGGCATGGTCGGGCGCCAGAATCTTCAGGGGATGCGGATCGAAGGTGCAGACCACTGAGACTCCGCCATCGCGGCGGGCGCGCTGTACCAGACTGCGAAATATGGCCCGGTGCCCCAGGTGCACTCCGTCGAAATTACCCAGCGTGGCAACAGTTTTGTCGAACGGCTTGCTGATTTCATCCAGTGAGCGGATAATTTCCATGGATATTCAATATACCTGCAAAGTTGGTTATGGCCTCGTGGAGTTTTAAGCTGGAGCAGAGTTTGCCCGAACAGCGTCTCGATATCTGCTTAGTCTTTCTGCTTGCTCCTTCGAGCTTTACGCTTTCTGCGCGTTATAGTTCTCTCCACCGTCTGCAGGGATTCAGGCAGAACAAAGTCAATCTCCCTTGTTTTAAGGCGCACGTCTTGAACCATGACGTCAACCTTTTGCCCTATCTTAAAATGGCGCCGGCGCCGCTGTCCCATCAGCATCCGCTGTACAGGGTCGTACTCATAATAGTCATCCGCCAGGGTGCGAATATGCACCAGCCCTTCGACAAAGAAAGGATCCAGTTCGACAAAAAAACCAAACTCGGTCACCCCAGTTATAAAACCGGGGAATATTTCCTCCAGCTTGTCCTGCATAAATTGGCAACTGCGCAGGGCAACTATGTTGCGTTCCGCTTCCATCGAGCGCCGCTCGCAACTGGTTGCGTGGGCGGCCATAACCTCCAGCGCCGCCGGCCCGGCCAGCTGCGGGTCGGTTGGGGCTTTAGCGTCCGCAGTTTTCTGCGTATCTATACACAGCTTCAGCATCCGATGTTGTATCAGGTCGGAATAACGGCGAATGGGCGACGTGAAGTGTCCGTAGCTTGAAGTCGCCAACGCAAAATGCTCTCCAGGATGCGCTGCGTAGTATGCCTGTTTCATACTGTGAAGTAAAACGCGGTTGATTATGAACGCCTGGGCGGGGTCTTTGACCTGCTGCAGGACCTGGCGCAGCTGTTGCGGCCTGATTCCACCACTATCCAGATTTATCCCTATATTGAACGCACTCAGAAACTCCTGAAACTGGTTTATGGAGCTCCGCTCCGGCTTATCATGGAGCCGGTAAATCCCCTGCACCTTGAATTTCTGCAGATGGTCGGCAACACTCTCGTTTGCCAGCAGCATACACTCTTCGACGATACGATGGGCATCCATACGTTCCCGGCGGGTAACTCCAGCCACATGCCCAGAATCATCGAGATCAATCTGCGCTTCCGGCAGATCAAAATCAAGGGCACCCCTGGTAGTTCTGATTTTGTTCCGCTGGCGTGAGAAATCAAGCAGAGCTTTAAGCATCTTCCGGATTTGTGGGGTTATATTTTTATCTGCACCAGCGGCGGAATCCAGACAATTCTGCACCTGGGTGTAGGTAAGGCGGGCATGGCTGCTTATCACCGCCTCATGCGCGACCATGTTCGACACAACCCCAGCAGCACTGCAGTGAATTTCCAGCACCACGGCCAAGCGCTTGACTTCTGGCATCAGCGAACAAATACCGTTGCTGAGCTGCTGCGGCAGCATGGGGAGACAAAAACCGGGGAAGTAGGTGCTGTTCCCCCGCGCATAGGCATCCAGGTCGAGCGCAGAGCCTGGTTGGACATAGTGGCTTACATCAGCTATGGCGACCCACAGGATTTTACCGGCTGCCTGCCCGGGCTCAAGCGCTATGGCATCGTCGAAATCCTTCGCATCTGCACCATCGATGGTTACAAAAGGCAAATGGGACAGATCTATCCGCGCACTGGATGCGTCGTCCTGAACTTCGGTGGGGATCGAGTCCGCCGCCTGTTTTGCCTCGGGGCTGAAGTGCAAGGGTATTCCGACCCTGGAGGCGGCTGCAAGAATATCCACCTGCGGGTCAACTGCCGGGCCAAGCACTTCAAGCACGAAAGCACGTCCGGGACGTCTTCCGACCGGGTAGGTGGTTATCCCCAAGCGCGCAACCATTCCATCAAGTTGACTCATGTTCCCTTCCAGCCCCTCTTTTGTAAGAAGAAATGGCAGGTCGGATGGTTCAGCGTATACCAGACAGGTATCGTCAGCGGAATTGTAGTGGCACAGCCCTGTAACGGTTTGCTGTTTGCGCTCTTTTATCTCCAGAATAAGCACACTGAGACGGCGCCCACCGGAACGGCGGGTTTCGGGGCGGTGGGTATCGCCTCCAATCTCCAGCGCCAGGACCTGATCTCCATCCATCGGTTGATGCAGCTGCGGCGGTGGAATCTGATACTCACTCGAAGCTGGAGTTGCTGTCGCAGAGACAAAAACTCGGCGGCCGTTTTTTCTGACCCGGACACGGCCATGCAACAGGGCGGGGATATTGCGCTTGGTATACTGTTCTTTTTTCCCCTTGCGCACCACGTCGTGAGAAACCAGCAACTCGAGCAGCTGCTGGATCTGGCCACGGTTTGCAGAATCAGCAGATATCATCTGCACCAAATCTGTAACAGAAAACACCCTGCTCACCTTTTTCAGCGCAGCATACAGTGTTGCGGCCAGACCAGAATCCTCAAAATCCATGTAATTACACAACCTTTCCATACGTACATAAGGGCACGGTTAAGCCCGCAAGTTACTTGAAAACAATCTCTATGCTGAAGTCAATCACGTAAAGAAAACTCCACCAGATCCGGCGGGAGCATGGGCCTGCAACGGATCAGCCCCACGGGCATCTGAATCTCATCCCAGGCGAGATCCCGCACTTGCGATACACTCGGTGCCGGGGCAAAAAATGCGACACAGTTAGCAACAGACTCAACAAGAGCGCAGGCTTCTTCAATAGAAGAGGGAATTGAAAAAACCGAGCTATCATGGAGATCTTCTGCTGAAACTTCAAGAATATGATTAAGAATTATGCGTTGAAACAAAACCGCAGGAGAATCTACACTAAGCTGCTTTTCGTCAAACTCTGTTTTTTGCAAATGTTCGTGGGCGCGCAGTTGCAGGGTGTAAATATTTCTCCCTCCGGGATACAGAACAAGGTCAGGTGATTCGGCTGGATCATTCAACACCTGGTGTATGTGTGCAGCAACTGTTGCACCTGCAGGGTCAGCCTCTTCACCATTGACATCAAAAAACTCCCCCAGTTTGCCCAACAATAGCGGGATATCGCTAAAGCGCGGCATACAGCAGGTCGAGAGCACCGGATCGATAATCATTCCATGGTCGGAGGAGAAATCGTCGATATTGCTTAGCGACATGACCGTATAATTATAACTTTCTTTGCCACTGGAGTCGACGTCAGCCTCCCTGCGCCTGTCGCGATTACGCAACATAGCTTCGTAGACAGAGCGCCCCTGGACAAGAATAAGTGACTTTTTATCCAGCACAGCCTGAGCCTTGGCCAGCAGCGTCTGGCCACCCACCTTCCACAGCCGACAACGTATACCCTCCTCAGGATATACTTCAATATCGGCAGGACGCTGTTTCTCGTTCTCGCCCAGGGCTTCAAGTACGCAGCACGGATCCGCGTACAGCGCAGAAATGGTCCCTCTCTGGGTGGCCCCGATTTCCAGCTGTTCCTGCAGATTTTTAATTGCCCTTTCATCCGCCAATTCCAGGGGGAGGATTTTACCTGAAGTAAACTGCTCCAGATGGACAGCGGTGATGATTCCACGATGGATCCCGGGGCCATCAGCGCGACTATACTGTATTTCAAACAAAAACAGGGCGCAGTCAGTATCTCCCTGCAGGTTTGCATCTACTCCATCTATGTAAATCCTGGGTTCCCTGTCCGCCTCTCCTGCCCCACTGGAACGTTCCGTGGTGCAAGGGCATATGCATTCTCTAAATGGAAGGATCTCAGACATTTAAACTCACTCCTCTCAAGTCAGAGCGGCAACGAGAACGTAGAGCGAATTCTCTCGCGGCTGACATTGAAATACGTTAGTATCATACCCAAAGAAAAATTCCTGACTAGACCCAACGTAACATGTTCAGCCTTTTCTAGCCCTTGATTCCACACCGGCAGATTTCAGGCAGACGCAGCAGCTGAAGCATGGCGCAACAAAACTGTCGTGGGAGTTCACTTCGCACATATAAACAGACCACCGAAACGGTTGCAAGCTAAAAGGGGCACCGACGAGGGCAGCTCAGCACATGAGCACACCTTGAATAGAACTAAGGATATCAGCACCTTGAACACATTGAACCCTGTGGGTTTACTCCAGAAATATTATCCAACTCACACCTTTGTCTACTCTATACTGCTGCAACACTGCACCGCCGTTGCGGTGAAAGCCGGCACTATAGCACGCGCCTTGGCATCTGCCGAAGCCATCGATTGCGAATTTGTCGAGCAGGCTGCAATGCTGCACGATATCGGGATCTGCTTTGTCCATGCTCCTGGTATTGGGTGTTATGGCGAGCACCCCTATATCATGCACGGCATCTGTGGCGCAAAACTACTCAGAAGCGAGGGTCTTCCTCGGCATGCATGCATCTGTGAAAACCATATCGGGGTTGGGCTGGAAGTAGAGGATATCGAGGACCAGCACTTACCCCTGCCCCGCCGGGAGATGGTGCCCGTCGGAATTGAGGCTAAAATAGTTGCCTACGCAGATCTGTTTTACTCTAAGAACCCGAATACACTCAGGCAGGAAAAAACCCCGGCTCAGGTACGCAAGTCTCTAGAAAAATTCGGCGCTAAAAAATTGGAGATTTTTGACAATTGGCATGCACGCTTTGCACTATAAAATCACGCCGTACTTTAATTTCCCCCTTATGTTTGCATAAATTATCTGTATAACGTAAACATCGTCTTGCCACCATCCATGAACATAGATGCAGTTTCAGCAGGATAAACAACCAATGCTGCTCCAATGATGGCAGAGCGCCCTGGAAGAAAAAGCCGTAAGGAAAACCTGTATGAGTATGATTCAAATGTGTAGAATTGCTAAAATTTATGCTAACGGCGTACCGGCACTGTACGATATAGACCTGCAGATTCCCGCAGGGGAATTTGCATATATTACCGGCTCCTCCGGCGCTGGGAAGTCAACCCTGTTGCGCCTGCTGTACTGTGCCGACCGCCCTACCCGAGGACAGATTTTGATGGGTAAAAGAAATATCACCCGTCTGAATGCCAGAAAGATCGCGTTCCTGCGGCGGCAGATCGGGTTTGTGTTTCAGGATTTTAAGTTGCTGCAGAACCGAACCGTAATGGAAAATGTCGCCCTGCCGCTGCAGGTTCAGGGGGCAAGTATCAAAGAGACCCGCTCCCGAACGTTTGAGATGCTTCAATATGTGGGGCTGGAATACAAGATGCAGCGCAAGCCGCTGGAGCTTTCCGGGGGGGAACAGCAGCGTGTCGCCATAGCCCGTGCTATGATCGTGCGCCCGAAGCTGCTGCTCGCTGATGAACCAACAGGCAACCTCGACTACAGCCTGGCGCAGGAGATTATGGAGATGTTTTCCAGAATCAATCAAGCGGGTACAACTGTCCTGGTGGCTACCCACGACACAGAGATCATGCGGCTGCTGCCCCGGCGCACTATAGCGCTGGAGAACGGGCACATAATATCCGATACCTACCCGGCCGCCACCTGCCCAGAAACCGATACAGATCAATTACAGGAAACAGCCTGAATGAAGCGCCTCCGCTATTTTATCCAACGCACTGTCTTCAACATGATTCAGAGTCCGCTCTTGAGCAGCGCCACCATCGGCACTATCGGAGTAGCCTTGATGCTGTTGGCGTTTTTCACCCTCATTGTGCTGAATGTGCAGAACCTGACCCGCCAGTGGAGCAGTGAAATCCAGGTTACGGTGTACCTTGAGCAGGTCCCCTCCACTACAACATTACGCCAATGGCAAGAGCAGATCGAACAGCAGCCGAGCGTAGTACACGTAACCTACGTCTCTCAGGCCGAAGCCTTCGAGCGTTTCCGGAAACGCTTGGGGCGCAATGATGACCTGCTGGATGGCCTGCTGCCGGAGATCCTTCCCGCCTCGTTTGAATTGGTACTGACACCGGAATCTCGAAGTGAACACGGAGCAGAGCGGCTGGTGCAGGAGCTTAAAAAGAATCCGGCATTCACCGGTTTTCGCTACGGGCAGGATTGGCTCAAGCGCTATGATGCTTTTCTGTTTCTGCTCAAGCTCACCGGTGCCCTTGCCGGGGGATTTCTTATTTTTGCAACCCTGTTTATTATCTCCAATACCATCAAACTCACTATCTATGCCCGCCGGGACGAACTGGAGATCATGACTCTGATAGGTGCTACCCCCATGTTTATCAAGATCCCTTTCCTGGCCGAAGGGGCTCTCCAGGGGATCATAGGTGCACTGTTAGCCCTTGGTGGATGTCATGTTCTGTACTACTTTTTTCTTAAACGAGGTCTGTCAGCTCTGCTGACCACTACTGCAGCGGGCAATATAACTTTTTTGCCCCTTTCAATTCAGGCCGGCGTAATCACGCTGGGATTTGTTCTAGGAATATGTGGCAGCGCGTTGCCGTTACGTAAATTTGTGCGGATGTAGAGGGCAAGCATGAGGTGGGCAGGAATGAAGCGGGCAACACATCCCAAGGATATCTGGCTGAAGGTTTATTTTCGAGCCGTCACTACCTGTGCGCTGAGCATCTCCATCCTGCTTACCCCATGGTCTACAGCGTTTGCGGTGGACAAACTGAAGCAAAGCAAACAGAAACTTCGGCAGGTCCAGGAGGAGATTGGCGCAACCTCCAAGAAAATCAAAGAGAAGAAAGCGACTGAACGTTCTGCGCTGCAACGTCTGGACGCATTGAACCTCAACATCAGCAAAAACAATTCCCAATTACAGCAGCAGAGTGAAGCTCTGGAGGCCTTGGAAAAAGAGATAGCCGCAACACAAAAAAATGCCGCACTTTATGCGGAAATTCTGCAACGAACCCGCCAGGATGTAGAAAAACGACTGCGGGCTCTCTACACTACCGGAGAAGTTGGGGCGCTGCGCCTGTTCTTTTCTGATGCAAGCCCGGCAGTCATTGCAGAAAATACTGAATTTCTACAGCGCATTACCCTGCATGACAAAGCTTTAGTGTTTGAGTATCGTAAGCAGGTTGAAAATCTCGAAGCCGGACGCAAAGAACTCGAAGAGCAGAAAAAGCGTTACACCGCCACCCTCAGTCAACAAAAAGAACAAAAACAAAGACTTGAAGCGGCCAAACGCGAACAGGCTGCCCTGATCGACGAAATACGCCGCGACAGCAGTATGCTTGAAAATCTGCTGACCGATTTAAACGAGCGCTCGCGCGCGATGAAGGAGCTGATTGACTCCCTTGAGCAGAGAAGCCGTATTTTTGTGCCGTCGGGATCTTTTGCTTCGCTCAAAGGTACCCTGAACTGGCCCTCGTCCGGCGCATTACGCAGCGGCTTCGGGGTCCACAAACATAAGCAGTTCGGCAGTCAGGTTAAAACCAATGGGCTGGAAATAGTCGCAATGCCAGGCACGCCGATCAAGGCTATATGGCAGGGAAAGGTGGTCTTCGCTGCACCATTTAAGGGGTATGGCAATATGCTCATTCTCGACCATGGGGATAAATATTACAGCCTGTATGCCAATGTGGCGGCGCTCAAATACCGCACCGGCGATATAGTCAAAACACAAGAAATTATTGCAACCGCCGGGTTTGAAGGGGCAGACAACTACTACTTTGAAATCCGCCACCAGGGTGCCCCCCTTAACCCCGCCCAATGGCTTGCTCCGCGTTCGTACTAATGCGCGTTGTCCCTCTTGATACGGTCTTGCGCGCCTTTACCTTTACTTCACCTTAGCCCCATATTGCAGCCCCTGCTGTGTCAGGGCTCATATCCAATCCGCAGGGACATTTATTCATGGGTTCAAAAAAAACAAAAAAACCACAGCGCGCATGGCACAAGCGCATTTCCCTTACAACACTGCTCGCCTTTGCCTTAATGCTCGGCGCTATAATCGCCGGTCTGCTCCTCTTAAGTTACCAGCCACAACCTGACCATGCCACAGACCCTGCGGGTGAGACCACGCGAAGCAAAACGCCGCAATCTTCCATACCGCAAAAACAAACAGCACATACCGTTACCACACAAACGCCGCTGGATGCGTTAAAAGCAGATCAAAAGGTTTTATCCCTCCCCCGGGCTGCCATAATAATGGATGACCTTGGAGCCAGCATAGATAAAGCAACCCTGGTGGCAACCCTGGACATTCCGGTAACCATGTCCATTATCCCCACCTTGACACACGCACAGGAAACCATGCATGTGGCTGCGAAACATGCACGGGAAATCATGATCCACATCCCTATGGAGCCATTGAACTACCCCCAGCACAACCCAGGTGAGATGGCATTGATGTCAAACATGTGCGATGCCGAAATTAAAAGCATAATTGCAGATTTCTTCCAGATGCTGCCCTACGCTACCGGCTGTAACAACCACATGGGTTCTGCATTCACCCAGCATCCCCACCAGATGTCTGTAGCGTTAGAGCTTATCGCCGAGCGGGGGCTGTTCTTTATCGACAGCCTGACCAGCCCCGCTTCAGTCGGGGTGCAGGAAGCTGCAAAAATGCAGATACCCACGGCTTCCAGGGACGTGTTTCTGGATAACGACAGAGATGTGGCTAAAATCACTGTGCAATTTACCCAGTTGTTACAGATTGCCCAGAAAAACGGCAGTGCCGTAGGCATTTGTCACCCCTACCCCGAGACCATTCTTGCCCTGAGAGCTTTTTCTGCCCTGGCAGAGCAACACGGAGTCGCTCTGGTGACGGTGGCAGAACTGTTACACTGATTTGTGGTATATACACACCGCCAACCACACAAGTCCGTCAGTTCCGTGTAAAATGTATCAACTCCTTTATACATGTTACCTGTGAGGCCATATGAACCACCAGACCGACCAGCACACAAGCGCAATCCCGATACTCAGCGTTACCCGCTTTACCCAACTGGCCCAAGAGCTTATTGAAGACAACCTTGCCGAACTCCTGCTCCGCGGCGAGATATCCAATCTGGCCAGGCCGGCATCAGGGCACTGGTATTTCAGCCTTAAAGACGAACATAGCCAGATCCGGGCGGTCATGTTTCGCACTGCCAACCGGCGGGTCGCTTTCACCCCTGAAAACGGCCAGCAGGTTCTGTGTCGCGCCAGGGCTTCTGTGTACACCCCCAGAGGTGACCTGCAGCTGATTGTGGAAGGGATTGAACCTGAAGGGATTGGCGGACTGCAGATCGCGTTGGAGCAACTTAAAACCAAGCTGGAACAGGAGGGGCTCTTTGCCCTGGAGCACAAGAAGGTACTGCCGCCCTACCCCCAGAGTGTTGGCATTGTAACCTCTGCCACTGGCGCTGCAGTACACGACATCCTTAACATTCTGGAGCGTAGGGCCAGCGGTCTCCGCATCGTACTGCGTCCGACCGTAGTGCAGGGGGTAGAAGCAAGTGCCAGCATTGTCGCCGCCATTGAAGAGTTTAACACTTCCCGCTGTGTAGATATTCTCATCGTTGGGCGTGGGGGTGGCTCCCTGGAAGACCTGCAAGCCTTTAACAGTGAAGAGGTTGCCAGGGCGATTTTCGCTTCACAGATTCCGGTGATAAGCGCTACAGGGCACGAAACTGATTACACTATTGCCGATTTTGTTGCAGATCTGCGCGCCCCTACCCCGAGTGCGGCAGCTGAACTTGTAGTTAAAAACCGTAATGAAGTAGAGCAGCATGTGGACCAGCTCCGCCTGCGCCTGGATAGCGCCATAAAACACAGACTTGAACGGAGCCGTTCCGCACTTGGCATCCTTACACACAGACTGCGCTCACCGGAACAGCGGCTGCAATGGCGCAAGCAGGAACTGGCGAATCTGCGCCAGCGTCTCGATGCCGGAATAAAACACAGCCTTGAAAACTGCCGCTATCAACTCAGTGTCTGCTCGCGGGAACTTGAAGCCCTGTCGCCCCTGCAAACTTTGAAACGTGGCTTCGCCGTGGTTGAAAAACAGGATGGGACAACCCTGGTCACGTCGGCCGCTGAACTTGAACCTGAAGAGCGCATAAAAATTCGCTTCAGTGATGCTGCGCTATGGGCACGGGTTGAATAAAAGCATTGCGGCGGCGCTGGCGGCTTGACTATCTTAATTTATACCTGACATAATGTTTAATCCTGCTGCGCCACCTTAAGTTCTGGCGTAAAGGGGACATAGAGGCGACATGTCAAGGGGCCCCATGGTTTAGTTTAGCCCGTGGGTTTCGCCAGGAGTTTTCCAGCGCTCGATGCGAGCGCTTTTTACTTGCTCAACCACATAAGAAAACCAGAGGTAACCTGCCAATGGCCAAAGAGCTTAAATTTGAAGATGCCCTGAGCGAGCTGGAAGCCTGCGTACACAGGCTTGAGAATGAAGAGCTCAACATTGAAGAGGCATTCAAGGTGTACGAAAACGGGGTTAAAAATGCAGCCCGCTGCCAGAAAGCCCTTGAGCAGATTGAAAACAGAATTGAACTGCTCCAGAAAGATCCCAGCGGTACCCTGCACACAACAGCTACCTCCCAAGATCAGCTCAAGGACAAATAGATGGACCTTCAGACCTATCTACGCAAGCAGCAACAATACATAGAATCAGCCCTGCAGGAGGTTTTGCCCCCAAGTGATGGACCGACAGCGCAGCTACTCAAAGCTATGCGCTATTCTGTGTTTGCCGGCGGGAAACGGCTGCGTCCGATCCTCATGCTTGCTGCATGTGAAGCGGTGGGTGGAAATGCCAGCCAGGCACTAAAACCCGCTTGTGCCCTGGAGATGATCCATACCTACTCCCTTATTCACGACGATCTGCCTGCCATGGATGATGATAACTTCAGACGCGGAGTTCCCACTAATCACAAGGTGTTTGGCGAAGCTATCGCAATTCTGGCTGGCGACGCCCTGCTGACCGAGGCCTTTCGGCTCCTATCCCAGCCAGACCAGACCCTTGCTGCTCAAGTTCGGCTGCAAATTATCAATATTGCCGCCACTGCATCCGGCTGGGGCGGCATGGTGGGCGGCCAGGTGGCAGATATGCTCGCTGAGGGGCAGGATAATTCCATCGATACCGTGAACTTTATCCACAAGCATAAAACCGGAGCCCTTATTCTCGCCGCTTTGCAGATAGGGGCCGTAAGTGGTGGCGCCGACCCTGCGCAACTGAAACATATTACTACCTTCGGGCAAAGTGCGGGCCTTGCGTTCCAAATCGCCGATGACCTGCTGGACATTGAATCGAGCCAGGAGCAGCTAGGCAAAGATATCGGCAGAGATCAGCAGCGTGGCAAGGCCACCTACCCGGCCGTTGCGGGGGTTGAAGAATCCCACCGCCGCGCAACACAGCTTCATGCACAAGCCATCGCGCAGCTCGATTCATTCGGAGATGCTGCAGAACCCCTGCGTCAGATATCGGCGTATATTATCAACCGCAAGCTATAAGGCTCAAGACTGACCTCTTAAGTGTATACATCTGCCATGACAAACTTTTTAGCCTCAATCGATTCACCTGACGCGCTCAAACAGCTCTCCATCCCCGAATTGGAGCAGCTGGCCGCTGAATTGCGCCATGAAATCATAGATACCGTTTCACGTACCGGAGGGCATTTGGCAAGCTCTCTAGGGACAGTAGAACTCACCCTCGCCCTGCACTATGTCCTCAACTCTCCGGTGGATAAAATTATCTGGGACGTAGGCCATCAGGCCTACGCGCATAAATTGCTTACCGGACGGCGGACCAGGTTTTCCGGGCTGCGCCAGTTACACGGCATAAGCGGCTTTCCGAAACGCAGCGAGAGTCCGCATGACTGCTTTGATGTCGGCCATTCCAGCACCTCCATCTCCGCTGCGACCGGCATGGCAATCGCTCGGGATGTGCAACACAAGAACCATAAAATCGCGGCGGTTATCGGTGACGGATCCCTTACCGCCGGGCTGGCCTTTGAAGCCCTTAACCATGCCGGGCATCTGGATAAAAACATGATCATTATCCTCAATGATAATGAGATGTCCATATCCAACAATGTCGGCGCACTGTCGTCGTTTTTAAGTCGCAAAATGACTTCGCGCCTGTTTGTACGCTTCAAACGGGAAACCGAGAACTTTCTGAACAGCGTTCCCCATTTCGGCAAAGATTTGCTGCAGCTGGCGAAGCGTACTGAAGATTCTTTCAAGACGTTTGTAACCCCCGGGATGCTGTTTGAGGCTTTCGGGATCGACTATGTCGGCCCCATTGATGGGCATCAACTGGATGAAATTATAGAAGCGCTGCAGCATGTCAAGGATCTGCAGGGGCCGGTGCTGGTTCATGTGGTTACCCGCAAAGGGCGCGGCTTTACCCCCGCAGAGGAAAATCCCGCTGTATATCATGGCGTAGGGCCCTTCGACAAAGACACTGGTGTCATTAAAAAAAGTGATCGCGCCTGCGCTCCAAGTTATACTGCTGTTTTCGGTGCTTATCTGTGTGAACTGGCACAACAGGACAAACGTCTGGTGGCTTTAACTGCGGCCATGACTTCCGGCACCGGGCTGAACATGTTTTCCCAGCAATATCCCGGGCGCTTTTTCGATGTCGGCATTGCGGAGCAACATGCAGTTACCTGCGCGGCGGGCATGGCTGCTGAAGGGTTGCGCCCGGTAGTGGCCATCTACTCAACGTTCATGCAGCGCGCCTACGATAATGTTCTGCATGATGTATGTATGCAGAACCTGCCGGTAACCTTCGCCCTGGATCGTGGCGGGCTGGTTGGAGCGGACGGCCCGACCCATCACGGCGTATTTGACTTCAGCTTCATGCGCCATATCCCCAATCTCACTATGGTGGTCCCGCGAGATGAGATTGAACTGCGCCGGGCGATGCTCAGCGCCACCACCAGTAACGGACCTTACGCCTACAGATATCCGCGCGGTTCTGGGCGTGGGCTCACTGGTTGCGACGCTGTCACTCCCTTCAGCCTGGGCTGCGCTGAAATATTGCGCACAGGGACAGATGCAACCATTCTCGCCTTAGGCCCCTGCGTGTATACAGCGCTTGAAGCTGCCAAAGAACTTAGCGCAGAAGGCTACAGCGTCGGGGTGGTGGATGCCCGTTTCTTAAAACCGTTGGACGTGAAGACCATCACCGACTGTGCCCTGAGTAGCAGCGCAATCATAACATTGGAGGAAAATGTCCTCGCCGGGGGTTTCGGCAGTTCTGTCATGGAATTGCTGGAGCAGCACGACATTGTGATGCCGATAAAACGGATTGGCCTGCCTGACATGTTTTTGGAACAGGGCACACAGGAAGAACTGCGTCACATATACGGTCTGGACCGCGAAGGGGTTGTATCAGCAGCAGGTAAATTCCTCCGCAGCATCACTCTTGGTAAAAACAAGGCCGGAACGGCAACATGAGTTGAAACATTTAAAGCCGGGAACATATTCCCGGCTTTAAATGTTTCACTTCGTCCTTCTAATCCCTGAATCAGGTCCCTTCAGCGGCAAGAAACTCCTGGGCCAGAGCCACCTCTTTTTTGCTCCCGATAAATACCGGGGAGCATGCATCTATGTCCCGCGGCAGGATATCCAGAATTGGTGTTTTGCCGTCAGACGCAGCCCCACCCGCCTGCTCCATCAAATAAGCCATAGGGTTTAACTCGTACAGCATCCGCAATTTCCCTTGTGGTTTATTTTTCAAGTGCGGATACAGGAAAACCCCTCTGCCCTTGATAAGGATCTGGTTAATATCGGGGACAAAACCTCCACTATAACGCAACTTGCAACCCTGCTCCTCCAGGGTACGCACAAAACGTTCGGTCCCTTCGGTATACTGGTTACGTTGTCCTCCGGGGGAGTAGATATCCGCATTATTGTCGCTAATAGTTACATACTCCTGCACCAGGGAGTACTCCATGAGCTGGTTCATGGCAAATTCATGCACCCCGTTACCGGTGGAATACATCAGAGTGGTCCTCGGTCCGTACAGAATATACATAGCGGCCACCTGGTCACGTCCGCGGCCCAGCAAGGCATTCCCTTTACAGATCGAAATTATGGTACCTATCGCCAGATTGACATCCACCAGGGAAGAGCCGTCGAGGGGATCATAGGCGACTGAGTAACATTCGGAATGCTCCGGATTAAATTCAATAATCTTCTCTTGCTCTTCTGAAATAACACTGGCGACCACGCCGGAGTATTTCATCCGCTTTTCCAGAATTCGATCGGCCAGAACATCCAGGGCCAGCTGTTTCTCTCCATAGAGATTGGATGTTCCCGCAACTCCCAGGTCACCGGTACGAATGGAGTTGATAATATATTTAGACGCCTCGGCTATTTCACATATCAGGCGTGTCAGATTGCGTTCAACTCCACTTTCACGTAAGTGGCGGCGTAGATCTATCTGAAATTTGGTGGAACCACGTTCATCTGCCATGTGCTGCTCCTGTAAGAGGTTTAAAGAGAGATTGAACGGAACTTATTTCAGTTCTGCTCTATTGGACATATTTCCATCCATGTTTCTGATACAAAACAAAGTCGCTGCTACTACGGCAAGGGGAATAGTAAGAAACTGGACAAGGGGAAGCATAAGGGTAAGCATAACCGCCAGCCCGAACCCGAGGGACTGGGAGCGCTGATTTTTTATAAACACCCGCTGTTGGCTGAAACGCAGATGTTTGCGCGAAAACACAAACCCGGTGTATTCGACAACCAGAAAGTAAAGCGTAAGTAAAACAGAACAGATTCCGAATACCGGTGGCCCTAATATCGGAACGAAACTAAATAGCAGCAACAGCGCCATCGCTGCCACAAACATACTTAATTTTCTAATCTCATCCCCTACGGTGCGCCATACATCGGCAAACAGCAGCGCAACTGAAAAAGCTTCGGCGCTTGAGGTACCAGTAAGAATATGCTCTGTTTTCTCAGATAAAACGTCGTTGAAGGGAGCCGCAATAAGATTGCCTACTGCAGTAAAGGTGAAAAAGACCACCACCAGCATAACCAGAAACGCAACCCCTCTGGCAATCCAGGCTAAAATCTGCCACCACCAGTTGTCTCCAGGCGATATGTAGGTTCCGATGAGATAAGTGAAATATTCAGCGCCAAAGTATATGGTGGCGCTGAAGACCACAACGTTAATAAAAAAGGGGATCAGTGCATAGCGAAACAGTGAAGGATTTCGATATAAAAAGATCCATGCGTGCCAGATGGAGAGTAAGCCGGTAATAAAACCACGCATCGTTTCGCTCTTTCTGCAGCATCTCGTCTTTATACGATGTTAGAGATATGAAGCAAACTGTAAAGTTTGAGGCGCCCGCATTTGGCACCTTTCGGGTGACACAAAAGACAAACAATTGCCTAGAATAACACAATAAACAATCAAAACCAAGCAGCGTATCTAGCTAAAATAAAAGCATGTTTTTCTCTGATCGCATATGTTTTCTTTCTTGCAACTCGGCGATAAGTTTTCTATACTCAAACGCAAATGTATAGCTCTCTACCCGGCGCGTGCATTCTGAATGCCCACGCGGAATAAGTAGTGAACGGGGTTTTTTCCAGTGGCACTGTGTGCCTGCCCTTCTTGTAAAGGGACGCCTGATGTGCTAACAAAAAACCCCACCTGGTAGTCTCTCGTAGTGAGGCTAAAGAGACACGGCTGGAGTGGAGAGCTTCTCTTGTTACAAAAAAAGGCATCTGGAACATTTCCGATGCCTTTTTTGTTTTTATTCATTGTTTTATCTATGTGTGCAGCAGACCTCCGCACATTTATGCAGTAAAGGCATGTCAATCTGATGAGTCACGAAACATCCAGCACAGAACAACCCGCCATGGAACAACCCAAAGCAGAACAAGACCAGACAGAACAAGCCAATACAGAACAAGATTTACACCGCCTCCATATAAATGGACGTGAAATTATTCTTATTGGGACAGCACATATTTCAAGAGAATCTGTTGTCACAGTCACCCGCACCATTGAAAATGAACGCCCGCATAGTGTCTGTGTCGAACTGGATGAGCAACGCTACCGCCACCTCACCGAGAAAAACCGCTGGGAAAACCTCAATATAATTCAGGTCATAAAGGGGGGGCAGATCCCTTTTCTGATGGCAAATCTCGCCCTGGCCTCATTTCAGAAGCGGATGGGGCTACATACCGGGGTCAAACCGGGAGAAGAGCTTGCGGCGGCAGCCCAAACAGCCTCCAAAATGAACATAAATCTGGTTCTGGTTGACCGGAGCATCCGTATCACGTTGCTGCGTGCGTGGCGCAAGACCGGGTTTATGCGCAAAATGCAGCTGATATCGACCATGTTTGCCGGATTATTCGAAAAACACGAACTCGACGAGGAAGAACTGAGTAAAATCCGCCAGGTCGATACACTCTCAGCTATGCTTGAGGAGATGGCGGAGGTGCTGCCTCAGGCCAAAACAACGCTGGTAGATGAACGGGATCGCTGGATGGCGCACCATATTGCTGCAGCACCAGGCGCAAAAATCATCGCTGTAGTGGGTGCGGCACATGTGCCAGGGATTACCAGCTATCTTAACTCCGGTGAGCCCATCGATATTGCCGGACTGGATCTCATACCAGAAAAACCAGGGTACTCCAAAATTGTTCCATGGATTATCCCCCTTGTGGTCGGGGCTCTGTTTATAGGGGGGTTTTTCTTTGCTGACCGCTCTCAACTCTACGACGCAGCCACCGCCTGGATTCTAGCCAACGGGATACTCTCCGCAAGTGGTGCTGCACTGGCGCTTGCACATCCACTTACCATTGTCTCAGCTTTTATTGCAGCACCAATCACCTCCCTCAACCCCACTATAGGGGCCGGCTTTGTTACAGCGCTGGTGCAAGCATATTGTTCTCCCCCAACTGTGGCGGATATGGAAAAAGTGGCGGACGATGTTGTCAATCTACGCGGCTGGTGGCACAATCGGGTGACCAGAATTATTCTGGTATTCCTTTTTTCCTCCCTGGGTTCGACAATCGGAACATTTGTGGCTTTTGGCTGGCTTAAAGATCTGTTTTAGGAAACGATTGGAAAAGCTCCAGCCGCAAGCCTTCCGCCAACAGGCTGCTTTACCTCGGCCTGCTGGAACCGCAACGCACCTGCGCTCCCAACCTTCGCTAACCTTCCAGCACACGGAAAAACTTGACCAGATAATCTATACCGGACCACACCGTCAGAAACAGCGCTATGTAAAAGAAAAATATACCCACATTGTGAAGGTTCGCACACAGCAGGCTGTAGTCAAGACCAAAAAACCAGCAGTACTCATAGTGGAGTAATAAGCCTATAATGGCTACCATCTGAAATATTGTCTTATATTTCCCCAGGTTACTGGCGGCAATAACAATACCTTCCGATGAAGCGACTGAACGCAAGCCCGTCACCACCACTTCTCTGGCTATAAGCAGAAATACAGCCCAGGCCGGCACTCTGCCTAACGGTATCATCATGATAAGTGCGGCCATAACTATTAACTTATCCGCCAGTGGATCCAGAAATTTGCCCATTACCGTCACTAAATCAAGGCGGCGGGCCAGATAACCGTCAAGCCAGTCTGTGACACACGCAACCGAGAAAATCAGCGTCGCGATAAGGCTCGAAGACCTGGTATCTGTAAGCAGGGTAAAAACCAGAACCGGTATACAGGCAATGCGCGCAAAGGTCAGCATATTCGGCAAATTAAAGGGTCCATTATTCAACATTTTGTCTCACTCCCACGAATTGTTGCGGTACTGGTCAAAGTAGCGTTTTACATTTTTCACATATGCGCGTGTTTCTGCGTAAGGTGGTATCCCGGCGTAACGTTCAACCACTGACGGGCCGGCATTGTAAGCAGCCAGCGCCAAGTCAAGATCACCATTAAAACGTTTAAGCATCTTCTGTAAATAACGACTTCCGGCGGCGATGTTCTGTGCTGGGTCAAATAAATCATATATGTCCATTTCCGCAGCGGTCGCAGGCAGAACCTGCATCAGTCCCCGTGCACCGGCTTTCGAAACACACCCGCTGTCAAAATTGCTTTCCGCTTTCACCACCGCCTTCACAAGGGCGGGGTCGAGCTTGTGCCTGTGGGAGTAGTGCTGAATCAATTCATACACAGATCTCCCGGTTACCACTGAATCAGCATCCTCGGAACAGTGAAATATAAAGCGACTCTCTACTGGTACATTGGAAAAATGCACTCTGCCACTCTCATCCACATATTTATAAACTGCAGCTGAGGCATCCTCCGCACTTGCACTTAAAAAACACAACCACAGCCAGCAGCACAACAAAGCTATGCCCCTGTGCGGACAGTTTCGGACCATGGATGGAGAGATATAAAAAGTATGCAATGCCATTGCGGGGACCTTCCTTGAGCACCAGACCAGGTCAAGTCCGAAATGTGCTGTAAATTCTCTCCGGTCATTGACGTTTTTAGCTTGCTAGGGCAACCGTCTTGCTCCCCTGGCTAGCTGTTATTTGGGCTTCTGCCCACTCCTTAAATTCATCCAT
>Ga0265295_1002606_pt1 | contig 28021 bp, 26 predicted proteins | sample Munlansysbiofilm_FD_192503 | JGI IMG/M metagenome (GOLD analysis project Ga0265295, IMG submission 192503) | Leachate microbial communities from a municipal landfill in Southern Ontario, Canada - Methane capture system biofilm | ecosystem: Engineered > Solid waste > Landfill > Unclassified ... | reverse complement strand
GGTCTCACTGGCACTGGAGGAGCGGGAGATCGTCGCCCTGCTCGGTGAGAATGGCGCCGGTAAGTCGACACTCATGAACATCGTGTACGGGCTGCTCTCGGCAGATCACGGTGAGGTCCTGATCGACAACAAGCCGGTGAAGATCCGGTCGTCACGACAGGCGATCGATCTGGGCATCGGTATGGTGCACCAGCACTTCATGCTCGTGGAGCCCCTCACCGTCACCGAGAACATCGTGCTCGGGCGCGAACCAGGGCGGTTCGGCGTGGTCGACATGAAGGCCGCCCGGGCGCGGGTCGTCGAGATCTCCGAGCGCTACGGACTGCGCATCGACCCCGACGCACGCATCAGCGACCTAGAGGTGGGCCTGCAGCAACGGGTGGAGATACTCAAGGCCCTGTACCAGGGCGCCCGAGTGCTCATCCTTGACGAACCCACGGCCGTGCTCACACCCCAGGAGGTCCGTGAGTTGTTCGCGGTGGTGCGGTCGCTCGTGGACGAGGGTCTCTCGGTGGTGTTCATCACGCACAAGCTAGAAGAAGTCATGGCGGTCGCCGATCGTATCGTGGTCATGCGGGCGGGGGCGGTTGTGGGGGAGGTGCGGCCCTCGGAGACCGACGAGATCGGCCTGGCCCGGCTGATGGTCGGCAGGGATGTCGTGCTCCGCATCGATAAGCAGCCGGCGCAGTGCGGCGACACGGTGCTGGACGTCCGTGACCTGGTAGTGAAGAGCGATCGGGGGCTCGATGCCGTCGACGGGGTATCGCTCAGCGTCTGCGGTGGGGAGATCGTGGCCATCGCCGGTGTCAGCGGCAACGGGCAGACGGAGCTGGTCGAGGCGCTGGTGGGTCTGCGAACGCCTGAGTCCGGGACGATTGCACTGAAGGGTCACGACATCACCCGCGCGAGCGCCCGCTCGAGCATAGAGGTGGGAGTCTCGCACATTCCCGAGGACCGCCACCGCCGGGGACTCGTCCTACCGTTCAACCTGGCGGAGAATCTCGTTCTGGGCGACCACCGGGTTGCTCCGTACACGACCCACGGCGTGATGCACCTGAGTGAGATCACGTCGATGGCGAGGAAGCGCATCGAGGACTACGACATCCGCACCCCCTCGGAGAAAGTGCTCGCGTCGAGTCTTTCGGGAGGAAACCAGCAGAAGGTCGTTGTCGCACGCGAGATCGGACGGAATCCCGAGCTGCTGATCGCCGCGCAGCCCACGCGCGGTCTTGACGTTGGTGCGATCGAGTTCGTACACCGGCAGATCCTCGCCGAGCGCGATGCCGGCAAGGCGGTGCTGCTCATCAGCCTGGAGCTCGAAGAGGTGTTCGCACTTGCCGACCGGATCCTGGTCATCTACGAGGGCCATATCGTCCGGGAGTTCGCTGCCGAGGATGTGGACGCCGAGACACTCGGCTACTACATGACCGGCGGTGGGGGCACGAAACTCGGGCAGCAGTCGCCGGATGGTTCGCTGGCAGGATCGGGGGTGGATCTGTGAGCGGGTCGAGAGAAGCCGTGCCGGACCAGCGCGCGTGGATGGAGATCCTCCAGAAGGTCGGCACGCCGCTGATTTCCGCGCTTCTGGCCATCGGCGTGGGGTCGATCATAATCTGGGTATCGGGCTACGATCCGGCGCTGGCGTTCAGTGCGTTGTTCAAGGGGGCGCTCGGAGGTCCGAGGCAGATCGGTGAGACGATCCTGCGCTCCACTCCACTGATACTTGCCGGCCTTGCCGTTGGCTACGGCTTCCGTGCGGGGCTCTTCAACATCGGTGCGGAGGGCCAACTCATGATGGGCGGCCTGGTGGCGGCCTGGCTCGGCGTCTTGATGGCGGGACTTCCATCGATCGTGGTGATCCCGGTGCTACTGGTGATGGGTCCGCTTGCGGGTGCCGCATGGGCGTTCGTGCCGGCGATCCTCAAGGCCCGGATCGGTGCGCACGAAGTCATCACGACGATGATGTTCAGTCATATCGCGCGCTACATCGTCTCATGGCTCACGGCTGGTCCCATCAAGGCGCCGGGGCAGATCCCGCAGACTGTGAGCCTAACGGAGCCCGCCCAGCTTTCGCGCATCCAGTCGCTCTTCTCGCCAGATGTCGTCGAGGCGCTCCCGTTCCTCGGACTCGGTCGCGCCCATACCGGCATCTTCCTGGCGATCGTTGCGGCGGTCGGGGTGTGGCTCGTCTTGCGGTACACGACACTCGGGTATGAGAACCGCGCGGTCGGTCTGAGCCCCTGGGCTGCGCAAACGGCTGGCATCTCCGTCCAGTGGACCACGGTCAAGGCGCTCTGCATCTCCGGTGCCCTTGCCGGCCTTGCGGGCGCAGTCGAGGTCATGGGACTGCATCACCGCATCTTCGACCAGTTCTCAGCGGGTGTCGGTTTCACCGGCATCGCCGTCGCGCTGCTCGCGAAGAACCACCCCATCGGTATCATCGCGGCCGCCCTGCTGTTCGGGGCCCTCTCGGCGGGAAGCGGGACGATGCAGCTGGAGGCGGGCGTCTCACAGAAGATCATCCTGATCATCCAGGCGCTCGTCATCTTCTTCGTGGCCGCCGAAGGCATCGTGACCTGGCTCATCCGCAAGCGTCAGAAGGAGGCGGTCAGCGGTGCTAACTGACGTCATCACTCCCGATCTGTTCGCCGCCGCCCTCCGAATGGCCACACCGTTGGCGCTCGCTGCCATAGGGGGGACGATCTGTGAGCGCTCGGGCATTGTGAACATCGCCCTTGAAGGCACGATGCTGGTGGGCGCGTTCTTCGGCACCGCTGTCGTTCTGGTCACCGGCAGCCCCTGGTTGGGGGTACTGGTCGCTGTCCTTGCGGGTGTCGCAGTGTCCGCGATCCATGCGACGGCATCGGTGAACCTGCGCACCGATCAGGTGGTATCGGGTACGGCTATCAACCTCCTGGCGCTCGGCGTCACAGGATTCCTGATGGAACTGTGGTACGGCCATCCCGGCACCACGCAACCGATCAAGACATTGCAGCCGGTGTTCAGCTTCGGCGCGATGGGCGAGGGTTTCCTGGGTGAGGTATGGCGCTGGATCAACGGGGTGTTCCTGTCGCATACGCCCATTGTGTACGCCGCGATCATCATCGCACTGGCAACGCACTGGGCGATGTACCACACCCGGTGGGGTCTTCGGCTGAGGGCACTCGGTGAGCACCCAAGAGCCGTTGACACAGCGGGTGTCAGCGTTGCGCGAGGCAGATGGGTGGCCGTGCTGATGAGCGGGGCCCTCGCCGGACTCGCGGGAGCGAATCTGAGCATCGAGCAGGTCGGCGTCTTCCAGGAGGGCTTCACCAACGGGCGCGGCTTCATCGCGCTCGCCGCAAACATCTTCGGGCGGTGGACGCCGATCGGATCGTACCTGGCGTCACTACTGTTCGGATTCGCCGACGCGCTACAGATCAAGCTGCAGCCGTTCCGGGACGTGATCGACGTGCCTCCCGAATTCTTCCTCATGGTGCCGTATGTCGTGACCGTCGTCGTCCTTGCCGGTGTCATCGGTCGCGCTGTCGGGCCGGCGGCTGTGGGCGAGCCGTACAAGAAGGAGTAGCCGGGTGCTTCTGACGCGTCAGGGAGAACGACTGCGTGCGCGTGAGGCGCTCTTCTGGGCGTTCACCTGGGCGCTCGGCGCCGGATCAGGCGTGGCGCTCGGGGGTTGGTTGACCGTCGTCGGCGGAGCCGGCGCCCCGGGGGCCGAAGCGCTCGACGTGCGGACCGATCTCGTCGTGCTACCGCTGGCGGTCTTCGCGGTCGTCGGCGCCCTGCACGTCTGCGGGCAGTTGCTCAGCGCGCTGATGCGTGGCCGCGCGCATGACCACGGCCGCCACGATGAGGATGAGCAGGGCACCCGCCGCGATGAGGTCCCCGGGGACATCGAGGCGGAACGAACCTCTGATAGCTGAACGCACCACGTAGGCGGCGGCCGGGATCACGGCCGCCGCCCAGAGTGGGATGCGTGGACGCTGTGTCATCGATCCGCTCACGCGCCGGGCGTGTCGTCTCGCGTGGACGGATCATCGGGCGCGGCCTGTGTGGGTGATGCCCACTCCTGAGCCGCCTGGACCGGCGTGTCCTGACCTGCGACGGGGACGCGGCCACGGGCGCGAGCGCGGGCCCGCACTATCGCGCGAACGATGAAGAACACGATGATGCCGGTGATCCACAGCGGCGCCGAACCGATGATGGCGGCGATCAGGAACGTGAGCACCCCGGCCGCCGTGCGGAACCCGTTGGTGATAGCGTCGCGGAAGCCCCAGTCCTCGCCGGACGGCCGGACGACAGGTCGCGGCTCCGTGAGTTCGATGGTGATGGTCGCCATCGCAGCCTGGCGCTCGAGGTACTTGACCTGGGCGTCGAGGCTCTCGATCTCCTGGCGTACACGGTTGAGTTCGGTTTCGATCGCGAGCATGTCCTTGACGTCCTTGGCCGCGTCGAAGAACGTGCGCAGGCGCTCCTCCTCGGCCCTCAGGTTGGCCAGACGCGCGGAGAGATCGACGTGCTGCTGGGTGACATCCTCGGAGTCCTCGGCCTGGAATCGGACCTCACCGAGGCCGATCACGTCTTCCACGAACGGTTCGAACGATGCCGCCGGGACCCGTACGGTGACCCATCCACGAAGCGCGGCGCCATCACCGGTCGCGTACCCGTACTCGTCGTAGCGGTACAGCCACTCGTCGGTGTCGGTGGCCACCTGCAGATCCTGGATGGTACCGCCGTGGGTCTTGATCAGTCCCCGGATATCCTCGAGTGTGTCGGTCGTGCTGTCGACCTCGAGGCGCAGTGTCTTGGTGCGTATGACCATCCGGTCACCGTCGGCCGGGTTCTGCGACTCGGCCCCATCGCCCCGGGCGGCCTCTTCCGCGGACACGCCATAGGGGACCTCCACAGTCGGGCTCATGGCTGGTGCACCTGCCGAGTCCGTGACCGCGATGTCCTGCGATTCGTCGGCGCTCGTGCAGCCCAGCGCACTCAGTGCGACCGCCGCGATCAGTAGCGCGACCCAGGTGCTGCGAAACCAGCGGGGGAGTGGCGACATCGTGTGCTCCTCTCGTCAGCGTGCGCGCCCGGACAGCACGAACGCCCTGCTACCTGCCGTCGACAGGTCCAGGGCGTCCGGATCAAGACAGTGGAACGCGCGGTTACTCGGACTCGATCTTCTCCGCGGCTTCGGCATTCCTCTTCATCTGCTTTGCAGCGTAGGCGAGGAATCCGATCGCGATCGCGCACACCAGGATGAACGAGACCATCAGCACGTTGTAGTAGGTGCCGGGAACGTTATGGCCGAGCAGGAACCATCCATACATAGGGGCTGTTCACCTCCATCGCACCTGCGTGTCTCATCGATTCTAGCGCTGCCACCGGCAGGGGGCAACACGCGGAACCGTATCCGTCCCTCCTGTAGTTCCACTGTCAAAGTCCGAATCCTGCCTGTCTGTCTCCACTAAGACGTATCGTTCCCCGACCTGGTTCGTGGTCAACGGATGCGTCGAGGGCATCGTGTGTCGTGTAGCGATGTCAAAGTGGAGGAAATGCCCAAAAAGTGTTGCAAAGTGGGATGCAGTGGCATACATTGAGCACATGCAAGTGCCCTCGTGGGACGCGACGTAGTCAGAAGTGGGGAGGGACGGGATGTTTCTCGGCGAGTACCAGCACACGCTGGACGCCAAGGGGCGCCTCTCGCTGCCCGCGAAGTTCCGCAATCAGCTCGGCGGCAGCTACGTCGTGGTCAAGGGCATCGAGAAGTGCCTCTATGTCTTCTCACCCGTGGGATTCGAGACCTTCCTCGGGCAGCTCATGGAGCGCGGCGACTTCGGCAAGGACTTCCGCGAAGTGCGCCGCTTCTTCACAGCTGGCGCCAAGGAGGACGAGCTTGATTCTGCCGGGCGCATCAGCATCCCGGTCAATCAGCGCGAGTACGCCAAGCTGGAGCGCGAGGTCACGGTCATCGGCAACGGAGACCGCGTCGAGATCTGGGATGCCGCGGCATGGTCCGCGTACAACAGCGAGACCGAAGGCCGGATCGAGGAAGTGACGAGCCAGCTCGCCGAACTCGGCATCTTGTAGGTCCTTGAGAATGGAATACCGGCACACCCCAGTTTTGCTGGCCGAGGTCACGCAGCAGCTGACCTTACACGACGGCTCCATCTTCGTTGACTGTACCTTAGGCGGGGCAGGACACACGAAGCGGATCACACAGCTTGTAGCACCCACCGGGATCGTGGTGGGCATCGATCAAGATGACGCCGCACTCACCGCAGCAGCAGACACACTCCGCCTCGGCCAGCAGAAGCTTCCGACGATCGTACTCCTCAAGGGGAACTTCGGGGACCTCGACAGGCTCCTGCTCGAGGCGAGGATCCCGTATGTGAACGGGTTCCTGATGGATCTTGGTGTTTCATCTCCCCAGCTCGATCATGTCGGCCGCGGTTTCACCTATCACGAGGACGCTCCGCTCGACATGCGGATGGACCCCTCAGCGTCGCAGCCGACCGCGGCTGACATCGTCAACACGTACTCCGAGGCCGAGCTCGCGCGCGTCATCCGCGAGTACGGTGAGGAGCGGTGGGCCACGCGCATCGCAGCTTTCATCGTAGCCGCGCGGGGCGCCCACCCGCTCACCACCGCATCCGACCTCGTGGACGTGATCAAGGCGGCGATTCCCGCCTCGGCGCGAAGGACCGGCGGCCATCCGGCCCGGCGGACCTTCCAGGCGCTGCGCATCGAGGTGAATCGCGAGCTCGAGCAACTCGAGCGCGGACTACGCAGTGCGATCGCATGGCTGGCGCCGCAGGGACGCATCGCGGTGATCAGCTACCACTCACTTGAAGACCGCATCGTACGCGACGTCTTCGCGGAACACGCACAGGGGTGCATCTGCCCGCCCGACCTGCCGGTGTGCAGGTGCGGACAGGAGCCGGTACTCCGGATAGTGACAAAGCGGCCGATCGTTCCTTCGGCCGAGGAGATCGACCGCAATCCGAGGTCGCGAAGCGCGAAGCTCAGGGTCGCGGAGAAGCGGTAAGGCACCAAGGGGCCCCGTCTCGGGACGGGGGAGTGAGCGGGAAGGAGGCCCACAGACGTGGGCGCAGCGGCACGCAAGATCGCGCAGACCGCCACGCCGTCACGACCGGTTCTCAAGGTCGTGCGCGGTGGGTCGTCGACGCGTACCCGGGCACAGTCGTCGGCCGCCGCCGACGGCGTCTTCCGGGTGCTTGCCGTGTGTATGATCATTCTCGCGGTCGCCGGTGTCGTGCGTGTGTCGCTCGCCGCACGGGCGGCCGAGGCGACGATCGACGCCTGGAACATCCGCTCAGAGGTGAAGGCCGCCGAGCAATCGATCAAGGCGCTCGAAGCGGACAGAAGCGCGCTGGCGTCACCGTCACGCATCGAGGCGGTCGCCTGTGAAACGCTGAACATGACCAAACCCGCACAGGTGTGCTACCTCGAGTACCCCGCCACGGGTGATCCGGATGCGCCACCGCAGGAGGGCGCGGGACCCGTACAGGTCGCCGATGCGGCCTCCACGCCCACCTCCAAAGCTGGCGGGCTCCTTCGCACGATGATGGATCTCGCGGCAAGCGAGGCCCAGGTCCTGCTCGTTGGTGACATGGGACTCGGCTCGGTGCGATGAGTGCGCCCCCGTCGAGAGAACGCCGCCGACGTGGAGCCGGTAAGGAGCGCCCGCAACCTGCCGGGCGCTTCTCTTCGCTTGCCGTAGCGCTGCTTGTCGCGCTCACCGTGGTTGCGGGGCGTCTCGTATACGTGCAGATCGTCAAGGGCCCCGAGTACGCCGCCGCCGCCTCCAGCCAGCGCACTCGCGACATCACGGTCAGCCCGGAGCGTGGCTTCATCTACGACCGGGAAGGCGAGGTGCTGGCCGAGTCGATGGAGGCCCGCACGATCTACGCGGTACCCGACGCGGTGAAGGACAAGCCTGCCGCCGCGGCCGCCATCGCGAACGCGATAGGCGGGGATGCCGCTGTCTATGAGGAGCGGCTGTCCCGGGATTCCGGCTTCGTCTACATCGCTCGCAAGGTCGATGTGGCGCAGGCCGGGGCGCTCAAGGAACTCGGTCTGGAGGGTCTCGGATTCCTTGAAGACTCACGCAGGGTGTACCCGAGCAATGAGCTCGCTTGCCAGGTGCTCGGCTTCGTGGGTGTTGATGATGAGGGATTGTCGGGTCTCGAGCTCTACTACGAGGAGCTTCTGGGTGGCGCACCCGGGAGGTTGATCGGTGAACGTGACAGCAAGGGGCGCCCGATCCCTGGCGGCATCACGTACGAGGAAGAGGCGGTGGATGGCGAGGACATAGTGCTGACCATCGACAAGGACATCCAGTACCAGACCCAGGTAGCCTTGAACGAGGCGGTCGAGCGATGGGGCGCCAAGGCGGGTTCCGTAGTGGTGATGGATCCACGCAACGGGGAGATCCTGGCAATGGCCTCATCTCCACAGTTCAATCCGAACCGTTTCGCCGAGGGGGATGAGGAGGCGTTTCGTAATCGCGCCATCGTGGACACCTACGAGCCGGGTTCGACCATCAAGTCCCTCACGGCGGCGGCGGTCATAGACGCGGGTCTGTACGGCCCCGACTCGGTGTTCGAGTTGCCTCCCACCATTCAGATCGGCGGTCGGACGATCCACGAGTCACACGACCGCGCAGCGGTCTCGTGGACTCTGACCGATATCGTCACACAGTCGTCCAACGTGGGCGCTGTGAAGCTCGGCCTGGCGCTCGGCGAGGAAAGCCTGTACGACTACTTCTCCCGGTTCGGCCTGACAGAGAAGACGGGTGTCGACTTCCCCGGGGAGGTCAAGGGCTGGCTGGGAACCCCCGACTCGTGGTCGCCGTCCTCGCTTGCCACGATCACGTTCGGTCAGGGCGTCTCGATGACGCCGCTCCAACTCGCGCGTGCGCTGGGTGCGATCGCCAACGGAGGCAATCTGGTGACGCCGCACTTCCTGAAGGAGTCGTCGGTCGAGACCGACAAGGCACCGCGGCTCGTGACCGAGCGGGCCATCTCGGAGGAAACGGCACGACAGATGCGCGTCGTGCTCACCGACGTGGTGAACGAGGGCACGGGCTCGGCGGCGGCGGTACCCGGCTACGAGGTCGCCGGCAAGACCGGCACCGCCCAGAAGGCGCGCACCGATGGCAAAGCAGGATACGCACAGGGCAAGTATGTGGCGTCGTTCTCCGGGTTCCTGCCTGCCGAGGATCCCCGCGTGCTGATCATCGTGAACATTGATGAGCCAAGCAACTCGATCTACGGAGGCACCGTGGCCGCGCCTACCTTCGCGCGGATCGCGGCGTACTGCGTGGACCACTTGAAGATCCCGCCGGGGAGCACGGTAACGGGTGAGTCACAGGCCCCGGCGCAGTGAGTCCGCCCTCTTGGCCGATGATAGAATCACAGGATTGCGAGACGATGGGGACCGGTGGATACAAGCACACTTTCACATCTGTTCGAAGGGGTGGCGGCGGTCGCTGACGCGTACACCGGGACGGTCGTTTCGGGAGTCAGCTATCGTTCCGACGCCACACGTCCGGGCGACGTGTTCTTCTGCATCCCGGGCTTCCAGCGCGATGGTCACGACTTTGCCGGCGATGCGGTCGCCCGCGGGGCTGTCGCTGTTGCGTGCGAACGCCCGCTCGAGCTGCATGTGCCGCAGGTAGTCGTGCCTGACACGCGGCAGGCGCTGGCGACGGTGGCGGCACGCTTGTATGGCGAGCCCTCGAGCGCGCTGCATATCGTCGGGATCACCGGCACGAACGGCAAGACGACGACCACGTATCTCCTCGACGCGGTGCTTCGTCGAGCGGGCCGCACGACCGGCATCATCGGCACGGTCGAGACACGGGTCGCAGACGAGCGGCTGGCATCCGCGCGCACGACTCCCGAGTCGGCCGACTTGCAGGAGTTGCTTGCGAGAATGGTGGCCGAAGGGGTCGATTCGGTGTCGATGGAGGTCTCCTCGCACGCGATCGACCTGCACAGGGTAGACGCCGTGCGTTTCGCGGTCGCGGCGTTCACCAACCTTACGCAGGACCATCTGGACTACCACCACACGCTGGAGGAGTACTGGTCGGTGAAGCGAAGGCTGTTCACGGACCTTGAGGTCGGCGAGCGCGTGATCGACGTCGACGATACGTACGGCGAACAGCTGGCGCGATCGCTTCCCGCCGCCTGGACGGTCGGCAGATCCCCTCACGCGATGGTGCGAGCCGAGAACGAGCGGCCGATGGCAGGATCCACGGTGTTCGACCTGGTGACCCCGGTGGGCACGGTCGCAGTCACGCTCCCGCTGGCGGGTGCCTACAATGTGAGCAATGCGCTGGTCGCGGCGGGATGCGCGCTCGCGCTCGGCATCGATGCAGACACCGTTGCCGCGGGGCTTTCCGGGGCGCCGCAGGTCCCGGGCCGGCTGGAGCGCATCGATGAAGGGCAGGACTTCACCGTTCTGGTCGACTACGCACATACACCCGACAGCCTCGCGAAGGCGATAGCGGCGGTTCGCGCCGTGACGACGGGGCGCGTGATAACGGTGTTCGGCTGCGGTGGCGATCGCGACCCGCAGAAGCGACCACTGATGGGCGCCGCGGCGGGCGCCGGTTCGGACATCGTCGTGGTCACGAGTGACAACCCCCGCAGCGAAGACCCGGTAGGCATCATCCTGCAGATCGAGGACGGACTGCGCGACGCGCCTGCCGATCACACCGCCGAGGTCGACCGCCGAGCCGCCATAGCGCACGCGATCGGGATCGCCCGGCCGGGTGACGCGGTGTTGATAGCGGGGAAGGGTCACGAGGACTACCAGATCTTCGCCGATCGCACGATCCACTTCGATGACCGTGAGGTCGCACGCGAGGAGCTGAAGGCGCGATGCTGACGCTCTCCATCGACACACTGGTCGAGATCACGGGCGGTGAGCTGCTCACCGGACCCTGTGACACCGTGGTGAATGGCCTTGCGATCGATTCCCGTGAGGTACAGCCCGGCGCGGCGTTCGTGGCCTTCACGGGTGAGCAGACCGACGGCCATCATCACCTTGCGGATGCGCTAGCGCGTGGCGCTCGCGCGTTGCTGGTCACCCGCGATGATGAGGGCGTACGCGAGGCGTTCGCAGACGTGGATCGGCCTGAGGCAGCGCTCGTGCTCGTTGAGGACGCTCTGGCAGCGGTGGAGGCGCTCGCGTCGTGGCATCGTGACCGCCTCCGCATCCCGGTGGTGGGGGTGACGGGCTCGACGGGCAAGACGACCACGAAGGACTTCGTGCGAAGCGTGCTCTCGACCCAGATGCGGGTGGTGGCTACGACCGGCAATCGCAACAACGAGCTGGGCGTGCCGCTCACTATCATGGACGCCGGCATGGACACCGACGTGCTCGTGGTGGAGATGGCGATGCGCGGGACAGGGCAGATCGCGCACCTGTGCCGGATCGCCCGCCCTACCGCGGGGCTGGTGACCAACGTGGGTGTGAGCCACCTGGAGGTCCTTGGCAGCCAGGACGCGATAGCCTCGGCAAAGGGCGAACTGGTCGTGGCCATCCCGCCTGAGGGCCACGTGTTCCTCAACGGTGATGACGCGTTCTTGGAGACCATGGCGCGGGATGCCGCTGCACCGGTGACCCGGTATGGCCTCGGGGAGAGCGCCGAGATCACCGCTACCGGCATCGAGATGACCGCCACCGGTACTCCGGCGTTCACGCTGGTGACCCCGGAGGCGAACACCCGGGTGGTCCTGCCGGTGCCCGGGCGCCACAACGTCTACAACGCGCTGGCCGCAGCGGCCGTCGGACGCCATCTCGGTCTGGCACTTGAGGACATCGTGCGCGGGCTCGAAGGCGCAACGTTCTCGAAGTGGCGTATGGAGACGTTCGTGTCGGCGAGTGGCGTGACGATCATCAACGACGCTTACAACGCGAACCCCACGTCCATGAAGGCGGCCGTCGCCGCGCTCGAGGACGTGCCGACGACAGGCCGCCGCATCGCCGTGCTCGGCGACATGGCGGAGCTCGGCTCGCTCACGGAGCTCGCGCACTTCGAGCTGGGAGAACTCGTGGCGAACTCATCGGTGGATGTTCTCGTTGCCGTTGGCGCCCTCGGCGTCCGCATCGGCGATGGCGCGCGAGCCGTGGGGATGTCTTCCGACGATATCCGCCCGTGCATCGATGCGATCGAGGCGTCCGAGGTGCTCGACGACCTCGTGGAGGCAGGAGATACCGTGCTCGTCAAGGCTTCGCGCGTCCTTGGACTTGAGACCGTGGTGGAAGGGATGTTGAACCCCCGTGTTCAGTCTGATTCCTGACATAGCGCGCTATCCCACCTATCAGGTCTTCATGGCGATCGTGGTAGCGCTCGTGCTGGCCATCGTGTTGTTCCCCGCATGGATCCGCTTGCTGAAGTTCCGGAACATCGGCCAGCAGGTACGTGCCGACGGCCCGCAGGGCCACCTGGTGAAGCAAGGTACGCCGACGATGGGTGGCGTGCTGATCCTGCTCGTGGTATCGCTCGTGTACCTCACACTCGGCGAGGTCGGCCGAACCGGCATGATCTGCCTTGTGGCACTTCTCGGGTGCGGGTTCCTGGGCTTCATCGACGACTACGCCAAAGTGGTGAAGGAGCGTTCGCTGGGTCTCACCGCGCGGATGAAGATCGTCGGGCAGGCTGTGGTTGCGAGTGCGATCGGCATCCTGGCGGTGAACTGGGCGCACGTGAGCCCGGAGGTGATCGTGCCGTTCGTGGGGACGATCGACCTCGGGGTATGGCAGTCCACGATCACGATCGGCGGCTTCGGGTTGGAGATGCCGTGGCTGTACCTCGGCCTGGTGTTCTTCATGGTGCTGTCGTTCTCGAACACCGTGAACCTCACCGACGGGCTCGACGGCCTGGCCGCGGGCACGGTGATGATCGTCATGCTCGCGTTCTCCGCCATCGCGTTCGCGCAGGACAACCTGGAGCTTGCGCTGTTCGGAGGCGCCGTCTCCGGGGCCTGCCTCGGCTTCCTGTGGTACAACAGCTATCCGGCCGATATCTTCATGGGGGACACCGGCTCGCTCGGCCTGGGCGCGGTGATCGCCACGATGGCTGTCGTCACCAAGACCGAGCTCCTCGCGCCGCTCCTCGGTGGCATCTACGTGGCCGAGGGACTGTCGGTCATTCTGCAGGTGGCGTCGTTCAAGCTCACCGGCAAGCGGATATTCCGCATGGCGCCGCTCCACCACCACTTCGAGATGAAGGGGTGGAGCGAGACGAAGGTGATGGTGCGCTTCTGGATCGTCACCGGTGCGCTTGCGGGAGCTGGATTCGCTCTGTGGTTCGTGGCGAGGGCGAGGTTCTAGCGTGCGCGACTGGACCGGACATCTCGTGGTGCTCGGGCTCGGCGCCTCCGGTGTCGCCGCCGCCGAGTGGGGTCTGTCGCGGGCGGCCGAGGGTGTGCGCGTGACGGTCATCGACTCGGCGGACAACGAGGTCGTCGTCGCCCGTGCTGCGCGACTGCGTGCGATGGGCGCCGAAGTGTGCCTGGGGTGCGAGCGCGTGAGCGCTGGCGACCTCGTGGTGGCGTCTCCCGGCATCCGCCCCGACTCCGCGCTCATCGGCAGCGCCCGTGCGCTCGGCGTGCCGCTGATCTCCGAGATGGAGCTCGCGTACCGCCTTTCCGAAGCCCCGTGGGTCGCGATCACCGGTACCAATGGGAAGACGACCACGACAGCGCTCGTGACGCACCTGCTGCGTGAGGCGGGGATGGTGGCCGAGCCCGCGGGCAACATCGGACCCGCCGCCGTTGGCGTGGCGTGCGAGCTTGGAGGTGCGGGCATCGTGGTCGCGGAGGTGTCGAGCTTCCAGATGGTGTTCGCGGATACGTTCCATCCGCGCATCGCGGCCCTGTTGAACATCACCCCCGACCACATCGACTATCACGGGTCGCTCGAGGCGTACGCCGCAGAGAAGGCCAAGGTCTTTGCCCGTCAGACGCCCGGGGACACCGCTGTTATCGACATAGACGACCCGGGCTCGGCCGTGTACGCGGATCCCGTTGAGGCTCGCGGGATCACCGTGCGGCGGGTCAGCCGCACGAGGCGTCCCGCTGGCGGCGCATACCTGGCGGACGGCATGCTCGTGCTTGAGGAGCATGGGGACACGCATGCGCTGCTCGGTGTGGGGTCGCTCGGCATCCTTGGGGATCACAACGTGAGCAACGCACTTGCGGCCGCCGCGTGCGCCCGTGCGGCAGGAGCGTCGATCGAGGCGATCGCCGCCGGACTCGCGTCCTTCCGCCCGATCGAGCACCGGCTCGAGCCGGCGGGCGTTGTCGACGCAGTCGAGTACTTCAACGACTCCAAAGCCACGAATCCTGACGCCGTGCTCAAGGCGCTCACCGCGTTTGGCGACCGGCCGCTCGTCGTGCTGCTCGGCGGTCGCAACAAGGGCGTGGACATGCACCCGCTCGCGCGTGCGGTGGCGGCGCGTACCGGTGACGTGGTCGTGTTCGGGGAGGCGGCCGCAGAGTACGTTGAGGCGTTCGAGGGCCTCGATGTGGAGCTCGGGCGGGCTGCGGATCTCGCGGGTGCCGTCGAGCGTGCCCGGAGCGTGGCCATGCCGGGAGCGATCGTACTGCTCTCACCCGGCTGCACATCGTACGACGAGTTCAGTGGCTACGAAGAGCGCGGCCGCCGTTTCAAGGAGATCGTGGCCTCGTATGGTGAAGTGCGATGAGCCGCACGTCCACACGACGCCTCACTCCCGCAGGTTACTGGCTGCTTGGCTCCACCTTCCTGTTGGTGCTCGGTGGGATCCTGATGGTGTACTCGGCATCTTCGGTGGCGGACTACGTCCAGTATCAGGACAGTGCGTATCATCTGAAGAAGCAGGCGCTCTTCGCCCTGCTTGGCGGCGTGGCGTTGTTCGTCGCCTCGCGTTGGGACTTCCGGCGTAAGCATGCCGGTTTCGATCTGCTCAGTCCCGAGGCCATCGCGTGGGCCGTCTGGGGTCTCTCCTTCATCGGGCTGCTGGTCGTCGAGATCGCCGGCGTGGGGAAGTGGGGCGCCACGCGATCGATCAACCTCGGGTTCGCGTACGTGCAGCCGTCGGAGTACGCGAAGCTCGGCTGCCTGCTCGTGACCGCCGTACTCACCGTTGCGTGGCGTAAGCGACGGCTCGACTCCCGGCAGTACCTCAGCCGGCTTGCCGCCGCCGTAGGGCCTACCGTCGTTCTCATCATGCTGCAACCCGACATGGGTACCACGGTGTCGCTGCTGCTCGGAGTGGTGCTTGTCTTGTGGATCGGCGGCGTTCCGGGACGGTGGCTGGGCGTCACCGCGAGCGTGGGTCTCCCCACGGCCGCTCTGCTGATATGGCTCGCAGGGTACCGTATGGAACGCGTCACGTCGTTCCTGGATCCGTGGGCTGACCCTTCGGACAGCGGCTACCAGATAATCCAGTCGCTCTACGCGTTCGGAAGCGGCGGCATTGGGGGCATCGGACTCGGACTCTCTCGGCAGAAGTTCTTCTACCTGCCGGCCGCGCATACCGACTTCGTGTTCGCGGTGATCGGTGAGGAGCTCGGGCTGCTCGGCGCGATCGCCGTCATCGCGGCTTTCGGGGTGTTCGCTGTGGCGGGCATGCGCATCGCATATGAGAGCCGAGACCTGTTCGGACGCTTGATCGCTGGAGGTCTGACGTCGCTGATCGTCGCCCAGGCGCTTATGAACATGGCTGCCGTCACCGGGCTGATGCCGATCACCGGTATCCCGCTTCCCTTTGTGAGTGCGGGTGGTTCATCGTTGACGCTGACACTGGCCTGTGTCGGCTTGATTCTTGCGGTGTCTCGACACAGTGGACAGACGCGGGTCCGGCTGGTGCGGTCCGCAAACGGCAGGGGGTCGAAGAGTGCGGGTACTGTTGAGCGGTGGCGGGACAGCGGGTCACATCTACCCCGCATTGACGGTCGCGGAGCGCCTGCGGGCCGAAGGGCATGACGTAGCGTTCGTCGGCACGCCTGATGGGCTGGAGGCCCGCCTCGTACCCGAGGCGGGCGTCACGTTCTTCGGGGTCTCGGCGAAGGGCTTCGATCGTGCGCGTCCGCATACGCTCGTGACGTCCTCGGCGACCATCATGATGTCGATGCTGCGCGCCCGGCGGCTGATCCGTCAGTGGCGCGCCGATGTGGTGTTCGGCTTCGGTGGCTACGTGTCGTTGCCTGTAGGCTTTGCCGCACTGACCCGTCACGTGCCGCTTGTGCTGCACGAGCAGAACTCGGTTCCCGGGCTGGCGAACAGGGTGTTGTCGCGGTGGGCCCGGGCGGTGGGAGTGACGTACCCGGGCTCGATCGAGCACCTTGCGCACCCGTACCGCGCGATCGTGACGGGAAATCCGGTCCGTGCGGCCGTACTGGAGGCGGACAGAGGTCGTGGTCGCGCGATGCTGGGTCTGGACGAAGACGCGACGGTGCTGCTGGTCTTTGGTGGCAGCCGGGGTGCCCGGCACCTGAACGACCGTTTCGCGGAGCTCGCATCACGTCTCGTCGCGGTACCATCGTTGCAGGTGGTACATGTGGCGGGTAGGATTGAGGCCGCCTCGGTGGCTGAACGGGTGGCGGCCGCGGTCGAAGCGCCCGAGCGCTATCAGGTGGTCGACTACATAGACGGCATGGGCGACGCGATCGCCGCCGCCGATCTGGTGGTCGCACGCGCAGGTGCGACCTCGATTGCCGAGATCACGGCGATCGGACGGGCGTCCGTGCTCGTGCCGTATCCGTACGCGACGGATGACCACCAGACGCTGAACGCGCGTGCGGTGGCTGAAGCCGGCGGCGCGCTGGTGTTCGCAGACGCGGATATCGACGCTCCCGCATTCGCTGAAGCGGTGATCGGGTTGCTGGACGACTCCGCGCATCGGAACGACATGGCAGCGGCTGCGGCCGCATTAGGAAGGCGTGACGCCGACAGCCGGGTTGCGCGGTTGGCGATCGATGCCAGGGGAGAGGAGACGCAGTGACGACGAGCGCCTATGCGCACTTCATCGGTATCGGCGGCGCGGGCATGAGCGGGCTTGCCAGGGTGCTGCACGACCGTGGCGTCGTTGTCACGGGCTCCGACCTCAAGGCGTCACGCTACGCCAGCGCGCTGCAGGAGGCGGGGATCACGGTGCATATCGGTCATGCCGCCGAGAACCTCGGCGACCCTGAGGTCGTAGTGATCTCGTCGGCGATCCCCGAGACCAATCCCGAGGTACGGGCGGCGCGGGAACGCGGCATACCCGTGTGGCCCCGGGCGAAGATGCTTGCCCACATCGCGGGTGAGGACGCGTGTGTGGCTGTTGCGGGCACTCACGGGAAGACCACCACCAGCTCGATGATGGCCACGGCCCTCGACGGCATGGGGCTGGACCCCACGTTCCTCATCGGCGGTGAGTTGAACGACATGGGAGCCAATGCACGCTGCGGTCGCGGTGGGCACTGTGTGGTGGAGGCCGATGAGAGCGATGGTTCATTCCTCTACCTCAACCCGAAGGTGAGTATCATCACGAACGTGGAGGCCGACCACCTCGACCACTACGGTTCGTTCGAGGCGGTGGTGGACACCTTCGGGCAGTTCATCGAGAAGACACCCGCCGACGGCGCGGTGGTCGTCTGCGCCGATGATGCGGGCCTCGTGCGGCTTGCGCGCGAGCGGTCATCGGCCGCCGTGGTCACGTACGGATTCCATGCGGATGCTGACGTGCGCTGTGAGTCGCCGGTCCGACAGGGCATGGGTCACCGGTTCAACGTGCGCTTGAGGGATGGACGCCTGTTGGAGACCGCGGTCTCGGTGCCCGGCATACACAACGTGGTAAACGCCACGGGCGTTCTCGCGGCTGTCGTGTCCCTCGGGCTCGATGTGCGCGCGGCCGCGTCGGTCCTCGGTGCGTTCAGTGGCGTACGGCGTCGATTCGATCACATCGGTGAAGCCGCGGGTGTGACGGTGGTGGACGACTACGCCCATCACCCCACCGAGGTCAGAGCAACGCTTGCGGCCGCGAAGGACGCGGGCTTCGAGCGTGTGTGGGTCGTGTTCCAGCCGCACCGGTACAGCCGGACGCAGGCGCTCGGGACCGATTTCGGTGAGGCGTTCGGTGACGCGGACAAGGTCGTGCTCATGGACGTCTACAGCGCCGGGGAGGCGCCGATCCCAGGGGTCTCGGGCAAGACGCTGCTGCACGCGATGTTGGAGCATGAGCCCAGGACACAGGCGGCGTACTTCCCGCATCGTGACGAGATCGAGGGCTACCTCGCGGATCGCGTTCGCCCGGGTGACCTGGTGATGACCATGGGCGCCGGTGATGTGACCACGCTCGGGGCGGGCTTCGTGCGTGCGATCGCGGGGCGTGCGGGAGGTTCTGTCTGATGTCTCTAGATACCCTCGAGAACAACTTGAGGTTGAGACTCAAGGGTGATGTGCGCCGTCGGGAGCCTATGGCGCGGCACACGACGTACCGTATCGGTGGTCCGGCGGAGTTGTTCATCACCTGTGACACGATGACGGACCTGATCGAGGCCGCCTCCCTGTGTGACGCCGAAGGTGTCGAGCGGATCACTGTCGGGAAGGGATCGAATCTCCTGGTCTCGGATGCGGGGTACCCGGGTGCGATCATCACGCTCGGCAACGAGTTCAAGGCGCACCGCGTGCAGGGTGCGGAGATCGAGGCAGGTGCCGCGTGCATCCTTGCCTTCCTCGTCAGGGACGCATACTCGCGGGGACTTGGCGGCATGGAGTTCGCGGTCGGGATACCGGGTACGGTAGGCGGCGCCATCGCGATGAACGCGGGTACCGGTGACGACTGGATCGGTGCTGTCGTGAGCTCGGTGACCGTGTACGTTCCCGGTGTGGGGCTCCAGAGGCTCCGCCCTCACGAGCTCGCGTGGGAGTACCGTTCATCGGGACTGCCGCCGGGAGCGATAGTCGTGGAGACGACCGTCCAGCTCCAAGAGGCTGATCGCGAGTCGATCCGCAAGACGATGGACGCAAGTCTTGAGCGGCGCAAGCGCACACAGCCAATCGGGGCTCCCAGTGCGGGGAGCGTCTTCAGGAACCCGCCCGGAGATTCGGCCGGTAGACTCATCGAGTCGGCGGGACTAAAGGGGACGAGACTCGGCGGTGCGCGCATCTCCGAGGTACACGCGAACTTCATCGTGAACGAGGGCGGCGCCACCGCCGCCGACGTTCTCGGACTTGTACGCAAGGCGCAGTTGACGGTCAGGGACACCCATGGCATCCAGCTCACACCAGAGATCCAGCTCCTCGGCGCGTTCGAATAAGCGCAGGCTCACGCACGTCGGTACCGGCACGTCCAGCCGCACGAACTCGGCCGAGCCGCCGGTAGTCGTGAGGTCAGCGGGAGGCGGCGCGGCGAGGGGTGGCCGTTCATCCGCACGCGGGAGCCGCCCAGACGTGCCGCCCCGGCGTCGTGGCTCAGGGAGAGCGGCCTCCCGTCGAGCGCCGTCCGCACAGCAGGTCGAGCGCGATCGCCTCCGGGCGGTGCGACGGCGTGCACTGCTCCTGAGGGTCGCGATCGTGGGCGTGGTCATCGTCGCCGTGTATGCGGCATGGACCGCGCTCGCTCACTCCTCGCTGTTCACGATCGAGTCGGTCGTGGTGGAGGGTGCACGTGAGCTCTCCGCTGAAGAGGTGATAGCGGTGGCTGACATCGGTGCGGAGGAGACACTCCTCGGTATCGATGAGGGAAGGGTCGTCGCTCGTCTCGAGGACGTCTCGTGGATCGCCCGGGCTGATGTGACCCGCCGGTTCCCGTCAACGGTGGTGCTCAAGATCGAAGAACGTGAGCGCTTCCTCATGATCGACGCGGGCGATACCTTTTGGGCTCTCGATCGGTATGGACGTGTGCTCGGCGACTCGATGCCCGATACCGCGACACCGGTGCCGCTGGTGCGCGATGTGCCGGCATTCAGGCCGGCAGTGGGTGAAGTCTCAGACGCGCCGGAGGTCAGGAACGCCATCGACGTGCTCGCCGGCATCACGCCCGAGCTCCGCACGCTCGTGCGAGCGATGTCATCGCCTGGTCCTGAGGAGACCGCGCTGATGACCACGGACAACGTGGAGATCATGATCGGCCGAGCGGAACAGCTTCGTGAGAAGTCGGTGCTTGCGCTGCAGATCATGGCGGAGCAGGGGAGTGCCGTGGTCTTCATCGATGTGCGCTCGCTCGAACGTCCCGTCTCTCGTGGGCTCACTGACTGAGAGGGCTTCCGCCGCACGGATACCACGGGGCTGGCCTCTAGGCTGACGGGCATTACAAAAAGTCCCACTCAATCGTTGCAAACCCCTTGCGTTTAGTATAAGGTTCGTGTGAAGATTGACCTTTGCCCAGACACAGTAAACGTCAAGTATAGGTTTAGACTTAGGGAAGAACGGGCAGCTCAGGAGGCCAGAAATGCTGGATACGGGGGCGAACTACCTCGCGGTGATCAAGGTCGTCGGAGTCGGCGGCGGCGGAACCAACGCGGTCAACCGGATGGTTGAAGCGGGTGTGAAGGGCGTTGAGTTCATCGCCGTGAACACCGATATGCAGGCGCTGCTGATGTCGGACGCGGACTACACCGTCCACATCGGCGTAGGCCTGACGAAGGGGCTCGGCGCTGGCGCGGATCCCGATGTCGGCCTCAACGCAGCCGAAGAGAACCGCGAGGAGATCAAGGAGGCGCTGCAGGGCGCTGACATGATCTTCATCACCGCGGGCGAAGGTGGCGGTACCGGTACTGGTGCGGCTCCCGTGATCGCCCAGATCGCCAAGGATGAGATCGGAGCACTCACGGTCGCGGTGGTCACGCGACCGTTCGCGTTCGAGGGGCGCAAGCGCGCGATTCAGGCCGAAGAGGGCATCAAGCGCCTGCGGGAGCATGTCGACACCCTGATCATCATCCCGAACGACCGCCTCCTCCAGGTCGCCGAGAAGAAGACGTCGATCTTGGATGCGTTCCGCATCGCGGACGACGTGCTCCGACAGGGCTGTCAGGGCATCACCGACCTGATCACCGTACCCGGGCTGATCAACCTCGACTTCGCCGACGTGCGCACGATCATGAAGGACGCCGGCACCGCGCTCATGGGCATCGGTGTCGCCACCGGTGACAACCGCGCGCATGAGGCCGCCAAGGCCGCCATCGCAAGCCCGCTTCTCGAGTCAAGCATCGAGGGAGCCAACGGTGTGCTGCTCTCCATCTCCGGAGGCAGCGACCTGGGGCTGTTCGAAGTCAACGAGGCGGCCGAGGTCGTCCAGGCGGCCGCGCACGCCGACGCGAACATCATCTTCGGTGCGGTCATCGATGATTCGATGATGGACTCCATCCGCGTCACCGTGATCGCCACCGGCTTCGGTTCCCGGAAGAAGCAGGAGGCGATGGAGTTCGAGAACGCGTTGCACGAGGACGAAGGCCCGCGTATCCCAACGTTCGACCTACCATCGAGTGTTGAGGAGGACGACCTGGACATCCCGGCGTTCCTCAAGAGGAGCCGCTTCTAGACCCGCACGAAGTACCCGGTCTGAAACAACAGACCGCGATATCCTGGCCGCCGTGTGACGAGTGCGAGGCTCGTTATGCGGCGGCTGTGTGTTCGGCGGTGAGCGGTGCCATGTGGGCCCCAGCGTTGCTGTTCGTCTTCGGCTTCTTCATGGTGTCTTTGCTGGCCGGGATCTAACCGTTCGCTCAGTTGGCGGCCCCGTGCGCTGGGGCATCGGCAACGGGGGCGAGCTGCGCAGGCTGACGGTGCCGTGGTCCGGGCCAGGTCACCTGCGTGCGCCGCACACGTAAGAAGAGGACCCGCATGCATGAAGCATGCGGGTCCTCAGCTCGATCTCGGTCGACTCGAGAGCCGGCCGATGAGTGAGCATGCTACACCGGTGGTGCCGGGGGCGCCGGGGGTGTAGGTGGCGCAGGCGGTGCTGGCGGCGCTACCGGTGCCGCAGGAGGTGCCGGGGGCGCTGGAGGAGGTGCCATCGGTGCCGCTGGCGGCTGATACCCTCCCGTGGGGCCGGCCATAGGAGGCTGGCCTCCCTGACCGCGCTTGATCTTCTTGAAGACCATGAAGTAGTACACGATTGCGGGAACCAGAGCGGCGCCGATCACCCACGAAGCGAACATGACGATCAGCCAGATCGTCTTGCTGTTGCCCGTGGAGTTGGGGAACTCGTACTCCTGCCGCGCGAACAGGTCGACCAGCATCCAGATCCAGAACACCAGGCTGAGGATGCCGAAGACTCCCAGACACGCGTAGACACCGCAGACGCCGGTGCCAAAGAGCGCTCCAACCGCGTCTCCGCTACCATCGTAGTAGTACTCCTCGGCGAAAGCGGGTGCCGCGGTTGTGAGTGTGAGCGCTGCGGCACTGAGTGCCGCCGAATGAATGAATGACCGCTTCATAGTGCATCACCCCCCCTCGGCGAGCAGTCACAGGCCTCGAAACAGGGGACCGAGCGACAAGCTCGCTCCCTGTTCTGAGTGTGACGGAATGGAATCTCTTTGACTAGCATGTAGGCCATCGTGGCCGAGGGCGTTCGCGAATCGGCTCTCTGAAGCGCTGGGATGTCCGTTCGCAGGGTCTGACAGTGAAGGTGAGGTTCGGATGTTCGAGCGCGTAGAGCGTGACGGTGTCGCCATCCACACCGTTCCGTCGCTCTTCGAGGTGTGCGGTGTGGGCATCGCGTTCAGTGAGCGGATCGGCGGCGTGAGCGGTACTCCGTGGGCCACGCTGGACCTTGCCGGCCATGTGAGCGACGAACCGGTGCACGTTGACCGCAACCGTGACCTGCTGCTTGAATCGATCGGGATAGGTACTCTGCGTGGCAGGCTCACGACCGCAGAGCAGGTGCACGGCATCAACGCGGCCCGCGTGTCGGCCGGCGACGCCGGGTCCGGCGCGTACGTGGGCAGCGGCCGTGGGGCCATCGCCGCGACCGACGCGCTCTTGACGACCGAGCGCGGCGTACCGCTCCTGATGATGTTCGCGGACTGTGTCCCGGTGGTGCTCGTCCGGCCGTCGGTTCCGGCGGTAGCGGTCGTGCACGCGGGTTGGCGTGGGGCGGCGGCCGGAGTGATCGAGTCTGCCGCTCGTGAGCTCCGTGCGCTCCCGGGCCCCGACGACCTTGCGGCCTATATCGGCCCGCACATCGGCCCGTGTTGTTACGAGGTGGGGCCCGAATGCGTGTCGCATTTCGACAACACCTTTGTTACGATTACCGCGGCCTCGACCCGCCTTGATCTGGGCGCGGCCGTTGCGGACGCACTCGAGCGATCAGGAGTCCCGAAAGGGCGCCAGTGTCACCTGGGTATCTGCACCGCGCACAACACCGATCGCTTCTTCTCGCATCGTGCCGAAGGCCTGACGGGCCGGCACGGCGCGCTCGCGGTCATCATCTGACAAGCGTCGTGGCGACGCTTGTTCTTGCGTTGACACTCACCGGTTGCTCCGCGGGCGGGGAGCGCCGGGAGGTCATCGTCACCGGTTCGACGACGCTTCTACCGATCAGCGAGGTGTCGGGCGAGATGTACACCGAATCCCACGACGGCATCTCGATCCTGGTTTCGGGCATGGGGTCCTCGGCGGGCATCGAGAGTGTGACCAAAGGCTCCTCGGATATCGGTACATCCTCGCGAGAGCTCAAGGATGCCGAGCTCGAGCTGGGACTCGAGGACACGCCGGTGGCGTACGACGCTATCGCGGTGATCGTGCATCCGGACAACCCTGTGCGCGAGCTGAGCACCTTCGAGGTCCGCTCGATCTTCGCGGGAGTGATCACCAACTGGAGCGAGGTAGGCGGTCCCGATCTGCCGATCGGGCTCGTCAATCGCGACGAGGCGTCCGGCACGCGTGAGGCGTTCTCCAAGATCATCATGGACGACGCGCGGTTCGACCGTGGCGCTGTGGTCCTGCCCGGAACGGGCCAGGTGCGCTCCGTCATCGCCGATGTCGAGGGCGCGATCGGGTACATCTCGCTCGGCTTCGTGACCGACGACGTGAAGGCCGTCGCCATCGACGGGGTCGAGCCGTCGGAGGCCACCGTCGTCTCCGGCGACTACCCCGTGCAGCGCGTGCTGCACTTCTTCACCAAAGACGATCTGAGCGACATCGCTCGCGACTACATCGAGTACGTGTTGTCCCCGGACGTGCAGGACACGATCGTGCGCGACGCCGGGTTCATCCCGATCACGGCGAAGGAGGCCATCGGTGGCTGAGCCGCAGCAGACCGGGAGCGGGCCGGTGAAGAGCGGTCTCAAGATGATGTCGCGCGCCACATACATGCGTGAGGCGCTGCTGAAGAACCTCTTCTTGCTGTGCGCGATCGTCGCCGTGGCGGCTGTAGCACTGATCTTCGTGTTCACGACCGCGCGCGGTTGGGAGGTCGTGAAGGACCCCGGACTGGTCGCGTTTCTCACCGGCGCCGAGTGGTCTTCCACGCTCGGCCGGTTCGGCATCCTGCCGCTCGTGGTCGGCACGCTGGCGATCACGCTGGGTTCGCTCGTGCTCGGTGCGCCGCTGGCCATCGGCACCGCGGTCTTCTTGTCCGAGATAGCCTCGCCGAGGATGCGCTCGATCGTGCGCCCTGCCGTCGAGATGCTCGCGGGCGTGCCGTCGGTCGTGTACGGCTTCTTCGGGCTGGTGATCCTGCGTCCGATCGCCGCGGAGCTCACGGGCGGCATGGGGTTCGGGACACTCACCGCGTCGGTGATCCTGGCCGTGATGATCGTGCCGACGATCGCCACGCTCACCGAGGATGCGCTCGGCTCGGTGCCGCCCGGCATCCGTGAAGCGAGCTACGCGATGGGCGCGACCACATGGCAGACGATCTACAAGGTCCTGCTGCCCGCGGCCAAGATAGGCATCATCGACGCCACGATCCTCGGCATGGGCCGTGCGATCGGGGAGACCATGGCCGTGGTCATGGTCGCCGGCAACGCTCCGCAGTTCTTCAAGGGGCTTGGCGCGCCTATCGCGACACTCACGAGCCAGATCGTCATCGACATGAGCTACGCCACGGGCACGCACAAGACCGCGCTCTTCGGCCTGGCCATCATCCTGTTCCTCATCTCGATGGGGCTCGTGGCCCTGGTGCGCGCGCTGTCCCGCTTGAACGAGAAGAAGGCGTAGGCCGCCATGGGAAAGCGCTGGACGAACAGGATCGCACTCGGCGTGCTGTGGATGTGTGGCCTCACCACGGTGGTGGTGCTCGGGGCCGTTATCGTGTACGTCTTCATCCGTGGGATCGGGCAGATCACCCCCGAGTTCATCTTCACCGCACCGCACGGTGTGAACGCGGAGGGCGGGATCGGACCCACTATCGTGGCGACGATCTACGTCACCGGGCTGGCGATGCTCATCGTCACGCCGATCGCCGTGCTCGCGGCCGTCTACCTCGCCGAATACGCCGTGCAGGGACGGCTTGTGAACACGATCAGATTCGCCGCCGACACACTCGCGAGCGTTCCCTCCATCGTCATGGGCCTCTTCGGCTTCGCGCTCTTCTACGAAGTCATGGGACTCGGTTTCTCCGTGCTCTCGGGCGCACTGGCGCTGTCGTTCCTGATGCTGCCGATCGTCATGCGCGCCACCGAGGAGGCCATCCGCGCCGTGCCTCGCTTCATCCGGTGGGGCAGCTACGGTCTTGGTGCGAGCAAGTGGCAGACGGTGAGCAAGATCGTGCTTCCGTCGGCGATGCCGCGTATCCTCACCGGACTGATCCTGGCGATGGGTCGTGCCGTAGGTGAGACGGCGGTCGTCATCTTCACGATGGGGCAGGCGATCTACACGCCGATATCACCGCTGGATCCCGGTCGTTCGATGACCGTGCATCTGTATACGCTTGCCATGGAGGGCATCAATATGGACGCGGCGTACGGTACCGCGCTCCTGCTCATGGTGATGATCCTTATCTTCAATGTGTCCGCCAGGTGGCTCGCCGCCCGGAACAGGAGGCTCAAGGGATGATGACAACGCCGGCACCGGTTCAGCCGGGTGCACCCGCAGGCGCCGCGAAGTTCAGCGTCCGCGGCCTCGACTTCTACTACGGGGACTTCCACGCGCTCACCGGCATCACCATCGATGTCGCCGAGAACGCGGTGACGGCATTCATCGGCCCCTCGGGATGCGGGAAGTCGACGTTCCTGCGGTGTCTCAACCGGATGAACGATCTTATCCCCGGCACGCGGATCGAAGGCCACATCACGCTCGACGGGGCCGACATCTACGGCACGGGTGTCGACCCTGTCGATCTGCGCCGTCGCGTGGGCATGATCTTCCAGCAGCCGAACCCGTTCCCGATGTCCATCTACGACAACGTCGCGTTCGGTCCGCGGCTCCATGGCGTGAAGAAGAAAGAGGAGCTCGACGGCATCGTGGAGCAGGCGCTCGTTCGCGCGAACCTCTGGAAAGAGGTCAAGGACATCATGGGGCGCGGCGGTCTCACACTCTCCGGCGGGCAGCAGCAGCGTCTGTGCATCGCGCGCGTGCTTGCGGTCCAGCCCGACGTGCTCCTCATGGATGAGCCGTGCTCGGCCATCGACCCCACGAGCGTGCAGAAGGTCGAGGACCTCATGGCCGAGCTGAAGAGCTCGGTGACGATCATCATCGTCACGCATAACATGCAGCAGGCGGCGCGTGTCTCGGATGAGACCGCGTTCTTCCTGCAGGAGAGGCAGGGCGAGCCGGCGGAGCTCATCGAGTTCGGTCGCACTGCCGAGATATTCACCAGCCCGCACGACAGGCGGACCGAGGACTACATCACCGGCCGGTTCGGGTAGGCGGCCACGTCACGGCGAGCGGCAGGTGGCGTGGGGGCGGTTGCGCGGTCCGGGCGGGTACAGAGTGTGTAACGGACGTGTCACACGTTCGGGCACGGATGACGGCTATACTGTCGGCACGCTGACAGCGGCCCGATAAGGAGACGACGATCGCCATGCGCGAAAGCTACCGGAACGAACTCAAAGCCATCAAAGCCGAGGTAGTGGATATCGGCCGTCGGGTGATCGAGATGTCGCGCGACGCCACCGTCTCGCTCGTGGAGGGCGACATCGACCTCGCCGGTCGTGTCATCGCCGCCGATGACGAGATCGACACACGGACGCTCGCCCTGGAGGAGCGTACGCTCGAGACGATCGCCACTCAGTTCCCGGTGGCCAGGGATCTGCGGCTGCTCTACTCGCTCGCACACATCAACATCCACATGGAGCGTATGGGCGACCTGGCGGTCAACATAGCCAAGGCCACCCGTCGCACGGCCGCCCGGACAGGCCCCCGCACGATGTACGACCTCATCCGTGCGCAGGGGAATCTCGTGCACCGTGTCCTGGAGGCGATGCTTGAGGCATTCGAGACCAACGACCTCGAGCTGGCGTACAAGCTGAAGGAGATGGACGAGCCCATCGATCATCTCTTCAAGCAGTTCTTCCGCGAGCTCAGCAGGCTTCAGGAAGAGGAGGAGATCGAGTGGGCGAGCAGCATGGTCCTTGCTTCGCGGTATCTCGAGCGCATCGCCGACCACGCAGTGGACATCGGTGAGCGTCTTGTCTACATGGTCACCGGCGAGTTTGAGGCGTTCGACGAGAGCTTCGGCGATGAAGGGGACTCAAGCGCTCCGTGAGCCAGATAGCCGAACGATACGAGTCGGTCAGGCGCCGTGTACGCGACGCCGCTGACTGTGTCGGCCGGGAGCCGGACGAGATTACCATCGTTGCCGTCGCTAAGACGGTCGGACCACCCGAGGTCAAGTCGGCCATCGCCGCGGGCGTGACCGACTTCGGCGAGAACCGGGTGCAGGAGTTCGTAGCCAAGCACGGGTTGTTCCCGGAAGCGCGCTGGCACTTCATCGGGACGCTTCAGTCGAACAAAGCGCAGCACGTTGTCGGCCATGCGGCGCTGATCCACTCGGTGGACTCGCTCGGCCTGCTCGAGCGCATAGACAGGATTGCGAACACCCGGGGTGTCGTGCAGCCTGTCTTGCTCCAGGTGAACGTCT